>Ga0272446_1002105_pt1 | contig 27828 bp, 20 predicted proteins | sample YNPCB0061_FD_194587 | JGI IMG/M metagenome (GOLD analysis project Ga0272446, IMG submission 194587) | Hot spring microbial mat communities from Yellowstone National Park, WY, United States - YNP-CB-006-1 | ecosystem: Environmental > Aquatic > Thermal springs > Hot (42-90C) > Sediment | place...
GGGGCAATTCGTAATACCAGGTCTCATAACGCGCCAGCGGGTTGCGCACGATACTGCCCTCGGCGCGACGGAAGAAGAGCAGGGCGGTCTTCACATCTGAATACGGTGCAAACGCCCCCGGCGGCAGTCTGATGACGGCGAACAAGTGGAAATCGTCCAACAGTATGCGCTTGACCCCGGCAAACGCACCGCTGCGAAAGAGCGTGCCTTTGGGAACGACCACCGCAGCGCGGGCGTTGGCGGTCGGGTTCAGTTTCTTGATAATATGCTGCAAAAAGAGCACCCCAGTTGTGTTGCCAGGGCCAGGAAAGTTTTGCTGAATATGCCGGACCGCCTTGCCGCCAAAGGGCGGGTTGGTCGGCACGATGTCAAAGCGTTCGGCGACGCCGGTCTTGATGCTCTCTTCCAGGGTGTTGGCGCGAACGATGTTCGGTGTCGTCACCCCGTGAAGGATGAGATTCATCATCCCCAGCAGGGCGGACAGCGCTTTCTTCTTCCATCCGTACAAGGTGCGCTGCTGCAACGTTGCCAGGTCTTCGAATGTATGAGCGTTTTTCCCATCCAAAGATGCGCCTGCGCTAAGAGGGCGATCAGAAACCCGGATGTGTGGCATCATGATGACGACCATGCCGTTCTGATGAGGAGCAATCGCGTTTGCCACGACGTGCACGTCGATCCTATCCAACCAGGGATGCGACCGATCGGGCCGATGCGCACTGGGACATCGCGCCGCTCGTCACCACCCCGTCGCCTAACGGCGGGCATCCGACCGACAGCGATCGCCGCGCGATCGTCAATGCCCTGCGGAACCCCCATCGCACGGGCGGTCAATGGCGCATGCGTCCAAAAGATGTTCCGCCGATGAGCGCTGTTCGGTCCTATTTCGCCCCATGGAATCGTGATGGACCATGCATCACCATCAATGATACCGTGCGCAAACGGGCGCGACAAGCGTTGAATCGCGCCCCGGAGCCGTCCATCAGCGTCCTGGACTCCCCATCCGTCACAACGACCAAAGCAGGCGGAGAACGCGGCGACGATGAAAAGGTCAACGGGCGCAAACGGCAATGCTGAGTTGATACCAATGGGTTCTTCTGCGCGTGCTCGTCCATCCGGCAGCCATGTCTGCTCCCGCAGGCGCGGCGTGGCGTTTGGCCGCGCATCATCAATCGTTTCCCCGGATGCAAGACATTCGGGTGGATGAAGGATACACACCAGGGTTCAATGAAGGGAGGCGCCAGACCACGACGGTACGCCTGCATGTCATCGAAAAACCGCTTGGACAAACGGGATGTGCGGTCATCCCGAAGCGATGGGGGGGGGGGGGGGGGGGGAACGCTCGATGGCGTGGGCGGGACGCAATCGCTGGGAGCGGCGAATAATTATTCGCTGCAACACCCGCACCCCAGAATCAAGCAACGCCTTGCTTTATCCCGGTTTGAGTGCAATGCCCCTGCATAGGCTTTATCCGAGGTGTTCGTTTTTGATCACGCTCTGAGAACCGCCATACGTTTTCAATCTTCATCATAACCGTCAGGTTGCAGCGCACCATCGCATATCTGGTATTATTTCTCTGTTCGTTGATCTATTCGCAGGCATCCCATTGCTGCGAGGCGCCTGTTGCGGATGAGCATACGTGGTCACATGTCTCCTGGGAGCGAGGGCTTCTTGCCCTCATAGACACGACGAGGGCAGGACGCCTTCGCTCTCATGCGCATGGGTTCCCCCTGCCGGAAGAGCGTCTTTGGTGTCAATGTGAGCCGACCGCCTGCAAAACGGCGTCAGCGCCGGTGCGAGTATGAGTTGGTACAGCGCGCCTGGAATGTCTGGATGAACGACATCCGTTCCCGCCGATCATTCCTGGCGCGGGCATTATCGATCACGGTTGGCGTTCTCTCCATTGTCGCCGTTGTACTGGTGGTCATCAGATTCATCGTGGCATGCAGCGATCCGCACGTCTCTTCCGAGTCGGCATCATTCCCTCTGGCACACATCGCAACCGCAACTGCACCGGTTGCGATGCCGTCCTCGCCGGCATCGCTCACCCTTCCGCAAGGGTTGGCGCGCGCAACGGTCACCAACGTCGCCGATGGCGATACCATCGAGGTGTCATTGAACGGGCAGACCGGGCGGATTCGTCTGATCGGCGTCGATACGTCGGAACCCTCACATCCCTCACGCCCGGTCGAATGTTACGGACGTGAGGCGTCGGCATTCACCCGCGAGGTGCTGCGTGGGCAGATGGTGCTGCCGAGGTGTCATTGAACGGGCAGACCGGGCGGATTCGTCTGATCGGCGTCGATACGCCGGACCCCTCACATCCCTCACGCCCGGTCGAATGTTTCGGGCGTGAGGCGGCGGTATTCACCCGCGAGGTGCTGTGGGGGCAGATGGTGCTGCTTGAAGACGACCCGACGCAGGATAATCGCGACCGCTACAATCGTCTGTTGCGCTTTGTCTGGCTTCCTGACGGACGGTTGGGCAATGACGAGATCATCGCACAGGGATATGGTTTTGAGTATACCTTCAGGACGCCTCACCGCTCCCAGGCGCAGTTCAAAGCAGCGGACCGCGCCGCGCGCCAAGCGCAGATCGGTCTGTGGGCGCCGGAGACCTGCAACGGTGAGCGGACAGCGGCAGATGCAGTCACCCCCGTCGCCCGCATGACGCCGACGGCGGCGCCGGAAGCCACGCCATTGCCGCCATCCTTCGACGGGCGCCGCACCGAACCGAATGCGGCGCTCGCCCCGAATGCCCCGGTTGCTATTGTGGCGATCGACAAATGCGCCGAAGTGGTGACGCTGCGCAACGTCAGTACGGCGACGGTCAACCTCGATGGCCGGACGATGTGCAGCAAGCGGGGCGCGCAGATCCATCCCAGCAGCGGTCGGTTCTATGCGCAGGTTCGCCTGCTGATCATCGATGGGCGGATTGCAGCGCTTACGGTGCGACAATTCTTACAAGACTCTCACAAGCCTGCTCGTTGCAAGAGCCCAAAAACACGTCGGTATTGTAGTTGCTCGTTCAGGGCAGCGGGAATAACAATGCGCTCTAATTCATCTACTGAAACTTGCATGATGTGATTCACCTTGCAATCTCCAAGGCAAATGTCAGGCAGATCTGTGTTGCTGGTAAGGATCGTCTATTCCTGGTCGGTCAGCGTGATAGTTGTCGTTATGGAGTCCTCCCTTAACTGGTATGCATGTAGTGTAATGGATCGCTGGCAGATTCGCGAGCATCAATGTCGAACATCAGGGCTTCTTTTAAGGTCACCTTGACTGCTCCAGGAATTGTTGTCACCAAAGGTCAGCATCGCCGAACACGAGCGCCAGGGGCGCTGACTGCCTGACGACCAGCATGATCTGCTGCAAAGCGCACCGGCAGTTAACGCTATCGTCCCTGTCCTACTCCAGGTTATGCTCAATCCGATACCGCTCACGAAGCGCATCGATACTGATAAAATTTCCCTCCTGGTCGTCACAATACCAGTACTCCCAGCCGTTAAAGGCAGGCTTGTTCTGGGCAAGAGCGGCAATTCTGTGAATAGAGCCGGTTACATTCCCCCAGAGAAGATGTGAGTCCGCCTTGACGGTTGCGACAACCTTTCGATCCTTCGAGTAGACCTTTTGACCGACTGCGATGTAGCATGCCTCGATCAGTTGACCAAAACTGACACGCGGAACCATGCGTTTGGATTTTGTGACAAGATCGTCGTCATCAAGGAGCGTCATCGGGAGCGTATCGATTCTCTTCCGGGCAATTTCGATGTAGGCAGGTTCGAGTTCAATCCCGATATAGTTGCGCTTGAGTTTCTTCGCAACAGCTCCAGTCGTACCGGAGCCAAAGAATGGATCGAGCACAACATCTTCGGGATTGCTGGAAGCCAGGATAACACGGTACAATAATGCTTCCGGCTTTTGGGTCGAGTGAACTTTCTTTCCGTTGAGCTTGATGCGTTCCGAACCTGTACAAAGGGGGATATGCCAGACATTCTGCATCTGTTTCTCATCATTGAGATGCTTCATTGCATGGTAGTTGAACGTGTATTTCTTCTGTTCGACGGACTTTTTCGCCCATATGAGCGTTTCGGTGGCATTTTGAAAGCGAGTTCCACGAAAATTGGGCATTGGGTTTGTTTTGTGCCAGATAACGTCATTCAGGATCCAGTACCCCAGATCCATCATAATCGCGCCAACCCGGAAGATATTGTGATAGGAACCGATCACCCAGATCGTCCCGTCGTCCTTGAGAACTCTGCGGCATTCGCTGAGCCAGTTGCGGGTGAACGCATCGTATTCGGCAACATCGGCAAACTGATCCCATTCATCATCCACACCGTCCACAACGGTTTGATTCGGACGGAGCAGTTGGTTGCGAAGCTGGAGATTGTACGGCGGATCGGCGAAAATGAGATCGACCGACTTCTCCGGAAACGTCTTCAAGACCTCAACACAGTCGCCCTGAATGATCTCGTTTACGGGAAGCTGCGAGGTGTTTCGTTCGTCCACCCATGCCTGTCGCTGCATCGGAGCGCCTTCCTCAACTACGACCCCAGGACCCGGCGCTGAGCCTGCCCTGCACCGATACGCGATTATACGCTCTTTTGTGCTATTCGTCAATACAAGCGGGGGCAACAGGAACGGGTAGGTGTCTGCAAAACCGTGACAGGGACTGAACGTTGAACAAAACTGGCGGGGTTCATAGCATATCCTTATCTCTTGACAACGTGATAGTGTATAATAGTGCGCGCGGCTGGCAACTGAAACTGCCCTACCCGTGGCGAGTCCGACCAGCAATGGCGGCGCTGCGTCGGGGACCATCCCCGCCGTAGTCGGGAAAGTCACGCCTGTCAGATACGAAGAAGGTCATCGGGACCCTTCGGGGCAGGAAGAGAACCGTGCGCCCCTGTGCGCACGTTCTTGATAGCAGGAATGCGATGTCCCCACCCAAGTATGTTGCCCCAATGAGGACTGACCGGCAAGCAGAAGGGGATGGAGTGGATGGCGATGGCGCTGATGGTGAGCGCCCGGCTGTGGTTGGGTGGTGTGATCAACGTCCATCGGGACAAGGACCTCATTCGCCAGCTTGCCGACAGGGTGCGGGCCTGCGCCCGGCCGGGGGATCTGCCGGTGGCCGTGGACGGACTGGCCGCCTCTGTCAATGCCTTCCTGGGCGCCTTGCGACGCAAGGCGCCCAGGAAGGCCCCCGGACGCCCGCACCTGGCGCCCTGGGAACAGGTCGTCATCGGACAGGTGGTCAAACAGTACGAGCGTGGCGCGATGGCGCCGTGGCGCGATGGCACCCTGGTGCGCATCGGTCAGATCGGTCGCATACCTGGTTGGATAGGATCGACGCGCACGTCGTGGCAGACGCGATTGCTCCTCATCAGAACGGCATGGTCGCCATCATGATACCACACATCCGGTTTTCTGATCGCCCTCTAAGAAGCCGGCGGGACCGCACGCCGGATCATACACCATCTCGCCGATCTGTGGGACGATCACCTTGACCATGAAGCGGATGATCGGGCGTGGGGTGTGAAACTCGCCAGCAATCTGATTCTCCTGCCCCATCCGTGCCAGCAGGTCTTCATAAAAGCGGGTGATCGGAAAGAAATGGTCGTCGCGCTCGAAGTCAATCGCGTTGATGATGGTCAGCACATCCTTCAGATTATAATCCGAGGCGCAGACCGGCACATTGCGCACCACCGTCTGATCACCAATACTCTCGTCGGAAAACAGTCTGGCAATCGTGTTCGCCAGCGGCGAACCGTTCAGGCTCGCCAGTTCCGGCAGCAATCGGTCACGCACGAATGCAACCAATTGCCCTTTACTTGAGTCCCATTTTTGGAGCGCTGCCAGGCTGTCCCAGGCATCCCAGTCCGGATCGGGCGGGAGCACCAGCACATAGGTCTCACCGCGAAAGGCAGCTTCCCGGGCTCGTTTTTTTCTTCCTGGTCAAAGAACTTGAGAAACAACAACCGGGCAAGATGTTCGGCATATTGCTTCACGCCGCCGACGTTATTATCGTGGCGCAAGATGTCACAGGCGCGCCACATGTCGGCGCCGAGCGTTTCGTTAAGTCCAAGACTGAGTTGCGTCGATCAAGTCTTCGTTTCTGGATTCAGGTCTGGTGTTGGTTGCGTGCGGTGCGGACGGACGCAGTGCAGGCGTGGGGCGCGCGCGGTGCGGGCGGGCTGAAGCCCTTTCTGAGGACGTGGAAGCCCCTGCGGGGCTGGGGTGTGTGGGTAAAGGGGCGAGGTGTGCGGGCTGAAGCCCTCTCTGAGGGCGTGGCAGGAAGGTGTGCGGGCTAAAGCCCTTCCTGAGGGCGTCGAAGCCCCTGCGGGGCTTCGGTCAGCATACCGGAACGTCTTAACACTCCCACGTCTTCTTTGGCAACATCGCTGGGCGAAATACTGGAATGGGGAGCGATCAGGAGGTGGCTGCGATGTGGCTTGTTTTTTCTGACCAGTATCTGGTGAATCGTATCTACGACCCCCTGGGCAGGCGGATGGCGGACCGAAAGCAACGATCCCCCTGCTGCGGGACGGGTCACATATCCCAGCAGAGCGCCGTTTTCGCTGAGCGACTGAACGGCCAGGGGTATTCCTGACCGGAACGCAAGCGGTTGACGGGACGCAGTGACGGCTTGTTCCACCAGCGTCAGGTTGTTGGGTGTTTTGGGATCGGCAGTCAGGTCACGCCCGCGCCCGCTGGTATAGCCATCATAGGCTGGACGCAGAAACCAGGCGCCGCCTTTCTCCACCAGCGGCTTGTTCTCAATCAGCAGCAGATGGCGAATGATCGTAAACATCAACGGCGGCAATGATCGCCCGGATCGGGTCGTTGCGGCGATCCGCGACGCGCGCCCCGACATCGTCGCCCTCCAGGAAATCAACCCCGATATTGCCGCTGCACTTGAGCGCGATCTGGGGGAAGAGCACCCCTACTGGTTCCTCGATCCGCAGTGGGGCGTCACCGGCATGGGGGTGATCGGTCGGTTTCCGTTGCGGCGCTCCTCCGCACAATTGCCTGGCGACCACGGGATCGGCACGCCGCAGGCGGTCGAGATCGACACGCCGGGCACGACGATCACGCTGCTCAACATCCATGCGATCCCGCCGGTCGGTTCGCGCGACCGGATGACATGGGCCATCGGTGAACGTGAGCATCAGGCGGAAGCGATCAACGCCTTCGTCCAGGCTCAGCGCACACTGGTGGTCGTCGCCGGTGATATGAACGCGCCCCCGTTTCATCGCGCCTGCCACATCCTCGAACATGGCGCACCATCGGATGTCTGGAGGGAATGCGGCAGCGGCGCCGGCTTCACCTGGCCCGGCAATCGCACAGTCGGGGGGTTCCTGTTCCACCCTGGTTCGTCCGTATCGACTACCTCTTCACCGCAGGCGAGATCGTCTGCCTGGATGCCTCGGTCGGACCGTGGGACGGCGTTTCGGACCACCGCGCCGTGGTTGCGACGCTGGTTGTCGGGTGGTTTGATTGAGATGCCGGAACATGCCCTGATCTACGGACGTCGGTGCTTATTCAATTCTTCAACCGGCAGATGAACCGTCGTTAAGGGGGCGGCCGTCGCCGGATCTCAGGGGCTGTATTGAGCGTACAAACGACCAGTGGTGCGTGGTGCTGTGAATGTCTACAACCACTCCAGGAACCTGGAAAGATCGAAAATAGCCGGGTTCGGTCTTTTCGCCTTCACAAACGATCAGAAAGCGCTGTCGAACAATGCGCCCGCAACGTCCCCGGCGTCGTTCATTCCTCCCCGCTTGCCTTGCCATGGGACGCTCCCAAGAGTTCACGCAGATCGCCGATGAAGGGAATAGCGCCGTAGCGCCCGAGGATGTAGTCTTTCTCAAATGATGCGTCGTTGCGGACGATTTTGCCGTCGATGCGATATTCGACGAGCGAGTAGAGATCGGAAGCGCCCTGGTGCGACTTCTCAACGAACCAGACCTGATCGCGCCGGAACAGCCTGGCGCTCAGCAGATTGGTGTTATGGGTCGTCGCAATAAGTTGCGCATGGTGCGGATTCGTGGTCGGGTCGTTGAACAGGCGGATCAATTCCATTGCCAGATTAGGATGGAGCCGGGCGTCAAATTCGTCGATCACCAGCACTCCGCCTCTTTTGAGGGCGCGGACAATGGGATGCGCCAGCGCAAAGAGCCGCTGTGTGCCCGCCGACTCATGGCGTTCGAGATCGAATGCAACGCGGTCAACCGGTCGTCCCTCGGCATCGAAGCGCTGATGGTAGGTGTTGACGCGGAAGAACTCCACTGTTTCGCCGGGGAAGAGTTCATCGAGAAACGCGAACCTTGTTTGCGTGAAGAGTTCTGGCAGGTCATCAAGTATGTCTCCTGTCAGGGGGAGACGCTCTATCTCCAGGCGCTCGATGCCGGTATCGAGACGCCGGATGAGTTCCTCAATCGTCCGGCGATGCGGAGAAGTCTCAAAACCGGCAAGCGCAAAAGCCGTATCGCCCCAATCCATCACGCCGGTATTGACATAGAGAGCGTCGAACCATTCCGTCAGGCGCTGCGCGATAGCGCCGTCGAACTGCGCAACCACGGAGAGAAAGAGCGCGTCGGGTCGGGTACGAAATTCGAGATCACGCCCCTCACGGAATGTGCGCGGATTGACCCTGATCTCCTGCCCGTCACGCACAAAGAGCGTCGCCTCACGCGCTTTTCCAAGCTGGTACAACCATTCTTCAACGACGACCCGGCGATCAACCGCAAAACCATACCGGTATTGCGTTCCATCAACCAGGAAGACGATCTCAAACAGCGACGGCGCGGTTTCAGTCGCTGTGCTCAGTCGAAAAGGCTCAACGCCGATCAGTCTGCTCGCCCAGCGATCACGTGAGGAGTTCAAAACAAGCTTGCGCATCACGTTGATCGCCGCAACCAGATTGCTCTTCCCACTCGCATTGGCGCCGTACACGACCGCACTCGTGAGCAGGCGCAGTCCGCGGCTGGCGGTAAAGACATTCTGCTCGTCGAGCGAAGGCGGTTGCGACGCAATATCCGCCGCCTCCATACTGAGCGTGACGCGATCACGGAACGAGCGATAGTTGCTGACGCTGAATTCGATAAGCATGGCAGAGGCGTGCACGAAAAGCGCTTCTGTGTGAAAATTTCACACCAAGTGTACGCTCAATTCGATCTGTTGTCAATGAAACAAACGTTTCTTTTTTATTTATAGTAGTTCTCAAAAGTGAGTGCATTTCTCACAAAGATCGGTCTTGTTGGACAGGGTTGAACACTGCCAGAAGCGGGCGCATCGCGCAATGCGGCAAGTGGGAACGATGAACCAGTTGGGGGTCGTGAAATGCGGCGTACAACGAAGGGGCGTCGCGCCGCTGCGCCGGCCGGGGAACGGCAAATCCCCGGGGTCTGGAGCCTACAGGGACAGGTTTTTTGGGAAGATCCCGTGCTCCTTCTCTCGTTTTGGGCTTCAGGACGCCCAGACTCTCCCTTCTCCCCTTGTGGGAGAAAAGGGGTTGGGGGGATGAGGGGCAAAAGCGCTCACTCTCACGTGCGTTCATCAACGAATGGTCTGGCGCCTTCGGGCAACGCTGGGAAACCTTCGAATCGCCGAGAGCGGCGCATCGACCGACAGATCGGTTTCACTGCTTACCATCGATCTCTCGCCCTTCCTGCTATCGTCTCCGTCTGCGATACGGCACAGACGTCCCTTTTGGGTCAAGCGGCAGATCGGCAGTGATGAGGGCAATACGCGAGTCGCGCTCCAACAGCATGCGCACGTCTGCGCGCAGGAGCGGCAGCAGCGTCGCTGCCAGATTGGGTTGCTGCGCCAGCAACACCACACCGTGCGTTCGCCGGTCAGGGTCGTTGTCGATCAGCATCCGCAGCGCCAGCGGCGCCAGCGAGTTATTCGCTTCCCCACTCCAGAGCATCTGTGCCAGCGTCTTCGTACATCCCGGCGCGGCGGCGGCGTTGAGCAGCGCTTCATGGTCACCGATCACGAACTGCTGGATCGCATCCGGCAGGAGGCGCCAGGTGTTCGTCAACGCATCGAACGGTACATCCATCAGCGCATCGAATGCGGACTCTGCCTCCCCCTTCCGCAGCGCATGCGCCAGGCGATGGGCGACGAGCGGATCGACGGCAGCCAGGGCATGCATATGAGCTCGCGTCTCGTCGTCTCGTGCGGGGAGGACATTCTCTTGATATGTGTCGGCGAGCGTGTCCACGATCGCCAGGAAGCAATCGCCGGAATGACGCAACGCCTGCGCCAGTGCAGCACCCGCTTCTCGATGGCTATCGGCATATTCTGTTACTGCCATCGCGTCGAGCGCGTGGAGGGCTGGCAGCATAACGAATGGCGGCAGCGCAGCGAGCGTATTCAGCGCCTTGCGGAAGGCGCTTTTTCGGTTGGGATGCGCCAGCACGTGCGTCAGCGCGTCGGGGTTGGGAAACAGCGTGGTACGAACGTCGGATGGCAGCACTGCGATGAGCGCCATTATCTCCCACGGCGGCCATTCAGTGAACGCCGTCGCCAGCGCTGCACAACGATTGGGGATCTCGTCGTTAAGCGATCGCGCTGTGACACGGAGCACAGTTGTTGCCGTCGCCGCTCGTGCGGTCGAATGTGACATGATCCACTCACGCAATGCAGGCGGTATGTCTTGTCGTTTCCCCACGATCTGCGCGAGGGCGATTGGGTCGTCTATCGTGGGCAGAGCGGCGATGACGGCGGGAATGGCATCGGCGGGAAGTTTGCTCACAGCGACGGGGAGGAGCTTCCGGCGCATGGATGCCTCATGCGCCGCATGTCCGCGCATGGCGGCAATGATAGAATCGCTCAGTTCGACGCGCTCCAGAAACGCGGGATCGGGGCCAAGCGAACGTACGGCGAGGTCGGCGGAGCGGAAATGCAGATACGAGATCCACGTTTGCTGCATCGTGTGCGGTAGCGCGGTCCAGACCGTTGGTGTGACGGTGGCGAAAAAGGCCCAGGTAGTATCAAACGTGATCACGGGAGGGTAAGGATGAGAACATGCACGACGAGCGAACGCAATGGTGGCGCACACCTCACTGTGGTCGGCGGCAGACAGGATGGTGGACTGCACGGCTGGATGCAAGTTCTTCCATGATGCCGCTGTGACGATGTTGAGGGCGTCCTGGGGATTAGCGCTCAAGAGACGAATGACCGCCTTCCATGCCGCGTCCATGCCGGAGGCGACCGCCAGGCGCGTCAACGCGGCGAGAACAACCCATTCGGCTCGTTGGATGAGTGTGGACAGCGCCTCTGCATGGCGAGTATGGGCGACCGGCGACGCACTGGCATAGGCATCGAGCGCGTTCCATCTTTCCTGTACGTCGCTGAGGAGATCGGCAATGCTCGCAGCAAGCGGGCGTGGCAGCCAGGGCAGGCAGCGTGCGGCGTCGGCGGGGGATTCGCGCAGCGCAGCCAGGAGCCGATCTTGTTCCACAGGCGTCAGTTCGTCCATCCACGCGGTCGGGTTGTCAGGCGTCGTCAGACCCCAGCGCCGCACAGCGTCGGCGATGTCTTTCGCTGTTTGTAACAGCGCGGCGCTCGTGTCACAGGGTCCGATGAGCGCCGCCGCCGCCCAGGGTGCGCAGCGGTTGAGTCGAACGGCGTCGATCAGCGCAGTGGCATGGGATGCTCCCCACCCGTCGGGCGCGACCGTCGCCCACGTCGGCAAGATGCGTTCGCCCGTATTCGTACCGATCAGCGACGCAATGGAGGCGGAGAGGACGGGCGATTTGCGCTCGGCGGGCGACAAGATGTCTGGAAGTTTGCCCGCCAGCGCGCCGAGCGCCCCGACAATGGGATGCACACTCGGCGCGAACGCCAGCACACGGGCGAACTCCCGATTGCCGAGGGCGGGTGCGATGACATGCATGTCGGATTGTCCGCGCAGCGCCTGCAGCGTCGCGGTGAGCGCGGGGGGGGGATGATACATGGCGGATGCTCCTTTCAGAGACTTGTCGGATTCATGATAGGAGACAGATCGGATTCATGATCGTCGGACTCATGAGAGGCGAATGGAACAACGATCATTTCGACGGAGCGTTTGCCGCAGACGGCGATCCAGGGAGAGACCATCGCTGCCGTGCGCACCGATCATCCCGCGTGTGGCGGCAGCACCGGTCTAGGGCTCGGCGATGCTGGCGTTGCCCCTCACGCTTGCCGGTCGGGGGTGGCATCATAAGGCATGCGCGGCGGCGGATAATCCGCCCACACCCACAGTGGCTGCGTCGTTGCGTCCGTCCGACCGCCACCCCGTCGCACTGTGCGTCCGCCGCCCCCGTTAGCGCCGCCGTCGCACAGGCGCTAACGGGGGCGGCGGGGGAAGATCGGCGCCGGCGACGGTGATGCTCGGGATGCGCTCCAGACGCGTGCGTGCGTCTGCGCGCAAGAGTGGCAGCAGCGCTGCAGCAAAATCGGGATGCCGTGCCAGCATCGCCACGCCCCGCGCCCGTCGTACCTCGTCGTCGTCGATCAGTAGGCGCAGCGCCAGCCATGGCAGCGCGTCATCTGCGTCGCCGTCCCGCAGCGCCTGCGCGAGCTCGCCCACATGTTCCGGCGCGGCGACGTTGGTAAGCAGCGCGGCTTCCTCGCCGATGACGGCGTGTTGGAGCGTCTCCGGCAGAAGGTTCCAGACGCGCGTCAACGTATCGAACGGTGCGTTCGTCAGCGCATCGAGGGCAACGGCGGTGTTGCCATCCCGCAATGCGTACGCCAGATCGTGTGCGACGAGCGGGTCGGCGATAGCCATGGCGCGCATGCTGGCGCGCGTTTCGTCGTTCCATGCGGGAAGAACCTCGGTTTGATACGCATCGGTGAGCGCGTCGACGAGCGCCAGGAAGCAATTTCCATGCGCCCGCAGCGCCCGCGCCAGACATGCACTTGCTTGCCGTCGGGCAGACGGTGTCAATGATTTCGTCAGATCATCGAGCGCGTGGCGCGCCGGTAGCGCCGCTTCGGGCGGCAGCACAGCGAGGGCGTGCAGCGCCTGGCGGAAGGCGTCTTTTCGGTCGGGATGTGCTAACGCGTCCGCCAGTGCGTCGGCGTTGGGCTGCAGCGCGTCGACGACGCCGTCCGGCAGTGTAGCGAGAAGCGCCGTCGCATCCTCCGACGACCATCCGGCGAACACCGCCGCGAGCGCCGCGCAACGGTCGGTAACGTCGGCGGCGAGCGACCGCGCCGCGACTCGCAGCGCGGTCGCCGCCGCCGCCATCGCTTGTGCGTTCGGATGCGCCGCGATCCACGCATGCAACGCGGGCGGCATGGTCGGGCTGCCGCCTGTAATCTGAACGAAGGCGACGGGATCGCGCGGCGGCGGCAGCGCAGCGATGACGTCGGGAATGGCGGCGAGGGGCAGTGCGCGTCCGGCAACGGGCAGGAGCGCTTGACGCACGGCGTTCTCGTCTTGTACGCGGCGGCAGATGGCGTCGACGAGCGCTGCGTTCAGTTCGGCGTGTGCCAGCAATACAGGATCGGGACCGAGCGACCGTACGGCGAGGAAGGCGGAGGAGGAATACAGATTCGCGATCCACGCCTGCTGCATCGTATGCGGCAGCTCGTTCCAGACTTGCGGTGTGACGGCGGCGAAGAAGGCAGTGGCGCTCGCCTTCGTGATCGCGGGCGGATCAGGACGCACACCGCAGGCGCACGCAATAGCGGTGCAGATGGGAAAGCAAGTGGCGGCGGACAGGATGGTCGACTGCACGGCTGGATGGAGGGCATCCCATGGCGTCGCTATGACAACCCAGTCAGCATCGTTCGGCGTCGTGCGCAGGAGATGCGCAACCGCCGTCCACGCCGTATCCATACACGATGCCGCCGCCAGGCGCGTCAGTGCGGCGAGATGACTCCGTGCGGCGCGCTTGATAAGCGCCGCAAGAACGTCGGCATGGCGAGTGCGGGCGATGGGTGATGCGCCAGCGTAGGCATTGAACGCAAACGTCAGAGACGATGCATGAATGCGCTCAGCGCACATGGTCGCGTGATCTTCCGGCAGCCAGGGCAGGCAGCGCGCGGCAGCGGCGGCAGCGGCGGCAGCGTCGGAGTGGACGCGTAGCGTGGTCAGGAGACGATTACGTTTCGCAGGCGCCAGGGCATCCATCCACGCGGTTGGGGCGTCGGGAGTCGTCTGCCCCCAGCACTGGATGGCGTGGGTAATGTCCTCTGCCTGGATGAGCAGCGCGGCGCTGACATCGGATGGACCGATGAGCGCCGCCGCTACCCAGGGCGCACAGCGCTGGTTGTTCACGATGTCGATGAGCGCGTTGGCGTAGGATTCGCCCCATCCAGCAGGTGCAACCTTCACCCATGTCGGGAGAACACGGCGTCCTTCGTCCGTGCCGATCAAGGATGCGACGGCGGCGGACAGCGCGGGCGCCTGGCGCATGGCGGGGGAGAGGAGTTCCGGACATCCGCCCGCCAGCGCGCCGAGTGCGCCGACGACGGGATCGACGCCCGGCGCAAGCGCCAGCACACGGGCGAACCACAGATTGCCAAGGGCGGGCGCAACAACGTGCACGTCAGTTTCGCCGCGCAGCGCCCGCAGCATCGCAGCAAGGGCGGAAGATGGGAAATGCATCGCGGACGCCCTGTTCATACATTATTGCTTTCATGATATGATAGCGCCATTCTCGCTCCATCACCGTGCATCACCGTTTGTCATCGGAGGCCGCGCACACGACTGCAATGGCGGGTCGGACTCCGGCGCCGTGCGCACGTCCTTGCGCAGGAGCGCCCACGGCGCAACCACCAGATTGGTCTGCCGCACGAGCGTCGCTGCGCTCCGCGCTCGCCGTTCTTCGTCGTTCTCGATCAGCAGGCGCAGCGTCAGCAGCGGCAGCACGTCATCGTTGCCCGACCATTTCCGTAACGCTTGCGTGCGTGCAACCGCACGTTTTGGCGCGACGGCGGCGGCAGAACGTCAAGAGCGTCCGGCGACTGGCGGAAAATCTCCCGCCGGTTGGGATGCGCCAACGTGTCCGCTGGTGCATCGGATTCAGGGCGGAGCGCCGTGCGCATATCATCTTGCAGCGCAGCGAGCAGCGCCGTCGCCTTCTCGGACGACTATCCGGCGAACGCCGATATCCGTATGGTGCAGCCATTGGGGAGCAGGATCGCCTGGCGCTTCCCGGACGATGCGCCAGGCGGGAGCGTTGTCGTCGTTTCCGTCAGCGCTTCCGGCATCGGATGCGTCGTGCCCCGATTGTGCAGTGCGGGCCACGCCTCCCGCATGCGTCCTGTGATCTGTACGAACGTGGCAGGATCGGGCGACATGGGCAGCACGACGAGGATGGGGGAGATCGTGCACGACGATGGACAGGAGCATCCATCACGCCGCATCCGAGTCTCGTGCGTGGCGACGGATGGCGGCGATCCCATCGTTGTCGAGATCGGCGTGTCCCATGAATGCGGGATCGGGGGCAAGCGATTGCACGGCGGGCGGCGCATGTGACGTGTCAAGGAAGCGGCGCCACGCATGCGGGGTCTTCGCCGGCGGTGCGTCCCAGACATCCCGTGTGACGGCGGCAAAGAAAGATCGGGCGGTCGTCTCTGTGCGGGCGAACGTAATGACGTGGACGGCGCTCCAGAGATTCTTGCGCAGAAGATGCACAGTGGACAGCGCCGCTGGGAATGGAGCGACGTAGGAGTCGCGCGCGAGGAAAAGATATCCGCGCTCGATGCGATCAACGATGTCGGACGCACCCGCGACCGGCAGCCAGGGCAGGCAGAAAGCGGCAGAGGCGGGATGGGTGCATAGCGCCTCCGGGATCTGATCTCGTTCCGCGTTGGGGTGTCGGGCGTCACCTGCCCCCAGCGCCGTGCGGCGTGGACGATTCGTAGGATATCGTCCACGCCGCACGGCGCTGATGTTGGACGCCCCGATGAGCGCCGCCGTCATCCGGCGCAGTCCGCGCCCGGCGCACACCACATCGATGCGTGGAGCGGCATCCGTGGCCCCAATCGACGGGCGCGAACGACGCCCACGTTGGCAGGAGATGCTCGCCTGCGTCCGTTCCAATCGAACGGACACGGCGGCGGAAAGGGCGGGCAATCCGGCGCGCCGGGCGCGCCGACGATGGAACGACGCGGTGCGTCAGCACTGGTTTGGGGCGCGGCGACGCCTGCGCTGCGCCCCACGCTTGACGGTCGGGGTTGGCATCATGCGGCACACGCGACAGCGGCAGCAGATGGTTCATCCCGCGCCCACAGCGGCGGCGTCGTTGCGTCCGTCCGACCACCACCCTGCCGCGCTGCGCGTCCGCCGTTCCTGTTAGCGCCGCCGCCGCCGTGCGGATATGAGACCGCGTAGTGGGGGAAGATCGGCGCTTGCGAACGCAATGGTAGGATGAGACGCCAGCGCCGTGGACGCGTCGTCGCGCAGGAGCGGCAGGAGCGATACCGCCAGATCGGGCTGCTGCGCCAGGATCGCGGCGCCCCGCGTTCGTCGTTCCGCATCGGCGTTGATCAGCAGACGCAGCGCCAGCAGGTTGTCCGTGCTCCATACCTGCTGCGCTTGCGCCAGATCATCCGCACGTTCCGGCGCGGCGGCGGCGATGAGCGCGCCCCTATCGCCGATGATGTCATGTTGGAGCGGCTCTGGAAGGAGTCGCCAGAGATGCAGCATCTTGTCCAACGGCGCCGTCGCCAGTGCGGTGAGTACCTCGTCTGGAGGATTGGCGCCCCGCAGCGCATGCGCTACGTGATGTGCAACGAACGGGTCGGCGGCGGTGAGGGCGTCCAATGCCGATCCAACGTGTGGGTCATTCAGGCGCGGCAGGACGGCAGACCGTACGGAATCGTCGAGCGCGCCGACGATGGCGGTAAAGCAATCTCCGTGATCGCGCAGCGCCCGCGCCAGTGCTGCGCTTGCTTGCCGTTGAAAAAACCACTTCGACGCTTTTGCCAGCTCGTTGAGCGCGTGGCGTGCGGGGATGGCGACCGACGGCGATAGGGCGGTGATTGTGTCGAGCGCCTGGCGGAAGGCGTTCCGCCGGTCGGGATGCGCCAGCGCGTTCGCCAGCGCATTGGCGTTGGGGCGCAGTGCAGCGCGCGCGTCCTTCGGCAGCGCGGCGAGGAGCGCCGTCGCCTCCTCCGACGACCATCCGGCGAACGCTTTTGCCAGCGCCGCACAATGGGGGTCGACTCTGTCGACACCGGATCGCCCCGCAACCCGCAGCACGGTCGCTGCCGCTGCCGCCGCTTGTGCGGTCGGATGCGCCGTGATCCAGGCGCGCAGCGCGGGCGGCATGGTCGGGCTGCCGCTTGCGATCTGGACGAAGACAACGGGATCGGGCGGCGGCGGCAGCGCGGCAACAACATCGGGAACAGCGTCGAGGGGCAAGCCGCACACGGCGATGGGGAGGAGCGTCTGGCGCACGGCGGCGTCATCACGGAGATGGCGGCGCACGGCGGCGACAAGTTCATTGCTGAAATAGCTGTGCGCCAGGAATGCGGGATCGGGTCCCAGCGACCGCACGGCGAGATGCGTCTCCGTTCCGTCAAGGGTGCGGCGCCATTCCTGCTGCGTCTCCGCCGGCAGCGCGGTCCAGACCTCCGGTGTGACGGCGGCGAAGAAGGCGCGTGCGGTCTTCTTCGTTATCGGCGGCGGTTGGTCGCGCATGCCGCGGGCGCACGCAATGGCGGCGCATATATTGCTCCGCCTGGTGGCGGACAGGATGGCCGCTTGTACATCCGTATGGAGGTCATTCCACGGCGCCGCAGCAACGACATGGACGGCGTTCCAGGGATCGTTATGCAGGACCCGCTGGATCGCCGCCCATGCATTGGCCATGCCCGTCGCAACCGCCAGGCGGATCTGTTGATCGAGATCGTCAGGTTCAGCGCGTTGCATGAGGGTGGACAGGATGGCGGCATGGCGGGCATGTGCGACCGGAGATGCGGCGGCGTAGGCGTCGAGCGGGGAGTTAAGATGTGTGCGCTTGATGTGATGAGCGATGTCGGCCGCGCTTGCTTCCGGCAGCCAGGGCAGGCAACGGGCGGCGTCGTCATTGGGAGCGACGCGCAGCGCGTTCACCAGACGATCTCGATCCGCCTGCGTCAGTTCGTCCATCCACGCCGTTGGGTCGTCGGGCGTGGTCTGTCCCCAACAGCGGATGGCGCAGGACATCTCCCACGTCTTGCACAACAGCGCGGCAGCGCCTGCGGACGGTCCAATGAGCGCCGCCGCCACCCAGGGTTCGCAGCGACCGTGCCGTACGGCGTCGATCAGTGCGTAGGCATGGGATGCGCCCCACCCGGCGGGCGCGACTGCCGCCCACACCGGGAGGATGCAGGCGCCTGCGTTCGTGCCGATCAAGGACGCGATGGCGGTAGAGAGTGCGGGTGAGTCGCGCACGGCGGGTGAGAGGAGTCCTGACAATCCGCGCAATCTGCTTGCCAGCGCGCCGAGCGCGCCGATGACGGGGTCAACGCCTGGTGCAAGCGCCGGGATGTGGGCGAACCAGGTATTGTCGAGCGCAGGCGCGACGACATGCACGTCGGTTTCGCCGTGCAGCGCCCGCAGCGTTGCGGCAAGGGCGGGAGAAGGGGAATGCATGGCGAACCTCCTATTCACACATCACTCCTTTCATGATAGCGCCATTCTTTCTCCATTGCCGCACGTCGCCGTTCGTCATCGGGGACCCGCCGTTCGTACGTGTCTCTGTTCTTTGCCCGCCCTCTTCACGAGCGCTTCCATCGTCGCACGGGCACGGGCGTGGGCGCGGGCACGGGTACGAGCGGCGGTGGCAGATCGCCACTGGCAAACGTAATGGCGAGAAGTGACTCCAGTGGCGGACGCACGTCGTCACGCAGGAGCGGCAGCAGCGACGTTGCCATGTTGGGCTGCAGCGCCAGCAGCGACGCACCTCACCCTCCCCCCATTCCTCATCCGCGTCGATCGGTATGCGCAGCGCCAGCAATGACCGTGGGGCGTTCGCTTCCCATGCCTGCAGCGTCTGCGCCAGGGCGTACGCATACCCTGGCATCGTCGTTCGTCATCGGTCTCCCATCCGTCGCGCTAGCGCCGCCGTCTCCGAGCCGGAGTGGACGGGCGCGACGGCGGCAGATCGGCGCCGGCGATGGCAATACGCACGTCATGCTCCAACAGCATGCGTGCGTCTGCGTGCATGAGCGGCAGCAGCGCTGCAGCCACGTCGGGACGCCGCGCCAGCGCCGATATGCCCCACGCCCGCCGTTCTTCGCTGTCGCCGATCAGCATCCGCAGCGCGAGCAGCGGCAGCGGGTCGTCCGCGCCCCAGTCCTGCAGCGCCTGCGCGAGATCGTCCCCACGTCCCGGCGCGGCGACGTCACGGAGGAGCGCGTCGAGATCACCGAGGACGGCGTGTTGGAGCGTCTCCGGCAGGAGGCGCCAGATGCGCGTCAACGTATCGAACGGCGCATCCATCAACGCGTTGAGCACGGCGTCGGACTTCCCCTTCCGCAACGCATGCGCCAGGCGATATGCGGCGAGCGGATCGGCGGCGGCGATGGCGCGCACCGCGACGGCGCGTGGGGCAGATCGCGGCTGCGGAAGAATCGCCGTGCGCGGTACGTCGGCGAGCGCGTCGACGAGCGCCAGGAAGCCATTGCCGTGATTGCGCAGCGCACGCGCCAGTTCTTCGCCCGCCTGTCGGCGTTGAACAAGATTGGACGCCGCTGCCAGCGCGTCGAGCGCATGAAAGGCCGGCAGCGCAGCAGATGGCGGCAGGGCAGCGAGCGCCGCCAGCGCCTGGCGGAAGACGTCCTGTTGGTTGGGATGCGCCAGCGCGCTCGCCAGCGCATCGGCGTTGGGGTGCAGCATGGCGCGGGTGTTGTCTGGCAGCGCGGCGAGGAACGCCGTCGCCTCCTCCGATGACCATCCGGCGAACGCCGCCGCCAGCGCCGCGGAACGGGCGGCGCTGGCGGCGGATTGCGACGCCGCACGCAGCGCGGTGATCGCCCCCGCAAGCGCTTGCGGCGTCGGATGCGCTGTAATCCAATCGCGGAGCGCGAGCGGCATGTCTCGATGCCGCCCCACGATCTGGACGAACGCGACGGGATCAGGCGGTGATGGCAGCGCAGCGACGATGGCAGGAACGTCAGCGATAGGCAGATAGCGCACGGCGATGGGGAAGAGCGTCAGGCGCATGGCATGCGCATCTCGCACGTGGCGGTGCACAGCGGCGATCAGATCGTCGTCCAGTGTAGCGCCTGCCAGGAACATCGGGTCGGGTCCGAGCGAGCGCACGGCGAGGTGGGCGTCCAATATGGAAAGTGCATCGCGCCACGCCCGCTGCGTCCCCTCCGTCAGCGTATCCCAAACCGTCGGCGTGACGGCGGCGAAAAAGGCGCGCACGGTCGCTTGCGTGATCGGCGGCGCATCACCGCGCACGCCGCGGGCGAAGGCGATAGCGGCGCAGATCGAAGTCGAGTCATTATCGGTGGCGGACAGGATGGTCGCCTGCACGTCTGCATGGAGGGCATCCCACGGCGCCGCTTCAACAATCCAGTTGGCATTGTTCGGCGCATCGCGCAGGAGATGTGCGACCGCCGTCCACGCCGCATCCATACGGGATGCCGCCGCCAGGCGCGTCAAGTCGGCGAGATGATCCCATCCGGCACGCTGGATGAGCGCCGCGAGGATGTCGGCATGGAGAGCGCGGGCGACGGGTGATGCAGCGGTGTAGGCGTCAAGCGCGTTCCGTATTTCCCACATGTTGCTGATAGCTTCGGCAATGTCCGCAGCAAGCGGGCGCGGGAGCCAGGGCAGGCAGCGAGTGGCGGCGTCAGCGTGGGTGCGCAGCGTGGACAAGAGCCGATCCCGTTCCGCAGGCGCCAGGGCGTCCATCCACGCGGTTGGGTCGTTGGGCGTCGTCAAGCTCCAGCGCCGCACGGCTCGGGCGATACCTTCGAACATCGTCAGCAGCGCGGCGGTGTCGCTTGTTGGACCGATCAGCGCCGCCGCGGACCATGGTGGACAGCGATCGGTGCGCACGGCGTCGATCAGCGCAGCAGCGAGGGATGCGCCCCATCCTGCGGGCGCGACCTCCGCCCACGTCGGCAGGACGCGTTTGCCCGCGTCCGTGCCGATCAAGGACGCGATGGCGGCGGAGAGGATGGGGGAGTCGCGCACGGCGGGGGGAAGCACGTTCGGCACTTCGCCCGCCAGTGCGCCGAGCGCGCCGATGATGGGATCGACGCCCAGTGCAAGCGCCAGCATACGGGTGAACCAAAGGTTGTCGAGCGCAGGCGCGACGACGTGCACATCGGTTTCACCGCGCAGCGCCCGCAGTGTCGCGGCAAGGGCAGGAGATGATGGCGTCGTCACGGATACTTCTTTCATAAAGTCTTTTGATTCATGATAGACGCGTCGGTGCAAGTTGAACGCGAACAAATGATACCTTGATTGTCAGTTCATGTTCGTACAGATGCGTGCAATGAGCGCGTATCACGGCGCCTTCAGTTCAAACCCGGCATTGGCGCCTGCCGTCAAGCGTCCGGCGCCCATCTTCTCTAGCTGACTGTTGACCGTTCGTCATCTCGATGCCACGACGATGCGCGCGCACTTCAATGGCGTCCATACACCAGGCGTGCGGACGCATGGTCGCCCGGCGCACCGGGACCGGGCACACTCCCGTCTCCGCCGGGATGCCGTCCGCATCGGCGGCGCTATTGTCGGCGTTATCGCCCAACCGCCGCGCCCCAGCGGGCAGGCCATACGCCGGTTCATAGACCGGGGTCAGGTCGTGCCCCCCCCTGCGGGCCGCATCTGCACACGCCCGGATGCGCTTGCTGCAGGCGGCGGACGGATGCACACGCCGTCCAAAGACCTTCTCCCGTTTCGCCGAGCCCTCCCCGCAGAATTCGCGCGCCCGGCGCCTTCCGACCGCGCCGGGCGCGCACACGACGGCAGACCGGCAGGGGGAGGCTCTCGATGATGAACCCGTCGCCCGTGGCGACGCTCCCCCGACGTTCGCGGGAATCCGGGTCATCCCATCGGCGAGCGGATGGAGACGACGATGGAAGCGCGAGACGCCGATCCGCCCCGACAGATAGCCGAACTCACGCATCATCGGCGCCGCCCGTTCGTGATGACGGCCAACATACCCGGCGGCGACGACCGCAATCGTCAGAATCTCGGAGTCGGGGACCTTCGCCCGTACATCCCTGCGATGCCCCAGGCGTTCCATCAGCGGGCCGATCACGACAACAGCGGGGATAATCCACGTGGCGTCCATCGGCTCCTCCCGGCGATGATGTTGGTTCGGCAACCGCGATCGTGCCGGAGGTGTCGGTGGTCGTCAACGAGCAATCAAGGGAAATGATCATTCCGACGAAGCGTTTGCCGTATACGGCGATCTCGAGAGGAACCTCCGCTGCCGTACGTGGGGGGTGATCGGCGCGTGCGGCAGCGGAGGTCTGGGGCTCAACTCTGGTATCGCCGCTCCCCGCGCTTGCCGGTCGGGGGTGGCATTCAGCGTATATTGCAGCGGGAGCAGCGATGGATTGTCCGTTCCTCCGCCCCTATGAGTGCTGCCGCCGTCGTGCGGATGTGAGACTGCGTGGCGGCGGCCGATCGGCACGAGCGAACGCGATGGCGGGAACCGACTCCAGTGTCGCCCGCAGATCATCCTGTAAGCGGCAGCAGCGCCGCTGCCAGATCGGGCTGTTGCGCCAGGATCGCCGCGTCTCTCTCCCGCCGGTCAGGGTATCGAATGTCGCTTGTCCCCAACGTCGTACGGTACGGGCGATGTCGATCGTCTGGATCAGCAGTGTGGCGCTTGCGCCACAGGAACCGATAAGCGTTGCCGTGCCCATAGTCGAAGGCGACCGGCGTGCACGGCGTTACGGAGTGCGGCAGTATGTGCGACGCCTCACCCTGCGGGGGCTACGTCCGCCCACGTTTGCAGGACGCGGGCCCCCATGTCCATGCCGATCGGCGCGGCGACGGCAGCGTGGAGGGTGGGGAACTTGATGGCTGCAGGAGCGAGGAGTCCGGGTTGCTCACCCGCCAGCGCACTGAGCACGCTGATGATGGGGTGCATGTTCGGCGTGATCGCCAGCACGGAGGCGAACAGCCATTCGTGCAGCGCGGGCACAATGACCCGCACGTCGGTTTCACCGTGCAGCGCCCGCAGGGTTGCGTCGAGGACGGGGGAAACTGCGTTCAATCCACAGATCCTTTCATTCGCCGCGCCCCGGACTGCACATCGGAACATGCATCGATGCGTATCCATAGCGCCAGCAGCGGCAGCACGTTCTTCGCAACGACGTCGGCAAGCGTGGGCAATTGCGTGTGTGTGTCGATGGGACGTCCAGCGAATCGTCCGTTGCCGCGCCAGATGGTGATGATGGAACATTCGGGGTGCTTGTGCATCGTCCGAAGTATTGTTGCAAGCACAAGGGGGGATGGCGGTCCCAGAGCGCCGCGTCTGGCATGCCATCGTCTGGCGCATGCGCAACGATCGTTCCGTGCGGGTCCGTCTTCCGTTGTGCGTCATTTCGACCATTCCTTTTGGCTTCATCTCCCCGATCCCGTCGCCGTCTTCATGCGGCGACGGGATCGGGCGCTTGCGGAGAAGGGAGATCGGCGAGTGCAAAGGCGATCACCGGAAGGGATGCGAGGATCGCCTGCAAGTCGTCGCGGAGAGCGGGCTGCAGGCGCGGCGCCATGTCTCCGCGCTGCATCAGCGCGTGGAGGATGGCAGCGGTATCGCCGTTCTGCAGTGCGTGCACAAGCGGTGGACGACGAGCGGGTCGGCGACGACTCCCTGCACGCGATCTGCACGAACACGACGGGATCGGGCGGTGGTGACAGCGCAGCAACGATGCTGGAGATGGCAGCGAGGGGCAGATCGCGCATGGCGATGGGCAGAAGCGTCCACTGCACGGCGGCGTCATCGCGGAGGTGGCGGCGCACGGCGGCAATCAGGGCGTCATCGAGATCGGCGCGCTCCAGGAACGTTGCATCATGACCGGGCGACCACACGGCGAGATGGGCATCCGCTTGATCAAGGCGTCTGCGCCACGTGCGCTCCTCCTCCTCTGTCAGCGTGTCCCAGACCGCTGGTGGAACGACAGCGAAGAAGGCGCGGGCGGTCGTCTGCGTTATCGCGGGAGGGGCAAAACGCATGCCGCGAGCGTACGCAATGGCGGACGCTCGCAGACGTTTCGATCTGCGACACGATAGCGGCGGAGAGGATGGGCGAGTCGCGCCTCGGCGGGCGCAAGCAAGTTCGGCAATACGCTTGCCACTGCGCCGGGTGGACCGACAACGGAATCGATGCCTGGCGCAAGCGCCAGCACGCGGGCAAACGACCAATCGCTGAGGGCTGGCACAATGACATGCACGTCGGCTTCGCCGCGCAGCGCCTGCAGCGTCGCGGCGAGGGTGGGAGATGGAGAATGCATGGCGGACCTCCTGTCCGCACATCATCGCGTTCATGAGAACGCCTTCTGTTTCCCTATCATCGCGTTCGTAAGAGCGCCTTCCTCCCGCGATCGCGGCGCCCGCCGTTTGTCATCAGTCGCCTGCTCTTATCGCGAGCGCCGCTGTCTCCGAGCGATCACGGGCATGGGCGTGGGTGCGGGCGCGGGTAGCGGTGGCTGATCGGCGCTGGCGAACCCGATGGCGGGAACGGACGCCAGTGTGGTCTGGAGATCATTCCGTAAGAGCGACAGGATCGCAGCTGTCATGTCGGGCTGCTGTGCCAGCAGCATCATGCCCCGTATCCTTCGGTCAGGGTCGGCGTCGATCAGCAGACACAGCGCCAGCCATGGCAGTGGGTCATCGTCATCTCGCCATGCGCGCAGCGTCTGCTCCAGAACGTCCGCACATCCCGGTGCGGCGACGTCGCGAAGCAGCACGTCCCTCTCGCCGAGAACGATGTGTTGGAGCGGCTCCGGCAGGAGGCGCCAGATGCGGCACATCCTTTCGAACGGCGCCTCTGTCAGTGTGTCGAACACGACGTTGAGCGAGCGAGGTCGCAACGCATGCGCCAAATGATGCGCGACGAGCGGGTCGGCGGCGGCGATGGACACCAGTGTCGACCCAACGTGCGGGTCATCCAGGTGCGGGAGGAGCGCAGCGCGCATGTCAGGACGTAGCGTGCCGACAATGGCGGTAAAGTAGTCCCCGTGATCGCGCAGCGCCCGTGCTACTTCTTCACCCGCTTGACGGTGTTGATCGGGATCGGGCATTTCCCCCAGCGTATCGAGCGCATGGAGCGTGGGGATGGCGACCGACGGCGGCAGCGCAGCGAGCGCATTCAATGCCTGGCGAAAGGTGTCGTGCTGATCGGGATGCGCCAGGCGCTCGGTCAGGATGTCGGGATGGGGGAGCAGCTGATCGGGATGCGCCAGGCGCTCGGTCAGGATGTCGGGATGGGGGAGCAGCTGATCGGGATGCGCCAGGCGCTCGGTCAGGATGTCGGGATGGGGAAGCAGCTGATCGGGGTGCTCCAGGTACTCGGTCAGGATGTCGGGATGTGGGTGCTGCGCAGCACGGGTGTCGTCCAGCAGCGCAGCGAGGAGTGCATTCGTTTCCTTCCACCTCCATCCCTCCAGCGCGTGCGCCAGCGCGCCGCAACGTTCGATGGGGGCGCTACGCTTTGCCGTCGCATGCAGAACGGTGATCGCGGCCCCCCGCGCCTGCTGTGTTGGATGTGCCATGATCCAATCGTGCAATGCAAGCGGTATCTTTGGAGACTCGCTTGCGATCTGGACGAACGCGACGGGGTCGGGTGGCGGCGGCAGCGCATCGACGATGTCAGGAACAGCGGCGACGGGCAGATCATGCATGGCGACGGGGAGAAGCGTCCAGCGCGTGGACTCTTCATTCGGCGTGTGGCAGCGTACGGCGGCGATCAGATCGGCATTCAGTGCAGCGCATGCCAGGAACATTGGGTCGGGTCCCAGCGACCGCACCGCACGATGCAGGTCTGTCTTGTCAAGGGAGCTGTGCCACGCTTGCTGTGTCCGCTTCGGCAGCGCATCCCAGACTCCCGGTGTGACGGCGGCGAAGAAGGCGCGGGCGGTCTTCCACGTGATTGCAGGCGGATTGGGCCGCATGCCGCACGCATAGACGATAGCGGCGCTCACGGCATTGTGTGAAGCGGCGGACAGGATGGTCTCCTGCACGTCTGGATGGAGGGCGTCCCACGGCGCCGCTGCAACAACCTGGATGGCATGGTTTGGCGCCTCGCGCAAGAGATGCACGATCCTCTCCCATGCAGAATTCATACGGGATGCGACCGCCAGGCGCGTCAGTGCAACGAGATGATCCCGTCCAGCGGATCGGATGAGCGCTGCGAGAACGTTGGCATGGCGGGCGTGGGCGATGGGCGATGCTTCGGCGCAAGCGTCGAGCGCGCTGCCGATCCATCCGTCAAGGAGCGACATGGACGTCTCCGTCACATACTCTGCGGGCAGCCAGGGCAGGCAGATTGCGACATCCTTGGGGTTGCAACGCAGCACATCCAGGAGCCGATCCCGTCCTGTAGGCGCGAGTTCGTTCATCCACGCGGTTGGGTCGTCCGTCATCGCCTTCCCCCAACGGCGGATGGCGATGGCGATATCCCATGCTATGTGCAGCAGCGCAGCGCTCGCATCGGTGGGACCGATCAGCGCCGCCGCCGTCCAGGGCGCACAGCGGTTGCGCCGAACGGCGTCGATCAGCGCAGCAGCGAGGGATGCGCCCCATCCTGCGGGCACGACCTCCGCCCACGTCGGCAGGACGCGTTTGCCCGTGTCCGTGCCGATCAAGGACGCGATGGCGACGGAGAGAATGGGGGAGTCGCGCACGGCGGGGGGAAGTACGTCCGGTACTTCGCCCGCCAGCGCACCGAGTGCGCCGATGATGGGATCGACGCCCGGTGCAAGCGCCAGCACACGGGTGAACCAAAGGTCGTCGAGCGCAGGCGCAACGATCTGCAGGTCGGATTCGCCATGCAGCGCACGCAGCGTCGCGGTGAGGGCGGGAGATACCATCTTCTTCATGGCGGATGCTCCTTTTCATCGGCATCGTCGGCATCGTTGGGCGCATTATCGGCACGGCGGCGCGGACTCATCTCGAACGGACTATCGTTCGCCGGCCCTCCTGCAGCGTATGGTTAGCGCCGTCTCCGGGCGCGTCCGCGTCCGTGAACGGACAGGCGCGACGGTGGCAGATCGGCGCCGGCGAACGCAATGGTAGGATCAGACGCCAGCATGGTGCGTCGGTCGTCGCGGAGGAGCGGCAGCAGCGCTGCAGCCACGTCGGGGCGCTGCGCCAGCGCCGATATGCCCCACGCCCGCCGTTCTTCGCTGTCGCCGATCAGCATCCGCAGCGCGAGCAGCGGCAGCGGGTCGTCCGCACCCCAGTCCTGCAGCGCCTGCGCGAGATCGTCCACACGTCCCGGCGCGGCGACGTCACGGAGGAGCGCGTCGAGATCACCGAGGACGGCGTGTTGGAGCGTCTCCGGCAGGAGGCGCCAGATGCGCGTCAACGTATCGAACGGCGCATCCATCAACGCGTTGAGCACGGCGTCGGACTTCCCCTTCCGCAACGCATGCGCCAGGCGATATGCGGCGAGCGGATCGGCGGCGGCGATGGCGCGCACCGCGACGGCCCGTGGGGCAGATCGCGGCGGCGGAAGAATCGCCGTGCGCGGTGCATCGGCGAGCGCGTCGACGAGCGCCAGGAAGCCATTGCCGTGATTGCGCAGCGCCTGCGCCAGAGACGCGCCCGCTTGCCGTTGCGAAACCGGCTTCGTCGCTTGGGTCAGTGCGTCGAGTGCGTGGAGCGCGGGGATGGCGACCGATGGCGGCAGGGCGTCAA
>Ga0272446_1002106_pt1 | contig 27820 bp, 20 predicted proteins | sample YNPCB0061_FD_194587 | JGI IMG/M metagenome (GOLD analysis project Ga0272446, IMG submission 194587) | Hot spring microbial mat communities from Yellowstone National Park, WY, United States - YNP-CB-006-1 | ecosystem: Environmental > Aquatic > Thermal springs > Hot (42-90C) > Sediment | place...
GACATACAGTAGTAGTTTGAGGGTCTCTTGGTTATACATAATTTACCTGTGGTCACTACATTTATTCTAAGGGCAAAGCCACCCCTATCAAGAATATCATAAAAATACTATTTCTCATTTACAAGTGCATAGGTAGGACAACTTCCATCTTCCAATTAGTATCTTTCCCCTCACCCCCAACCCCTCTCCCACAGGGACAGGGGAGCTAATACAGTGCAGTAATTTATCGGTTCTTACCCTAGCAAGGGAGTCAGCGATTGATTTAGCGTACTACTCTCACGATCGTTTGCGTAGAAACCATCTTAAAGAGTTCTATAATATCTTCGTTATACATTCTGATACATCCATGGGAAATGGCTTGACCCACTGATGCCCGATTGGGAGTGCCGTGAAACCCTGACCAGTCCTTACCATTTGTCCAAAAACCAATCCATCTTTCCCCCAGAGGATTCTCAGGATCGCCACTGGCAATCACATCCCCAGTGAAGGGATTCTTCCATGCGGGGCGTTCAATTAGTTGTTGCACGCGGTGAGTTCCCAAGGGAGTTTCCCAACCTGCTCTACCCACTGCGATTTTGTAAGTCTTAATTTTGGTATCTCCCTGAAATGCTGTAACTTGTTTTTTACTCAAACTAACTTCTAATAGGGTTACGATGGCTTGATTACTATTGGGTAGGGGACGGCGAGGATCGACTATGTGGGGAGAATGGATGAAGGGAATGCGCCGTTGATGGGCTAAACCTTGATGAATCAGAGCGACTAATTCGGCTGAGGTGATGGGTTGATTGAATCCCAGTTGGCGCACTTGAGGATAATTGACTACTAAGCCGCGGGCTGTGAGGGAAGCGATCGGGACAATAGCATAGGCGGGGATAGTGTGGGCATCTGTGTACATGGAAGCTAACAAACTGCGGGGTGTAGCCATGGTCTGTTGGTCTATGCCCAAGGTTTTGGCGATGGCAAGGAGCGCCTCGCCCTTACTCACCACTCGATCGGGTTGGAACTGTCCCTGAGCATTGCTAGATAAAATTTTCAACTTGTGAATTTTGGCGATAGGTTGTGCCGCCCAATGATTATTACTCACATCTGCAGGTAAATCTCGATCGGTGATAGAGACCCGTTGAGAATCAATGAGAGTGGCAAGGGCAACCGCCAAGTGGGCACGGGTGGCGGGACTGAAGGTCTGAATAGAAGAGAAAGGCGATAATTTGCCCATATTGTCCAGAAAAATCTGCGCCCAAGCATTGGTAGTGGGAGCTTGAGCCTGAACAGGGCTAGGCGATGGAAGAGCTAAGGGAATGAACATAATCTGATTATTAGCTTCTAACTGGGCAAATCACGCCCCATGATATGGCATCCCGTTATGCTCTGGGCTGAAATTGTAATAAATCCAGTAATAACTGAAAATTGAAGTTCTCCCGCATCATCTGGCAAATTACTTCTACCTTGACCCCTTCCTGTAGGCGCACATGACCAAGGGAACTCTCAATAATGCCTACGGTAGTCAGAGTATCCTGCAGTACGGACACGATCGGCACTCCCAATTCAATGGCTCGATCTTTGACTTCATGGGCAATCTGGGGCGCTCCCGTTAAAAATAGACAGTTGGTGGAACTTTCCAAGGCGGCTAACTGCAAATCAACCCGATTACTGCCTGTGATTACTGCTTTATTGCGAGACTGACGGAAAAATAGACGGGCAGAATTGACATCCATTGCCCCGATTTTCAAGTCCTCTATCATCACATCCTTGAGGCTGATGTAGTCCGGTTGCCACAACACCACAGCCTGTAATTGATTGACCAATTCCGCCACGCTGACACTGCGCAGAATCACATTTTCTGGCATCATGGCTAAAATCGGTATGCCCGCTTTCGCAAGGTAGGGAGGGAGTAATTTCACCGCCTCAGCATACTGCTCCCCGGGAATATCATTTACCACTGCTCCAATCAATCGATCGCCAAGGCGTTTTTTGGCAATGAGAATGTGATCTACCACCAACAGGGATTGATAACGCGCCACCAACAAGATTGGAGCGGATAGGGTCTCGGCAATTTCCCGCAGGGATAGTCCAAACAGAGCACCTTCCGCCGTATTGGCTGGCGCTTCAATCAGTAACAGGTCGGCATTGTGCTTTTTGTAAGCGCTGAGTTGGGCGGTGTAATTGGTTTCATCTGTCCCCTCTAGGCGTTTTTGCACCGAGTGTCGATCGAGATTGACCAAAGTGGGATAGATCAAATCGGGGGACAATTGCAAAGTTTCGGTGATGAACGCCACATCTGCTTCCAGGGCGGGGGCAGATTCAGGTAAATTTTGGCTGATAAAAGTCCCCAAAGGCTTGCCATAGGCAATTTGGTAACCTTGATTTTTCAGGTTGAGGGCGATCCCCAACACCGTCGCTGACTTGCCACTGCTAGAGCGATGGGAGCCAATCAGTAAATGCTTTCCCTGTGTCACGGATTTAATTTCTGCAAGAGTTTTTGTTATTTTAGCCCCAGAGGGAATGACCGGTCTCAAATTTCCTGCCGTTCATTCCGCTCCCACTGGTCAGGTTTCCCCTAAGGAGGTGTTGGCATCCAAGTCAAATAACCGTTGCAAAGCCTGCATTGCCCGCCTGCGCATTTCCGTATCCTGCTCCACCCGCAACTGCACCATGGGGTCATGCAAAATTTTATTGATGATGCCTTTGGTCAAATGCTCGATCGCTTCCCGATGCTTAGCACTAAATTCACTGCCAAAACGGGATAGGGCTTTTTCCATTTCCTGCTCACGGATACCTTCCATCTTTTGGCGCAGTTTGTTGATGGTGGGCACAGTATCGAGGGAGCGCCACCACAGATCAAATTTTTCCACACAGTCTTCGATCATGGTTTCCGCTTGCTGGGCCATCTGCCTGCGGTTCTCTTGATTTTCTGCCACCACTGCTTGCAAGTCATCCACATTAAATAGCCGTACTCCTGCGAGGGCAACTACATCACTGGACACATTGCGGGGCACAGAAATATCCACGATCGTGAGGGGGCGGGTGGTGTGGGGCGCTAAATTATGTTGATGAATAATTACTTCCGTAGCCGCGGTGCAGGTAAATAAAATTTCACTTTGGGCTACCTGTTCCCACAGTCGATCGTAACCCACAAAATTCAGTTTGCCCGTCCCTGCCTCTTTAGTAAATTGACTGATCAGGTCTTGGGCGCGCTCCACAGAGCGATTGATGATGGTAATATCTTGGGCATTTTTGGACAGGAGATGTTGCAACAGCAGTTTTGCCATTTTCCCTGCCCCCAGAATGGCGATGGGTAGGTTGGTCAAATCCCCCAATTTCATTTGTGCCAATTCCACAGCGGCTGAGCTGACCGAGACTGCCCCACTGCCTATACCTGTCTCAGTGCGGACTAATTTCCCCGCCGATAGGGCTTGCTTAAACAATTCATTGAGAATGCGCCCCGTGCCGTTGTACTGTTGGGCGAGTTGGTGGGTGCGTTTTACCTGCGCCAAAATTTGCCCTTCCCCCAATACTAAACTGTCTAAACCAGCTGAAACCCGCATCAGATGACACACCGCGTCCTGCCGCAACAAAATAAACAGATAACGGCGCAAATACTGTAGCGGTAGTCCACTAAACTCGGACAGAAATTGGATGGTCTCCCGCAGACCCGCTTCCGTATCACTGGTGACTACATAAATCTCCATGCGGTTACAGGTGCTGAGGATTGCCGCTTCGCTGATGTGGGCATAGGTTTTCAGGCGGGTAATGGCTTCTTCTAGCCGCGCTTCGGGAATGCTTAGTTTTTCCCTGACTTCTACGGTGGCGGTTTTATGACTGAGTCCTACTACAAGAATGTTCATAGGTAGATGGTGGCGTTATTTATTAAAAAATTAAATTTATTAAATGGGTTGGACTGTTTACCATTTTCGCCTCGATCGGGGATCATGGCGGAGGTAAGTTTGCTGTTTCTAGTGTGAAGCGAAATTGCCCTTGATAAAAATTTATGAAATAAAGGTTTATGAAATCCCCGCAAAAGTTAAGGAATGTAAAATTTGCTGGGGTTTGACCCGTAGGTTTGTAAATGTCCCTTGACCGAGGTTCATATCTTGGTGGCAAGTTGCACAACCTAAAATTGACGGTAGAGCCTCTATGCCAGTGAATCACCGTCGCGCCTGCACTGCTTTGATTCCATGTCCAGCCAGAGTAAATGTTAAAAAATTCGAGAATCTGTATCATCAAATACAAGTTTGCGAGGGTAGCTCTGTTGTGATCTTGTCACTGCCCATTTTCATTAGTGTAAAGAGGAACATCTACCGTGTTGATTACGAGGTTAAATCGTGAACGGAAGCGCAAGCAGGCGGTGAACTGGTCATATTGTCTGCCCCTTGCCTGTCTGATTATGTTGTTTTGGGTCTATGCGGCAATCGCCCAAGATCAGCCCCCTGTTGAAGCTCCCCTAACAGCGGATGCCGTAAAAGCAGAACTCAAGGTAGCCCTAGATACCCTGTGGGTGGCGATCGCTGCCTTCTTAGTATTTTTTATGAATGCGGGCTTTGCCTTGGTGGAGTCTGGTTTCTGTCGCCGGAAAAATGCGGTGAACATTCTGGCCAAAAATTTGATTGTCTTTGCTGTGGCTACTTTAGCTTTTTATGCCACTGGCTTTGCCTTTATGTTTGGTGACGGTAACGATATTATTGGTTTGGCTGGCTTTTTCTTGCATGGGACTGACAATAGTCCTGCCACTGGCGAAGCATACAAAGGGATCTTCAGCGCTCTCAACTGGACTGGCGTTCCCCTAGAAGCCAAATTTTTGTTCCAATTGGTGTTTGCTGGTACAGCCGCCACGATCGTGTCTGGGGCGGTGGCAGAGCGGATTAAGTTTTTTGCCTTCTTAATTTTCAGTTTCCTGTTAGTTGGTGTCTCCTATGGCATCACTGGACACTGGATTTGGGGTGGGGGCTGGTTAGCTGACATGGGTTTCTGGGACTTTGCTGGCTCCACTACTGTCCACTCGGTCGGGGGCTGGGCGGCGCTGGTGGGGGCGGGTATCTTGGGCCCCCGTCTCGGTCGCTATGGCGAAGGCGGTCGGGTCAATGCTATCCCTGGGCACAATATGGCGATCGCCACCCTTGGCTGTCTAATCCTGTGGTTGGGCTGGTTCGGCTTTAACCCCGGTTCCACCATGGCGGCTGATGGCAGATTGATTACCCACATTGCTTTGACCACTAATTTGGCGGCTTCGGCGGGGGCGCTTGGGGCAACTATTACCGCATGGCTGGTGCTAGGCAAGCCTGACCTATCCATGATCATCAACGGCATTTTGGCTGGTCTGGTGGGCATTACCGCCCCGTGCGCGTGGGTAACCCTACCCATGTCGATCGTGATCGGCTTGATTGCGGGGATTATTGTGGTGTTTTCGGTGGGATTCTTTGACAAATTGAAATTTGACGACCCTGTGGGGGCAACCTCTGTCCACCTAGTGTGTGGTATCTGGGGTACTCTAGCGGTGGGGCTGTTTGCCGTCGGTCCCAATGTAGATATTGGCAATAATTTTACTCTCTATACTTCTGGGCCCAAGGCTGGTTTATTTATGGGGGGTGGCATAGAACAGCTTATACACCAAGCGATCGGGGTAGCTAGTGTGGGACTCTTTACCACTATCTTTAGTTTTGCGGCTTGGTATGCCATCAGCGCCATTCTCGGGGGCATTCGCGTTGCCAAAGAAGAGGAAATCGAGGGGCTGGATATTGGGGAACATGGCATGGAATCCTACACTGGGTTTCCCAAAGAATCCCTTGATGTGGTGGAGGGTGCTTCTTATGCGGATGTACTGGAGTAATTAGCTGTATTTACTCAATGCTCGGAGGGGGAGATAACTCCTCCTTTTTTGTGTTCATGTATCCCAGTTGCTCTTTTCCCTCTCCCACAAGCACTTGGTCTGTGCCTACACTGGTAGAAGCTATAATTATCCGCAAATATCTAGGGAGGGACTGACATGGCATTGCGCAGGGGACGATCGACTGCAACGGGGTTTGCGAAGGATTTTCAAGCCTTTATCATGCGGGGCAATGTCATCGATTTGACGGTGGCGGTAATTATCGGGGCGGCATTTGGCAAAATTGTGGAATCTTTGGTGGCGGATGTAATTACCCCTGCAATTCTCAATCCTGCCCTGAAAGCGGCGCAAGTAGAAGAATTAGCTAAATTAAGTTTCAACGGTATTTTGTATGGCAAATTTTTGGCGGCGGTGATTAACTTTTTGGTCATTTCCTTTGCTATTTTTCTGATTATCAAATCCATAGAAGCGTTTCAGCGTCGGGTCATTGCCCGTGAAGAAGCCGCCGCCGCTGAGGCTGAACCAGTGGTTGATCTCAAGGAACTTGCCCAAGAGCGGTTGATTGAATCGATCGATCGTTTGACCCAAGTCCTAGAAGACCGTCGCCAAAACCCATCCTAAATTTCTGTCAATGCTGGGGAAAATTTATGCCCAAGACATCCTGCGATCGCTGTAGTTTTTATGCCCATTCTCCCTTTTTAGTGTGTGCGGTGCATCCCTACGGACCACCAAGCAATCCCTGTCCCGATTTTGAGTCAGCCGACCTGTGGCAACCCGAAAATATCGAGGATTTTGGGGAACAACAGATGGGAGACCTGTGGTGGCATCCCCTGTTTACGGGCAGATGTCCTGAATGTCATTACAACTTTTCTCGCCTCAAATTGCCACCCCTGCACTGGCATTGTCCCGTATGTGGCTGGGAAGATGATACTTTCTAAACTCGATGCAGAACTAGCGAAACTATCCATCAGCCCCGTGCGTCCTGTGGTTATATTTACCACGCATCCTTAAGGGTTGAGTAACACCATGAACTATCAGCAATGGATGATCCGATCGATGGCCTCAGCATTCCTTTCTCTCAGTATGTTTAGCAGTATGGTGGGGGCGGGCTGGGGGGAGACCATCACCCTCAATCGTCAATTTAGACCCGATCCCCTGCGCGTAGAGGGGCAGACTGGGGGCAATGTCAGTTTGGCAGAAATAGCGGGGGGGCGTGGATGTCGGGGATTTGTGCCCGATCGCCAACCCACCTTTACCCTGAACTTGGGGGCAAATTTCCCCATGTTAGATATATTGGCATACAGTAACGAGGTAAATGCCGACCCCACCATGTTATTGATCGGGGAAAATGGACTAGTGGTCTGTGCCGACAATGAACATCGGGGGCGCAATCCGCAAATCGCCCTGCGCTTGCCCAAAGGTACTTACCGTCTGTGGGTGGGTAATAGGGATGCCAACCGTCCCATCAAATTCACCTTGTCCGTCAGTGAAATTAACCAGAAATGAAGTACTACGGTCTGTTAATCTGTATTTTGGGCTGGTGCTCTCCCATCGCTCCCAGCTTAGCCCAGTCCACCCTCAAACCAGTTATGCCCCGCTTCGCTCCCGACCCCCAAGTTTATCGGGGCACTACTGACCCCAATACGGGTACAAATTGCCAAGGTATGCCCACCACACCCCCTGGACACATCCTCACGATCGAGCGCCCCATGTCTTCTTTGAGTTTACGGGTGTTTGCCGCTAGCCCAGTTACCATCAAAGTTAGGGGGAAAGAGGGCACCCAGTGTCGATCGGGGCGCAATCCAGAAATTTTAGGGGCATGGTCAGCGGGCAAATATGAAATTTGGATAGGAGCGGTAAATGGCGATCGCATTACCTATGAACTGTCCCTCAGCGAAGCCAGCCAACCCGAAGAACAAAAATAGGAACAGTCTGCTAAACTTTAGGTCTATCTGCTTGAAGTAGGCAAACCATAAATCCCAAACAAACCTATGGTCAAACTCCCTGCCCCCCTGTCCCGATTCCTGAAATTGATTCTGCTATTTGCCATTGGTCTATGCCTGTCCAGCATACCCCTGTACGCCCAAACAGTCAACGAAGCCAAAATTAAAGAGATCATAGATGGCAACCAAGTATTTATCCAAAACCAACAGGCAAAGGTAAATGATGTGGCAAAACAACGGCAGAGGGTACGCACGGGAGATGCCAGAGCAGAGCTGGTTTTCAATACGGGAGTGACCGCCCGCCTTGCCAAAAATTCCCTCCTCACGGTGGGACAGTGCGCCCGTTTACAACAGGGGACTTTACTGGTCAATGGTGCCATCAATGGCTGTACCGCCTCGATCGTTGCCGCCGTTAGAGGTACTACCTATGTATTGGAGGTAGATGAATCGGGCAAACAGGAAGTAAAAGTGTTAGAAGGGGAAGTGGCAGTGCGCCAAGAGCCGACCCCCGATTTTGCCGAGGGTGCCGATCCTAAGCAATGGCAGAAATTACAACCATTCCACCAACTGAAACAGTTGACTAACACCCCTGAACCCGTGCCTACCCCAGAGACACGCCCCCTGCCCCCCCTAGAGGCAAAACCCGCCGAACCCGCCCCCCCAGTTTTAAGTCAGCCCCAGTCCGAGGTAATCCTCAAAGCGGGGGAAAAATTAGACATTGATGCTAAGGGTGTCCTCAGTATTGTGCAAAAGCTGTCCCAAGCAGAATTTGAGAGTTTATTAACAGGGGCATTGTTCCAGGGGTTTTCCGAGCAGTTATCCAGCATTGACAAAATTCGTCGATCGTTTGAGGGCTTATTCCCCGGAGTAAGTTTCCCCATACCTTCCCTACCCAGTCTGCCTACCCCTTCTGTGCCCAGCCTGCCCAGTTTACCTTTTTAAGGGGTTCCCCCCGCCCTATGGGGTAGCCTATAATTTTAGCTGTTGTTTGTTTACTAACCATGACTGTCGCCCTGCCCAAGCCTGAAACTGATACCCAAGCTGAATTTAAGCAGTATGTAATGAACACCTACGGACGGTTCCCTCTGGTGCTCGATCGAGGTCAGGGCTGTGTGGTGTGGGATAAATCAGAAACACCCTACTTAGACTTTGTGGCGGGCATAGCCACCTGTACTTTGGGGCACGCCCATCCTGCCATGATTCAGGTGGTCACAGAACAAATCCAGACCCTGCACCATGTATCTAACCTTTACTATCTGGAACCCCAAGCCAAACTCGCCAAATGGTTAGTGCACAACTCCTGTGCCGATAAGGTTTTTTTCTGTAACTCTGGGGCAGAAGCCAACGAAGCCGCCATTAAACTCGCCCGCAAATATGCCCATGTGAAGTTAGGGATTGACCATCCTGTCATCCTCACCGCCCATGCCAGTTTTCACGGCAGAACCCTTGCCACCATCACCGCCACAGGTCAACCCAAGTATCAAAAGGACTTTAGTCCATTGGTATCAGGGTTTGACTATGTGCCCTACAATGACCTACCCGCCCTAAAAACCGCTCTGGATCAGTACCAAGGGCAAGTCTGTGCCATCCTCCTGGAACCCATACAGGGAGAAGGGGGAGTCCGCCCTGGCGATCGAGACTATTTTCAAACTGTGTCTCAAATTTGTAACGATCGGCAAATCCTGTTGATTCTCGATGAAGTGCAGGCGGGCATGGGGCGCACTGGTAAACTGTGGGGCTACGAAAATCTGGGCATTGAACCAGATGTATTTACCTCTGCCAAAGGGCTAGGGGGTGGTATTCCCATTGGCGCTATGCTCTGTAAAAATAGCTGTGATGTATTTGCACCGGGGGATCATGCCAGCACCTACGGCGGTAATCCCTTTGCCTGTGCCGTTGCCCTCAAGGTCTGTGAAACTCTAGTCAAGGAGAATCTCATTGCCAATGCTAGGGAGCGGGGCGCTCAACTACACAAAGGTTTAACCCACCTTGTCCACAAATTTCCCCAAGCCATTGAGCAAGTGCGGGGGTGGGGTTTGATGCAAGGGTTAGTGATTCAAGCCGAATTTCCCCTAGAGTCCCGCTCGATCGTGCAAAAGGCAATGGAAAAAGGTTTATTGTTAGTCCCCGCGGGAACAAAAGTGGTGCGGTTGGTTCCCCCCCTGATTGTGTCTGCCCCAGAGATCGATCGGGCAGTAGAGTTGATTGACCAGTCTCTGCAAGAACTATTGAATTGATGGTGCGCCCCTCCAGGGGTAGGGGGTGAGGGAAAAACCGCCAATTTGAGAGTGGGAAAGGAGTAGCAAAATTTCTGGAAAAGCCAATAATAATTAAGATGAAATTAAGTCGCTTTTCGGTATCATAAACATCAAACATTAAATTTATTAAAATTTTACAAGGGCAGATAACAGTGAGTATCAGGGTAGCAATTAACGGTTTTGGACGCATCGGGCGTAACTTTTTGAGATGTTGGGCAGGTCGCCATCAATCTAACCTAGAGATAGTGGGCATCAATGACACTTCCGATCCTGTGACTAATGCTCACTTACTCAAGTATGACTCCATGTTGGGCAAGTTCGCAGGGGAAGTTGCCGCCGAAGCAGATGCCATCATCGTCAATGGGCACAAAATTAAAACTTTCTCCGATCGTAATCCTGAAAATTTGCCGTGGAAAGATTGGGGCGTTGATCTGGTCATCGAAGCCACAGGCGTATTTACTGATCGCGCTGGAGCCAGTAAGCACTTGACGGCGGGAGCGAAAAAAGTATTGATTACCGCCCCCGGTAAAAACGAAGATGGCACTTTTGTTATGGGGGTGAATCATGAACAATACGAACACGATAAGCACCACATTATTAGTAATGCCAGTTGTACCACTAATTGTTTGGCTCCTGTAGCTAAAGTACTGCACGAAACTTTTGGCATTGTCAAGGGGGTAATGACCACCACCCACAGCTACACAGGGGATCAGCGGTTGTTGGACTCTAGCCACCGCGACCTGCGCCGTGCCCGGGCCGCCGCCTTGAGCATTGTGCCCACTTCTACAGGAGCGGCTAAAGCGGTAGCCTTGGTATTGCCTGAACTGGCAGGGAAGTTGAATGGTATTGCCTTTCGCGTGCCCACCCCCAATGTGTCCGTAGTGGATTTTGTGGTAGAGACCGCCAAACCCACCATCGCCCAAGAGGTAAACGAAGCCCTGAAATCGGCGGCGGAAGGTAGCCTAAAAGGGATTTTAGAATACAGCGATCTGCCCCTGGTTTCCATTGACTATCGCGGTACCGATGTGTCCTCGATCGTGGATGCTTCCCTGACTATGGTTTTGGGTGGCAATATGGTCAAGGTAGTTGCTTGGTACGACAACGAGTGGGGTTACAGCCAACGGGTAGTTGATCTAGCAGAAGTAGTTGCCAATAAGTGGACAGCCTAGACAGAAACTGCCAATCCGTTGAGCTAGTCTATAGGTAGGCGTTATCTGAACGCTTTGTTGTCAAGGGTTAGGGTTATGCTTACCGTCGGTACAGTCTTACGCAACCGTTATCGCATCCTGCGGGTACTAGGGAGTGGTGGTTTTGGCGATACCTATCTGGCTGAAGACCAAGACCTGCCCGGGCACCCCCGTTGTGTAGTGAAACAACTGCGCCCCAAAGATAATAATCCAGAGGTAATGCGCATTGCCAAAGGACTATTTGAAAGGGAGGCGGAATATCTGTATCGCATTGGTAACGCTCACCCCGAAATTCCCGACCTGTTTGCCCACTTTACGGAAGGGGGAGAATTTTACCTAGTCCAAGAGTTTATCGAAGGCACTAGCTTGGCAGAGGAGATTCCCCCTGGCAAAAAATTATCTGAAACGGAAGTAATTAGGTTACTGCTGGACATTTTAGAGGTGTTGTCCTTTGTCCATCAGCAAAATGTTATCCATCGGGATATTAAATTAACTAATTTACTGCGGCGCAAAAGCGACGGCAAAATTGTCTTAATTGATTTTGGTGCGGTCAAAGATGTAAGTGTGCTCCAGACTGCGCCTAGTGGCTTAACTAACATGACCGTGAGCATTGGCTCCCCCGGTTATATGCCCAGTGAACAGGCTCAGGGTAAACCCAAGTTGAGCAGTGATGTGTATGCGGTGGGCATGATTGGCATTCAGGCATTGACAGGGGTCCCCCCCGCCAACCTCCCCGAAGATGTGCACACTGGGGAGATTCTCTGGCAGGATTTGGTGAGTATCAGTCCCGCCTTTGCCCAGGTACTACAAAAAATGACCCACTACCACTTTGGACAACGCTATCGATCGGCGATCGAGGCATTGGCCGCGTTGAAAGCTGTTGCCTACCAAACCAGTGCTGAACCCACCCAGTTAATTGTTCCTGCGGATGTCCCCCCAGAACCCAGTACAGCAATCATCAATCCCATCCCCAGTTCCCCTATTGAAACTGCAAAACCACTGCCCACCTCTCCCGCCATTGCCCCCAAGAGCAAACCCCCTGTTACACCCACTCCCAACCCAGTCCCAGCTACAGAAATTGCCCCTAAGGTTCACCCGCCCGCCCGCCCCGGCACTAACCCGATCGTGGTATTGGCAATTTTAGCCTTGACAGGGATAGCCATTGGCGCTGGCATCTGGTTCGCCACCCGATCGACCCCTAAACCAGTGGTTACCACTGGCACACCAACTCCTGAACCTACCCCTGAAACACCTGTATCCCCCACCCCCACTGACACACCTACAGCGCCCCCACCTCCTCCTACCAAAGATTTGTATGGTTCCATTGCCCGTTCCCGCAATACCCAAGACAAGGGCTACTCCTGGAACTTTTCCACCCAAACCGAAGCCGAACAAGAAGCCCTAAAACAATGTGCCAGCGTCAGTGGAGCCATGGACTGTGCCATCATGGTCTGGTTTAGAAATGCCTGCGGTAGTATTGCCGAATCGATCGAGGGGGGGGCAGGCGCTGGCTGGGGCGTAAATGAAGAATTAGCGGAAATGGAAGCCCTCAAATCCTGTAGTACAGTAGGCACTGGTTGCTCGATCGTCAAAACCATTTGCACCGCCCACGAAACACCTTGAGAAATTTGGGGCAAAATCTACGGCATCTATACAAAGTGTTACCATTTCCCCATAGACAACAAGAAAGATGGTTAAAAGAGCATGACAGCGATCAAGAAAGTGATCCCATTTTATGGCAGGGAAATCAAACTGAGAATTGGCGATTTAGCACCCCAAGCGGGGGGAGCGGTATTAGTACAGTGTGGCGAATCTGCCGTATTGGTAACCGCCAGCCGTGGACCCGCCCGTGAAGGCATTGACTTTTTACCCCTAGTGGTGGACTACGAAGAACGGCTCTATGCCGCTGGACGCATCCCTGGGGGATTTTTGCGCCGAGAAGGCAAGCCCGCCGAAAAGGCTATTTTAATTTGTCGCCTGATCGATCGCCCCATGCGTCCCCTATTCCCCAGTTGGATCAGGGATGACATCCAAATTACCGCCATGACCATGGCATTGGATGAACAGGTGCCCCCAGACATTTTAGCGGTGACAGGCGCTTCCATCGCCTCCCTACTGGCAGGACTGCCCTTTTATGGGCCCATGGCAGGGGTACGGGTGGGGCTAGTGGGGGATGAATTTATCATCAATCCCACCTACGGCGAAATTGAAGCAGGAGAACTAGACCTAGTGGTGGCAGGGACAGCCGAAGGCATCATCATGGTAGAAGCGGGAGCCAAACAACTGCCCGAAAAGGATGTAATCGAAGCCATCGATTTTGGCTACGAAGCCGTACGGGAACTGGTGAAAATCCAACAGGAATTGGTGCAAGAATTGGGGCTAACCCTACCCGACTTAACCCCGCCCCCCGAAGACCGCACCCTCTTTCACTTTATCCAAGAAAAATGCCTCGCCCCAGTCCAAACAATCATTAGCAGTTGCGAAAAAGACCGCACCGTCAGGGATGATGCCCTCGATCGAGTCAAAGCCGAGTTAATCAACACCATTGCCGAATTGCCCGAAGACCACCCCATCAAACCCCTAGCCACCGAAAAAGACATTTCTGCCAACTACAAAGAATTGACCAAACAAGTGATGCGCGCCCAGATCATCGAACAAAATCTGCGCATTGATGGTCGTGCCCTCGACCAGGTGCGTCCCGTCTCCTGTGAAGTGGGCATATTGCCCAGAGTCCACGGCAGTGCTTTGTTTAATCGGGGTTTGACCCAAGTGCTATCGATCGCCACCCTAGGCACCCCCTCCGATGCCCAAGAACTGGACGACCTGCACCCAGACATCAAAAAACGCTACCTGCACCACTACAATATGCCCCCCTACTCCGTCGGTGAAGTCAAACCCATGCGGTCGCCCGGACGCAGGGAAGTAGGGCACGGAGCCTTAGCCGAGCGCGCCCTAGAACCCGTACTCCCCCCCGCCGACAAATTCCCCTATGTCCTCAGGGTAGTATCCGAAGTTTTATCCTCCAACGGCTCCACCTCCATGGGGTCAGTTTGTGCCTCCACCCTCGCCCTCATGGATGCGGGGGTACCGATCGCCAAGCCCGTAAGCGGCGTAGCCATGGGTCTAGTCAAAGAAGGAGAAGAAGTACGCATTCTCACCGACATTCAAGGCATAGAGGACTTTCTGGGGGACATGGACTTCAAAGTAGCAGGTACAGACGCAGGCATTACCGCCCTGCAAATGGACATGAAAATTACCAGCATTTCCCTAGACACCATCCGCGCCGCCCTGCATCAGGCTAAAGCAGGCAGACAGCACATCCTCGAAAAAATGTTAGCCGTACTTCCCCAACCCAAAGCCGAAATGTCCCCCTATGCGCCCCGTATGCTCACCATCAAAATTGACCCCGACCAAATTGGCATGATCATCGGACCTGGGGGCAAAAATATCAAAGGCATCACCGAAGAAACAGGGGCAAAAATTGACATTGAAGATGACGGCACTGTACTCATTTCCTCCGTCAACGGGGAATCCGCCAAACGCGCCAAGCAAATCATCGAAGGGATGACCCGCAGGGTAGGCACAGGGGATGTGTATGTGGGCAAAGTCACCCGCATTATCCCGATCGGGGCTTTTGTGGAATTTCTCCCCGGCAAAGAAGGCATGGTGCACATTTCCCAACTGGCAGAAGGGCGAGTGGGCAAAGTGGAAGATGAAGTGGCGGTAGGGGACATGATCATCGTCAAAATTAGGGAAATTGACAACAAAGGGCGCTACAACCTCACCCGTTTGGGGATTCATCCCGACGAAGCCGCCCGCGCCAAAGCCCTCATTGATCCCTAGTTATCCAGAAAACGGCACAAAAGATCAGTATTTAGGCAAAATCTCTACCTTATTGCCGATCTACGGCTTGATTATTGCCCCTAGGTTAGTTACCATACAAATGCCCCAAAACATTAACCCACAGAAAAGGTAGAAAAACATTAAGGTTTGGGCATACTATTGCCACAGCCATCTGCCTATTCTATATTGGTTCTATGTTTCTCAAGCAAAGGCTATATTTGCCCCTAAACTTGGATTATCTTAGGTATATTGCCCCAAACTAACAAGGGTAGATACTAGGTAAACAGTTCAGAAACAGAGTATAGCCACTTAGGGTAAATTGCGCCATACCTACGGCGACATAGATACCCAGTAGAAATACTCAGTGTACCTTGGGTAACCCAACATCAGTGCCTGACTGGGTTGCCCTTCCTGCAAATTTAGGGTATTGCCCCCCTTCCATCTAACCTGTGCCCATGGTAACCAATCCCTACTCCGCCAGCACCGATGACACCACCACCTCCCTAGATGGCTCAGCAGAGGCTCCCGAAGGTGAGTTGCATCTGCGATTTTATGTGCCTTCAGGAAATGAATTTGCCCTGCCCGCCATTGGCATTAGAGAAGTTTTAGAATATCCCGTAGATAGAATTAACCCCGTCCCCAATGTTTCTCCCCTCCTACTAGGTACAATAAATGTCAGGGGCAGAGTGGTGTGGGTAGGCGATTTAGGGCAGTTTTTGGACGAGTCGCCCCTATCGGGAACCATGTCCGATATATCTATCATTGCGATCGAGGAACAGGGCATGGTTTTAGGACTGGCGATCGAGCGGATTGGGGGCATGGCATGGCTCAGTCCCCAGCAGTTAAAGCATCCCCAACAGGTAAGTGATCAGCTCGCCCCGTTTATCAAGGGAGAGTGGTTACTGGATGATGGTTCGTCCCTGAAACTGCTAGATCAAGTCAACATCTTGAGAGCATCCCGCTGGACAGTATAAATTTATAGATATAGGAGAAACTAGATGGCAACTACCACGCAGTACCAAAAAGACTACGAAAAGGCAACTAGGGCGTACATGCAACATGACTATCGCCAAGCGGCCAGTCTGATCCAAGAGCTGGTGCAAAAGTGTCCCAAAGAGCCTATGTATCATCTTTTGCACGGACACATTAGCCTTGCCCTAGAAGATTTTGCCACCTCCATTGCTGAATACGAAACCGTCCTGAACCTGAGCAAAGATAAAGCGATCGTGGAATGTGCCTACAGCGGCATTGCCGCCGCCAAGGAAAGGATGAATGCCCAGCCCATGAACACTGTCCAGTTTGAGATGGCAATGGAAGCGGAAGATGGCATAGACTTGGATGACAGTGCATCCCCTCCCACCAGTCCCAATAATCGCCCTACCTATGTTTATCCTTCCACATCCGCTTCCTACGACTTTGATGATGCCAGCCCTGAACATAAAGATGACTCGGCGGGTGGGCAACGCACCGACATAGTGGATGATTTTGACGATGGCAATGTGGTATTCATGGATGATTTGGATGACTTTGACCCTATCCCCACCTCTGGGGTAACCATTGCCAGTGGTGGTGGGGATGACAGTGATGCCACCCAAATGATAGGGGATGCCTCAGGCGCTTTTAGTGGATTTACTACCCCCGTCAAAAGTACTACCCCCAAAGCCGCTCCTGCCCCTGCGGCGGCACCTGCCCCCACTCCAGCGGTAAAAGTGGAACCCGTAAAATCCAGTGGCATTTGGGCGGGTTACGACAACATGACCATTGGTGCCAAGGCTACCCTCACTGCCCTGATGACTACCCTTGTGGCGGGCACGATCGCCACTGCTGTGACCATCAGCCATGCCCAGACCCACACCGAAACTAACGCCGAACGGGACAAAATTATCCAAACTGGTTTGCTTGCCGCCTGTGCTGGGGGGGTAGCAGGGGGGCTAAATGCTTGGATTTTTGGACGCAGAAGTGCCTACACGGTCAAACGCACCGTCTCTAACCTGCAAGGTCAATTTGACGATGTGATGCGGGGGGAGATGAACCCCAAGGCGGTGGTCTATAGCAAAGATGAGTTGGGGCGACTAGCCGCCACCTTTAATCAGATGATCCAAAAATTGTTGACAACCTTAAACGAAGCTCAGCGCCGTGCCGAAGAGGTAGAACAGTCCAAAGAAGATATGCAAAGACAAGTGATTCGCCTGTTGGACGATGTGGAAGGGGCGGCACGGGGCGACCTAACCGTACAGGCAGAAGTGACCGCCGATGTGTTGGGGGCGGTGGCGGATGCCTTTAACTTAACAATTCAGAATTTGCGAGAAATTGTGCAACAGGTGAAACTGGCGGCGCGGCAAGTGAACGAAGACTCCCGTGAAAATGCGGGCTTTGCTAGGGCGCTTTCATCAGATGCCTTGCGTCAAGCGGAAGAGTTGAGTGTGACCTACAATTCGGTGCAGATGATGACCAGTTCCATTCAGCGGGTGGCAGAGAGTGCCAGAGAAGCGGAGCGGGTGGCAAAAACCGCTTCGGAAGTGGCGCTCAGGGGCGGGGAAGCGGTGGAACGGACGGTGGCGGGTATTTTAGACATTCGGGAAACGGTGGCAGAAACTACCCGCAAAGTGAAGCGGCTGGGGGAATCTTCCCAAGAAATTGCCAAAATTGTGGGTGTGATTTCCGTCATTGCCTCCCGCACCAACCTCTTGGCATTGAACGCCAGTATTGAGGCGGCACGGGCAGGGGAATCGGGCAGGGGGTTTGCGATCGTGGCGGATGAAGTGCGACAGCTAGCAGATAGAGCCGCCAGAGCCTCCCGTGAAATTGAACAGATTGTGCTACAGATTCAGAGTGAAACGGGAGTGGTACAACAGGCGATGGAAACTGGTACCCAACAGGTTATTGACGGGACCAAACGGGCGGAACAGGCACGCCAATCCCTGTCAGAAATCATTCAAGTGTCGCAAAAAATTGATGCTTTGGTACGATCGATTACGGAAGACACCATTAAACAAACGGAAACTGCCCGTACTGTAGCTCAAGTGATGCAGTCGGTAGAATTGACTGCCCAAGAGACCTCCCAGGAGGCACAAAGGGTATCGGCTTCTCTGCAAAATCTAGTGCAGGTGGCGAGGAGTTTACAAGACTCGGTAGAAAAATTCCGAGTGGAGCCAACAGGCAAATAAGTATCCAACTAGCACTTTGTAATGTGAGGTAATCCTATGGCCACCGATCCCCAACAGCAACGCATTATGGGCTACTTCATTGAAGAAGCCAAGGAACATCTGGAGACCCTGCGCCAAAACCTTGAGAATCTGGCCACAGCGGTCAAGGAGGAGGGCACGATCGATGAAATGTTCCGTGCCGCTCACTCTATTAAAGGGGGAGCCGCCATGCTCAGCGTGGAATCGGTGCGATTCATTGCCTACCATTTGGAACACTATTTGGGCATGATCAGGGACAATCGCTCTCTGCAGGTGGATCAGCGCCTAGTGGATTTATTCATGGAAGGCTATGCCTATCTCCCCCAGTTAGTAAATCAATTAGAGCGCAATTATAGTATCTCTGGGGACATGAGCGAAGCCGCCATCCATGCCGCCCAGGGGACTATGGATAGACTGGGGGAGCATCTGCAACATCTGCTCACGGAAGTATCTGCATTGGAAGATACTGGCGATAGGCAGGTGGAGGAGGCATCTAACCTCGCCGAGGAATTTAGCAGGGTGGTGGAGAGGATCGTCGCCCAGATAGATCAGCACTTAACTGGTATGCGGACTGATGAAGCTACGGAACAGCTAGGGCAATTATGCGCAGAATTACACCAGTGGGGCGAACGATTAGGGAGTGAACAGTGGTTGAGTTTGGTCTCCATGATTAGGGAAATTCTCAGTAATCCCTTCAATAGTTTTGAGAGTTTACAGGGAGTGGTTGGGCAGGAACTACAACGGGCCTGTGAATTGGTGATTAGTCAGCGAGATAATGAAATCTGTGCTTCGGCTCAACTGCAAGAATTGATTACGCCCGCAGGGGAAGATGAGACTTACGAAGAGGATGAACAGACCAGTCACATTTTCAGCACTCTCCCTGTGGAAGATATGGCAGAAGTGGGGGAAGACTGGCACGCCACCACTCTCCAACCTACAGATGCTCCTAGAGTTGGTCCCAAGGAGATTCAGACCCTTGCCCAACTATTTGATCAGGACGGGGTAGATATGGAATCGGCATGGCAAGATATGGAAGCCAACGATACCCATATTTTTATGGGCTTGCCCACCTCTGCGGATGAAGATATTAGTGAATTTTTGGTGGGAGAGCAGACCAGTCATGCAGAAGATGAAGTTCCTCAGGCAGTGCCCGATTTGGATGACTTTTTAGATGACATTACGATCGGGATGGGAGAGGAGGAAGCAGAACTGAATCCCAGCCTAGAAAGCGTTCCAGAAGATTTGAGTGCTGTTGAACAATTAAGTGGTTTCCTCAATAATCCCCAAGAAGATGAAGAGGGGGTTACCTATATGCAGATAGATGATAACGATGTTCCATCTAATGTGCCTTCCCCTGCACAATTTATGGATTTTAGTGGTGAAGATTTTGCAGAAAACTGGGAAGAGAGCCTAGATAATAGTTTGAGTGAATTGGAGGTTGCAGTTTCCCAGCCAACTACAATGCAGTCCTCAGGGGAGTTGGCGGAAAATGACTACAGTGAGGATATTGATGATATTGTGGATAATCCCTTTACTGATTTGGGTGATTTGCATTCTGAAACGGGAGATTCTATGTTTGCGGAATCTGATAACCTAGACCAGATGCTGGGATTAGACCAAGGGCAGAATGTACTGGAACTTTTTGCCGCCGAACCTGAAGCAAAGGATACAGAGAATCCTTTTGCTGGCATAACTGATGCAGGAAATTACTCTGATAGTTTGGACTTTAGCCCTAATTTAGATGATTTATTTACTCCCCAGGATGGTAGTTCCGTTCCCCCAGTCTCTCATGAAGAAGTGAATTTGTGTGATGATTTATCCTTTGCGCCACCGGGAGATCACCCCCTAGATGACCTGTTGTCTGACACCAGTGATCTTTTCGGTGACCTCGATCGATCGCAGGATCAGCCCGTAGGGAATCTACTAGAAGCGGGCGGTGGAAGGATCAACGAGGAAGAAGAAACTGGCGACGACATGGATTTTCTCAATGCCCTGATGGGGGATACCGCAAGCGCCCCTCCCGTCAATAATTCCGAATTAGAAGAACTATCTCACTTTTTTGACTTTGGGGAAGATACCCCTGAATTGGGCGAGATGCCAGAGATGGCGGTTTCTGAACCAGCCCTGACCGATGCGGCAGATTTCGCTGATTTGGAGGCTCTCATTGGCAGTGAAGATGACTTTGCCCACTTGGAAGCCTTACTAGAAGAACCTTCAGGGAATGGGGGGATGGATTTCCCAGACTTGGAAGCATTACTGGCTGATACTCCCGCAGTAATCATGGAAGCACCAGTTCCAGCCAAAGTAGAATCGGCGGAAACCACTCAGCCAGATAGATTTGCCGACCTAGAGAATATGCTCAAGAACAAATCTACTACTGAGGTTAAGGCTGAAGTGAAAACTACTCCTGTCATGCCCGCCCGCAGTACTACTAGAGCGGTGGTGAATAATGTGCGGGTGGATGTGAAGTACCTAGATAGTTTGAATAATCTGGTGGGGGAACTGGTAGTCAACCGTAATCTCCTGTCCCAGGACCAGGAACGCCTACAGAACTTTTTAACCACCCTCTTGGGTAGGGTACAACAGTTAGGGGATTTATCCCAAAGGATGCGGGATCAATACGATCGATCGTTATTAGAAAGTTCCTTGATGGTGGGGCGCACCCGCAACCAAATGTTTGCCCACATGGCGCACGACCAACAGTCCATCCATGATGCTCTGCCCAGTGTGACTGCGGAATTTGATGCTATTGAGTTCGATCGTTACAATGCGTTCCATATTCTCTCCCAAGAGATTATTGAATTGATTGTGAAGATCAAGGAATCCGCTTCGGACATTGAATTTGTGGTGACTGAAACGGAACAGGTTACCCGTGAATTGGGACGGATTGCCAACCAGTTACAGGATGACCTGAAACAGTCCCGCATGGTGCCTTTTGCCAACTTGGCTGACCGCTTGCCCAGAGGAATTCGGGACAGGGCGGTGAAAACAGGGAAACAGGCGGAATTGAAAGTAATTGGCGGCGATACTTTGATTGATAAAGCCATTTTGGAACAGTTGACTGACCCCATGACCCACTTGGTGAACAATGCGGTGGATCATGGGTTAGAGACTCCCGAAGAGCGGCGCAGGGCAGGTAAACCCGAATATGGCACGATCGAGGTCAAAGCCTATCACCAAGGTAATCAAACCTTAATCACGGTCAGGGATGATGGGGGTGGCATCAATCCTGAGAAAGTGAAAGAGAAGGCGGTGAAGAAGGGATTGAAAACCAGTGCCGAAGTTCAGCGTATGACTGATAACGAAGCCTACGAATTATTATTTATGGCAGGATTCAGCACCAAAGACCAAGCTGACCAGTTCGCAGGGCGGGGCGTTGGTTTAGATGTGGTCAAAAGTACTTTGGATAATATCAAGGGTTCTATTTATATTGATTCCCAAATCGGCAAGGGCACTCAATTTACCATTCGCCTACCCCTGACTCTGAGTATTTCCAAAGCGATTTTCTGTGTAATCGATGGAATCAAAGTAGCTATTCCCATTGATGGATTTGAGGATATGGTGGAAGTGCCCCGCAGTCAAGTTCTGGTGAATAATATCGGTCAAGATTGCATCCCTTGGCAGGATATGATACTTCCCTTTAGACCTCTGTCTAGTTTGTTGACTTTTAATCGCCGACTGGGTCGGGTCTATGCCCGTCAGGAAACCGATGAAATCACTGTAATTGTGGTGCGGAATAGTGAAAATAATTACTTGGGATTGCAAGTAGATCAGTTCTTGGGCGAGTATGAAATTGTGGTCAAACAGTTGGAAGGGGTGATTCCCAAACCGCCCGGTATCGCTGGGGCAACCGTACTGGGGGATGGACGGGTGATTTCCATCGTCAATGTGTTGGAACTGTTTGATATTGCCGAAGGGCGGATGAAGATCAGCACAAGTATCAGTGAACCGATCGACCATTTAGAAGAGCAAACTTCCCAACCGATCGTGCTGGTGGTGGACGACTCGATCGTGGTGCGGGAAATGTTATCGGCGACCTTTACCAAGGCGGGTTACTTTGTGGAATCGGCGAGGGATGGTCAGGATGCTTGGGAGAAACTGCGGGGTGGTATGCCCTGTGATTTGATCTTCTGCGATATTGAGATGCCCAAAATGGATGGCTTGCAATTGTTGGCTAAACTGCAAAAGGATGAACACTTATCTAAAATTCCTATGGCAATGCTCACTTCCCGTTCGGCTGACAAGCACCGCCAGACAGCAATCCAATCGGGGGCGAAGGCATACTTCACCAAGCCCTATTTGGAAGAAGAACTGCTCAAGGCATCCCAAAGATTATTGAAAGGGGAAGTTCTGGTTTAGGTAGGAGAACTGGGTACGGCATCTGTGCCAATTTTGCGCAGAATGGCATTGATAAAGCGATAGCCGTCATCACTGCTATATCTTTTAGCCAGTTCCACCGCTTCATTGATAGCCACTTCCTTGGGCACATGGAGATAAAGGATTTCGGCTGTCGCCAACCGCAATAGGTCTCGATCGATTTGTGGTAAGCGGTGTAGTTCCCACTTCACCAGTGCGGCGCTGATGACTGCGTGAATTTCTTCCCGATGGCTATGGATAGTAGTCAACAACTGGATGGCATAGTCACGGATTTCGGGGCGCGCGCCCAACTGCAGGGTAAGGGGAAATTCAAGGGCGAGGTAGGTGTGATTGATGGCACTCTCTAGGCTACGCAGAGCGGTCTCCAGGTGGTCATCCCCCATGCGCTTGGTTTTTTGCAATTCCGCTTGGGCTTGCTCCAACAAATCTTTGGATTCCTCCGTAAGCACCCGCACCACGGCACTCACCAGATCATCATAGGTTTTATGGCATAAATTTTGCGGTTGGGTCGGCATTTGCGGCAAACTGAGCAGGGCAAGTTCTCGAGCGGCACGGCGGGCTTGCATAAACGGGCTACAATAGGGGACAAATTTGATATTGTACTGCCTTTGCTTCTATGACCTCTGCCTATCTAGCTACCATTCACCATCAAGGACAAACCTACACCATCGCCCTTGATCCCGATCGATCCATCCTCGAATCTGCGCAAGCGCAGGGGTTAGACCTGCCCTGTGCCTGTTATACAGGGGTATGTACCAGTTGTGCCGCCCAAATAGTATCAGGCACGATCGACCAAAGTCGGGGCATGGAAGATGATTTAGGGGCAAAGGGTTATGCCCTGTTGTGTATCAGTTATGCCCAATCGGATGTGGAAATTATTACGGAAAAAGAACAGGAAGTATATACCCTGAGGTTTGGCAGGATTGGTTAATGCAGGTAGGGCAGGAGATCAGGGACAAAATCATCAGGGAACTGCGGGGACTACTGCGCCCCAGTCAACAGGCAATGGCAGATTGGCAGGGGTCAGCCTTAGCCGTATCCGCCGTGCCAGGGGCAGGCAAATCTACAGGGATGGCAATTGCCAGTGCCATAGCCATTGCGCGTTTCCGTCTGCACCGCCAACGCCAGCTTATCATCGTCACCTTTACTAGAGCCGCCGCCCACAACATCCGCCAAAAAGTCCGCCAATACTTGGAACAGTGGCATTTGCCCGCCAGCGCCTTTACGGTACATACCCTGCACGGGTTAGCCTACGCCATCGCCACCAGCGAACCTGAATGGTCTGGGGTGTCCGCCCAAGAAACCATCCTCCTATCCGAACGCCGCCAGTTTTCGTTGATCAATCAAGCGGTCAATGATTGGATTAGGGATCATCATCGAGATTTTTTAGATTTGTGTGAAAGGGACAATAGTTCGCCAGAGGACACGGAACGCCTACGGCGACAGCAGATGCTCCGCACTACTATCCTGCCCGAACTCCTCAAAACCACCCTGAGTACCGCCAAAAGTGCTAACCTCTCCCCCGCACAAATTCTCCAAGCTAGTACCGAGAGAAGTGTATTGTGGCTCAGTGCCCAACTGTATGCCACCTACAATCGCCTGTTATCTGCCCAGTCAGTCATAGATTATGAAGACATGATTATTGGTGCCATCAAGGCTTTGGGTAATGAGAGGGTGCGTCGATCGTGGCAGGAGCGTACCTTTGCCGTATTCGAAGATGAGGCGCAGGACTCTTCCCCCTTACAAACCCAGCTTTTGCAGTTACTGTCCTATGACCCCATTGCAGATACCTATAATTTGATGCGGGTGGGGGATGCCAACCAAGCCATCAACTCTACTTTTACCAATGCCGATCCGCGTTTTTTCAATCAATTTTGCGACCAGTGCGCCCAGACGGGCAATCTAGTGACCATGGATCAGGCGGGACGCAGTAGTCGATCGATTATGACTAGTGCTAATCGGGTGTTGGAGTGGGTCAACCAGTCCGCCTATGCGAAAATGGAAAAACCCTTTCGTCCCCAGACCATTAAACCAGTGCCCCTGGGCGATCCCCAACCTGCCGCCAATCCTGAACCTTTGGGGCGGGGCGTAGAAATCTATCCGCCTGACCAGATTGCCGATATGTATGCAGAGGTGGAACTGATTGGTAAACGCATTCGCCAGTTGTATGAGTCAGACCCCAGCTTGAATATGGCGATAATTGTGCGCCAACGGCGACAGGGTAGTTTTATCCTCAAACAATTAGCTACAATTTTTGCGGAAACGCCCATCAAACTCTTTGATGTGGAACAAACGGAACATAGCTCCCGCGTGCCCAAACAACTCCTCACGGTTCTAGAGTTTTTGCACAGCCCCCATGTCTCCATTTATCTGGAACAACTATTGCAGTTACTTGGCGATCGATTGCCCGACAAATTGGCACCCCTCCCCGATTTAAGCATCTATACCAGCGCCCCCGAACTATTTCTCTATCCCACCGCCCTCGATCGACAGTTGATGCCCCTACCCCCCCCTGCTCAAGCCTATGCCCATCTTTGTGCCGCCCTGCTCTATGCCCGTTCCCATCTGCCCCTCTATCATTTACTGCCCTTTATTGCCCTGACCCTCAACTACAACCCCAGTGAACTAGCCACCACCGATAAACTCAGCCAGCAATTAGAGCAGGAATTACAAGGTAATTTTCACTTAGAAGGCATCCTAGATAGCCTGCGGGGAATTGTGGATAACAGCGACAGATTTGAATCGATCGACGAGACCCAACCCGCTGACCTGTTTATTCAACCCCGGCAAGTAACGGTGATCACCTATCACAAAGCCAAAGGCTTAGACTGGGATGTGGTATTTTTGCCCTTTGTCAGTGCCCACCTTTTCCCCGGTGAACTGTTCCCCGTCCCGCAAGACCAAAAATTTTTTGCTGATTATCCGCCACAAGAGATTTTGCGTGCCCAACTGCGCTCCCTCATCCACCAAGAACCCATCCCAGAACCAGCCCAAGCGTGGGAACGGGCTAGGATGCTCAAACATTCAGAAGAATTTCGCCTGCTGTATGTGGGTATGACCAGAGCCAAAAGGTTATTACATATTTCCTGCGCTCAACAATTACCCAAAAACTGGAAAAATCTCCGTGATTGGGAATATCAGCGCCTCTGTCCCGCCCTCGTGGATTTATTAGCAGAGACTAGGGTATTCTGATACACTGATAAGATACTTCACAACGGGTAGAGCTGGAAGCCCCGTACTTCAGTGCGGGGAGGAAAGCTCCTTTAGCTGAGCTTCAGTTGTTTTAGGGTATAATAATACTGCGGACACCAGAAACGGTTGATTAAGGCACTGGTAACGGTCGATTGGGGGTGCTGTAAACCACCCCAGAGGCTCGTGGTTAGCTTGCTAACTACAGGGCTACTAAAAGCTCCCTGCTTTAGCTGGGAGTAGTTTACCAATCAATCAAAATCAAATTACTTCTTTCCCCTCACCCCCAGCCCCTCTCCCAAAGGGCGAGGGGAGTAAGCGGGTTACTGTTTATTGCTTCTGGGGCGGACGGCTCGATCGTAGATGATCTGGTTGGCTTGGGCGGAAGTAAATAAATCCACGATCGGTAGAGGATAATTTTTGCCCATGGTCAGGTTAGCCCGTGCCTGTTCCACTGGAGATAATTGCCACGGCTGGTGAATTTTACTGGTGGGCACTAGCTGTAATTCGGGTAACCAGTGGCGCACATATTCCCCTGTGGGGTCGTAGTCCTGTGCCTGTTTATTGATATTAAAAAAGCGAAAGCCCCTCCCATCATTGCCTACGCCAGCGGTGTAGTTCCAGTTGCCGTAGTTACTGCACACATCGTAGTCAATCAAACAGGACTCAAACCACTCTGCACCCATGCGCCAGTCTATGCCGAGATTTTTGGTGAGGAAACTAGCCACATTTTGCCTGCCCCGATTGGACATAAAGCCTGTCAGGTGTAGTTCCCGCATATTGGCATCCACCAAGGGATAACCCGTTGTCCCCGATCGCCACCGCTCAAATAATTCTCGATCGTCCGACCAGGGAATAGCAATGCCCTGTAACCCTGCGGGCTGAAAAATTTTATTGCCGTGCTTAGCACAAATAAAGCGAAAATAATCACGCCATAGTAACTCAAAAACTAACCAATAGGTAGAATCGTTAGCTATCCTTTCCTGTTCATATTGTTGAATTTGACTGTAGATATAACGGGGACTGAGGCAACCATGGGCTAACCAAGGAGAAAATTTAGAAGAGTAGTCCGCCCCTAACATTTGATTACGGGTTTGTTTGTAGTATTGCAGTCGATCGCTTTGCCAAAAGTAATAATCTAGGCGCTGTTTACCTGCAGTTTCTCCCCCTGTAAAACTAATAGCTTGTCTAGGATCAACTGACATTTCCCTAATGCCTAAATCCTGCAGATTAGGAATAATTCCCACTGGCAGAGATGGGGGCACAGGAGATAATTTAGGAGTAGGTAATACTGCTCGCACCTGAGCATATTTTTCCACTTGTTTACGGAAATTAGTAAATAATTCAGGTAAATTTTCTAAATTAAAAGGTAAATCATTTAAGTGATAAAGGGTCTGTCCCCAGTCAAATTTATGCACCTCGATCGAGGGAGCTAAATTACGCTGTAGTTTGGTTTCTACGGTTAATTCTTCGCTAGTTACTTCTCCATGAAAATAAATGGCTGTAATTACCAACTCTTGGCATAGTTCAGGAATAATTAGTTCAGGATAACCAACCCTAACTAATAAATCACTGCCGATCGATCTTAAATTTTCCCGTAAATCCTGTAGGGACTCTAATAAAAATTTAGCTCGCCACAATCCAGTTTTAGGAAATCCGTAACTGGTACTGCCAAAATGACGGGGATCAAGACAATACAAAGGTATAACCAATGTGCTCGATCGACTGGCACTGAACAGAGGCTGATGATCAGTTATCCTTAAATCATTGCGGAACCAAACTAAAACTTTTGCCACAAATTGCCTATAAACTACTCGCAAATGCAATTATACTTATTGACCATGCTCAAATTGGCAGTTTTTCCCAGAGGGCGAGGGGAGTCCATCCAGTGCAATCCCACACTGGGAAGGGAGTAGTAAATCATCAAAATTACCATTGTATTTATAATTTTAATTTTACCAAAAACCGCCGTAAAGCCCCTAGCTTTAGCTATGGGGATATAAGGCGCACGCTGTTT
>Ga0272446_1002107_pt1 | contig 27820 bp, 33 predicted proteins | sample YNPCB0061_FD_194587 | JGI IMG/M metagenome (GOLD analysis project Ga0272446, IMG submission 194587) | Hot spring microbial mat communities from Yellowstone National Park, WY, United States - YNP-CB-006-1 | ecosystem: Environmental > Aquatic > Thermal springs > Hot (42-90C) > Sediment | place...
GGGGATCTGTCTGGTCGTCAATCCCCCCGCCTACCGGTGGGGGGACAGAGGCTGGATGACGGACCTATAACCCAAACAAAGGTTGAGCAAGCGGAGATGGGCCTGCGAGGGCGATCTCCCGGCGATTGGGCTGACATCTCCGCCGGTCCGGCAGGGCCATCGGGAACCCCGGGGGAGAGGCCGATCTCAGGCCATGGTTCCTTTTGTTGGGGTTATCAGAAGAACGGGGAAAGAGAGAGGCCGGGCGATCGCGTCAGGCGCGGCAGGCGTCGGGGGCGCGGCGCTGGGCGATGGCGCGGGACTGGGGCAGGACGGCGGCCTGGTCGAGAGAGTCCGGCGCGGCGCAGAGCAGGGCGGCCTCGACGTAGGAGCGCCAGGTGGGGGCGGCGTCGAAGGGGCCGCGGCGGCCCTGGTAGGAGCCGATGCCGGAGAGGGATTCGAGGGCGATGCCGTCGCGCAGCACCAGGGTGTGGGGCACGATGGGCGGGGCGGGGATGCGCGCGCTGCTGGGATCGCGGCGCATCACGCGGGCGAGATCGCGACCGCGGCGGCGGAAGTCGTCGATCTCGGCCTGGAAGGCCTGTTCGACGGTCCCGCCGGGCTGGGCGGCGACGGCGAGGAAGAGGGGCACGCGGGGATGGGCGTCGGCGAAGGAGTCTGCGTCGGGACGCTGGCTGACGCAGGGCGGGCACCAAAGGCCCCCGACGCGGATGATGGCGATGCCCCGCCCGAGGAGATCCATGCCGATCGTGCGGCCGTTGCCGTCGATGAAGCGGAGGTCGGCCGGCAGGCGCCAGCCGGTGCTCCAGACGGAGGCCGCGGCGGCGGGGCGGGGCAGGAAGGGGGTGGCAAGGACGGCGGCGGCCCCGAGGAGGGCGGTGCGGCGGCGGATCATCGGACAGGCTTCCACGCGGTGGCGTTAATATAGAATTGGGTGTGGAAGGAGGACAGGGCGTGAATAGGGAATGAAGGGGCGCCGCTGCGCGGCGCCCCTTTGGGATCAGAAGGGGCCGCCGCTGGGACCGCAGCCGTTGGAGCCGGAATCCTGGCCGCCGCAGGCGGAGGAGCTGTCGCTGCTGCTGGAGGAGCTGTCGCTGCTGCCGCTGTCGCCGCTGGTGCCTTCGCCGCCGAACGACTCGGTCCAGGTCTGCTCGCCCGTGACGGGGTCGAGGAAGGAGGGGCCGCTGGAGGGGGTGTTCCAGGGGACGAGGACCTGGGGAGCGCGGGGGCCGCCGCCCCAGGGGGCAGGGCGGGTGGAATCGGGGGCGTTCCAGGTGCTGGCCAGCGCCGGCGCGGCGAGAGAGGCGAGGAGAAGCGCGGAGAGGAGGAGGCGCATGGGGGAAGATCCCGGCAGGAAGAAGGACGTGCTCGGGAGGGGATGTAAGGGAGGAAGGAGGGGAGCGCTAGGGAGGAGGGTCAGATCCGTGCGCTGCGGAGGATCCGCTGGGCCTCGCCGCCGCAGGCGCGGCTGGCGCGATCGTATTCCTCCGGGGTATCGATGGAGGCGTGCCCGCGGGTGGCGCGCTGGTCGAAGGCCTGCTCGGCGCGGCGGACGGCGGCGCGCAGGCGGACGAGCGCCGCCTGCTGGGCGGCCTCGGCGGTGGGGCCTTCGGTCGAGATGCCCTGTCTGGCCAGGCTTTCGACGTCGGCGGACAGGAGGGCGGCGGCGGCGCGGATCGCCTCGCGGTTGACCCCGACGTGGCGGAGCTCGTGGGCGTAGACGTCGCGCCAGAGGCAGGAGCCGCGGGGGATCTCGCTGGCGACGAAGACGAGGTGGGCGTGCAGGCCGAAGCGTACGCGCAGCTCGGTGGCGACGAAGCACTGCCGTTCGTCGCGCGGACCGGCGATGCCGGCGACCGAGATCTCGGTGCCCCATTCGGTGGCGGTGAGGCCCATCGCGTGGATGAAGCGGTCGAGCCGCGGGTCGCGCTGCCAGCCGCGGGCGTTGCGGCGCAGGCGATCGGAGAGCCAGCGCATCGACTGGGTGCCGTCGACGAGGGGCTCGGGATTGAGGATCTCGATGGTCGGCCGGGCCGGCCGCGGAGCGGGGCAGGCGGCCTGGGCGAGGACGGGTGCGGGGACGAGGGCCGCGGCGGCGGCGGCCAGCGTCAAGCCTTCGGCGAGGAAGCGCCGGCGCGGCAGGGGGCAGCAGGGACAGGCGGAGGGGAATCTCATGGAGGGATGGATCTGGGATGGATCCGGTCCCGCGCCCAGAAGAGCACGGGTCTGCCCCTCCCCCGTTCTGGGGGAGGGGCGGGGAGTAACGAGATGGTGGGATCTCGGCTCAGACGCCGAGGATCCGGGCGATCTCCTCGGGCTCGCGCCCGGCGACGTCGTGCAGCCACGCGGCGAGGCGCTCGCGGGCCTCGATGCGCGCGTGCGCCGACGGCGGCTCGATGGAGACGGTGAAGGACGCCTGGTAGTTGCTGTAGCCGGACTGGCGTCCGTAGGCGCCGTCGTTGTATTCCCAGCTCTCGCCCATGGGGCCGAAGTGGTCGAGGGCGATGTCGGCGACGGCCTGGAGGACCTCGAGGCCGTCGGGGAGATCCTCGGCGTCGAGGAAGGATGCCTCGTCCGCGCCCTCGGCGCGGAAGACGGCTTCGAAGGGCTCCTGGACGCGCTCCTGGGGGCAGCAGGCGGCGGCCCAGCGGATCACCTGGGCGAACTCCTCGTAGTCGCCGCGGCGGAAGGTGAGTTCGGTGTCCTCGAGCGCGCCGTCGCCGAGGTAGGGGTCCTCGAGCGCGGGGTTGATCTCGTTCCAGAAGAGGTCGAGGAGGGCGGCGGAGCGGGCTTCGGGGGTGTCGCCCTCGGGCTCGGCGCTGTCGTCGAGGACGTCGATGTCCTCCGGGTAGAAGCCCTGGTGGAGGGCGCCGTGCTCGTCGATGATCCCGTTTTGGGCCTCGCCCCAGTGCTGCTGGCAGAAGACGGCGCAGCGCCCGTCGGGCAGGCGTACGACGAGGCCGCGGGTGTCGCTGTCGCCGGCCTGGAAGCGGCAGGAGACGGCGCCTGCGGGCAGGCGGACGACGCCGGTGTGGGGGATCGAGAGGTCGTCGAGGACGGGCGCGTCCTGAGGGACGGGCAGGGCGGCGGGACGCTTGCGCGGCATGGACGTGGGTCTCCGGGAGGGGATTCGTGGATTCTTTCCGGCGCGGGAGGGGGCGAGATCCGCCCATCCCGGGCCGTCAGAGGGGGACGCCGGCGGCGGCGAGGCGGGCGCGCGCCTCCTGGCGGGCATGGGCGGAGCGCTGGGTCTCGGCGGGCAGCTCGACCTCGATCGACGGCGGCCCCTCGTCGTAGCCGCCGGCGAGGATCATCGGCCCGTCGTTGTAGCGCAGTTGGGTGCCGCCGGGGCGGAAGCGCGCGAGCAGGTGCTCGGTCGCGCGCCGGACGGCGGCGGTGGTGGCCGCGTCGGGGCGTGGGCTGCCGTCGAGTCGGAAGGGGGTCTCGCACTCGGGATCGAGGGAGGCGACGAGGAGGAGATCGCCGTCGCCGCCCAGGCCCAGCAGGACGTCGGCGAGGAGGGATTCGAGCTCCTCCGGCGTGCCCTGCGCGCAGGTCAGCCTGGGGGCCTCCGGCGGCCGGCCCGGGGGCAGGAAGCGCTCTTCGGGGCTGGCGATGGAGGCGTTGAGGGGGCCGGCGACGAAGGTGGCGGCCCAGGCGTCGCGGGCGGCCTGGTCGGGCAGGGCGGCCATCTCGGCGTAGGCCGTGCGGTGGCCGGTCGAGAGGTGCCAGACGTCGAGACGGCGGAGATCCTGCGCGACGCCGGCGGCGACCGCGGGGGGGCGCTGGTCGGCGAAGACGTCGTTGGGATCGTGGCCCGAGACGACCGCGACCTCGCCCGTGGGCGAGAGGAGCAGGCGGGCGGCGGTGCGGCCCCAGGAGAGGTCGGCGTGCAGCGTGCCTGCGGGGACGGTGCGCACGACGGCCTTCTGGCCCGGCATGCGCCAGATCTCCTCGAAGAGGCTGCGCAAGGCGCCGTGGAAGGTCCTGGGATAGGAGACGGCCATCGGGGGATCTCCGGGAGGGTCTGCCGGCGGGGCGGTCGGCCTGGGGCCGCCCCGCCGGCCTCTGGCGTCAGAGGGCAACGAAGGCGATGGGGCAACGGTCGGGATCGCCCGTCCATTCGTCCTGGATCTCGGAGACGGCGGCGATGGCGCCGGCGCGCTCAAGCACGACCGCGCCCTTGCTGCCGAGCGCGTCGATCCAGGCCGCGACCGCGGCGTCGCTTTGGATCCGGCGGTGGTGCTCGAGGCGCTGGTGGGCGCTCATCTGGCTCCACGCCTTGGAGTCGGGCCGCAGCAGCAGGAGGGAGGCGGTGCCGTCCTCGGCCGCGGCGGGGGCGTGGGCGGCGAGCCAGGCGAGCACGGGCTCGGGCGGGGCCTGGACGGCGAAGCCGTGGAAGCCGCGCGAGGGGTCGGCGCCGGGGTCGGCGACGATGGCGGTCAGGATCGCCGGGCCGCCGTGCTCGCGGGTCAGGATCGTGGCGCCGGGCAGGACGTGGAGGACGTCCTCGCTGCCTTCCGATCCGTCGTCGCCGAAGGCGTAGGCGGCGTCGTGGAGGGCTTGGCGCAGCAGCGGCGCGAGCTTGGCCTTGCCGCCCTTGGGGCCGACGCCGGAGACGACGGCCTTCTCGTCGTGGATGCGGTTGTCGTCGTAGTAGGAGGAGACGTAGCAGGCCGTGGCGGCGACGGGGGCGCCGGGCAGCGCGAGTTGGGCGCGGACGGTGGCGAGGAGGCGGGCCTGGGGGGAGGAGGGGAGGAGGATCCGGATCGGATCGGAGGGAAGCGTCATGGTCGGGATCTCCGGCGGAGGGGCGGGCGACCCTGCCGCCCCTCCGCCGTCTCCCTTTCTCTCCGTCGCGGATCAACCCCGCAGGCGCAGAGCGACGTAGGCAGCGACGGCGAAGCCGGCGGGGGCGAGGACGATCGGGGGGGCGCCGAGGACCATGGCGAGGAGGCCGGCGGCCGAGGTGGCGCCGGCGGTCAGGAACACGACGATCCGCAGGCGGCGATGGGCGGGCACGGCGGCGCGGCGGGCGTCGGCGGCGGCCTGGGCGGCGGCGAGGTGCTGGCGCATCTGCGCCTCCTTGGCGCGCAGGGCGTCGACGATGGACTGGCTCATCGGGGATGTCTCCGGTCTGGCGGGGTGAGGGACATATGGGGCCGCTGCGGGCTTCCGCTCGGCCGGGACGGGGTCTATCTCAGGAGGATGGATCTGCCCCCGTCCTATGCGGAGATGCCGTCCCTGCCCGCGCTTGGCGCGGCGGGCTCCTGGCGCGTGGGCCGCGGGAAATTCTTCGCCTGGGCGGTGCCTGGAGGGGCGCAGCCTGCGCCGACGGGCTGGCGGCTGCGCATCTCGGTGGGGCCGGGGTCGGTGGGCGTGGCGTGGGACGCGATCCGCCCGGTGCTGGCGCGCCGCGGCCTGGGCGGGCGGGCGGCGCTGCCGGAGGCGGCCGCGGCGCGGGCGGAGCCGCTGGGGCCCTCGACGGGGGCGATGCTGACCGTCTTCGCCGACGGGGTGCGCGACGGGGGCGAGGCGCAGGCGCTGGCGGAGGCGCTGGAGCGGGCCTTGGCGGAGGGGGGCTGCGCGCCGGGCCTGCCGGTGCTCTCCGACCGTCCGCTGCCAGGCTCGGCCTACCTCTCGGTCCGTTGCGATCCGCCCGAGATGGAGGGAGGCGAGGGGCGCCTCGACCACAATCCCCTGTCGCGGCCGGGGCCCTTCTGGGGGGTCCGCCTGGGGATGGGCCTGCCGGTGTGGGCGGACGTGGGACGTCTGCTCGAGGGGGTGGCGGGTCCGGACGTTCTGTGGGAGGGCCGCGAGGAGGGCTGGCGCGCGGAGGGGCCGGTGCGGACGCTGCGGGCGCTGCGCCGAGGCCTGGAGGCGGGCGGAGTGCCGGCCGCGCTCGGCCTGGCGGCGGGGCGTCCGGCGGTGTGGGTGCCGGCCGCCGGGGCGTCCGCGGTGCGCGCGGCGTGGCATGCCTGCCGGGAGGGGACGGACGCGTGGCGGGTGGCGCTGATCCTGCGGGCGGCGGGGATGGAGGTGCTGCCGCGCGAGGGCGACGCGCTGCCGCCGCGCATCGCGCTGGGGCGCATGGACGCGGCGGCGGAGGCGGCGCTGATGGCGCGCCTGTCGGCGGGCGGCCTGGCGGCGTGGCGCCTGCGGGCGGGGCCGCTGGAGGTGCTGGTGCCGGGACGGGCGGCGGCGGACGCCTTCGAGGCGGCGGTGGGCGAGGACGGGGACGCGCTGGGATCGGAGGAGATCCTGCCGCTCGAGGAGATGGAGCCGCTGCCGGCGGCGGCGGGGCCGGCGCCGGCCCCGGTGCCGGTGCTGGTGCGCGATCGTCCGCGGCGGCAGATCCGGCCCCGCGTGGCGCCGCGGGAGCAGGTTCAGGCGCGCCTCCAGGCGGCGGCGGCGGATGCGGCGCGGCGGCGGAGGGAGTCGGGGATCGTCTCGGTGGCCAGGCGCGCGGGCCTGGATCGCCTGCTGGTGCCCCGCGAGCGCGAGGCGGGGCTGCTCCAGACCGCCGAGGACCCGCGTGTGCTGCTGGCCGAGGTGGGCCTGGCGCTGGAGGCGGCGAGCCGCCTGGGGGAGGAGGCGGTGGGGCGCGCGCGCCTGCAGGAGGCGCGCGGGGCGTCCTTGGCGATCGGCGCGATGACGCGGCGTCCGGACCTCTCCATGGCGCGGGCCTTCGCGGGCGTGCGGCGCGTCGAGGGGACGGTCGCGGGGATGGCGCAGGAGCTGGCCGGATCCTCGGTCCCCGGGGCGTCGGAGGCGGCGGCGCGCCTCGAATCGATGGCCTGGCGGGTGCGGGCACGCATCAACGCGGGGCCGCCGAAGGTCCATCTGGCGTTGACGCGCGAGGAGGAGGCGCGCCTGGCGCGGGCGGCGGGGCGCTGACGGCCGGCGGGCCTTGCGGGGAGATGAAGGCGGGGTTCCCTGGCGGACGGGCGCGCCCATCTGCGCCCGAGCCTGGGCGACGACGACGCGCCCGGCCCTGGCGGACGGCTTCTTCCCCTCGGCCGTCCCGCCGACTCCTGTGCTGGTGCCTCCGGGCCTCGGGCGGTCTCCGTCCGGGGCCCGACTTTTTTCCGGGGCGCCGCCGCGCTGGCGGGCGGGACGCTATGTTGGGGGCATGGACGACCTTCCGACCCGGCGCGAGGTGTGGCTCTCGATGCTCGCCGCCATCGGCGCGGGCGCGGTCGGGGGCTACTGGGCCTCGGGCGTGCGGGTGCCGGGGCCGTCCGTCTCGGAGGGCGCGCGGCGGCAGGTGGCGGCGCGGCCGGGGGAATCCTTCTGGGAGGGGGCGGATCCGGCGCAGGGCGGGGTGCGGGTGCTCGACGTCGCCCACGATCTGAACAATCCGACCTGCCGGCGTCTGCGGCCGGCGCTGGAGGCGCTGGTGCGCGCGACGTCCGACCTGGCGCTGCGTTGGCGGGACTGGCCGACGGGGGGCGAGGAGTCCTGGGCGGCGGCGGTGGCGCTGCGGGCGATGGCGCTGGCGGACCGCTTGGCGGCCATCGAACTCTTGCATCAGACGGCGGCCTGGGAGGGGCCGGTGACGGCGCGCCGCCTGCGCGGCGCCTGGCCCTCGTCGCTCGGCGAGGATCTGCTGGCGACCGCGGGCGCCTCGGTCGCCGCAGACGTGGCCTGGGCGGAGGGGTTGGGTCTTCGGGCGCCGCCCTCGGTGCTCGAGGGCGGCCGGCTGCTCGGCGTGGGGGCGCTGCCGGTGGAGCAGTGGCGCGAGCGCCTGGGACTCGACGGCTGACGGGGGCTGCACGGACGGGCCGGCGCGCCCCAGATGGCCGGAAGATGCTTCGGGGGAGAAGACGGATGCGCGGGATGTTGGCGGTGGCGGCGGCGGGCCTGCTGTGGGCGGCGTCGCCTGCTTGGGCCTGGACCTGGTCGGATCTGCGGTCGGCGCTGCCGCCGGAGGTGGCCTGGAGCGCCGCGCGGGAGGCCCCGGCGGCGGCCGAGGGGATCGAGATCGCGATGCCCGAGGGGCGTCTGCGCATCGTCCGCTGGGCGCGCTCGGGCGACATCGACCTGCTGGAGGAGGTGCGCTTCGAGGAGCGGGGCGGCGGCTGGACCTCCGTGGGTCGGCTGGAGGTGGAGGGGATGGATCTGCCGGCGCTGCTGCGCGGGCTGTCGTCCGACGATCCCGAGCCGGCCGCGCTGCTGGTCGCAGCCGTCCATCGCGGGGCGCGGGCGTTGGGGATCGTCTCCTCGGGAGGCGCGGCGATCGACGCGCTGTCCTCCTTCGGGCTGGACGCGCAGGGGGTCTGGGGCGGGATCCGGATCGAGGGGCTGCGGGGCGATCGGGGCGGCGATCGGGTGGCGCTGACGCTCGCCGAGGTGCGCGGGCTCGATCTCGCCGGGATCCTGGCCGATCCGGCGGCGGCGGCGCTGCGGGCCTTCGGCCTGCTCTCGGCGCGGATCGAGGGGCTGTCGGCGACGGTCGACGGCGTCGAGGGCCGCCTGGCGCGCATGACGCTGGACGTCGGGCGGATCGGGGATCGCTGGACCCGTCTGGAGACGGAGATCTCGGGGCTGGTGCTGGCGATCCCCGACGTCCTGCCGCCGCCGATGCGCACAGCACTCGGCGATCTGCGGGAGCTGCGCCTGGATTCGCGGCGTCTGCAGGCGGAGGCGGCTCCGGGGCGCTGGCTTGACGACAGCGAGGTGGCGCTGGCGGGGCTGGCGGCGCTGCGCTGGCGCCTCGAGGTGGACGCGCCCGACGGGTTCGGGGCCTTGGAGACGATCGCCCCGCGCGCGGTGCGGGTGGAGCTGGAGGATCTCGGCGCGGGTCCGCGCCTGCGGCGCGCCTTCCCGGCCGAGGCCGAGCGGGCCAGGCGGGGCGGGGGCGAGATCGGCGCCCTGCTGCGGGCGGTGGGCGTGCCGGCGCCGGCGGCGGGCGAGATCTCGGCGTCGCTGTCCGCGCTGATCGCCGGCGGCGCGCGGGTGGCCTGGGTGGAGGGACGGGTGGATGCGGCCCGCCCGCTGGGGGAACTGCTCGAGGGCGGTCCCGACGCGGCGGCCGCCTACGTGGCGTCCTGGATCTGGCGGTCGGGCGGACGGCCCTGAGGGGCCTCAAGGCATCGCCTGGAGGATCTCGGCGCGACGGCGGTCGCGCTCCGCGGGGGAGACGTCGAAGGCGATCTCGAGGAGCATCCCGCTCACGATCGCGTCGAAGAGGGTCGGCTGGGGCAGGCGGATCCTCCGCGGGGCCTGGTCCATGCGGGTCTCGTCGACGAGCAGGGCGTCGGTGCGCAGCGCGATCGGCAGGCCGGACCAGCGGGTGAGGGGCTCGTAGAGGACGGTGCAGGTCTCCTGCTGGCCGCCGAATCCGTCGGGCTGGGGGGTGCGAAAGCGTGCGAGGAAGTCCCAGGAGACGTCGAGCCACGGGGTGGCCTCGGGGGCGAGGACCTGGCGGCGCAGCAGCACGCGGGGGAGGATCTCGAGGCCCGAGAGGGCGTCCGGGCCGGCGGCGGGGGCGAAGGGCGCGCGGGCCTCGGCAAGGTAGGCGTCGAAATCGAACTGGCAGATGTCGGCGAGGATCCGGCTCCAAGGTGCCAGTGCCAGAAGAAGGCCGCCGGCGGTCGTCCCGGCTTCGATCTCGACGGGGGCCGAGAGGCGGGCGAGCAGGCCGGGCCCGCCGGATGCCTCGAGGGCGTCGAGGGGCAGCAGCTCGGGGCGGGGCGGGGCGCGGCGGTCGGGATCTGGGACGAGGCGGCGGATGTAGAGTCGGGAATCGCGTCCGAAGAGGAGGGTGCCCATGGGCGTCGTCGGCTCCGGGTGGCCCCGCCGTTGGCCGGCGTGGGCGGTGGGTCGGTCTTCCCGTGAGATGGGCGCGCGCCGGCGCGGGGGAACTGCGCCCTTGGCGTCAGCCGAGGTGGAGGCGGACGGCGAGGCGCGCGAGGGCGCGGGCGGCGCCGTCCAGGCCCCAGGGGCCGTCGTCGGCGACCTCGATGGGCAGGCCGTCCTCGGCGAGGGCGACGGCGGGCATGAGGTTCTCAGGGAGGCCGAAGTCCTCGACGGCGAGCCCGTCGGCGTCCGCGCCCGGACGCGGGCCGTGGGGGATCCGATCCTTGAGGGCGCCGGGGACGCCCGTGTAGCCGGCCACCGGCAGGCCGCGGGCGAGGGCGAGGGCGACCTCGAAGACCGTGCCCGGGTCGGCGTGGGGGCCGCGGAAGGGGGAGAGGTTGGCCAAGACGCCCTGGCAGAGGGCGATGCGATCGAGGTTGGCGCGGTAGATGCCGCGCGCGTCGCCGGCGAGGTGGGAGCCGTCGTCGGCGGGGAAGACGCCCTTGAGGCCGAAGCGGGCGCACAGGGCGATCTTCTCGGCCGCCAGGCGTCGGGCGTCGGGATGGAAGACCTCGGGTCCGGCGAGATAGACGCGGGGGATCACGGCGCGGCGCGCTCCAGGAAGGACCGGTCTCGCGCCGGAAGAAGCGCCAGCGCGTCTGGGAGATGGGGTCGGATCGCGTCCGGCGGGACGACGTCGTGCAGGACGCAGGTGGCCAGCGCCGAGAGGACGCAGCGCCGGCGCCGGGCGTCGCGCGCCGCGCGGAGCCGGGGCTGGAGATCGGGCAGGGCGGCGACGGCGGCGACGGCCGCGGCGAGCTGGAGCCGGGCGTGGCCGGATCCCCCCGGCGGGGGATCCGGATCGAGATCGGGGTCGGGGACGAGGGAGTCGGGCAGGCCCTGGGAGACGAGGACGTCGCGCGCGGCCCAGGTGGCGGGGAAGGCGGCGCGGCAGCCGAAGACGACGGCGTCGGCCGCCCGTCCGGGGGGCTGGCCCGTGGCGAGGGCCTGGGCGAGGGCGTCGAGGGCGCGGATCTGCTCCTCGTGGAAGGCGCGCTGGCGGGCCGCGCGGGTGGCGGCGAGAAGGATCCTGGCGCGGTCCCGGCGGCGATCGAGCGCCGGCAGGAGGGCGGGCGCGGGGGCGCCGAGGCGGGCGGCGAGGAGGAGGAGGGGCAGGGCGCGCGCGTCGGGCCCGGCGGCGGCGTGGTCGCGCAGGCATCGGCCGAGGGCGTCGGCGAGGGCCTGGGGGCGTCGCCGGAGCGCGCGGACGGCCTGCGGCTCCTGCGCCAGCGGGCCGAGGGGGAGGGGATCGGCGGCGCGCAGGAGCAGGTGGCGGGCGGAGGCCGGATCGGGGCGCAGGCGTCGGGGCAGATCCATCGGAGGGGCAAGGTGGTCCCGCGGAGGGGGCGCGCAAGCCGGCGGGGCTGGGGCGGGATCGGTGCGGACAGGCCTTGATGTCTGGCCGGGGTCGTCTATGTCTTGCGCGTGTCCCGGCCAGCGGGACGAGACAGGAGCGCCCCGATGATGAGGTTCTGGACCGACGAGGAAGGCGCGACCATGGTCGAGTACGGCATGCTCGTCCTGACGATGACCATCGCCGGGCTCATCGTCTCCCGCCTCGGATTCCTCGTCGACGACTTCTACAACGCGGTGTCGTCGACGCTCGCGTCGGTCCTCTGAGGACGTTTTCCGCGCCCTTGTCGCCCTCTGGCATCTTCGGGTCTATCACCCAAACGACGGGACCCATGGCCTGAGAGCGGCCTCTGGCCTAGGGCCTGTCAATCTATCCGCCTGCCACCTGGACCTATCGGCATCGCCGGTTTCAGGGGGGTGTCATGCGGGATCTGACGCGCGAGCCGTGGAAGGCCCTGCCGCCGCCGCTTGGGCAGGTGCGGCCGGCGTCCGGCCGGGAGTTCCACGACGTCCGGCACACCTTCGCAGGGGTCGCGTTTCGTCTTCGGACCGGGATTCCTGGGCGGGATCCGCCTCCGCGCGTCGGCCCCTGGTGGCGGGCCTGGACGCTCCAGCGTCGCTGGGCCCGTCTCGGCGTCTGGGCGGCGCCACACCGTGCCGCGCGCGATGCGCGCCGCCCCGATCGGGCGGAGATCTTTCTCGACCGCACGATCATCCGGGCCCATCAGACGGCGGCCGGCGGCGGCGACGGCCAAGGCATCGGCCGGTCCCGCGGGGGTCTGGGCGCCAAGGTCTGCGCCATCGCCGACGACGCCGGCCGCATGCGGTCGAGGGGGCTTCTGCCGGGTCGGGCAAGCGATCGGCTCGGCGCTCGGCCCGCGGTGCTGGCGCCGCCGTCGGCTCCTGGGCTGGTCGTGGCGGACCGCGGCCTTTCTGCCGGATGGCGTCGTCGATGGCTCCAAGGCCTGGGGAGGAGGTCTGCGATTCCTGCCCGGCCGACCCATCCGCCGGTCGCCGACGACCGGACAGCCGACCGGCGCCGCAGCGCCGTCCTGCGGGGATGGGCGCGCCGGAAGGAGGGGCGGGGCGTCGCCTCCCGCGTCGACCAGCAGGCCGCATGCGTCGCCGCCGGCCTCTTCATCGCCAGTGTCTTCGACGGGCTCAAAGATTGACAGGCCCTAGGGGATCCCGGGGGGAGTGCCAGAAGGGCGGAGCGGTCGAGCGCGTTGCCGGGAGATCGGCCGGCGGGGCCGATCTCCGTCCGCTCACCCTTTGTCTGGGGTATCATCCCGGGCGTCTTTGCCGGATCTCAGGGCGGCCGCGGCGCTTCCGCAGGCCTTCTGATCGTCTGCGCCGATCCTTCAGGGCCGTCCGCCGCCGGCGGAGGGCCGGGGCAGGTTCGGCGCGCCGCGGCCGGCGAGGCCTGGGAGCACCCCGCGGCGGGCCCGGGCGAGGCTCTGCTCCATCTCGTCGCGCAGGCCTTCGAGCTGGCCGGTGCGGATCCTGGCTCGGATCGCCTCCTCGGAGGCGGCGCCGGGGAGGAGGAGCATCTGCGCGCGCGGGGCCTTGCGGTCGGGGTTGCGCTGGAGGTGGATGACGCCCTGGAGCGTCTCCGCGAGGCGCTGCCAGGCCATCTCGGTGCGCCCGTTGGGGGCGGCCATCGCGACGAGGTTCATGAGGGCCTGGGTGACGGAGCCGCCATGGACGGTGGTCAGCACGGCGTGCCCCGTGACGGAGGCCTGCAGGGCGGCCACGGCCGCGGGCTGGGAGCGTACCTCGCCGACGAGGATGTAGCGGGGGCGGTGGCGCAGCGCCCGGCGCAGGCCGGTGGGGAAGTCGGGCTCGGGGACGGAGAGCTGGAAGCAGCGTCCCTTGGGGTATTGGCCCTCGAGGCGGAGCTCGGGGGGATCCTCGATGGTGACGGCGACGCCGCCGTGGCGCTCGAGGGCGTGGCGCAGCAGGGCGGAGAGGAAGGTGGTCTTGCCCGACCCGGTCTGGCCGGTGGCGATGACGAGGCCCGGGCGGGTGGCGGCGTCGAGGAGGGAGTCCTCGAGGATCTGCACGCCCTCGAAGGTGGCGAGCGCCGGGACGTCGCGGATCGCGCGGCGCATGACGAACCACGGCTGGCTCTGGGCGCGGATGATGGAGACGCGGTAGCGGACCCCGTCGTGGAGCAGCGCGAACTCGTCGCGCGTCTTCGCCTGCTCGTGCAGGAAGGGCAGGAGGAAGGCGATCTCGGGGGACGGGTCGAGGCGCTCGCCCTCGGCCGTCGTGGGGGCGGGGGTGGTCTGGCCGCTGTGGGAGACGAACTCGGCCTGTCCGTTGGCCGCGATGTAGACGTCCTCGAAGGCCAGGCGCTTCAGCACGAGCTGGTCCCGGGTGATGCGCGGCTTCTGGGGCATGGGACCGGGGGTCATGGCAGGAGGAGGATGGATCCTTCCCGCCCGCCGCGCAAGGGCTCCGGAGGGGGTCCGGGGGGAGGCCTCCTCCCCCCGGGGGTCGTCAGGCCTGGGCGCGGGGCTTGCGGCCGCGGCGCTTGCCCCCGGGCGGGGCGGCCTCGGGGGCGGCCTGGCGCAGCAGCGGCATCAGGGGGGCGAGCTCCGGCTCGAGGGCGGCGGCCTCGACGAGCCGGGTCCAGGCGCCGCGGCGGTTCCACTGGTAGAACAGCAGGTAGGCGCGCTGTCCGCGGCGGACGTCGCCTTCGGCGGCGGCCGTCCAGGAGCCCTGGTCGCGCCCGTGGCGCAGGATGGTCTCGAGGTCGCCGCGCAGGTCGAGCGAGGGACGGCGGCGGTTGGGACGCGCGGCCTCGATGGGGGCCTGGAGGGCGTTCCAGAGGGGCTGGGTGAGCAGTCGGCTCATCGGTTGGTCTCCGAGATGCGGGTTTGGTTGCGCCCGGCCGCCTTGGCGGCGTAGAGGGCGGTGTCGGCGGATCGGTAGGCGTCGGCGACGGGGCGTCCGGGCGGCAGGAGGGCCGCGCCGATGCTGATGGTGACCGGTACCTGGACGCCGGAGGCGAGGGTGACGGGGGTCTCTGCCATCGCGCGGCGCAGGCGGTCGGCGATGGCGTGGAGGCCCTCTGGGCCGGCCGGCGCGCGGACGGCCACGACGAATTCCTCCCCGCCCCAGCGGGCGAGGAGGTCGCTCGGGCGCATCGCCCGCGACAGGCGGGCGCCGATGGTGCGCAGCACCTCGTCGCCGCCGTCGTGGCCGTGCGTGTCGTTGATGCTCTTGAAGTGGTCGGCGTCGAGCACGACCAGGCCGTGGGGGACGCCGGTGCGCAGCGCGTCCCTGGCCAGCTCCTCGAGGCGCCGTTCGGCGGCCCGCCGGTTGGGTAGGCCGGTGAGGGCGTCGGTGGTGGCCAAGGCGGCGACGGCCGAGCGGACCTCTTGGGCGCGACGGGCGGCGCGGCGGCGGCGCAGGGCCGCGCGCAGGCGCGCGCGCAGCTCGACCGGATCGAGCGGGGCGTGGAGGTAGTCGGCGACGCCGAGATCGAGCACGCGCTCGAGAAGGGCGCGGGCGTCGGCGTCGGGACGCATCTGCGGCAGGAGGGCCACGATCGGCAGATCCCGCGTCTCGGGGGAGGTGCGCAGGGATGCCGCCGCCCGCAAGCCGTCGGCGGGGGAGCTCCCGTCGGAGCCGATGTCGACGACGGCGACGTCGGCCTGCGCGGCCGGGGCGCCGACATGGCCGTCGCGCGCGATCTGGCGCAGGAGATCGGCCTCGGTGTCGGGATCGGCCGCGCGCACCAGGATCCGTCCCCCTGTCGGGCTCTCGTCCGCCGGGTCGATGGCGCCGTCGGGATCGTCGCGGCGCAGCGCGTCGGTCTGGGCGGCGCGCAGGAGGTGCTTGATGCGCGCGAGCACGGCCTGGCGGTCGATGGGCTTGCCGAGGAAGTCGTCCGCGCCGGCCTCGAGGCCGCGGATCCGGTCCTCGGCCTCGGAGAGGGCCGTGACCATGATGACCGGGATGCGCCGGATCCGGCTGTCGGCCTTGATGCGCCGGCAGGTCTCGTAGCCGTCGATGCCGGGCATCATGACGTCCATCAGGACCAGGTCGGGCGGATCGGCGGCGATGCGATCAAGCGCCTCCTCGCCGGAGGCGGCGGTGTCGACCGCGAACAGCTCGGCCTGGAGGATCTTCGACAGCACCCGCACGTTGGCGGAGGTGTCGTCGACGATGAGGATCCGTCCGATCATCGCCGGGCTCCCTTCTTTGCGGGCGTCTTGGACGCGGCCTTCCCCACCGGCTCGGCCGGGGCCTTCGCCCCGGCCTTTCCGGACGTCTTGGCGGCGGACGCCGCTAGGGTCTTGGCCGGTGCCTTTGCCGGCGTCTTGGCCGGCGCGGACTTCGCCGGAGCCTTGGCGGCGGCCTTGCCGGCCGCCTTGGCAGGGGCCTTCGTCGGCGTCTTCGCCGGCGCAGGCTTGGCCGGACCCTTCGCGGCGGTCTTGCTAGCCGCCTTGGCAGGGGCCTTCGTCGGCGTCTTCGCCGGCGCAGGCTTGGCCGGACCCTTCGCGGCAGTCTTGCCGGCCGGCTTGGCGGGGGTCTTCGTCGGCACCTTGGCCGGCGCGGGCTTGGCCGGGGGCCTGGGGACCGCCTGGCCGGCCGGCTTGGCAGGGGACTTCGTCGGCGTCTTCGCCGGCGCAGGCTTGGCCGGACCCTTCGCGGCGGTCTTGCCGGCCGGCTTGGCGGGAGCCTTCGCCGGAGCGGCCTTGACGGCGGGGAGATTCGGGGCGGCGGGCTTGGCTGTGGCCTTCACGGTCGCCTTCACGGGCGCCGCCGGGCGGACGGTCTCGACGTCCTCGGTCTCCTTGGAGTCGATGCCGTCGGGGAGATCGTGATCCTCAGCGATCTCCTTGTTGAGGATCGGCAGCAGCTCGGGCGGCACGTCGTCCTCGGGAAGGATGTCGGCGCGCGGCGGCTTTGGCCGGTAGGAGGACTTGGGCGGGGCGACGCGGGGCACGCGGACGAAGGCCGCGAAGGCGGGGCCCTCGATGGAGCCGAGCGGGACGATCTCCTGGGAGACGGCCTCGGAGCCGCAGGACGGGCAGCGGGCGGCGACGAGGCGGCTCTCGGTGTCCGCGCCCTTGGGCAGGGCGGAGAGGTCGAGAGGGCCGCTCGTGCGGCAGGAGCCGCAGGCCATGCGGACGTCGAGGTTCATGCCGCGGAATTCGGCGATGGTCTTGCCGATCTTGGGATTGCCGATGGGCGGAGCGTCGGGATCTTGGTTCTCGAGCAGGTCCCGGTGTTTGCTCTGCTGGGACAGCTTCGAGAAGATCGAGGTGGTCATGGTCTCTCCTGGGCCGCATGCGACAGGAGAAACATAGGGCCACGGGGATGAACGGCTTCTTTTCTTTCGAGTTGATAACCCAAACAACGGGACCCATGGCATGAGATCGGTCCCTGGCCTGGGGAACCCGGGGGAGCGCCAGAAGGGCGGAGCTGTCGAACGCGTTGCCGGGAGATCGGCCTCTGATCTGGGGATCCCGGGGGTGCTGCCAGAATCGCGGCGATGTCGAGCGCGTTGCCGGGAGATCGGCCTGCGAGGCCGATCTCGCCCCGCCCAATCTTTGTTTGGGTTATAATCCCGTTTTCTTTTCGGCAGATCCGGGGGGAGGGGGAGGCGGGGAGGGAGAAAGTGGGGGGCTTCTGTTGCCCGGCGCCCCCCGTGCCGCGTCCGTTGAACCTGTCCGCTGACCGCCCGATCAGGCGGCGAGGCGGAGGTCCTGGACAGAGGCGACGTTGTCGTTGGCCTCTGTGGTGGTCGGTCCGATGACGGCGGTACCATGCCGGGAGAAGGCGTGCCTTTTACTGCCCATGTCGATCCTGCTTCGCCCCCGTGGTTGCGGCACCTGGATTTGAACCAGGGACCTCCAGGTTATGAGCCTGACGAGCTACCGGACTGCTCTATGCCGCGGTGGTGGAGGCGCCGGGTACTGCCCCCGGGTCCATAAGGCCTATGCTGAGACGCGTTTATCTCCATAGCCGTCCCCGGGAGGGGACGACGAAGAGGACATGGGGACTGTCCGCAGGTGGGTCAAGAGGTCTCAGAGAGGAAGCCGGTCCTGCACATGGGGCGGGGCGGGGGGCAGGAGGCCGGCCTGCTCGAGGATCGCGAGGGAGACCGCGATCCCCTCCCGTCCGGCGGCGACGCGGTGGTGGGGGATGGCGTGGCGCTCGAGGAGGCCGGCGATGGCCTGGTCGATGGCACGGGCGACGGTCTCGGAGTGGATCCGCCCCTCGACCTCGTAGGGGCCGGCGTGGCGCTGGAGGAGGAGATTGACGGAGGGGATCTCGTCGTGGGCCCAGCGGACGAGGTCGTGGTAGCTCGGGGGATAGTGGGCGGGGGCGTAGATGGAGCACAGCAGCACGGGGCTGTCGGTGACGGCGAGATCGACCTTGCCGAGGAGGCGCCGGTGGCGGCGGCGCTGGGCGGCGAAGACCTCGACCTGGTCCTCGGAGAGGACGTGCCCGCGCCCGTCGCGCAGGAGATCCTTGGCGTATTCGGTGGCGATCTCGACCGAGGCGTCGCGCATCTTCAGCGCGGCGAACAGGAGCGCCGCGAAGGTGCTCTTGCCGATGCCCGGCCCGCCGAAGATGTTGATGAGGGTGGTGGGATGGGGGCGCATCGGATCGGTCTCCGCGACGGCAGGGGTCGCGCCCGCGCGCCCTGCCGTCGCCTTCCCCGTCACCGCCGCGGACCGGGGGCCGCCGGCGTCGGGGCCGGCGCGGGCTGGGCGGGGCGTCCGTGGAGGGTCTCCATGCAGTCGCCGAAGCGCACGGCGGCGGCCCGCAGGCCGGCCCCGGGAAAGACGACGGGGCGCAGGCCCGGCGCCGCGGCCTGGACGGCGGGGGCGTCGAGGGTCTCGGCCGCCTCGAGGAGGTCGGCGAAGGCCTCGGCGTCGGCGGCGAGGTCGGCGCGCAGCTGCTGCGGCGCGGGCGCGGTGGCGGCGAGATCCTTGGCGACGGCGCCGATGGAGACGCGCATGCGGAGGCGATCGCCCTGCAGGCGCCAGGACGGCTGGACCAGGGTGAGGTCTGGGCCGTAGTTCTGGATCACGCGCAGCACGAGGAAGGTGCCGTCCTGGGCGCGTCCGGCGAGGACGCATAGGCGCCGCCCTCCCTCCTCCTGCGGCTGGTAGGTCCAGGCCCCGTCCTGGAAGGGAGCGGGCGGGGGGGCGAGGGTCTCGGGGGTGGGCTGGGCCGGGACCGCGGGCTGGGCGGGCGGCGCCGCTTGGGGGCGCTGGGGGGCGGGGGCCTGGGCCGGGGGGGGCTGGCGCAGCGGCTGCAGGCCCTGGGCGAGGGCGGGCAGGGCGGCCGCGGAGAGGACGAGGACGAGGGGGAGGCGCATGGGACGGGGTCTCGGGCGGCGGAGGGATGGGATCCAGGTAGAGCGTCCGCGGGAGGGTGCAAGGCGGCGGGCTGGCGGACCTATCTGACGGGCATGCGGATCCTTCCCTCCCTTCCGGCCGACGAGCCGTCGCAGCTGGCCCTCTGGCGGGCCGCCTGGCGGAACGGCCGGGCGTTCCTGTCGGATTCCTGGCGCGAGCTCTGGCCCCTCGCCCTGGCGTTCGGCCTCGGCGTGCCGCTGTGCCTGGCGCTGGTGCCGACCCTGGGGCTGCCGGCCGCGATCGCCGGGCTGGCGGCGGCGGGGGCGTCGACGGGGATGCTGACGGGCCTGCTGTGGCTGCATGCGTCGGGGGAGCGCCCGTTCTGGCCGGCCTGGGCGGGTGACGGACGGATCCGCCGCGCCGCCGCCGGTGGGATGGTGGCGCTGGCGCTCGGGGCGACGGCGATGCTGGGCGCGGCGCGTCTGGGAAGCGGCCTGGCGGGCGACGTGGGGACGCTGATGGGGGCGACGCTCGGGATCATCGCCTGGCTCTGGGCGATGGCGTCGGCCTGGTCGGCAGCGCCCGGCTGGCTGCGGGGCGAGGCGTGCCCGATCGCGTGGGAGCGGGGTTGGGGACGGGTGCCGCGCCTTCTCGGCTGCCTGACGCCGGCCGCGCTGCCCCTGTTGCCCGCCGCCGCCTTGGCGGCCGCGCTGCCCGGCCTGTTCGGCGCCTTGGTGGCCTCCGCCGGGGTCGCGGCCTGCCTGATCCTGCTGGCGTTGGGGCCGGCGGGCGCGGCGACGGCCTTTCCGGAGGGGCTTGGAAAAGCATCCTCCGGGAACCCCCATTAAAATATAGCCCCTCCTCCATTATTTTTTCAAGCCCTTGTCTTGTCCGTGCCCGCCCGCTGGGGGCGGAGACGATGGAAGAGGAGATGCGGACGGTGCGCATCGTGCTGATCGAGGACCGGGCGCCTGCGCTCGAGATCATGCGGACCCGCCTGGCCGAGTGCGGCGTGGGCGTGGATGGGCTGACCTCGGGTCCGGCGCTGGTCGAGCGGGCCGTGGGAACGGGGGCGGACGGGATCCTGGTCTCGCTGCCGCTGGCGTCGGGCCGCGGGGAGGACCTGGTGGCTGAGATCCGGCGCCGCGGCTGGAAGGGGCCGATCCTGGCGCTGCAGGAGACGTCCTCGACGGACGAGGCGGTGGCGCTCTACGGCGCTGGGGCGGACGACGTGGCGGTGAAGCCGGTGAAGGCGGTCCATCTGGCCGCGCGCCTGCGCGCGGTGGTGCGCCGCGTCCATGGCTTCGCCCAGGCCGAGGTGTCGGTGGGCGGCCTGCTCTTCCCCCTCGACGGGCGTCCGGTCACGCTGGACGGGGCGCCGGTGGCGCTGTCGCGCCGCGAGCGGGCGCTGCTGGAGTGCCTGGCGCTGCGCGCGGGCAAGGCGGTGGGGCGCGAGGCGATCTTCGCGAGCATCTACGGCGCCTGCGCGGGCGAGATCGACCCGAAGATCATCGACGTCTATGTCTGCAAGCTGCGCAAGAAGCTGCGCTCGGAGCGCGGCGACTACATCTCGACGGTCTTCGGGGTGGGCTACATGCTGGCCGACCCGGAGGGCGCCAAGGCCGTCCGGGCGGCCTGAGGCCGGCCCGGCGCCTGGCCGACGTTTGCGACGCGGTCGCGGCGTTCGGTCCGGGCTTCCGGGGGTGGGCCTGACGGAAGGGAAAGTGATGGCGCGGCCCCTGGCGGCGATCCCGGGGCCGCAGGCGCGTCTGGGGATCGCCGCGCGCGCCGAGGCGCTGGGGCTGCGGGTGTCCTGGACGGGCCGCCATGGGATCGTGGCACGACGGGTGCGCTGGCCCGCCGGCGCGCCCGCGGAGCGGAGAGAGGGGCCGGCGGGCCGGCCCCCGTTTCAGGGCAGCGACCACTCGATGTAGATGCCGCCCGAGGCCCCCTGGCCGCCGTAGGTCGTGACGCCGACATGGTTGGCGCCAGCCCCGCCGGCGCCGAAGCCCTGGCCGGGCTGGGCCGGGGTGATGCCGGGGCCGACGCCGCCGCCGATCGCCGCGGCCACGGCCGGCGCGCCGAGCGAGATCACGACGCCGCCGCCCCCGCCGCCGCCGCGGCGAGAGGAAGTGGGCGAGATACCGGCCGCGCCGCCGGCCCCGGCGGAGATCGTGGCTTGGGTGAAGCCGACGAGGGCCGCCCCGAAGGCGGCTCCCTGCGAGGTGACGGCGCCGCTGCCGGCGACGAGCGCGCCGTTGGATCCGCCGCTTTGGTTGCGATTGCCCCCGCTGGAGCCGCCGGTGCCTGCGAAGGTGCCGAACCAGTACCAGCCGCCGCACCCCGAGCTGACGCCGCCGTTCGTGCCGGCCGGCGCCGTCGTGGCGCCGAAGACCGACGCCTGCGCGTTCGTGCCGCTGCACCCCGTGCGGGTCGGCGCGCCCGCGCCAACGGTGTAGGAGACGCTGGCGGGGAAGGTGCCGGCCGCCCAGGTGGCCTGGGCGACCTGTCCGGAACCGCCGCCGGGACCGCCGAGAAGCTGGCTCAAGTCATCGACGTCGGAGATGAAGCCGGCGCCGCCGCCGCCGATCACGAGGACGCGGAAGGCGCAGGCCTCCGTGCCGGGGGGACGGGTGAAGGTGCCGGATCCGACCGCGGTGAGGAGGGTGTTGCCCGGGGCGCAGGGCGGCACGCCCGTGGCGCTGCCCGAGAGCGCGAGGCTCGCGGTGCCGGCCGAGAGGGTGGCGGCGCGGCCGGCGACGTCGGCGCTGGCGGTGAAGGTGACCTGCACGGTGCAGGTGGCGTTCGGCGCCAGCGTCTGGGCCGCGCATGTCCCGCCCGTGATCGGGAAGTCGGCCGCGTTTGGCCCCGCGATCGACCGCGCCGGCACGGTCCCGGCGAGGGTGCCGGTGTTGCGCAGGGTGAAGGTCAGGGTCTGCGTCCCGGGGTTGCTGGGCGGGGAGACGATGGCGAAGGTCGGCGCCGGCGTGGGGTCGAACGCCCAGGCCGGGGCGAAGCCGGTGGCCGACCCCGTGAGCGCCTGCTGGACCGCCCCCGAGGACAGGGTGCCGGCGAGCGCGGCGACGTTGTCGGTGAAGGTGGCCGTGACGGTGGCCTCGCAGGTGCCCCCGACCGGCAGCGAGGCGCCGCAGTCCGGCGCCGAGACGGCGAGGGTGTAGCCGGCGGCGTCGCCCGAGACCGATGGGCTGGGCGGGACGCCGGGGGCGGTGCCGATGTTGGTGAGGGTGAAGACCTGCGGGACGGCCTCGGGGTTGGTGGTCGGCGCGGTGAGGGTGAAGGCGCCGCCGCCGGACCAGGCGAAGAGCGGGGCAAAGCCCGACGCGGTGGCCGTCAGGACCTGGTCTTCCGACGCTGGTCCGCCGGCGACGAGCGTGGCGACGAGGCTGCCGTTGGCCTCGGCCGTCGCCGTGACGGTGACCGTGCAAGAGGCGTTCGACGGCAGGGTGGCGGGGCAGTCATGGGAGAGCGCGAAGGCGTCGGCGTTCGGGCCCGAGAGCGCCGGGGCGATGCCGGGGGCCTCGCCGAAGCCGAGGTTCTGGAGCAGGAAGGTCTGCTGGGCGGTGAAGGGGCCCGTGGCGGGGGGCGTGCCGTCGATCGAGAAGGTGCCCGTGCCCGACCAGACGAGATTGGGATCGAAGCCGGTGGCGGTGCGCGACAGCGCCACGCCGCCCGGCACGCCGCCGATCGACAGGGTCGCTTCGGCTGTGCCGTTGGCTGCAGCCGAGGCCTGGACGAGGACCTCGCAGGAATCCCCCGGCGGCAAGGCGCCGCCGCAGGTGGAGCCGAGCCTCTGGAAGAAGGCAGCCCCGGAGCCGGAAATGGCGGGGCTGCCCAGTGTCAGCGGGCCCGTGCCGATGTTGGTCAGGGAAAAGGACCGGGTCTCGGGGCTCGAGGAGGGATCGAGGGCGAAGGTTCCATCCCCCGACCAGAGCCCCTCGCCCGGCGGGGGAGAGCCGCCGCCGCCCGCGCCGCCGCCCCCGACGGGCAGGCCCGCGATGCCGTCGCCGACCGTCTCGTCGGTGGCGACGAACAGGGTCCGCACGCGGTCTCCGGTGAGGGCCACGGCGCCGATGGCGGCGACCGCGACGAGGGCCGTGAGGACGGCGTAGTCGATGCCGGAAGCGGCCTTTTAGCGGCCGGAGAAGACGCGCGGGAGATTCATGGGGCACTTGGTCGGAGGTTGGAGAGGACCCTTTGGAGGGGGTTTGCTGCATTTTGACGTAGGTCGCGCGGGGGGCCCGTCAATGGACGGGGCCTTTCGGGGAGTGCAAGGAAGGCCCGTGCCGTCGGGCGCCGAGGCCGGGATTAGCCCGCGGGGGCGGCCTGGCGCTTGAGGCGGAGGCGCTCGCGGGCGGCGTCGCGCTCGGCGTCGGTGGTCTGGGCGACGGGACGGCCGTCGATGTCGACGCGCGGGCGGCCCTTGGCGAGGGCCTCGAGGTAGGAGAGGCGGCCCGTCCAGGCGCGCAGCGCGAGGTCGATGCGCCGCGCCGTGAGATCCGGGGCGGCGGCGGCGATCTGGGCATGGATCCCGATGGCCACAGGATGGAGGCGCGCGCGGGATCCGGGCGGGGGGAAGGCCTTGGGCCAGCGGACGTGCATGATCTCGAGGGTGGCCAGCGCCTGGCGCTGGCGCTTGCTCGCCGGCGGCGCCTTGGGAACGGCGACGCGGGCCGGGCGGGCGGGCCTGGGCGGGCGCTGCGGCGTCGGCTGCGGGGTGAGGACGATGACGCGCTTGGCGCCCGGTCGGGCGGTCGGGCGCGGGGCCCCGAGCTTCGCGGCGAGCGTGGGGGGGAGGCGGAGCGTGCTCATCGGGGGCGTCTCTGTCCCTGGGGCCTGGGGCGGGAGGTGGGTCTGGCTTCCGGGGCCATCAAGGCTGGCCGCGGGGACGGGTGGGGCCGCCTGGGGGCATCGTGAGCCCTTCCGGCACGAAGCGCATCCCGGGGATGGGGACCTCGGGGGTGAGGACGGTCTGGCGCTCGGCGATGCGCAGGGCTCGCGCGATCTCCTGGGCGGTGGGCGGGTGCTCGGCCGACCAGCGGGCGTAGGCCTCGATCTGCGACGGGGTGAGGGGGACGCGCCAGACGCGGTGCATGTAGAGGATCCCGCGCGCGATCTCGCCGCGGAACATGGGGGCGGGCTCGAGCGTGCGAGACGCCGAATCCCACCGCACCTCGCAGCGCCCGAAGGGACGCGCGCCCGAGGCGACGGGGCCGAGGCGGCCGCCCGCGCGCAGCTCGTCGACGCCGTCGAGGAAGGGCATGAGGTTGAAGAGGTCGCGCGCGACGCCGGCGACCTCGGGGTCGGTGGCCTTGCAGCAGGCGAGCGGATCGAGGGGCTGGCCGGCCCGGGCGGCGGCCTGGCAGAGCGGGGTCTCGCCGCGCCAGCAGGCCCGCCCGCGGGCCACGTCGGCGGGATGGACGAGGTAGCCCCAGCGGGTGGGCTCGAGGCGGGCGTCCGCGCGCGGACGGAAGGGCCGGAAGCCGCAGGCCTCGGCGTCGGCCGATCCGGCGGGGATCCCGGGCTGGCTCTCGAGGGTGTAGGTGCAGCCGCAGTCGCGGGTCCGGCGGTCCTGGGCGTAGAGGGCGCCGAGCCACTGGAACATCGTCTCGTCGTTCTGCGCCGTCCGCGGCATGGGGCTCTGCGCGGGCGCCTGGGCCGCCGCGGGCAGGGCGGGCAGGAGGAGGGCCAAGGCGAGGAGGAGGGCGCGCATGGGGGTCAGGCCGGGGCGAAGGAGGCGCCGCAGCCGCAGCGCGCCGTGGCGTCGGGGATCCGCAGGTCGAAGGCCGATCCGAAGGGCGTGTCGCGCCAGTCGAGGACGGCCCCGTCCAGGAAGGGGGCGCTGACGGGATCGACCAGCACGCCGCCCGCCCCTTCGGCGAGGAGGGCGTCCTCCGCCTCCGGGGCGGCGACGAGGGCGAGGTCCTGGCGCAGGCCGGAGCAGCCGCCGGCGGTGATGGCCACGCGCAGGAAGGGGGTCTCGGGATGGGTCGAGGCGAGGGCTCGCAGGCGGGCGCGGGCGGCGTCGGTGAGGGTCATGGCCGGACGGTCCTGGGGGTGCGGGAAGGAGATGGGTGGAAGATCGGCCGTCGGATCCGTCCCGTCAACCGCGCGTTCAGGACGTCACGAGATCCGGCGCGGGGCCTGCCCGGAGGGGAGGCGTCGACCGAGGGCCGCGCCGAACCAGGCGCCGAGGACGGCGGCGGCCAGCGCGCCCCAGAGCCAGGGCCCGAGCGCGGGGGGCGCGGTCAGGGGGCCCCACATCAGCGTGCCGCCGAGATTGGCCGCGACCTCGCCGGGGCGGCAGTCGTGGCCGCGGCGGGCGGCCTGGCGGGCGCCGTGGAAGGCGGCGGCGCCGAGGACGAGGGCGCAGAGGATCGCGGCGGAAAGGGCCGTGGGGGCGGCGAGCAGGAGCCCGGCGGCCTGCGCGCCGAAGGGGACGGCGGGCAGGAGGGGGTGGAGGAGGAGATGGACGGCGAGGAGGCCGCCGATCATCACCGGCAGCGCGTGGAGGGTGGCCAGGAGGCCGCCCTTGAGGCGCAGGCGATCCGCAAGGGTGGCGGAGGAGGCGGCCTCGGTCATGCCGCGGGCGCCGCGGGGGGGGTGGCGGGGGCGGCGGCCGCCTTGGCGCGGCGGCGGCGGGAGACGAGGCCGGCGAGGCCGAGGCCGAGGAGGATCGCCACGGGGGTGGCGGCCATGCCGAGATGGCCGGCGATGCGGGCCTGACGCTCGAGGATCTCTTGCTGGGTGGGCAGGGGCTCGGCGTCGGATGCGGCGTAGGAGACGACGACGGCGGCGCGCTGGCGGCCGAAGCGGACGGCCTCGAGCTCCTCCGACAGGCGGTTGGTCTCGGACTGGGCCTGGGTGAAGGCCTGGTAGGCGACGACCGGGTCTTGGGCCTGGGCCTGGAGATCGGCGAGGCGCGCGCGCAGCGTCTGGGCGGCGGCGAGGCGGGCGGCCAACGAGGTCTCGCGGGCGGCGAGGTCGCCGAGGCGGCTGATCTCGGCGACGATGGTGCCGTCGCGGCGGATCTCGGCGACGACGCCCTCGAGCCGATCGGTGGGGACGAGGGCGGCGAGCACGCCCTCGGGCCCGGTGGCGCCCAGCGCCTGGCCGGCGGCGAGCACGAGGCCGCGCTGCTCGGGAGCCCGATCGGAGGCGGAGACGAGGCGCATGTGGCGGGCCTGGACCTCGGCGATGCGCGCGCCCGGCAGCGAGAGGACGAGGTGCAGCGAGCGCTCGTGGGGCTGCTGGACCCGAAGGCTCTCGGCGAAGACGGCCGCATGCGGCCCCGCGGCCTGGGCCGCGGGGGCGGCGGCGAGGAGGACGGCGGCGAGGGCGTGGCGACGGCGCATGGGAGGATGTCCTCACGGATGGACGGGCCCGGGGGCACGGGGCTGGGCGGTTGGGAACCTATGTTCGGGAGAGACGCTGTCCACCCGCCCGGAAGCCCCCGTCATGCCTCTTCCACGCCGTCCCCTCCTCATTGGCCTGGGCGCCCTCGGCGCCTTGGGCGCGGGCGGGGCCGCGCTCTGGGCGCGGCTGGGGAGCGGCTCCGATCCGATGGTCCGGGTGCGCGCGGCGGCCGCGCGGCTGCTGCCCCCGGGGGTGGAGATCGACGCCGACGCGGTGTCGGAGGGCCCGGAGGGGATGGTGCTGGAGGGCCTGCGCCTGTCGGGCGGCGGCACGGAGGGCCGGGCCGCGCGCGCGGTGCTGCGCGCGGACGCCCTGCGGCTCGAGGGGGTGGAGATGAGCGGCGGCGGGGGGGTGCTCGCGGCGCGGACGCTCTCGCTCTCGGGGATCGACTGGGAGCGCGGCCTGGTGCGCTCGGGCGAGGCGGAGGAGGTGGCGATCGCCGACGCGGGGCGGCTGGGCGGCGTCGGCGCGGCCAGGGCGCGGCTGCTGGGGTGGAGCGCTTGGGTGCCGACGCGCGTGGAGCTCGACCGGGCGCGCCTGGCGGTGCGCGGAGGGCCGGCGGCGGGGCTGGACGTCTCGGCGGCGTCGGCGGTGCTGTCCCTCGACCCGGGCGCGGCGGGAGAGGGGGGCCTCGGGGCACGGTGGATCCGGGCCCTCTCCGCGGCGTCGCTCCGGGAGGTCTCGGGGACGGTGGCGGGGCAGCCGGCGTCCGCGGGGGCGCTCGACGTGCGCCTGGCGGCGCGGGACGCGGCCGGGGATGCGGCGGGGGTGGAGCTGCGTGCGGCGGCTCTCGATCTGGGAGGCGCCGTCGTGCCGTGGCGCGAGGCGCTGCTCTACGCGCGGATGGAGGCGGAGGCGTCCTTGCGCGCCATCCGGGGCCAAGACGGTGGCTGGCGGGCGGAGGCGGCGTTCTCCTGGCCGCTGGCCGGCTCGGGCGAGGCGACCCTCGAGGCGTCCGGCGCGTCGGGCATCTGGCCCGACCTCTCGGCCCTGCGCTGGCGGCGCCTCTCCGCCTCCTGGCGGGACGCGGGTCTGGTGCGCCGCCTGGTGGAGCAGGGTCGGGCGGGGCGGTCGACCGCGGAGGCGGCGGCGGAGATGGCCGCGCGCTTCCACGGCAGCGCGCTCTTGGAGGGGGTGGTGTTGGCGCGCCTCGATCTCGAGCGGTGGTTCGAGGGGCCCGGCGTCATTCGGATCGAGATGACGGGAGAGGGGCCGGCGCGGGATCTGGGTCAGATACTCGATCTGGAACGCCCATCCGGGGCCTCGACACGGCTGAGTCTGCGTTAAGCCTGGAAGACGTAGGTGGCGTCTTTGAAGATGCCGCCTTTCGAGTTGAATGGAGGAAGACAAGATTCGATGAGAATCGCCTCTACGATCGCGCAGACCCTGTCGAGATCGTCCTTTGGCAGAGAAGGCTGTCGGGTGTCGTCATCTTCGGCCGTCAATTCGGGGCGCTGGCTGATGCTTGGATCTTCCATCGAGATTTCGAACCAAGAGAAGATCTTCCACATTTTTTCCAGGCCTCTGGAGCTTTGCTCGGCGTTTGTGTAATTGTATTCTTTATGGTGGGCGAGCAGCCTTTCATTGATCTTTCCCATACCGCAATAAAGGATCTCGCGCTCCTGGGAGTAAAGGATATAGATTCCGCGCCGTCCGTTGAGCGTTACCTTTTTATGCAGTTTGGCGCCCTTGCGGGGGCGTCCGGGTTTCCCCTGCTTGATCTTGATCTTTCCTGTCAGGAAATTGTCCTCCTTGCGTTCCCAGAAGAGTCCGTAGGAAGATATCGCGGGGACCTTCATCGGAAGTGCTCTCTTCGTGTGCTGCGTATGCCGTTCTGTATCGGG
>Ga0272446_1002108_pt1 | contig 27820 bp, 23 predicted proteins | sample YNPCB0061_FD_194587 | JGI IMG/M metagenome (GOLD analysis project Ga0272446, IMG submission 194587) | Hot spring microbial mat communities from Yellowstone National Park, WY, United States - YNP-CB-006-1 | ecosystem: Environmental > Aquatic > Thermal springs > Hot (42-90C) > Sediment | place...
GCGTTCTGGAAAAAGGCGATGTCGTCCGGCTCGGCGTGGATGAGGCGCGCCAGCTTTGCGCGGAGCCGGTCGTGGTCGTCAAACCAGGACAGGAAATCCGAGCAGGCCGTCTGATCGCGGTGCGCGAAGTGCCTGGCGACGGCTTCCACCGTGCGGGTGGAGAGCTGGCCGAAGGTGGCGGTGTTGAGATACGTCCACTCGCTTAGGGCGGGAAACAGGGCGCGAACCGCCGCCCAATCCGGCATCAATGCCTCGCCTGCGGGCGGGCGCGCTCGAGGGCGCCGCGGATGGCCGCCACCGCGTCCCCGGCCGGGATTTCCGTGACTTCGCGGGTGCGGCGGTTGACGAGTTCGAGCTTGCCCTGGGAGAGCTTGCGCCCGATGTTGACCCGGAACGGAATGCCGATCAGATCGGCGTCCTTGAATTTCACGCCGGGGCTGAGATCGCGGTCGTCATAGAGCACGTCGACGCCCGCCGCCTGGAGTTCGGCGTAGAGGCGATCCGCCGCCTCGCGGAGAGAAGCGTCGCTGCTCTTGACGGGCGTGAGGACGACCTCGAAGGGCGCGATGGAGACGGGCAGCGCCATGCCGTCCTGGTCGGAAAAGAGCTCGACGGCGGCGCAGAGGACGCGCTCGACGCCGATGCCGTAGCTGCCCATGATGACGGGGGTCTCGACGCCGTTCTGATCGAGAACGTTGAGCCCCATGGCGTGGGAGTATTTGTAGCCGAGCTTGAAGATGTGGCCGATCTCGACGCACTTGATGATGTCGAGCGGGGCGCCGGTTTCGAGTTCCGTGTCTCCGGGAGCGACCTGGCGCAGATCGTGCCACTCGCCCTGAAAATCCTCCTCCGGCGTGACATTCTTCAGGTGGTAATCGTCCTGATTGGCGCCGCAGACCATGTTTTTGCGGCCGCGGAGCGCTTCGTCGACAAGAATGCGGACCCCTTGCAAGCCGACGGGCCCGAGCGAGCCGGCGGAGGCGCCGAACAGCGTGCGGATCTCCTCCGGATGGGCGGGGCGGAATTCCTGGCAGCCGGCAGCGGACTGGAACTTGGTTTCCGAAAGCTGGTGATCGCCACGGAGCAGCGCGACCACAGGCTGGCTGTCGGCGACGAGGCAAAGGGTTTTGATGAGCGACGTCTGGGGAAGGGAGAGGAAGCGGGCCACTTCCTCGATGGATTTCTGATCCGGCGTATGAACCAGCTCGGGCGCCAGATCGCGGTCCGGGTCCGGCGCCGCGGGGGGCGCGGGCCTGGAGACGGCCTTTTCCAGGTTGGCGGCGTAGCCGGTGTGGCGGCACAAGACCACGTAGTCCTCGCCCGCATCGGTGGCGACCATGAATTCCTGCGACTGCGAGCCGCCCATGGCGCCCGAGTGGGCTTCGACGGCGACATACTCCAGCCCGCAGCGGTCGAAGATGCGGCAGTAGGCGACGCGGTGCTTCTCGTAGGACTCGTCAAGCCCTTCCGGCCCGAGATCGAAGGAGTAGGAGTCCTTCATGAGGAACTGGCGGACGCGGAGAAGGCCGGACTTGGGACGGGGCTCGTCGCGGAATTTTGTCTGGATCTGGTACCAGATCTGGGGCAATTGCTTGTAGGAACGCAGTTCGCCGCGGGCAATAAACGTCATCACTTCCTCGTGCGTCATTCCGAGGCACAGCGGCCGGCCATACCGATCCTTGAGACGGAAAAGATTGTCGCCCATGACGTCGTAACGGCCGGATTCCTGCCACACTTCAGCCGGATTGAGCGCAGCCAAATGGAATTCCTGCGCGCCGATGGCATCCATTTCTTCGCGGATAATCTGCTGGATTTTCAGCAGGGAGCGCTGGGCGAGGAACAGGTAATTGTAGATGCCGGCGCCGAGCTGCCGGATGTAGCCGGCGCGCAACAGCATCTGATGGGACACGACTTCCGCTTCGGCGGGCGTCTCCCGGAGCGTGGGAATGAAAGCACGGGACCACAGCATGGCAAACCCTTGAGTGTAGCACGCAGCAGGCGCGGAGCAGCCGGCATCTCAGCGCCGCATGGAGAACAACCTCTGCAGGCGCAGGGCGGCCGGAACGGCAATGGAGGCAAAGAGTGCAAAGGAGAGCCAGACGAGGAGCTCGCCGCGCTGGCGGTCCGCGGGGCGGGAGACGGGGAGAGGGGCGGCGGGATCGAGAACGCGCACCAGCAGCTTCAGCCGCGTAACACGGGGCGCGCCGTTTCTCGCCTGCACGAGGAGGACGAGCTCGCGCGGCTGCGGGAGGAGCGGCGCGAGCCCGCCGGCGCGCCCGAATCCGGTGGCGGCGACCTCCTCCGGGGCCTTGCCTTCGAGCCACAACTCGACGCTTTCCGCCGGGATAAGGATGAGCCGGGCTTCCGCGCCGCGAAGGACGTGGAAGGAACAGGCGAGGCGCGCCGGGGCGCGGCGGGCGGGCACAGCCAGGGTGCGCACCTGCCCGGGCGCGACTTCGACGAGGTCGTCGAAGAGGGTTTCGGGAGCAACGGCCGCGGATGCCGCAAGCGCAGCGAAAGAAACGAGGAGAGGGCGAATGTTCATTTCTCTTCGTGAACCATCCGGCCATCCAGGAAGTGCATGAGAACCCGGGCCTTCAGAATTTCGCCTGCGGGAACGGTCATAATATCACGGTCAAGAACGATGAAATCTGCGTATTTGCCCGGCTCGAGAGTTCCGCGAGCGCTCTCCTCAAAGGCGGCATATGCGCCGTGAATTGTCCAGGACTCCAGAGCCTCTTCGCGGGTCATTTTTTGATCGGGCGTCCACCCTCCGGGCGGGCGGCCTTGAGAGTCCTGGCGGGTGACAGAGGCGTAAAAGCCGGGAAAAGGGTTGGGGTCTTCCACAGGAAAGTCGCTGCCATTGGGGACGGGAATACCGAGCGAAAGGAAGCGGCGCCAAGCGTAGGCGCCGGCCACGCGGTCGGGCCCCAGGCGGGCTTCGGCCCAACGCATGTCGCTGGTGGCGTGGGCGGCCTGGATAGCGGGGATCACGGAGAAATCCTTGAACAGGCGGAAGTCCGGGAGGGAGATGACCTGGGCGTGCTCGATGCGGAAGCGGCGGTCGTTGGGGCCGCCGAGGACCGCGGCATAGGCGTCGAGGACGATGCGGTTGGCGCGGTCTCCGATGGCGTGGGTGCAGACCTGGAAGCCGCGCTCGACAGCCTGGCGGGCGATTTTCTCAATCGTCTCTTTGGGAGTGATGAGCAGCCCGGAATTCGATTTGTCGTCGGAGTAAGGCTGCCACATGGCAGCGCCGCGGGAGCCGAGAGCGCCGTCGGCGTAGAGCTTGATGGCGCGGACAGTGAGAAAGGGGGCGACTTCCGGACCTTTTTCGAGATATTCGCGCCACAGCGGGCCGGGGCCGCCGATCATGGCATAGATGCGAATCGGGAGCGTGCCCTCGGCGAGCAGTTCGCGGTAAGCGCGGAGATCTTCGGCCGAGATCCCGGCATCGTGGACGCCAGCCAGACCGAGCCGGGCGCACTCGCGGGCGGCCAGTTCGAGGTGGCGTTTGATCTGCGCGAACGCCGGGGGCGGCATTTTGTCGCGGACCAGCCCCATGGCGCGGTCGATGAGGATGCCGGTGGCGCGGCCCTGACTGTCGCGGATGATCTTGCCGCCGGGCGGGTCTGGGGTGTCATTGGTGATGCCGGCAAGTTTGAGGGCCAGCGAGTTGACCCAGGCGGCATGGCCGTCGACGCGGGAGAGGAAGACCGGGTGGCGCGGCGCGGCCTCGTCGAGATCGCGGGCGGAGGGAAAGGCGCCGCCCCAGTTGGTCTGGTCCCAATTGCGGGCGGTGATCCACTCGCCCTGCGGCAGCGCGGCGGCGCGCTCTTTGACGTAAGCGGCGATTTCGGCGATGGAGGAGACATGGCGGAGATCGCGCGATTCGAGCAACGCCCCAAGGCCGCGCATATGGGCGTGGGAGTCGATAAAAGACGGAAAGACCGGCGCGCCGCGCAGGTCGAGGCGGCGGGTGCGCGGGCCGGCATGGCGGAGGGCGGAATCGCCAAGGGCCAGGATGCGCCCGTTTTTGACAGCCATGGCGGAGACAGGCCGGGACCGCGCCGCAGCATAGATGCGGGCGTTGGTAACGAGCAGATCCGCTTCCGCCGGCGGCTGCGCTGCGAGCCGCAGTGCCGCAAGGGCTAGAATGGGGAGCATGGAAGACAGTATTCCACAGGCGTCCGCGGAGAGCAGAGCGGCCTTTGAAGGCTGGCGGAGCTGGGTGGGGGCGGGCTCGGCGATCGTGCTGGGGTTGCTGTTTCTGGTGGCGGGGATCTGGAAGCTGAGCGACCCGTTCGCGACAGAAGCGAGGATGACGCAGGCGTTGATTCCGAAGCCGCTGGCGATGGCGGTGGCGCTGATGGCGGGCATCGGAGAGACGTGGGCGGGCTTGCTGCTGCTGGTGCCGCGGTGGAGGCGCTGGGGCGCGTGGCTGGCGGCGCTGGCGCTGGTGGCGTTCATGGCGTATTTCGCCGTCTTCTACAATCAACTGCGGGGCGAAGATTGCAGTTGCTTTCCCTGGCTGAAGCGCGTGGTGGGGGTGGAGTTTTTCGTCAGCGACGCATTGATGCTGGCCGCGGCGGTGGCGGCGGGCGCATGGTCGGTGCGCTCCACGCACCTGAAGCAGGCTGTGATGGCGCTGGCGGCGATCGTGGTGATGGCGCTGGCGGTGTACGGGGCGACACACACGCAGCGGAACCGCGTGCAGGCGCCGGAGCAGATCACGGTGGATGGCAAGCCGTTGCGGTTGCGGGAAGGCCGAGTGCTCATTTATTTCTTCGACCCGGAGTGCATGCACTGTTTTCATGGGGCGAAAGAGCTGGGCGGATATGGATGGAAACACGTGCGCGTGGTGGTGGCGCCGACCGTGAATCCGCATTGGGCGGCGGCGTTTCTGCGCGACACGGGGCTGCGCGCGGGAGTGACGTTTGATATTCAAACGCTGCGGGGGGCTTTCCGGTTTGGCGATCCGCCGTTCGGCGTGGCGCTGGAAGACGGCCGCGTGGTGGGCACGTTCACGTTCGCGGAAGGCGAGGACGTGGCGGGGATGTTGCGGAAAGCGGGCTGGATCGAGTAGAGCACCCGGGCGCGGATCAGGAAGAGATCTGCAAGCCGCGGCGGCGGGCGTACTCCTGGCCGAGCTGATGGAGCCGTTCCGGCGCGAGCCACTGGCGGACGAGACCGAAAAGGACGCGCTCTTCCACGGCGAAGTGCTCGCGGGCGAGTTCAAAGAGGCGGGCGAGCAGGGAGCGGGCGCGCAGCGTGTGGCGGATGGTTTTGAGTTCGCCGAGCAAGGCACGCATTTCCTCGTGCTCGCCGAACATGGCTTGCAGAGTGGCGCGAACGGCAGGGGGCACATCGCCGAGCGAGCCGAACAGGAGCTGGTCTTCCTCGACGGCGTGAGCCTGGAGGACCGCTTCCAGAGCGGCGCCGCACTCCTTGAGTTCGCGCAGGCTCATGGAAGGCAGGCGGCGCTCCTCGTGGCTCACGAGGGCGAGGATGCAGCCGTGTTCTCCAAGCAGGAGATCAATGAGACCGGCGCCTTCGTGTGCGGATGATCTGGCCATGCCCCGCTGACTTCCCTATTTTGCCAGAATCCGGTCCGAATGTTCACGAAAGGGGACGCGACCGGGCGGGGCCGTTTTGATAGCATGGCGGATGCGCAGCCATGACGAGAGTTGTCCGGGCGGTTGGGATGGCCGCGGCCGTGCTTCTGCTGTTGGAGGCCGCTGCGGACGGCTTCCAACGAAGGAAGAAGCAGGAAGAAGAGATCACGCAGACGCTCGAGCTGCCGCCGGATCCGCCGGCGGCGGTGCCTGCGGATCCGTCGCGGCTGGCCTTCGTGCAGGCGCCGCTTTCCTCGCAGGGGCTGCTCTCGCGGCAGACGCGCGACGGGCTGCGTGTGTTGCTGCAAAGCGCGCGGGGGGCGCGGTTCGTGCGGATTCGGGCTTATGTGGCGGGCACGGGCGATCTGCGGCGGGTGCAATCCATCGTGGCGGAGACGTTTGCGGAGCGCAAGCAGCCGCTGCCGGTGCTGACGGTGGCGCAGGTGGGCGCGCTGGCAGTGGAAGGGGCCCAGGTGCAGATGGAAGCGCTGGTCGAACAACGCAAGCCTACCGGGGCGGGTACGGTGTTCGCCGCAGCTTCGGCGGCGACCGCAGAGGAAGCGGCGGGGCTGATCCGGCAGACGCTGGAGCAGGCGGGCGCGGTGATGGACGCGCCGGCGTCACTGGTGTGCGGGGTTTCCTCCCCGGAGATGTTGGAGCCGATGCGGCGGGCGGCCTACGCGATGCTGCCGCGGGCGGCATACGTTGGATTTCAGTTGCAGAGGATCCCGGCGCCACCGCTGGCGGCGTGCCAGGCTGCCGCATCGATGGCGCGCGCGACGGAAGGGGGCGTGCAGAGGCTGCCACACGGCGTGGCGCTGAGCGTGCCGAAGATCATTGTGTCCGGCGCGCAGCTTGCGTTCCGGTATGAGGAGACCGACGCGCGCCTGGCGTACCAAAGGCTGGACCGCACACTGCAGCAGGCTGGTTCTTCGCTGAAGCATGCGGTGCTGCTGTATGTGTATCCGATGTCGTCTCAACTGGCGGAGCTGGCGCGCAAGGTTCGCGCCGAGTTTGTGAACACCGCGGCGCCTCCGGCAGGGCTGGTGGCGCCGGTGGAAGGGCTGCCCTCGATCGACGGGGCGTTCGCCCTGGAAGCGATCGCGTTGCCCGCGCCGGGCTCGTGACGCGGCAAGAATGTCATTTCATGAGAAAGCGAGGTCATCGTCCATGTCCCAAGCTCCAGTAGTTACCTTTGGCGAAATCATGTTGCGGCTGGCGCCGCCGGGCTTCGAGAGGCTGTTGATGTCGCCGTCGCTGGTGGCGACGTTCGGCGGCGGGGAGGCGAATGTCGCCGTATCGGTGGCGAATTTCGGGCATCCGGCGCGTTACGTTACGGTGCTGCCGGACAATCCGATCACGGATGCGTTTGTGTACCAGATGCGGGGCTTCGGCATCGACACGTCGTTCATCCGGCGCGCGGCGGGGCGGTTCGGAATTTATTTCGTCGAGCCGGGCGCGAACCAGCGTCCCTCAAAAGTGGTCTACGACCGGGCGCATTCCTCGATCAGCGTGGCGAAGCCGGGGGATCTGGACTGGAAGGCGATTTTCGACGGGGCGGGATGGTTCCATATCACGGGCATCACGCCGGCTCTGTCGCAATCGGCGGCGGATCTGGCGCTGGAAGCGGTGAAGACCGCGCGCGACACGGGGGTGCCGGTTTCTTGCGACCTGAATTACCGGAAAAACCTGTGGAAATACGGAAAATCCGCGCAGGAAGTGATGACGGAATTGGTGAAATACGTCGACTACGCCATCGCCAATGAAGAGGACTGCCAGAAATCGCTGGGTATCCAGATTGATGTCGACGTCCATTCCGGGAAGCTCGATCAGGAGCAGTACCGGAAGCTCGCCGAAAAGGTCCTGGCGGCGTACCCGAACCTGAAGCTGATTGCGATCACGTTGCGGGAGAGCTTCTCAGCCTCGCACAACGGCTGGTCGGCGTGCCTGCACGACGGGAAGGAATTTCTGGCGAGCCGCCGCTATGACATCACGCACATCGTGGACCGCGTGGGCGGGGGCGATGCGTTTGCGGGCGGATTGATTTACGGCATCCTGCACATGCCGACGCTCCGGGATGCGCTGGAGTTTGCCGTGGCGGCGTCGTGCCTGAAGCACTCGGTGCCGGGGGACTTCAACCGGTTCACGCGGGCGGAGGTGGAGGCGCTGCTCAAGGAAGGCGGCAGCGGGAGGGTGCAGCGGTAGATTCGATTTCTGCTGCGAGGCACTGCCCCGGCGGCTTGCGCTTCCTCCGGCCGCAGCGCTCCCGGAGGCGAAGACCGCGCGGACGGGGCGTCATCCGATCGGTTCGGGCGAAACAATTCCTGCCAGAAATGTTCCGGCCGTAACCGGGCTGTTTCAGGCGGCGAGGAGGCCGCGCAGGTTCCAGCCGCAGATGACGCTGGCTTCGAACTTGTTGCCGGCGGGGCCTGGCCAATGGGTTTCCAGGCTGACGGCGCCGCGGTAGCCGTCTCGGAGCAAGGCCGCGATCTGGCCTTTCCAATCGACGTGGCGCGTGCCGAGCGGGCCCCACACAGGTTTGTGGCCATCCATGGCACAGTCCTTGGCGTGGACGTGGGCGATGCGGTCTTTGGGCAGGAGGCTGTAGCCGTGCGGGTAGGGTTCTTCGCCGGCGACGAGGGCGTTGGCCGGGTCCCACACGAGCTTCACATGGCTGTGCGGCATGGCCGCGAGGAACCTGGCAGCTTCCGCAGCGGTGCCGATGTTGCAGGCGTGCTCGTTTTCGATGCCGCAGAGAATGTCATGCGCCTTGAATTGATCGGCGATCTTCTCGATGGCGCGGCAGGCGGGCTCGAAGCAGCGGTCGGGATCGACGGTGCGCCAAAAGGAGAAAACACGGACGAGGCGTGCACCGGTCCGTTCGCAGAGCTGAATGGCCCGCTCGACGAGGCGCGGCTGGTCATCCATGGTGAACGTGGCGCCGAAGATGTCCTGCTGGAAGCGCGGGTCCACTTCCCCGCCCTCGGGCAGCGTGCATTTCAGGATGGGCGAGGAGAGGCCGAGGACACGGATACCCTTGGCCCCGAGCACTTCCATGGCGCGTTTCACCTCGTCGTCGGAGAGGTTCATGATGTTTTTGCCCCAGACGACGCGGAGTTCGCAGGCGGTCATGCCGATGGCGGCCATGGCTGCGGCGGCGGGGTTCAGGTCGGGAGAAAACTCGTCTGTGATGGCGGCGAGTTCGAGCTTGGGAATCATGATGCCGGGTTTTCCTCGATGGCGTGATGGCGGTCCGGCGCAACGCCGTTGAGGCGCTGGCGCGCTCCTCCCGGCCATTCTATTTCAACGGAGCGGATGACGGTGTCGCGGCCGAGGCCGAAGTGGACACTGAGGTCGGATGCGGAGCAGTAGCTGGATCCGGACTTGACAGCGGACCACTGGCGGCCGGAGGAGGTTTCGATGCGCACCACGGCGCCGATGGCGCTGCGGTTGGCGCGGCGTCCGGAGAGGCGGAAGCTGACCCAGTGATGATCGCGAGGGGCGGCGTCGTTGCGGTAGAGCACGGCGGGACCGTGGTTGGACGTCATGAGGATGTCGAGATCGCCGTCGCGGTCGTAGTCGGCAAATGCGGCGCCGCGGGCGACGAGCGGTTGTTGCAGATCGGCGCCGAAGCGTGTGGTGACGTCCTCGAAGCGGCCCATGCCAAGATTGCGGAACAGCAGAGGCGGCTGCGCGTAGGTGACCTTTGGCTGGACGCGCCCGATTTCTTCTTCGATGTGGCCGTTAGCGGCGAAGAGGTCGAGCCAGCCGTCGAGGTCGAAGTCGAAAAAGAAAACGCCGAAGGCGAGGCGCAGGAGCGAGGCGCGGCCGACGGCGGAGCGGGGGGCTTCATCGACAAAAAGGCCGTTGCCCTCGTTGCGGTAGAGGCCGAGCATCTGGTTGGCGAAGTTGCCGACAAGCAGATGGGCGCGGCCGCTGCGGTCATAGTCGCCGAAGTCGACGCCCATGGCGCCGCGGGCGACGCCGTCTTCGCCGAAGGCGACGCCGGCGGCGACACCCTCCTCGGCAAAGCGGCCGTTTTTCAGATTGCGGTAAAGCTTGTTGGGCTGGGTGTCGTTGGCGATGAAAAGATCAGGCCAGCCATCGTTGTTGAAGTCGAGCACGGCAACGCCCAGCGACTTGGATGCGGGGTCGTAAAGGCCGGCCTGTTTCGTCGCGTCCTCGAACCGGCCGTTGCCGACGTTTCGGAAAAGGCGTGAGCTGACGCCGCGGTAGGACTCCGGGGTGCAGTAGCTTTTGTTGACTCCGTCGAGCGAGCAGAACAGGTCTGTTTGGGGCGACCACTGGACGTAGTTGGCGACGAAGAGATCCAGCCGCCCGTCGAGGTCGTAATCGAAGAAGGCAGCAGAAGTGCCGAACGATGCATTGGCGATGCCCGCTTGTGCGGTCACGTCGCGGAAGCGCAGATTGCCTTCGTTGTGGAGGAGGCGGTCGCCGCTGAGAGCGGTGAGATAGAGGTCCGGGCGGCCGTCATTGTCATAGTCGCCCACGGCGACGCCCATGGGCCAGCGCGGCAGGCGGGGGATGCCGGAGGCGGCGGTGACGTTGGTGAAAGTGCCGTTGTGATTGTTGCGGTAGAGCACGGGCTGGGGGTTCATGAGCAGAATGTCGGGCCAGCCGTCGCCGTCGAGATCGGCGAAGGCGCAGCCTGCGCCCATGGTCTCCGGCAGGTATTTCTTCCCGCTTTTCTGGGCGTCGTGGCGGAAAACAATCCCGGCCTGTTTTGTGACGTCGGTGAAGCGCGGCTGCGCGGCGGCCGGGGAGGCGCAAGCGAGCGCCGCCGCGAGGGCGGCAAGCGGCCTCACCGGCGGCCTCCGGCGAGCGGCGCGGATTCGTGCTCGTGGATGGACTGCCGCTCGTTGTTGTCTTCCGCGCTGAGCAGGCGGGCCTTTGCGGTGAGCGCCTGGCTGGACTCGTCGGCCTTGAACCGGCGGAAGAGGCGTTCATGGCGGCGGGCGTTTTCGGCCTCGCCGAGCCCGCGCCAGGCGAGCATCAGATTGTAGTGGGCCTGGACGTCTTCGGTGTCGACTTCGAGCACGCGCTGCAGCGCCTGGACCGCGCCGCGGAAATCGCGCTTCAAAAACAGGATCCGGCCGATCTGGTTTTGCACGACGCGGTCGCGCGGGTAACGTTTTTCGACCTCCCGCAGCGAGGCGAGAGCGGCGTCGTAGTCGCCCTCGGCCTTTTCGGCCATGGCCTTGAAGAACCAGACTCGGCCCGGCGCGGGGTCGAGCCGGAGCGATTTTTCGACGAATAGTTTGGCCCGCTCAATTTCGCCCTCCTGAATGAGCGCGCGGGCCACGTTGAGCCAGCCGTCGGCGTATTCGGGGCGCGCTTCCGTGACGCGCAGGAAGCCGAACTCGGCGGCTTTCAGGTCGCCTTGCAGAAAGTGTCCGATGCCCCAATCGTTCCAGCGCTCCCAGTGGCGGCGATCCGCCGAGTACCGCCAATCCGTCCTGACGCCGGGAGAGGCGACGGGGAGCGTGACCTCGGCGCGGGCGATCGTGATGACGGGGATCTCGGGCACTTTCGCGCCGGGCGTGGGCTCATACTCGCGGGAGTCGTAATGGAGGCTGACGAAACGGGAATCCTGGCCTGATTTCGGCCGCAAGGCGTAGGAAAATTCCGTGTAATATTTGGAGAATTTCCGGTAATTCAGGCGCGCCCGGAAGGTAACAGGGCCGCGGACGCCCTTGGGGATGGCAACGCGGTAATGTACGGTATCAGCAGCGCCAGGAGGGATCAGGCGGACGTAGAGGACGCTGCGCGCCTGCCACGCATTTCGCTTGCTGATGGGGTTGCCGTCCCCATCCAGCATGTAGGAGCGGTAGAAGTGGGCGCCGCGGTCGATGCTGCCATCGGGTTCGACGCGCCCGGAGTGGAAGAAGACCGCGCCATCCGCAGAGCGTCCCTCGAGCTCCAGCCAGACATCGAAGGCGTCGACGGTGCCGCCGGGAAAGAAGTGGCCGATTTTGCGGGTGCGTACAACGACGTCGAGGCGGATGGCAGAGCCGGGCTCGAGCTGCGGCTGCACTTCGTCAAGCGGCGCGGCGATCTTTGAAATCTCCCGCAGGAGCACGGGTCCGCCGCCCCGCTCGGCTTCCTCGCCGACAGCGAAAGTGGTCATCAACTGCGGCTCGGCAGAGCCGCGGCGGACCATGGCCGCGCCGTGGCTTGCGTCCGCAGGGCTCGCGGCGAAAATGTCGACGGTGATGAAGCCGGACTGCAAGAAGCCGCGGACAGCGGCGAGCTGGGTTTCATCGCCATTGACCGCGGGCACGGCGGCATTGGCGGCGGCGAAGCGGTGATCGTGAACTTTGCCGTCGCGAGCCGCGGGATCCGTGGAGGGAACGAGCGGCATGTGGCAATCGGCGCAGCCCATGGGTTTCTCGGGATAGTAGAAGCTGCGCGCGCCCTGGCCGCTGACGCCGGATGCCTGCCAGTTGTCGTATTCGTTGAAGCCGCGCAGCCAGCGGTAGTTGTTGACCGGGACATCGAGGTGGACCTTGTGGCAGGCGGAGCAGAACTCGGAGGTGCGCATGAAGGGTTTCATGAAGGTGCGCGAGTGGGGGGAAGGCTCGACCTTCACGAAGAGGTCATGCGCGTTGCGCAGCAAGGGGTTCGTGCTGGCGGCGATCGCGTGCAGCTTCGGGTATTCGATCCGGAAGCCGCCGTTGCCGGCGGTGGAATCGACGTGGACGATGGAGTGGCAAGACACGCAACCCAGACCGGCGTGGGCTTCCGGCGCATCCATCTGTTCCGCCACCGGGCGCTCGAACATGCCCGAGAAGATCATGGCGTGGTCATGGCAGCCAGCGCACCACTTGGAGCCCTGCGTGCCGCTGATCTCCTGCATGTGCTCGATGGAGCGCGCGTAGAAGCGGTTGTTGAAGCTGGACCAGCGGTGCATGGAAGACTGCCACTGGCGGTAGATTTCGCCGTGGCATTCGCCGCAGCGCTTGGAGTCCATGAAGTAGGACGACGGGACGAGGCCGCCGATTGTGGTCGTGGCCGCAGAGGGCCAGAAGGGGCTCTTGGGACCGCCGCCTTCTTCTTCCATGGAGAGCGGCGCCAACGATGGATTGCGAACCTCGCGTTCGCCGCGCGGCCAAGCCACGCGGAGCGAGAGCGGGAAAAGCACAATGGCGGCAACAACCGCCACGGTCCACCGGACCCAGCCTCTTGACAGCGCTCGTTTCATATAGCCCAGGTCTCCGGATTACCCAGTGTCGCCCAATGACAGAGCTTCATCGCAGCGCGCGCAGGATGCGCAACGCCGGACGCGTGTTGTATTGCTCGATCCACTCCTTGTGCGCGGGAGTGGACGGGAAAGACTCGTTGCGGCCGTACGGATAGCCGCTCATTCCGTGGAAGGGGAGCGGCTCGACGGTTTGTGAAAAGGCGGTATTGGCGTCGCGGTCCTTGGCCCAGCCATCCACCTTGAGCAGCCAGTCGCGCGTCCAGCCCGAGGGCAGCGGCGGCAGGCTGCGCGCGTCGAACTCCAGTTGCAGTTCGTCGCCCGAGCCCATGATGACCATGCGGTCGTCGATGCGGGCGACGAGCTCCAGAACATCCCCGAACCGGGTGTAACGGCCCGGCGTGGGGTTCCATGGAGCGCGCAGGGAGACAGGCTCGTAGAAGAAATGCTCGGGCTGGCGGCGCAACGGGTGGACGATCTGTTTCGAGAAGCCGCGGAAACGGAGATCTGCGGCAAGCGGCTGCGTGGAACTGAGGCGGGCAGGCGGCGCCGAGGAGTCCTCGATGAGGAACGCCTCGTCCCAATACAAAGCGAGATTGGTGATGATGCGCAGCCGGCGGAATTTACCGGGGAATTTTCCGGTCAAATCGACCGCAATGGTTTTCGGTTTTCCGGCAGGCATGCCCATGTCATCGAGGATCGTGACCCACTGCCCGTTGTCGTCCATTGCCTGGAGCAGCGGAGGCACAAGCCCTTCGGGCGTGGATTGCGCCTGCTGGAGGAAGGTCGAGCCGTCGGCCCAGTCGACCCAGCCGTTGAGAACGAGGACGGCGCGGTTGGAGGGGGCGGCGGAGCCGAAGTCGAGTTCGATGGAATGCTTCTGCGCGACGCCGCGGAAGTCGCGGGCGAAGTTGTCGACGTAGCGCCGGTCGCGGCGGAGGAGGCGTTCGGTGACGTCGGTCTTGCCGTTGAGGAGCGCGCGCAGCGGGTAAGAGCGGCGCGAGGCGCCGTAGAGGCGGAATTCCGGGTACGGGGGCGACTTCCACTTGTCGTTGGTGAAGATCTCGAGACCGGCGGGGTGATCCACGGCGATCAGCTCGATCTGATCGAGATAGCTGACCTCGGCGAGCTCCTCGGTGATGCGGACCTGCAGCTTGCCGCCAGCGGGTTTCAGGCGGCGGCCGTCGATCCAGACGTACTCGTCGTGGTCGACAGGAAAATACTGGCCGTCGCCGGCGGAGGCGCCGAGGGGGGCGACGCCCAGCACGTCGGTGATGTACTCGAAGCCCTGCCCGTTCCAGGTCCAGATCATGGGGCAGGAACCCGAGAGGCGCTGGGCTTCCTGGAATTTCAGCGCGGCGCCGGCTTTCTGCTTCACCTCGTTCTGGATCAGCCCGTTGGGCCAGGTGATGCGGACGGTGTCGATGGCATCAAAGCCGCGCAGGCCGAATGTCAATGGCACGCCGCGGTAGAGCTGCTTCTGATAGAAGGGGCCGGCCTTGATTTCGACTTCGGAATTGTAGGCGAGTTTCAGGTTCTTGACGCCGGTGATCTGGACGCGCACCCAGCGGTGGCCGGTCTTCGTCTCATTGCGCAGGAAAAGAATGCGCCCTTCCGGGTCGACGGCGGCGAGATCCGCGAGGCCGTCGCCGTCGAAGTCCGCGGAGGCGAAAGCCTGGGCCTCCGCGGGCAGACCTTCGGCAGCGCGCGGTTTGTCGAACCTGGCTTTGCCGGAATTCCGGCTGATTCGGCCCGCTGCGACAGCGTCAAGGACGCCGCGGTTTTCCGCATCGAGCAGAGCAACAGCGCCCTGGATGTTCCATGGGGCCGCTTCGAGCCTGCCGCCGCGGTTCAGCGCCGCGCCGCCCTGCCAGACGAGGTCGAAGGCGGAATCGTTGTCGAGATCGGCCGCCATGAGCCCGCGCGCGCCTCCCGGCACGGCGGGCAGTTCGGCAGCATCGAAGAAGCCGCCAAGGCGGTCGCGGTAGAGCATGGCGCCGCGGCCTTCATAGGTGACGATCAGGTCGTGGGATTTGGTGTCCGGGATCATCCGCGTGACGGCCGCTTCGATGGCCTTGCCGGAAGCAAAAGGAATATCGCCAGTGCGGTCGGCAAATCCCTTGGGCAATTCATTGCGGAGCAGAACCGTTTTTTCGCCCAGGAGCAGCAAATCCTGGTCGTAATCGTGGTCGTAATCCACCCAGACGGCGAACTCAAAGCGGCCCTGCGGCAGGGCGATTTTGGCGATTTCATAGCCCTTTGGGGTGTTGTGGAGGATGACGGGCCCCTGCGCCGCGAGCACGCAGAGGTCAGGCCGCCCGTCGTTGTCGTAATCGCCTGCAAAAGCGCCGGCCACCTGCCTGAGCTGGGCGAACGCGGGCTGCTCCACGGGTTCCGACCCGCGGCGGAACAGGTACAGACCGGAGGCTGAAGCGACAAGGAGGTCGCTCTGGCCGGCGCCGTCATAGTCGAGGACGGCCAGGCGGGCGCCGGCGCCCGCCAGGCCGGGCAGGGCGCGGGCGGCGAACCGGACCGAAGCCGGGGGCGCATCCGGCGGCGCGGGTTGGACAACCTCGTAAATCTCGGAGTACAGGCTCCATTCCACGTCCTCATTTCCCGTGCCCGCCTCTTCGTGGCGTCGCTTCAGGTCCTGAAAAGTGGCCAATTTTTCCCTGGCTTTTTCCTGATCGCCGCGCTGCCTGTAATAATTAAACATCTGGAAATGCGGGGCGGCGAAATTGGGATCGAGCCTTGCCGCAAGCTCGAATTTCGCATTGGCCTCCTCGGTGCGCCCTTCCGCCTTGTACAACACGCCGAGGTTGTAATGCGTGATCGGCTCATCGGGGACGAGCTGCGCCATGCGTTCGAGCTGCTGGATAGCCTTCAGCGGCTCTCCCATCCGCTTGTACTCGATGCCGAGGTTGAACCAGGTGTGCGGGATCGACGGCTCCTTCTTCTGGACCTCCTCAAGGATGTGGACGCCCTCGGCAATCTTCCCGGCGCGGAGCAGGGCGAGACCGTAGTTGAGCCGGTCGACGGCGGAATCCGGGTTTATCTCGACAACGAGGCGGAATTGTTCGACGGCTTCGTTTTGCGTGGTGGGGTTTTCGTAGTAGGCTTTGCCGAGCGCGCGGAGGCGTTGCAGACGCTCCTCGCGCTGTTCGGCGCCGGGCTGTCCGAAGCCAAGGATCACGAAGGCAAGGAAGGCGCAAAGCGCGACGCCCAGAGCAAGACCCCTTTTTCTCATCTTGACCATTTCGTCATAGGCGCGGCGGGCGCGTCAATAACAGAAATCTATTAGCGCCCGCCATGGCCTTGTTTCCATGGGCAGGCGCGGTCAGAATGAAAAGGAAGGCGTTGGAGTTCGCCGTGAACCGCCCGCTGGCCGGGCAGATGACTCCTGTTCCGCGGGGCGGCAGCGCAAGCTGCAGCCGGCCCGCCAAAGGCCAGGCGAAGCGGAAGGGAGACGAGCACAATGGCGGTTCCGGCATCCTTCAACGAAGCCCAGAAACGGCGGATCGTGGCCAACGCCGAATATGCGGACAAGCTGCTGGGCGACATCGAGAACATTCTGGTGGGCGCGGAGGCGGGGCGGCTGTTCCGGAGGCATCATCCGGACGTGACGCCGGCGCAGGCGCGGCTGGTGCGTTCCTCGATCGCACAGTTCCGGCGGCAACTGGGGCGCTTTCTGCAGGCGGCGGCCATCGACGGCGAGAGCCGGCGTCCGCGTTTCGGCGCGCTGCATTCGATTCTCGTCACGCTGGCGTTTGTGCGCATCGCCATGCAGGAGATGGCGCCCGAGCACCTGCGGGGCTATGGGCGGCTCGACCCGGACGCGGAGGCGGCGCTGCGAGGCGTCACCAATCAGCTCGAATCCATGATCGCCATGCTCGAGGCCGAACTCCGCAGCGGAATGGGAGCAGACCTGGAGAGCCGTTTGGCGCGGGGTCCGGAAACCGGCGGCATCGGCGCACTGCTCCGGACGCTGGAGCGCATCATCCGGGAGGAAGACCTGCCGGAGTTTCGGCCTTCTTTGCTGCGGCTGGTGGAGAAGCTGGAATCCCCTTGTTTCGAGCTGGCGGTGTTCGGGCGCGTCAGCAGCGGCAAATCCTCGCTGCTGAACTCCCTGCTTGGCGCGAATGTGCTGCCGGTAGGCGTGACGCCGGTGACGGCGGTGCCGGTGCGGATATTGCACGGTGAAGCTCCCGAGCTCGCGGTGCACTTCGCCGGCGGCCGGGTGGAGCATCTTCCGGTGGAGCAATTGCCGGTGTTCGCCACCGAAGAGCAGAACCCGGCCAACCAGCGCGAAGTGCTGCGGCTGATCGTCCGGTTGCCGAGTCCGGTGCTGAAGGACGGCCTGGTGTTTGTGGACACGCCCGGGCTGGGTTCGCTGGCGACGACCGGGGCCGCCGAGACGCTGTCCTACCTGCCGAGGTGCGACCTCGGGCTGGTGCTGGTGAGCGCGGTGACACCGTTGAACGAGGAGGACCTGGCCACCGTGGATCTGCTGGTCCGGGCCAACACGCCGGCCATGGTGCTGCTGAGCAAGGCGGACCTGCTGGCAGGGCTCGATCTGGAGCGGGCGATGCGGTACACCGCCTCGGCCTTGCGGCGAGAGCTGGGCGTGGAATTGCCAGTCGCCCCGGTGAGCGTCGAGGAGAGGCATGCAGGACTGCTCGAAGAATGGAAGCAGCGCAGCCTGCAACCGGTGCTGGAACGCCACAGGGAACTGGCAGGCGCGTCTCTGCGGCGGAAGGCCCACGCGTTGCGCGCATCGGTGGCTGCGGCGCTGCGGGGGCGGCTGGAAGGCGCAGGGGGCAGGATTCCGCGCTCCGAACTGGAGAGGACGGAAGAGAGGCTGAGGCGCGCGGCAGCCGGACTGGAAGCGGCGAGGCGCGATGGCATGAATGTGCTGGACAGGTTGCGGGGCCGAGGGAAGGAACTGCAGAGGCTGGCCCTCGAGCAGATTCTCGGCAAGCGGCTCTGGCGCGACAGCGCGGCCTGCGGGGAAGCGCTGCGCGCGGCAGCCGTCCAGGTGTGTGATGCCGCGGCGGAAGAGGTCCACCATCGTTTGCAACAGCTCTGCGAAGTTTTGTCAGCGGCGCTCGCAGAGGCGCGCCAAGTGATGCGGCCCGGCTCAGAACCCGAAGGGCCGGGGCTTTCGTGCGAGGAGATCCGCGGCTTGCCGGTGCCCTCGCTGGAAGCTCTGCCGCGCCCGGTAAGAATGCCGACGGCGGCAGGGCTGCCCTGGGCGGGGCGGTGGATCGCGGCGGCGGCGCTGGAAAAACAGGCAGGCGGCGCGCTGTGGCGCATTCTTGAGGCGTATGCGCGAAGCCTGGAATCGTGGCTGCTGCGGCAACTGGAACTGCTCCAGCAGCGGTTCGACGCGGAGGCGGGCGTGTTCCGGGCCGAAATCGCGCGGATGCTTTCCGCAGGCCCGGTGGAGGCGGGGCATCAGGCGCGTCTCCAACAATGGCTTGAGGAACTGGATCGGGCGGCAGAAGCGCAAGCGGCGCAGCCGCCACAGGCCGGCGACGGGGCGCTCACGCCAACTGCGTGAGCGTGTCGATCCACAGCGGGGCGAACAGGAGATGTCCGCCGCGCCAGTAATGCGGCTGAGCGGCCAGACGGCAGAGTGTGACAATGCGGCCGGGATTGCCTTCCGCCACTTCGAGGACTTGGCGGCGAAACCCGGCGAGCGAGCCGCGGCTTTCGAGTCCAAATGCGCGGATGGCTTGATCGAGCAACTCGGCGCTGGCGGCGCGGCCGAGCGGTTGCAGCAGCAATTCTTCCCGCGGGTCCCACACGAGGCGCCCAAGGTAGCCGAGCTGCGCACGGTTCGCGGCCGAAACCATTAGCCCGCAGCCCTCGGTCCACAATGCGCGCTGGAGGAACCGGTAAAGGCGCGCGCCGGCAGGTGCAGGGTCGTCAATCCAGAGCCACCGGGGGCTGGCCTCGAGCGCGCGCAGGATCCTGGCCTGGAGCGCCTGGCTGGCAAGCCGCGGCGGGCTGGGGCCGCCTGCCGGTGGCGGATCGATCTTGCGGTATAGGGCGTCGAGCACCGCGTGCAGCGGGCCAGAGGCGTTTACCGGCAGCGGGACAACGCCACAGGCGGCCGCGGTTTCCCGCACCAGGCGGGTCTTGCCGATGCCGCGCGGGCCGAGAACGAGCACGCGGCTGTTGTGAAGGAACAGAGCGGCCAGCGCGCGGCTCTCGCGTTGGCGCCCGATGAGCGGGAGCGCTGCGGGCGCGACGTCAGGGGGCGGGAGGAGTGCCTGCATCGGCGCGCTTCTGAACACGGATCACTTCGACGGAGGAAAGAGCGAGCAAGCCGGTATCGATCATTGGCTCGACGGCGGAAATGAGCCGTTCGATGGCTTCGGCGGAATCGACAATGGTGATCAGGAGCGGCTCATCGGCGCGGGCGAGATGGCGCTTGTGCAAGGTGGCCGTCTCGCCGTAACCTTCGAGGCCGCGGAACACCGTGGCGCCGGCGATCTTGAGTTCGCGGCAGCGGGCGATGATCGCCTCATGCAACGGCTTGCCCTGGAAGCGGTCGCCCGCCGAGATGTGGATGCGGAGCAATTTAGCGGGTTGGGCCGCCGGCATGGCTTTCCTCCGTGACTCCGGCGCGCAGCAGCCGGACCATTTCCACGTCTGAAATGACGATGAGCCCGTCCTCAAGCATTGTCTCGATCGCTTCGGCGGCTTCCTCGATTTTGCGCGGCTCGTCGATGACCGAGATCATCACGGGCAGGTCGCGCACCGGGTGGAAGAAACTGCGCCGGTGCTCGTGCCCCTTGGCGCCGTAGCCGAGGATGCCGCGGTAGACGGTGGCGCCGGCGATTTCGAGCATGCGAAGCTTCCTGACGATGGCGTCATAGAGCGGCTCGCCGTGCCAGCGGTCCGCCTCGCCCAGGAACACGCGCAACATTCTTGCGGCCCCCTGTTTTTTCTGGTGAGGGAGCTTCTGCTCGGGTTTCGGGCTGCGGCGCGCGGCTTTCAGGACGTAGGTGTCCTGCACCTCGATCACGCCGTCGGAGACCATGTCGTGCAGCGCGGGCAGGACCTCGTCGACCTTTTCGGGCGTGTCGATGAACTCGATCCGCAGCGGAAGGTGCTGGGAGAGCACTTCGATTTTCGGCGTGTGCAGCATCTGGCTGGCGCCGAAGCCCGCGTAAGCGCGCGTGGACGTGGCGCCGGATACGCCATGGTTGAGCAGGAACGTCATGATGGCGTCGTGCAGAGCCGTGGCGTGGTGCTGCGCGTCCTCGTTGATGTAAATGGTCACCTTTTTGGCAGGACCACGTTTCAGCATGGCGCCTCCTTGTGCCGAGAGGGCGTGGTGTCAGACATCGATTTCTCCTTCCGGTTCCCCGTAAGCGGACTCGCGCAGGCGGCGCTCTTCCTCAGGCAGCAGGTGCATGGGGAGGTAGCGCGCGTTGGCGATGGCCGTGGGAATGACGGCGCTGCCGATGACCGCAGCCACCAGGTGCGAATACTGTTGCTGGGTGATCACCCCATGGTTCAGTCCGAACAGCGCCGAGATGGTGCCGAAGGTGAGCCCGGTGGACATCATGAGGGAATAATACGTCCCTTCCTTGCGCCCGTAGCCGAACGCCCGGACCACCGGCAGCAGTCCGGCGAGCTTGGAAATCATTTTCGCGCCAAAGAGAGAGAAAAAGACCAGCGGCGCGCCGATCAGCGCCGGAACCGAGACGAAGCTCCCGGCGCGAATGAAATAGAACGGCGTTAACAACCCGAAGGTCAGCGTGCGCAGCCGGCGAACGAGGAAATGGTCGCGGCCGACGGTGCCGGCGAGCATCATGCCGATCAGGTAGGCGGGCAGGACCGCCTCGCTGCCGGCCCAGGCGGCCACGCCGCCCATGCCGAACAGGAGAAAGAGGAGATACTTTGTCTCCATTTCCGAAACGCGCCCGCCGAAACGGTCGAAAAACCAGCGGGTGAGAAAGGGCAAGGCGAAGAGCACGGCAGCGCAGAGCGCGGCAAAAATCAACGTCTTCCAGGTAAACGGCGCGAAAATGAAGCCGAGCGCCAGCACCGTGCCGAAATCGTTGACGAAGCAGGCCGCAAGAATGGCTTTGCCATATTCCGTGCGGTTGAAGCCGAGTTCGAGCATGACCGCGTAGACCACCGCCACCGAGGTGGTCGACAGCGCCACGCCCGCGAGCCAGGACGGCATCCATCCCCAGCCGAGCAGGAACCGCGCGATCAGGGCGGCGCCGAAAAACGGAGCGAAAAACCCGGCCAGCCCTACTCCGAGCGCTTCCCGCCATTTCATGCGGAACACGTCGGGGTCGAGTTCGGCGCCGGCGAGAAACGTCAACACCACGGCGCCGGTGCCCGCCAGAAAGGTGACCCAGCCCTCCCTGGCGCCCAACGCCTCGCGGCCGAGCAGCATGCCGATGATGAGCTGCGCCACCGTGCCGACGACAATTTCGGAAAGCGCCGTCGAGATGCCGGTCCAATGGGCCGCGAGCACAGCGACGAGGGCAAGCAACAGCCACAGCGCCGCGGTGAACCACACCTGTTCCATGCGGTCCTTTCTCCCGTCAAAATGTCCGGGTGGTTCTGCCGGGCCGGCCATCGACCCCGCAGCCCCCGTCTGCAGGAGTCATTGGCCGTTGCTGGCAACGGCGGTAAGCGGACTCCACCGCTCTTCGAATTTCAATTTGATCTTAAGGGCCGCGCGAGCCGGTGTCAAGGATGCAGCGGCTTCGTCTTCCTCACCAACCGCAGGACGGAATCATCGGTGTCCATGTGGGCGATCTCGTGGAGCAGCACCCAGCGCACGTCGCGGGACTCGGGACTGACGACGGGCTCGGCCGAGAGCGGCGCCTCGGCGAGGAAACGGATGTCATAGTGGACGTGGGCGGGCTCGGAACCGCGCGCGGGAATCTCGTGGGCGTCGACATCGAACACGGCGGCGCTGACAGGATGGGCGTCGATGCCGGTCTCCTCCCACACCTCGCGGAGGGCCGTGCCGAGCACGTCCGGGTCGCCGTCGCAGTGGCCGCCGGGCTGGAGCCAGCGGCCCAGGCGGCGGTGGTGGACAAGAAGAGCATGGGTGCGCTCGGGGTTCACGACCCATGCCGAGCCGGTGACGTGGCCCTCGAGCAGGCTCCGTTCGAAGCAGTTTTCATGAGCCTCCACAAAGGCGATGATGCGGGCGAGCATCGCGGCCTCGCCTTTATCCCACGGCGTGTGCGCGCGGAGAAGCCGCAGGAGTTCAGAGCGTTCCTTCACCGGTAGAGCCTCACGTTGTCGATTTCGAGAAACGCCTTCTGCCCGGCGGGGCGGGCCATGACAAACTCGATGGAAATTGTTTCTTTCAGATCCGGTTTCGAGAAGGCGGAAAACGGCAGGCGGACGTGCTGCCACTGCGCGCCGGCCTCGAACGGGGCCTGCGCCTCGCCCCCGCGCCAGCGCAGCAGGAGCTGGTAAGGACCGCCGCCGCGGGCGTCGAACTCGATGCCCTGCCAAGGGCTGAGATCGACGGGGAGAACCGAGCCTTTCGACAGCGGCAGCACCATGGCGGCCACAGGTCGATCCTTGTCGCTCATTTCGGCCAGCATGGAGAGGCAGCGGTTGCCGGGCGCGCGCCAAGTGCGCTGGTAGCTCATGCGGGTGAAATCGAGCCCCGGGTCGGTGCGGTTGATCCAAAGGGTATCAAGGCGCGAGCGGCCGTTTTCGGATTCGAAATCATCGAGCAGCTCCGGGGCCGCCCCTCCGGTGACGGGCAGCGGCGAGGGGCCGGGCCTGGCCGCGGCGGCGAGGAGCGGTTCGCGGCCGAGTTCCCTGCCCCCGAGCCAGATGCGTTTGATGCGGCGGATGTCCTCGATGCGTTCTGCCGGGTTGCCTTCGACGAGCACGAGGTCGGCGAGCTTGCCGGGTTCGATGCGGCCGCGGTCATCGAGGCCCAGCAGCTTGGCGCTTGTGCCGGTGGCGGCGGCGATCGCCTCGATCGGCGTGAAGCCGCAGCGGACCATGAGTTCGAGCTCGTGCAGCGTGGATTCGCCGTGTGGCGTGCCGGGCATGCCGGCATCGGTGCCAGCGCCGGCGGCAAGCCCGGAGGCGCGGGCGAGCGAACAGTTGGCCATGAGATGCGCCCAGCGGCGCTGGCGCGCGGGATGGACCTTGGCGCCGCGGGGTTCGTAGACGGCGAGCGTCTGCACGTAGCCGGCGTTGGCGGCGAGGATCTGGCCCAACGTCTCGGGATCGAGGACGCCATCGCCGATGCCGTGGTTGATGATGTCGACGCCCGCGCGGGCGGCTTCGCGGGCGCGGCGCACGGTGACGGTGTGCGTGACGACCTTAAGGCCGTGTTTGTGGGCCTCTTCCACCAGCGCCCGCAGCGTGTCTTCCTCCATGGAAGTCATGTCGGGATCGGCGCCGTAGCGCCAGCCGTCAGTGAACACCTTGAGCAGGTCCGGCCGGTAGGGCGCGATGCGGAGCACGGCGTTGCGGGCTTCGCGCGGGGTGAGGACAAGCTGCGTGTGGAAGTCGCCGCGGCCGCCTTCCATGCCGTGGCCAAGCGGCGTGGTGAAGCGCGCGGCCATGAGTACGCGCGGGGCTTCGAGACCGGCCGCGAGCAGCCGCCGCATGGGCTCGAACTGTTCGGGATAGGTGCTCAGATCGACCACGGTGGTGACGCCGTGGGCGAGATACAGCTTGAGGGCCTTGGCCCAGTCGACGTCCTTTGCTCCGCCTGAAGCGAGCAGGTGCGTGTGCACGTCGAACAAGCCGGGCAGGAGGGTGTGGCCTTCCGCGTTGATCGTGCGCGTTCCCGCGGGGATGGGAATGTTCTCCCCGGCGGCGGCAATGCGGTCCTGTTCAATCAGGACCGTGATGCGGCGGGGCGGGGCGCCGGAGCCGTCAACGATCTGGGCGCCGGTAATGGCGAGCCGCTGCGCGGGCAGGAGGGCCGCGATCAGAAACAGGAAAGGCGCGAGCCTGCGCGTCATTCCTCTATTTTGCGTGGAAGCGGGGCGCGGCGGGGCCGCCACGCCGCGACCTGCCAAGGCCGGCCGGGGCCGCAGGCGGCCACGATCCTCGCGGCGGCCGTGAAACGAATTCCAGAGCATTTGTTGCAGCGTCCCTTTGCTTCAGACGAGGCGGGTGAGGCCCGGGGTGAAGACCGGGTAAGTCCCGTCTGCTTGCGGCCAGATGGGCGGCTCGCTGTCCTCGTGCACTTCCTCGGGGCGCGGCGGGTAGTAGAAGCTGGATTTCTCGACACGCTCCCAGGTGAGTTCCTGGCCGGTGTAGCAAGCGAGCTGGCCCATGACAACGATGCGCGTGGAACGCACCATATAGTCGCCGTTGTTGAGCGGCTTTCCCGAACGGATGGCATCGAACAGCGCAACGTGTTCGAGGTCGTAGGCGTTGTTCTTCGACGGGGGCTGCGCGCTGGCCCAGTTGGTTTCGCCGGTGATGCGGAGGTTGAGCAGATCGCAGCGGCCTTTGGCGCCGAGGATGAGAGAAGAGTTCTCGTTGTAGCAGTTGTCGATGGTGCGGCAGTAGGCGTAAACGCGGACGCCGCGGGGGAATTCGTAGACGACGGCATGGTGGTCGAAGACGGAGCCGAATTCTTCGCCCTTGAGCGTGGACCGCCCGCCCATGCCCCAGCAGCGCAGCGGCGCGGCGTTGACGAGCGCCCAGGAGGAGCGGTCGAGGTTGTGGATGAGCGTCTGCGGGACGTCGTCGCCGGAGAGCCAGTGGAAATGGTACTGGTTGGCGGCCTGGAATTCGAGTTCCTTTTGTTTGGGGCGCCGCTGGCGGACTACGTACGGGGGACGAAGCCAGGTCTCCTGGATGGCGACGATGTCGCCGATGAGGCCGGCGCGGACCTTTTCCATCGTTTCGATGTAGCCGGGGTGATAGCGGGATTGCAGCCCGCTGACGACGCAAAGCCGCTTCTGCCGGGCCAGCTCGCAGGCTTCTTCGACCATGCGGATGCCGGCGGGATCGATGGCATGGGGTTTTTCGACAAAGACGTGCTTGCCCGCCTCAACCGCGGCTTTCAGGTGAAGAGGGTGGAACTTGGCCGCGTTGGCGATGATGACGACGTCGCTCGATTCGATGACATGCTTGTACGCCTGAAAGCCGGTGAAGATGCGGTCATCGGGGACGTCGACCTGGCCGGGGAACTTGAGTTTCAGCGAGGTGCGCTTTTCCTCGCAGCGGTCGCGCAAGATGTCGGCCAGCGCGGTGATGCGGACGTCCGTGCCGGCGCGCATGGCGTTGATCGCCGCCGCTTCGCCGCGCCCGCCGCAGCCGATGACGCCCACGCGGAAAACGCCCGAGCCCGCCGCGTGAAAGCCGATTCCGGCGGGCAACCAGGCGGCTGAAGAGGCCAAGAACGAGCGCCGGCTGGCGCCATCCGTTTGGTCGTGTTTCATAAGAAGTCCTCCGCCGCCGCATTCTATCCCATGCGCGCGCCGGCTTCCTCCGGGTTGCGGATTCGGCTACAGTGATGGACAAAAGGAGTTGACAAAACATCGAAGGAGCGTGCCATGGCGAAGAAGATCCTGATGCTGGTTGGCGATTACGTGGAAGACTACGAAGCGATGGTTCCTTTCCAGGCCCTGCAAATGCTGGGGCTCACGGTTCATGCCGTGTGCCCGGGGAAAAAGCAGGGTGAGAAGATCCGCACCGCGGTCCACGATTTCGAGGGAGACCAGACTTACAGCGAAAAACGGGGGCACGATTTTGTGCTGAATCAGGGGTTCGACGTCGTGCTGCCCTCGGATTACGACGCGCTGGTGATCCCCGGGGGGCGCGCGCCCGAGTATTTGCGCCTGAACGCGCGGGTGCTGGACATTACGCGGCATTTCTTCGACGCGAACAAGCCGGTGGCGGCCATTTGCCATGGAATCCAACTGCTGGCCGCCGCGGGCGTGCTGCGGGGGCGGAAGCTGACGGCGTACCCGGCGGTGGGGCCGGAGGTGACGGCGTGCGGGGGCACGTATGCGGAAGTGCCGGTGACGGAGGCGGTGGCAGACGGCAATCTGGTGACGGCGCCGGCGTGGCCGGCGCATCCGGCATGGCTCGGGAAGTTCATCCGGCTGCTGGGCGTGGAGCTGACAGGCGCCTGAGCCAGCTTCAAGCCTATGTCTCGCCTTTCCTGGGCATTCCGTCTTTGCCTGAGCGCGCGTCCGGTGCTCATGCGCTGCTTCGGTTCCGCCGTCTTGATGCTGGCGCTGGCTTCCGCCTCGGCCGGAAGCGATGCCGGGCCTGTTCTTGGCATCCGGGGAACAGAATTCACGCTGGACGGCGCCCATTTTGAATTCACGGGCGTCAGCTTTTTCAATGCGATTTACAATGCGGAGTTCAACCGCTCGGAGACAATACGCCGGGAATGGCTGCGGAAATTCCGCCGCTACGGGATCAATGTCCTGCGCGTGTGGGCGCAGTGGGACAACCGGCGGGGATTTGTGGATGCGTGCCCGGAGTGCACGCTTTTCGCCGGCGACGGGTCGCTGCGCAGCCAGCCGTTGGCGACGCTCAAGGAGGTCCTTTCCGCGGCGGCGGCGGAAGGGATGGTGATCGAGCTGACCTTGTTCACCCGCGAGAGCTGGATGGAAGGCATCCGGCTCTCTGACGACGCCATGGAGCGCGCAGCCGCCGGCTTGGCTCGCGAGCTCAAGCCGTGGCGCAACGCCGCCTTCCAGGTCTGGAATGAGTTCTCGCACCACACAGCCGCCATCGCGCGAGCCGTCAAGTCCGCGGACCCGCAGCGGCTCGTCACCAGTTCGCCCGGCGTGGCGGGCGTGCTGACCGCGAGCGAGGAGGAAACGAGGCTGATGGACTTCTTGACGCCGCATACGTCGAGGCAAATCGCGGGCGCGCCGTGGGAAATCGCCCCGGCGGAGATCCGGTATCTGATCGCGCGCTACGGCAAGCCTGTGGTGGATGACGAGCCGGCGCGGAACGGCACGGCGCAGTTCGGCGGCCCACGCGGGGAAACGTTCCCGGAGGATCACATCGTCCAGATACAGCGCGTGCGCGAGGCGGGCGGGTATGTGATCTATCATCACGACATGTTCCAGACCGGGCGCGGCTCGGAGGCCGTGCCGCCGTCCGGGATTCCGGACCCGGAGTTCAGCGCGTACCACCGGCGGGTGTTCGAGTTTCTGGCGCGCGGCTCGCGCTACGGGAGACGGTGACAATGCGTTTTCGCATGCTCGCTCTGGCCGCAGGCTTGTGGTTGACTGGCTTCAGCATGGAAGACGTGCCATTCGAGGTTCTGAAAGGCCGGCCGCGGCGCCAGTCTGCCAGGGCGCAGTATGAAGTGGAGCGGAGCGGCGAGGCGGTGATCGTGACGATCCACGCCGGAAGCCAGCCGACTGGCGGCTATTCGGTCGAAGTGCGGCGAGTGGTGAAAGAGGGCTCCAAGTGTGTGGTTCATTACGCGGTGATCGAGCCACCGCCGGACGCCATGGTGCCGCAAGTGATCACTTACCCGGCGGCGATGGTGCGCATCCAGACCGCCTGCAAGGACGTGGAAGTGCAACCGCCGCTGCCCCGCGCCGCAGCGGCGGGGCAAGAGCGGTAGGCTTGGGGATGCAGGGTCCGTGTCAAGTCATTTCAACCGGTAACCGAACGGCACCCTGTTGAGTCATTTCAACCGGTGACCGAACGGCGCCCTGTTGAGTCACGAAGGAGGTAACTGAACGGGGGCTGAGTTTCCGTCCGGCAACCGGGGCGGTTTCCTTGCGGTGGATGGTTTTGAGCAGCTCGTTCAGACGCTGCTCGATCTGTTTCCCCAGCAGGACGGGATTCAGGCTGGCGTAGCGTTGTTCCAGGCTCTGGCGGGCCATCGCGCTGAGCTGGCCCGAAGCCAGCAGACGCTATGCCGCTCGGCGGGAAGGGCAGGCGCCCCGCTGCTTCGGTGACTTTCTTCGTGACCCAACGACCCTCGCTTCGGTGACATTTTAGATGACCCAATTCGGTCCTTCCCATCGCT
>Ga0272446_1002109_pt1 | contig 27810 bp, 25 predicted proteins | sample YNPCB0061_FD_194587 | JGI IMG/M metagenome (GOLD analysis project Ga0272446, IMG submission 194587) | Hot spring microbial mat communities from Yellowstone National Park, WY, United States - YNP-CB-006-1 | ecosystem: Environmental > Aquatic > Thermal springs > Hot (42-90C) > Sediment | place...
GCAGATCCTCAACGGAAGGTCGGCGCGACGTTGTCGGGCTTGCTGCGTGGGGTCGATCCCGAATTGCCACGTGTCACACTCCGGGTCCGCGAGATTGATAGCACCTACCCGCTGGCTGACGGCGTTGACATCCGCATCGATGGCCAGGTGGCAGCGGCTCCTGATCTCGCGGCACTCGGTGGAAAAACCCGAGTGAGGGTCACACTGAATGCCGAGGGCACGCAAGTCGTATCCCTCGCTGCCGAGGGCGAAATAGTGACGGGAACGCTGCTGGGGGTGAACGCTAGTCGCAGCACCATCACCCTGCGTCGCAGCATGAGCGACCCGAAAGCAGCCGCGAACACTTGGCCGTTGGCGACCGGGGCGACGCTCACGCTCGATGGTCGGCCTGCGACTCTCGCAGAACTGAGCGAAGGAACCGCTGTATCTGCCCGGCTGTCGGCCGATGGCAAGCGCATCTTGTCGCTGGAGGCGAAGTCTCCGTGAACTGAAATGAACTGAAATTCCCGTGAGCCGACGGGACCAATGTTTCACTGCCCGCCTCGCCGGCTCGCGGGGCGATCGACAGGAGATGTTTTATGAAGACGATTGTCGCTTTGCTGATTCTGGGTGTTGCGTGTTCGCTGGTCGGCACTACCCACGCTGAGGACAAGAAGGGGCCACCGAGCAGCGACAAGAAGAAATCGGGACCAACAATCAGCGGGAAAGTTCAGACGATCAATGCCTCCTCGATCACGCTCGAAGGCCGCACCAAGGAGGGCAAACAAGTAGCCCCGCCGCAGACATTCAATCTGGCCAAGAATGTGACCGTGACCCAAGGAGCCATCGCCAAGACCCTGGCCGATGTGAAGCCCGGAGCCATGGTCACGCTCACCCTCAACGGCGACCGGAACCTTGTGACTGCGATTGCCTTGCCGGGCAAGGGCAAGGAAAAAAACTAACCTAGCAACCAGAAGGAACCTCATCCCCGATCCTCGTGCAGCCAACCCTACAAGGAGATTCCATGACCCGTGTACTGCTTTTGCTCTTCGCCGCATGGACGCTCACTCTCCCCGCTTCAGCCGCGACGGTGAAGTCGGCTGGCTCTGGCCCGTGGTCGGACCCCAAGACTTGGGACGGCGGCAAGTTGCCTGCGGTCGGGGATACCGTTCTGGTTCGCGAGGGGCACACGGTCGTTTACGATGTGAAGTCGGATGCCGTTCTTCGCGCCGTGTTCATCGTCGGCACACTGACTTTTGCTCCCGACAAGGATACCGAACTCAACGTCGGGTTGATCAAGATCCAGCACGACGAGAGCCTCGACGAGAACGGCTTCGACTGCAACAGCCATCCCGCAGAAGAGAAATCCAAAACCGGTTCCAGCCAGCCGGGGTTCACGGCCGGGTGCCTGTGCTGCGAGGGTAAGCCGACCCTGCTGGTTGGCACGCCGGAAATCCCCATCGCCGCCGGCAAGACAGCTAGGATTCGGCTGTACTACCTCGACGGCATGGACAAGGAATCGTGCCCGGCCATCGTCTGCTGCGGCGGCCGCATGGACTTCCACGGCTCACCGCTGAGTCGGACGTGGGTGAAACTCGGGGCCACCGCCAAGGCCGGCAGTACCGAACTGGTCCTGGCCGAACCGGTCAGCGGCTGGCGGGTCGGCGACCGACTCATTGTCACCTCCTCCTCGCATCCTCGGTACAAGAAGGACAAAGCTGAGGAAGTCACGATCAAGAGCATCCGCGAGACCCGCATCGAGTTCGAGCCGGCCTTGAAGAGCGATCACTTGGGCGAAGGGGAATACCGTGCCGAGGTCGCCAACCTGAGCCGCAACGTCATCGTCGAGTCGGCCCAGCCCGACGGCATCCGCGGCCACACCATGTACCATCGCGGCTCGGCCGGCTCGATCAGCTACGCCGAGTTTCGCTATCTGGGCAAGGAAGGCGTGCTGGGGCGGTACTCCCTGCACTACCACCTCTGCGGCGACACGATGCGCGGCAGTTCGCTGATCGGGGTATCGATTCACCACAGCAAGAACCGCTGGCTCACGGTCCACGGCACCAACTACCTCGTTGTTCGCGATTGCGTTGGCTACCAGAGCATTGGGCACGGGTTCTTCCTCGAAGACGGCACCGAAGTCTACAACGTCTTTGACCGCAACCTCGCTTGCCAGGCCCTGGATGGCCTACCGCTGCCGAAGCAGGTGCTTCCGTTCGATCCCAACGAAGGGGCCGGCTTCTGGTTTGCCAACGCCCACAACACCTTCACACGGAATGTGGCCGTGGAGTGCCGGCAGTACGGATTCCGTTACGAGGCGACGCCGAAAGCCGGAGTCATTCCCACCGACAGTGCGCTCAATCCCAAGCTCAAGTATGGCGAACCGAACCAGCCATTCGACCTGGTCATGAACGTCCGCCAGCCGGACGGCAGCCGCAAGCCGATCGATATTCGAACACTGCCCTTTATTCGCTTCGAGGACAACGAGACGCACAGTAACGGCTTTTGGGGACTGAACCTCGGGTTGGGTATTGGCGGCATCGGACCCGACGCGGATAACCCGCATGTGATCCGCAATCTCAAAATCTGGTCCGTGATCGGCGGCTATGCCGTGGAAGCCCCCAACGTCTTGATCGACGGGATGATGATCCACGATGCGATCTATGCCGTGCGGGCCTCGTGGTACAAGAGCCAGGATTATCGCAACGTCGTGATGGAAGCCCAAGGCACGCCGATCGCCACGTTGGAACAATACCTCGCCCACAAGAGTGCCAACGGCACCAAACGTGTGCGTCAACCCGGTTGGCCGCAAGGCAACGGCGACGGCGGCGCAAGGATTCAGCCGGCCAGTGTGGAGGTGGCGAAGTTGAACCCCATCGACAAGCTCCCGCCGATCACAGTCATCACTCACGTTCGCAAGGACGGGAACGCGCTGGTCGTCCGCGGCACCACTTCCGACAACGGCACGCTGAAGCGATTGACCGTCAACGACACGGTGGCAAAAGTTGCTGCATCGGGCGAGTGGGAAGTCACGCTTGTGAATGTGAAGACGGGACCAGTGAAGCTGACGGCAGGGGCCGAGGATTCGGCCGGGAATGTCGAGAAGACCCCGCACGAACTGACGGTGGTCGTTCGCTGACACGATCCGGTGCCGACCATGTTCGGCCTGGGTTACTTGTTATCGTCAAGGTGTCCGAAATTCGTGGCAAGATTGAGGGACGTTGAAATCTCACCTGGTCATCTCAAAGTAAGTTCGTTTTCGGATTATCGTATCGGGTGGTACTGGATGGTTCCTTCGCTGTATTTCACCTCGGTCTGCCAGTCGTTGTCATTCTCCAAAACTACTTCGTGGTGCTCTGTGCACCCGTTGCTTTCGGTCATGCTCTTAATCTTGCCTTAGCTTGGCCGAATGCGAATTGAGCTGGCTCGTGACTGAATACTGAAGCTTCTATAGACGCCTAAGATGCACAAATCTCAGTGAGATTTGCTTTAGGTGCTAACTTAGTTAGTCGTCCCATTCTCGAGACTCTCTCCAATTCTTTGGTGCGAATTCCCTATCGATCGCGCATGATTCAGTAGGAGCATTCCGACTTATTCCAAGAGAAGGTGAAGCCATGACCGAAGAATCCATCTTTGCTGAAGCTGTGGCTCTCACCGATGTTGCCGCGCGGGCCGCTTACCTCGATCGCATTTGTGCCGGCAACGCCGAGTTGCGAGCCGCGGTAGAGGCGCTCTTGGCGGCCCACGCCACGGGCAGCCCGCTCGACCACCCGCCCGCGAGCCTCGACCGCACCGGGCCCTACACCCGCAGCACTCGAGCCCCGGCGACCGCGTCGGGCCGTACAAACTCCTCGAAGCGATTGGCGAAGGGGAGATGGGCGAGGTCTGGATGGCCCAGCAGGACGAACCGGTCAAGCGACGCGTCGCCCTGAAGCTCATCAAACCGGGGATGGACAGCCGGGCGGTGCTGGCCCGCTTCGAGGCCGAGCGGCAGGCACTGGCGTTGATGGATCACCCCAACATCGCCAAGGTCTACGATGCTGGCGCGACCACTGACGGTCGGCGCTACTTCGTCATGGAACTGGTCAAGGGTATCCCCATCACCGAGTACTGCGACCGGCAGAAGCTGGCCCCGCGGGAGCGGCTCGAACTCTTCGCGCAGGTTTGCCACGCGGTGCATCACGCGCACCAGAAGGGCGTAATCCACCGGGACATCAAGCCGTCGAACGTGCTGGTGGCCCCGCACGACGGCAAGCCGGTGGTGAAAGTGATCGACTTCGGCATCGCCAAGGCGGGGGTCAGTCGCTGACCACAAGACGATCTACACGCGGTTCGCCCAGATGATCGGGACGCCACTGTACATGAGCCCGGAGCAGGCCGAGGTGAACCAGCTCGACGTGGACACTCGCGGCGACGTCTACTCGCTGGGAGTCCTGCTGTACGAACTCTTGACCGGCACCACACCGTTCGACCGGGACCGGTTCCGCAAGGCCGCGTTCGACGAGATCCGCCGGATCATCAAGGAGGAAGAACCGCCGCGACCAAGCACGCGGCTGAGCAGCCTGGGCGAGACGCTGACGGCGGTGTCGGCGGCACGGGGGACGCCATCGGCGAAGCTGGCCGGTGTGCTCCGCGGCGAGTTGGACTGGGTGGTGATGAAGTGCCTGGAGAAGGACCGGGAGCGGCGATACGACAGCGCGGCGGGGTTGGCGAAGGAGGTGCAGCGGTACCTCGACGGCGACGCGGTGGAGGCGTGCCCGCCGACGCTGGGGTACCGGCTCAAGAAGTTCTACCGGCGGAACCGGGCGGCGGTGCTGGGCGGTGCGGCGTTCGCGCTGGTGCTGGCGGCGGCCGCGGGTGTGAGCGCGACGTTCGGCGTGCTGGCCAACCGCGCCGCGGTGCAGGCAGCGGAGAACGAGCGCAAAGCACTCGACGCGGAGCAGGTGGCCCGCCACGAGCAGGCGAAGACGCGACAGGCGAACCAGCAACTGGAGCGAGTCGCGGACTTGCAGCGCCGCACCCGCTACGCCGCCGAGATGAACCTGCTACAGGCGGCCTACACAGCGGGCAACCTGTCAGAGGTCGGGCGATTACTCGACGCTCAGCGACCCAAGCCCGGCGAGCCGGACCTGCGCGGCCCGGAATGGCACTACTGGAACCGCAAGCTGAACGGCCACACACGCGAACTGCGTATTGCGGTCGAACAAGTGAGCGACACGAATCGCGGGGGACAACCCTTCAATCTGCATACCCACTTGAAGCTGTCGCCCAATGGCTCGTTCCTTGTCCTCGGGAAGCAGGAGTCGGACGGTCGCATCACCTTGTCCGTGCGATCGACCACCGACGGGCAGGTGATCAAACAGGCCGAAATACCCGCTGGCGGTCTGAAGGAAGATGGCACTCCGACCTCTCCGTTCGCCAATCTTGCCAGCGTATCTATGAGCCCGGACGGCAGTCACGTGTTCGTCGAATGCCAAAACAGAGGAGGCGAAGGTTTCGGACCGCCTTTCGGCTCCGATCGCTACGCATGGGAACTCGCCACAGGGAAAGTCATCGCGCTGGAACCTCGGGAACAGTTCCAAGACTTCGTCAACAAGCGATTCGTCAGCTTCCCAGACGAAGCCACCGAATGGGAACGCGACCCGGATATCTCGGCCCGGGCCGAAGTCTACTATCGCGCGGACGGAGAGTACTTGATCGGCTATCAGGGTGACCGCTTCGCCGGGACACTGCGGTTCCTGCCCGGAAGCCCGGCCACTCAGCGGACTTGGTACTGCTGGAAACGTGGTGAGAACAAACCGCTGTGGAAAGCGGTAATCGCGGATCGGATCGCTGGGTTCGTCCAGTTCCTGAACAAGGGCGAGACGTTCGCGCGCATCGAGTACGACGAGCGCGAGGTCGAAGTTTCAAATCACGAGACCGCGACCGGCAAGGTGCTCGAAAGACACCCGCCCTTCAGCCGGCAAGGAGTGCGACTCGACCGGGGCTCAATCTCGCAGCCGAGCGGCTATGGGATGGATTCCTCCGTGCGTATCACTCCCGATGGCCGTTGGTTGGCGTTTTGAAATCAGAACGGGGCCGCGGTGTTCGACCTGAACACTAGCCCTACACGAACGGCCATGGGGAAATTCGGATTCCAACCGTCGCGAAACGCTTCAATGAAGGCGAAGGTAATCGAGGGTCTCGTCGGTGTGGGAGAGGGCATTGGCCTGCGCGACGACGGTTCTGAACTCGTCACATTCAGTAACAACCACGACCTCGTTGTTCGCACATGGGCGATCAAGGGCGATCCCGCGTTCGAGCCGGTGAAGCCGTTCCCGTTCAACAGCTACCTCAGCCCGGACGGGCGCTTCGCCGTGCTCGGCACCGAGCGCGACTTTGCGCAGCGGAAAGAGGAGAATCCACAGTACCCGCTTCGGGTTTACTCGAACACCGGCGAGTTGCTGTTCGAGGCCCCCTTCACGCCGAATAACGTTGGCAGCCCCGGATTCGCGTTTACCACGCCGTCCGGGCGGCACCTCGTCGGCGTGCCGGGTCAGGGTTGGTCACTCGTGAACCAGTTTCAGCCAGGAGCTGGTAGGCCCGAATACAAGGGCCCGACGGAGTCGTCTCCCGTGATCGTGTGGGACTTGACTGCGAAGAAGGAAGTCGCACGGTCGAAGCCGGAACCGGACCTGTCCGTCCTCGCGGCCGACGTGGACGAAGAGAACGGGCGAGTCGCGGTGGCGTACCTTCCGATCCCGAAAATGATCGGCATCGGCGGAGGTCGGGGCGGATTCGGCTCTGGGCGACCCGGAGGTGATTGGGGACGTATTTCTCGATCCCCTGCGCCGATCTCGGCCATCAAGGTTTACTCCTTCCCCGCGATGCAATGGCTACACGATCTGCCGCTACCGAAGGATACGCCGCTCCAGTGGGGGGGCCCGTTTCGCTCGGGACACGGGTGAATGGGTGGTCGGGGTGGACCCAATGAAGGGATGGGACGTGCGGTGGGACGTGCGAACCGGCGAGTTTCGCGGAGTTGCACAGCACAACAAGGCTGATACTCTGGCACCGAGTCGCGTGCAGCAGGAGGCCAGTAACCTAACCCGGAGTGTTGAGCGCGCAGTGACGGCCACTGGGGTGCAGCAGTACGTGATCCGGGACAAGAGTGGCGCGCCCGCCAGCGGCACCGCGGTGATCGAACCCGGGGTTTCTGAAATCAACAGCACCGCCCGCCTCAGCCCGGACGGTACCCGACTTCTGGTGCTCAGTGTTCCCCCGAAGCTCTACGACGTGGCGACCGGGCGCGAGGTGCTCACACTCCACCGCGAGGAAGTTCGGGGAACCGATCAGCAATTTGCACTCCCTCTCTTTGACGGCCTCTGGTCCGCCGATGGCACCCAGTTCTGGTATGTAGTTGACAGCAAAGGCAAGCTCGTCGGCTTCGACGCGCGGCCGCTGCCGGAGCCGAAGCCATGAGCGATATCACGCGACTCCTTGAGGCGTCCAACCGTGGTGATCCGCAAGCCGCCGCGGACCTGCTCCCGTTGGTCTACGACAAGCTCCGCCGGCTCGCGGCCGCGAAGCTCGCCAAGGAGAAGCCGGGTCAGACGCTCAACCCCACGGCGCTCGTCCACGAGGCGTACCTGCGGCTCGTCGGCGACCAGCAGTTCTCCGGCCGTGGGCACTTCTTCGCGGCCGCAGCCGAAGCAATCCGCCGTATCCTCGTGGAGCAGGCCCGCCGCAAGCAGGCGGTGAAGCGCGGCCCCGAGTTCAACCGCGTTGACGTGCCGCTCGATACACTCCCCGCGCCGGCCCCGAGCGACCAGCTGCTGGCCCTCAACGACGCTCTCGACGCACTCGCCGAGAAGGACCCGCAGAAGGCCGAACTGGTGAAACTGCGGTACTTCGCGGGCCTGACCGCCGACGAGGCCGGGGAGATGCTCGGGATCTCGACCAGCACTGCCGATTGCTATTGGACATATGCCCGCGCGTGGCTCAATCGGGAACTGCAAGCCCCTCAGGATCGAGCGGGGTGATCGTTGGAAGCCGCCTCAATTACGAGCTTGTAACTCATTCTTATTTTTCGTGATGGCGAGGATTGGTATCAGAGGCCTTTCACTATCTAGATTCTGATTTGGGACGGTTAAGCGAGCCAGATGATGAATCATGGCGATGTCAATCACGCTTGGGAACAATCTGTTGCTGAGCCACATTTCACCAGTAACCATCTTGTATTAGGGAGCTATCAAATTTCTTCGACTCCCCCTCGCCCAATGATGCGGTGCCAGGCACCGGAGTGCCACTCAAAGACCACTTCGTCACGACCGCGCCAGGCCACGCAATACGAACCTGTTGAAATTCCAACCGCCCAACCCATCCGACGTAAGAGCTCGTAGTTCGGCTCGTTGTTTGGGGCGACGAAGAACGGAGATGTCGGTTGCATGTTGTCATCCTCCCGGAGATACCAACCACTGGACACATGGTTGGTGAAATCTCAGTGAGATCGCGGCTAAATGGGTCATCACCAGTCGTGAAGACACAAACCCACATCATGCTTATTCGGAAGCAGAGGTCCTCTGGACACAGTTTTTTTCACGCCGAGACACAAGATTGATCTGCATATCGTTGAAGAAAGCGCTTCGATTGGTCCAACTGTTTCACTGGTAGGAATTAGCATGACCGCTTCTGTTTGTTCGTTCGGGTATGCCAAGAACTCCCTAAATCTGTTTTTTGGAACTATGATGAAGTAAAGGATTTTCCTGTGAGCGAAACGATGCCTTGCTGCGTGCGCCTCCGAGCGAACCTGTTTGGTCCATCGATGATAACAATTCCCTACCGAGCAACCGGTTTCCCACCGACGGCTGCCGCCCCTGTCAACCCAAGCATACTGGCGGGAATCACTGGGGGTGGGGGGGGGGCATCGTAATTTGGGAAATATTGCTCACTGATGACACGATTCGTTTGTTCAGAAGGATGATGACCGAGGATCGTCACAGGCAAATTTGGAAGCGGCTCTCCAGCCAGTTCAGGCTGGCGACGAATTGACCCGCTACTAAAAGGACCGGCACCAAACACCCAGGTATCTTTAGCATGGCTGAGGGCTTCAACAGTGCCTGATTGCCATAAGGCCCGGCCGGTGATGCGGCTATAGGCGAAGACGGCGACTTTGGCGACGCCCCGCTGATCATTCTTTTTGACCAAGGCAATTTCTGGAATATTGGTCGGCAGCCCGGGGACTACACTGGGCAAGGAGACGGCTGGGCTACCGATCAACAGACTGTGTCGATCAGTTCCCAAGCCCCCAACTCGGAGTTCGACGATATAGTCGGCCCGTGTCTTATCATCCTGCAGCAAGGCTCCGTTGGCGACAAGTTGCTGTTTAATCAGGCTGACCAAGTATCCTTTGTCCGCAATTTGTTCCGGTACTCCCGTGGCGTCGAGGAATACCCGTTTTTCTGCTAATGGTGAAAAGTCGATTTGCGAGACAGCATTATCAGCCGCTTGGGAAATCAACAGCATTTCGGTTGCAGCACGTGGTGAATCTGTCATCCGCGTGGTGCCACAACCCATCACGGCTATGCAGAGCAAACCAACCGACAACTGCAAAGGCTTGTATACTTGCAGTGGAATCATGGTCCTGGTGGGTCAGGTGTAAGCGAGCAAGCGTTATACTGTGGTCACGAAAGCGAGCAAGTCGAATCTTGCATTCTGCTAGGCAAGATGAGACAACAAGACAAATTTACCACATATCCTTTTTGGTGCCCCAAATGCGCTGCTCCACCCGGCGTCAATTTTTCCGCTCGGTCGGATTGCTTATGCTGCCTGCGAGCACTTATCGGGCCGCGATCTTGGCCGAGGATAAGCCTTCGGAAACCATCCGAGTAGGTTGTATTGGGGTCGGCAATCAGGGCCGATCCAATCTGAACGCCATCAAAAAAAATGTTGTTGCGATTTGTGATGTGGATCGTGACCGGGTGGCAGCAGCTGCAAAGGAGCTTGAGAAGGCCAACATTAAAGTCCAGACGTTTAACGACTATCGGAAGCTGCTTGAAACCCGAGATATTGATGCAGTTCTCGTCAGTACGCCGGATCATTGGCATGCTCTACCCGTCGTCGATGCATGCCAGACCGGGAAGGATGTCTATTGCGAGAAACCGCTTTCGTTGGTCGTCGCCGAAGGCCGAGCGATGGTCCAAGCTGCACGAGCCAACAAACGGATTGTACAAACGGGTAGCCAGCAGCGATCGGCCAGAGAGTTTCGACACGCCTGCGAACTTGTTCGCAATGGTGTGATCGGTCAGATCAAACAAGTGAAAGTTGGCTTACCTGGACCAAATTGGGTGGACCGTGCTAAGATGCCAGTACCAGATTCCGACCCGCCTTCAACACTCGATTATGACTTCTGGCTCGGGCCTGCTCCTCAGCGGCCATATAATTCCAATCGAGTTCACTACTTGTTCCGCTTCTTCTGGGATTACTCAGGTGGCCAGCAAACTAACTTCGGCGCCCACGACTTGGATATAGTTCAATGGGCGCTTGGCATGGACGAAAACGGACCAATTGTGATTGAAGGTTCGGCGACCTATCACGCACAAAAGTGGTTCGAAACACCCGAAACAGCTAAAGTTACATACACGTATGCCAATGGTGTCCAAGTTCGGTGTAGTCTTGGGAGAGGTGGCTACCCAGGTGGAGTCACGTTTGAGTCTGATCAAGGTACGATTCATGTCAAACGAGGCTCGCTCACAGTGGTAATCAACGGTACCAAAATAGCTGACCCCTTCCAACTTCCGACCGGAGATGCGAAACTTGAAGTGTCCATGAATCACCACCAAAACTGGTTAGACTGCATCAAGAACCGTAAGCTTCCCATCTGCGATGTGGAGATTGGACATCGCTCCGCAACAGTGTGTCACTTGGGGAACATCGCTATTCGCACTGGACGCACAATCCGATGGGATCCAATCAAAGAGCAGATCATTGGTGATACCCACGCGAGTGCGATGTTGACAAAAAGCTACCGTAAGCCATGGAAGCTTGGGGGGTTGTAGTCAAATTGCCTCTGGTCCCCGCTCGCCAGTCCGGATGCGGATGCAGTCTTCCAGTGGTAAGATGAAGATCTTCCCATCGCCGATGCGGCCCTCAGAGCCCGTGCGGGCTGCAGCGATGATCGCATTGACCGTTGGTTCAACAAAGTCCTCATTGACAGCGATTTGTAACTGCACCTTGCGGAGCATGTTCACGGTTAATTCATGACCGCGGTACACCTCGGCGTGGCCCTTTTGGCGTCCGAACCCTAACACATCGACGATAGTCAAGCGAAACACCTCCACTCGATTTAGTGCCTCCTTCACAGCATCGAGCTTGTTGGGCTGGATGATCGCCAGTATTAATTTCATAGCTAAAGCCGGGGTAATTCGAAGCGACTATCTCGCCAGTCGCAAAACAGACAAAGCGAATGCGGCTTTGCTGGCTGAGCTTTTGGACTATGGCGGAACCATTCCATTATTCACGTCGTTATAGCAGGTTGTCAGTTTGTCCGCTCATGACCATGAGCGAAGCGACGCACAAACGAATTGTTTATAAACAATTTTTTACGAAAACGGACTGTGTGAACATAGCTGAGAAGTTACTGGACCCAATGCCTAGTGACTCGCCCAGAATCATCGTGAGTGTTGTATCACATTCGAGGTAGCGACCGCGGGAGTACTCAGCACCTGAAGCAAACCAGCACCAGCTGTCCAATGAACCGTCTCATGAGTAGTGACTCTAGGTGTCGAGTATGGTCGAACTGAGAAACCCATGCTGTAAACTCAGATAGAATTATCATCATCAATCAAACAATGCCTAAACCTAGATGCTGACTGAGATATTTCGATGCTAAAGTGACGCGACTACTGGTGGTTAGATCTCTTACTTGACCAAAACGCAGAAGTCGATTTGGTATGGGCCGAGTTCGGGCCGCGCGCTGATATCTTTAACCAGCTGCTGAGCCGCCGCTGCCGAGCGACACTCGAAACAAACCGTCAGCTTCTTGTTTCCCGTCCAACGGATATCGACCCCACCGGCCCGACCTTCGCACACCTTTCGAATTAGATGACTTATCGCATCTGTACGATTATCATCAACCTGACCGCGAGCGACTCCAACTATCGGAACTGAAAGATTACGATCAGGCCGCGGGTTTGTTCCTGTCCCAACTGGGCTCCACTGGTTAGTCGCAGGCTGATCCCGGCTGGGTTGCCATGTCGGTTGCTCGTCGATGCCCCCCCCCGGCAATATGCTTGGTACAATCGCCTCTGGACCAATGATCGGTGCTATGGGAGCGGGTTGTACGGTAGGAGTTAACATGGGAGTGGTTGCCGTGTCGGGTTCCGTTACAGGGGAGTTGAGAGCGCTCCCGCTTCGGGGGGCTATAACCGGGTTGGCCTCGGCAGAATTCAAACCCTGAGTAGAATTGATTGGTGTCAGAGTGGGAACAGTCAGGGGTCGGTCCATGGGTTGTGGAATGGTGACCATGGGTGGTTCAGGCTGGTGTGGGGGGATCAATCGTCCTGGCGGTAAAGGCGGTGGTAGCACTACATCGTTCTGCACGATGCTGGGTTGCGCAAAACTTGCAAATGGAGCTTCTGAGCTTGGAACCGCATCACTTGAGGTCCTTTTGGTTTCGCTGCTCTGAACAGGCAGAGCTGGTAATGGGGTACGGGAGGAGGGTGTTGTTGCATAAATGGGTGGTTCAGTTCCCGGAGTAGTTCGTAGCGGATTCATCACTGGGATTGGAAAAGCACCGGGGGTTGCGCCGGTAATCGCATACCAATTCGCCGAGGCCTGGGGATACTGCCCGCTAGGAGCGTAAGGGTTAGCCCCTGGTGTGACTGATCCCCAACCATACCAGCGATAAGCTGGTGGCCCCGCATAGACCGTTGCTCCAGTTGTGGTTGTGCCGCGAAACGATGCGTTGGGAGTCATCACTCTCGGCTGAGCCGTACTCGTAACAGGGAATCCACCTAGCGATATGGGTTGATCGGATTGGAAAGCCGATTTGAGTTTCTCGAAGCCTTTTGTAAGAAAGTTGACCTCTTCTCGGCGTGATCCCTCGGGAGGCGTTGGTGATCGAACTGCAGATTTTTGGACTTCGATGCCGCTGGCCGGTCGTACATAGCTATCAGTTCCATTAAGCCATGCTGGCCCGTTGTTAGGTTTGGTACTGAAACGGGTGACGGGCGTGGATTCAAGAAATCGTGACAAGTCTTCGGACGACGCCCGGGCAACAGCTCCCACTTCTGTGGGAGCCAAGGGCTGAGGTGGCAAAAGCATGGCCGTCCGCTGAGCTGGACCGGTGACGATGGGGGGCTGGGCAACAGCGAACGTAACCCCAACGCCCAACAATCCGACCATTCCCATTGTAAGCCGCATGTTGCACTCCTTGCGCCTCGGCCAAACGCCATGCCAGCCGGCCGACCCTGGCCAGCATCCCCAAATAGTCCTGAGTTATCGTCGAGTAGGCCGTGTAGTTCCCAAACCACTTAACGCTGGTCGTGCACCCCCAGCTTGTCCAAACGGCGTCGGGAAGAACCCCATCGTATTCCCGAAAACCACTGGATGACCCGCAGGCGGCAACGCAGTTGGTGAGTCAACACCGCCCATAGTGGGGTCTGGGGATGTTGCAAATTGGGGGAAGAATAGCATGCGATTACCGCCCGGAGCGAGGAATGGTGCGCCACCAACCCCTCGTGGGGTAAGCCCAATAGTTCCAGGTCGGACCGCAAAGAAATAATTCGTTGCGACGTTACCACCCCTTAACAGATTCAAATATGGGCTAAGCGGTTGGGTTTGGGGGTTGAAGATATTGGGCATCACATTCGGATTACCTGTCGGACCATATTGTCGGAACTGCAGTCCTTGCAAAGGATAGGTTTGAGTCTGAAACGGCCCTGGCTGCTGAGCGAAAGCTCCGGTAGCAAAGATCCCCGGCAGCCCAATCATAAACAACAATCGCATACGAATTCTCTTGGTCAAGGTCCACAAGCTCACTGTTTGTCAGAGCGCGTCACTCGTCAGCAAATCAGAGTTAAAATCCCCTACCGAAGCTATTTCCTCGACCACTGATCTGGTTGTAGGTGCTGGCTCCCAGCAAGGTGATGCCCAAAACCCGTTCGATTGGGGCAAAGATCCTAGCCATGGTTCGGTCGATCGTCACCAGCTTTTGAGCTTTCACATAGATGCGATCCCCAGGCAAAATCTGGTAGTTTGTCGTAGTAATGCCATGTTGCGTAATACCGATCCAGTCCACTGGGAGGATCTGCCACGGTTGGCCCGGATGGGGTGTTCTCCGTGCAACCCATATATTCCTTCGGCTGGCCACGTCTGATAGGCCGTTGACATTGCTGATGGCATCCAACACCGTTTCAGTGCCAGTAATAGGGAATGGAAAGACGGCCTCACCGAAACCAGCCCCATCAAAAATTACATAGTAACGTTTGCTGTTGTAAGCGAGCACATCGACAATCACGATGATACTCTCGGGCTTGGTGCTAAACTCCTTGAGCACCGGGTTATTTATGACAATTTTGCGGATAGATTCGGCTGCTTGTTCCAAGGTCAAGCCTGAGACTGGCGCGGAACCCCAAAAACCCAATTGCACAGTTCCATCTGGGCGGACCTGGAAGGGTCCAGAGATTGGCTGAACCGGTAAGCCTTGGGCCACCTTGATTTTGCGAGGGTTTTTGGGATCCGGTGAGTTTGGGTCGTCAATCTCACTTCGCTGGACGACCTCAATGAGCAACTGATCGGGTGCTTCAATAACGTATGGTGGCAAAACGATCTTATTCAATTCGGTTGGAACAGTACCCGGTGGAGGCAGGCTAATTGGAGCATCGTATCCAGTGGGGCCAAATTGACTTGTATTCGTGTGGACGCAGCCCACGGCCGTGCAGAGTGTAACTCCGATAGCTATCGCGACCCACCGGCCAGTGCCCCGCATGGGTTGTTCCCCCCCGACGAGTACGCAGAATCGTTGCTCTTATCGGCGCCACCGGAACCTGGCGTGAACTATTCCTCGAAAACCGCGATAATGGTTCAAGTTGGGAAAGTTGAATCACGTGAGCAAGCGAGCCAGATTAAAGTACGCCAATAGCGTTATTACATCGGCGCATGTCAGGGCAATTGGCCCCGCGGCCACCTGCGGGTTCCGACGAAAAAGCCGCAACAAGTATGGCACGGCCAAACCACCTAAGGCGGCACCGGTAACACCAATCCCAATCCCACCTAAGATTATGAGAAATAAAACTGGAACCCCCTGCCAAAGTGCAGCCAATATCGCGACCAGTAATCCCGTTGCGATACCTAGAAGTAAGCCGGTTTGGATCTCATGTTGGCTGCGATTGAATAAATCGCTCCACGAGGGCCGAACTCCTCGTAAACCATCCAAGGTGAGTGTGACAGATTGAATCGCAACACTTTCCGCAAGGGCTAGCACCACGGGAATAAACAGAGCCAGCACAGCGTGATTCCAGTTCAATTCCTGTTGGTAAATCCCGGAGAGAATCGCGGCCAGCGTACCGCCAGCTACGTTGCATAAGAGCCAGGGGAACCGACCTCGAAACGCTCGCAGTGGCCGCGCTTGTTGCGAGCGGGTTAAACGAACACCGATGAGTTCAAAGACATCGTCTCGCTCGTTGGGACCGTCTTCACCCGTGTCGGCAAGTTCCTCCGTATACAAATCAATGTCGACCACGCCGATCAAACGGCGGTCAGCTGCAATGACGGGAAATGCCAATAGGCGATGCAAGGTAAAAAACTCGCAGGCTTCTAAAACCGAAGCTGTGGCTGGAATTGTAATGACCCTGGCGATCATCAGATCCCCAATCCGAGCACTAGCTGGGGACAGGAGTAGTCGGCGAGTCGGAACTACCCCTAGCAGATGGAATTGCTCGTCAACGACATAAAAGTAAATGATGCGTCCTGGAGGTGGATTCCTGCGCATGCAATCGAGTGCTTCCGCGACGGTCCAGTTTGGATTCAATGTCGTAAAATCGGTTCGAAGATGACTGGTAATCGGTTCATTTAATTGCTCTTCACTTAGGTGCAATGGCATGGAAGCTCAAGTTATTAGTGATTGAGTGGCGTATTCGATTGGAGGATGGAAGAATTCACGATGGCCTTAATTATTGAAGAGGATTCAACTCTGCACCCAAACTATTCGAAAAATTGTTGTCTACGATCCGTATTCAACCTGCCCACACCGGATTGCGGTGGAATCACAACTACTGAGAAACGTCGAACTCTTGATGGAGTTCTACATGGTAGGTTGTAGTCTGGGTTGCGATCAAAAAACCAATGCGTTTCATTCTAGAGAGTTCAGATGCCTCCACACGACGTCGCTGGGATTACCAGTCGCATCGTTGCCAATATCGAAAAAGTGATCGTTGGGAAGCGACAACAGATTATCCTCGCTGTGGCTGCCTATTTGTGCGAGGGGCACATTCTACTTGAAGATGTACCTGGTGTCGCCAAAACCATGTTTGCTCGGGCCTTGGCCCGGAGCGTTAATAGCGCGTTCAAACGCTTACAGTGCACGCCGGATCTCTTGCCCAGTGATATCACTGGTGTGTCAGTATTCAACCAAAAGTCTGGCGAGTTCGAGTTCCGCCCCGGTCCGGTGTTTTCCCAGATCCTCTTGGCTGATGAAATTAACCGGGCCACGCCTCGGACTCAGGCGGCATTGCTAGAAGCGATGGCGGAACGTCGGGTGAGTGTTGACGGACAGACTTATCTGCTCAAACCCCCTTTTCTCGTCATCGCAACTCAGAATCCGATTGACCAAGAAGGAACCTTTCCCCTGCCCGAAGCCCAACTTGATCGGTTCTTGATTCGCTTGAGTTTGGGTTATCCGAGTCTTGAGGAAGAAGAAAAAATGCTGACTCGGCTTCAAAAAAACCATCCTATTGATGAACTTAAATCCGTGGTCGATGCTGAAGATGTGTTGGCGTGCCAAGGTGCAGTACGGGAGATCCACGTTGATGACAAAATCAAGCGGTACATATTGGAAATTGTCCGTGCCAGCCGGATACACGAGGATGTGCTATTAGGGGCTAGCCCCCGAGCCTCCATTGCCTTGTTTCGGACAGCCCAGGCTCTGGCAGCGATCGGTGGTCGCAATTTTGCCCTTCCTGACGATGTCAAGAAGATGGCCCAGTCGGTACTGGCGCATCGGATCATTCTGAAACCAGAAAGTCGGCTCCGCAAACGAACGACGGCGCTTGTGGTTAAAGATCTCATTGATGACGCACGGGTGCCCATAACCGATCAACATAGGGCTTTAGCACAAGATTACTTCGAGTAATCAATCTCCTTCACAGTCAAAACGGACCTGCAACATGGTTTGGCTTATTGTCATTGCCATAATTATCGGCTTGGCATTGGTCCTTCATGCTGGGTTAGTTGCCTTTGCAGGATATGTACTCCTAGGAATCTATTTGTTGTCACGTTGGCTCGCTCGACATTGGATTACCAACCTTCAGGCCGAACGACGTTGCGACGCCACTCCGCGGGATATTGGTGAAGCCATCGAAGTAACGGTGCTGTTAACCAATAAAGGTCTCCTTCCCATCCTCTGGGTGATAGTCGAGGATCTAATCCCGAAGCAGGTGCTGCGTCAGAAACCCGTCCGAATTGCTATCAACGGTAAGCGGTTGCAAGTGGTCAGCCTAAGCCCATGGAAAACTAAGACGCTACGATACAGCATCAGCTTTCGGATGCGTGGCTACTATCCTATCGGACCAACAATGCTGGAAACGGGTGACGTCTTTGGTCTCCATCGTCGGCATCGCGTGATTGGCAAACCGATTTACGTCATAGTCTATCCCAAGGTAGTCCCGTTGCCCGGTTACAACTTTGCGTCGCAACGGCCCATTGGCGAAATTCGCTTGCAGAATCGGCTGTTTGAAGATCCAACCCGTATAGCAGGGGCACGAGAATACCAGGTCGGCGATCCACTTCAGCGTGTGCATTGGAAAGTGACTGCGCGGACAGGTGTATTGCATTGTCGGGTTTTTGAACCGACAAGTCTCACCGGAGCTACGTTGCTCCTCGACTTCCATTCGGATGGTTTTCCATCTCGAGGAGAGCCGCATCGATCCGAACTGGCTATCACCACGACCGCAAGTTTGGCGTATGCCGTTTCGGTGTTGAATCAGCAAGTGGGCTTGGCAAGTAACGGTCGCGATGCCGCCGATCGGATTCGGGAAGAGTCACTCAAGCCAGACTCACTCGAACGACAGTATGAAACACGGGATGAACCCCGTGATCGCTTTGAGTTGAAAAAGGATAATAACCGCATTCGCCCCGTAGTCGTGGAAACACGACGAGGGTTTAATCAGTTTCAACAAATACGTGAAACCTTGGCTCGTCTTGAGTTGACCGACGGATTCAGCTTTGCTCAAATGATCCTGGAGATGGCTCCCCGGTTGCCACGTGATGCAACGGCCATTTGCATTCTGCCCCAGGTAACTCTTAAAACCGCATTGGCTATGGGTACTCTTCGTCGGTTGGGATTCGCTGTCACGGTTGTGTTGATTGGTCTTGACGAACCCGCACGATTGGAGGCCCTAGGTAAGCTCCTGGCCGAACCGGTTCGAGATATCCACTTCGTCAACAGCGAGGCGGATCTGGCCCATTTGGGTGAAAATATTCAGGCTGGTACTTCCGCGACCTACGACGTCGATCTACCGCTCGTCTAATTGGCGACATCTCGCAGTTCGATTCGTACCCTATCCCGCATGCCTACAGCTTCGTTGCTTGCATTTGCGCAATTGTTACGTTTGCCAAACGTCTTCACTGCTTTTGCTGATATTGCTCTAGCTGGAGCAGTGGGAGTTGGAATCCTCGCGTCGACCTCGCGTTCCTTTTGGGGTTCGGTGGCTTTGTTAGCGCTGGCGTCGGGCTGCCTGTACCTCACTGGTATGGTCACCAATGATCTCTTTGACCGTGCAGAAGATGCACGAACCCGTCCGTTTCGCCCCATCCCCTCCGGTCGTGTTCATGTGAAGACTGCGATTTGTCTTAGTGTCATCTTGATGATCCTGGGTCTTCTACTCGCGTGGCTTGCAAGTCAACTCCGGGAAGAAACCGGAACCCCGCAACCGCTGATTTATGCGCTAGCGATTGTTGGGGCTGTACTCCTCTACAATGGATGGCTCAAACATACAGTTATTGGACCAGTTGCGATGGCTGTCTGCCGGTTTCTGAATGTTTTGTTTGGCTTGTCGCTCATACCGACGGCAGCACTGGAGATTGGGCTGCGGTGTCATCTGGCTGGAATCGTTGGGTTGTACATCATGGGGGTGACATGGTTTGCCCGCACTGAGGAACGGCTGAGTCAGCGCTCTCATCTGATTGCCGCTGCCGGACTCATGGCAGCGTCGTTGTTACTCGCGCTTATGCTGAAATCAAGGTTGCCAGCAGAATCCGGTACGGTGGCCTTTCCCTATTTATTAGTGCTGTTTGGGTTCGTGATTGGTTGGCCAATTGCTCGAGCTGTTCAGACACCGAAACCACGCCAGGTGCAGATAGCCGTCAAGCAAAGCGTGATTGGCTTGGTGCTGCTTGATGCTCTGTTGGCCACGGCGTTTGTCGGCCTATGGGGATTATTGTTGCTTTTATTGTTGCTCCCGGTTGTGATCTTAGGAAAATGGCTTTACTCAACCTAATGTGTTAGTGAGTCCCATTTCTAATCGAACCGGATTCAAGCTATGACACCGGATCGTCGCACCTTCCTTGTATCCGGAGGCTCAGCCGTGGCCAGTTTGTTAACTCCTACGGTCAATGCCACTGAACAACCTGTTGATCCCATTGCAGCAGCCAAGGAGTTTATCGCTGCTCACGAGTCTCAGGTTCGACCGCTCGAGATCGCAGCCGGATTGGCTTGGTGGGAAGCGAACATTTCTGGTCGCGATGAGGACTTCAAGAAAAAGGAAGAGGCGCAAAACAAAATTGATGCGGTTCTCTCGGATCCTAAGCCGTTTGCTACACTCAAGGCCCTGAAAGCGGCTAAAGATGCCGGGAAAATTACGGATGGAACAGTGGCTCGTCAGGTTGAGGTGATGTACTTGCTCTACCTCGAGAAACAGGTGCAGCCGGAATTGTTGAAGAAAATTACGACCAAAGCCAATGCTGTCGAGCAGGCTTTCAATGTTTTCCGTGCCCGTGTCAATGGTCAGGAATTGCCCGACAGCAAGGTGCGTAGCACGCTCAAAGAATCAAAAGATTCAGCTTTGCGACAGAAGGTCTGGGAGGCGAGCAAGGAGGTCGGCAAGGCAGTTGAAGCAGACTTGAAAGAACTCGTGCGGCTTCGGAATCAGGCGGCAACCGAACTTGGCTTTAAAAATTACCACGTCATGATGCTCGCACTCAATGAGCAAGATGGCGCAGAACTTATTAAACTGTTTGATGACCTTGACAAACTGACCCGCCAGCCTTTTACCGCAGCCAAGGCCGAACTCGATACACGGCTCGCTAAGGACTACGGCATTCGGGTTGAAGACCTAATGCCATGGCATTACCACGATCCGTTCTTCCAGGAATCACCAGCCGTTTTTGAGGCCAACCTTGATGCGCCTTATGTGAAAGCCGACTTGCTGAAGTTGTGCCGGGACTTTTATGCCAGCATCGGGTTGCCGATTGACCGAGTTTTGGCACGCAGCGACCTGTATGAAAAGCCGGGCAAAAGCCCCCACGCATTTTGCATCGACATCGACCGAGAAGGTGATGTCCGTGTCCTGGCGAACATCGTCAACAATGAATACTGGATGGGTACTATGCTTCATGAACTAGGGCACAGTGTCTACTCTAGTCTGAATATCCCTCAGTCGTTGCCCTATCTGCTTAGGAGCGAGTCACACATCCTGACAACTGAAGGCGTGGCGATGCAGTTCGAGCGGTTTTCGAAATCCCGCCGATGGTTGGAAAAGATGGGTGTGACGATTGAAAATCCGCGTCAGTTCGATGACGCTGCCACCAAGGTCCAACGAAACCAATTGCTCATCTTCAGCCGTTGGTGTCAAGTGATGCTGAGATTCGAAAAAAGCATGTACGAGGAACCCACTCAGGATCTCAATAGCCTGTGGTGGGATTTAGTTGAACAATATCAACAACTCCAACGGCCCAAGGCTCGCAATTCCCCGGACTATGCTAGCAAAATTCATATCTGCAGCGCTCCTGTGTACTACCACAACTATATGATGGGGCAACTCTTTGCTTCGCAAGTCCACCATACTATCGCCCGCGAAGTCTACAAAAATAGCCCGCCTGATAGCGTGATTTATGTTGGTGACAAACACGTCGGGGACTTCATGAAGAAGAAAGTCTTCGAACCCGGCCGGTCGCTGAACTGGAAGTTGCTTACCAAACATGCTACGGGTGAGGAACTGAACCCAAGCGCTTTTGCTCGAGATTTTCAGAGTTGATGATCGCCTCTCTAAGAATTTCGTTCTGCTAAGCGAGTACATTTATGAATCGTCGAGAACTCATAAGTGCATTGGGAACTATCGGTCTCGCGCCTATTTGTACTACGGGTACTGCCAAGGCTAGTGGTCAGCACAAAGACGGCGGACCGATGACCGGGCCATTTGTCCACTTTTGCGGTATTCATATGGCCAAAAAGGATCCCAAAATTCAGTTTATCACTCAACACTTCTGCGCCGCCCACACCGGAACGAGAGAAGGGGATATTTTCCAATGTGTTCTCTTTGACGGAATTGGCAAAAATGCTCGTATGATCGGTGTGGAATATCTCATTTCGGATGCTGCTTATCGCAAATTACCGGACGCCGAAAAAAAATTCTGGCACGCGCACACTTATGAAGTGCTCAGTGGTGGGCTGATTGCCCCGGCTATGACTCCCGAAGAAGAATCCAAGTTTATGGGCGTGGTGTTGACGACTTGGGGCAAGGCGTGGCACACCTGGCCCGATCCATCCAGCCCGCTACCCATCGGCGAACCCTTGCTAATTTGGTCGATCATGGGTGATGGCCAGGCCGATCCAAAACTGATCGAGGAGCGCGATAAACAATTCAACGTAAACACCGAGACGATTCGAAATGCTCGAGTTAAGGAATTCAAATACGAAGTTCCGAATGTTGCATTACCCAAAGATATGGATACCCACGGACGACAGTGGACCAACATCGGTGAGGATAAGCCAACTCGAAAGAGCTGATTCACCCTGTCAAAAGCTCATCAGGAGAGGGACATGATCGGCACCACCTCGATTTCTGCCTTTGCCGTGAATCGTCTCAATGGAGAGTTAGTCCCGGCTGATTTGGAATTGCTGCTACCCCACAACGACGAGCTTTTCGAGCTAACGGGGATCCGACTTCAGTCACAGAAAGAGTGGGCACCTTGGCTTGATACGAGCTACCTTACCGCTCGGGAATTAACTGATCCGGATCTAACAGCGCATTGGCTAGCCACTTGTAAAGTCTGCAGCATGATTGCTTTTGTGGCCGCTGAGGAACATGGGCAGTATCTCGGTTATTGGCGCGGGCCGCAGAAGCGACCGATTTTCACCAGCCCCATAGTAGTGCTTGATGGTGAAAGTCAGTTCGGCGTTTGCCCGGGGTCTTGCTTTGCTGAAGCGTTATTGTCTCGCGTTTCGGGTGAGGAACTGTTTCTGGAACTCCGCGAGTTCCTGCGCGCATTAGGTCTACCCTTTTCTCACCGTACGCCGGATGATATTCCCTATTTGGACGTGAAACCCACGCCCGATGCCCTCCAGAATGAGTTCTATGTGTATTATCGGACAATGAGCGTTCCGGGCCAAGGAACTGACACCGTCTAAGTACTCCAGCCACCTTAACCCCAAGTCACTAAACCCGGCTCAAACGAGTGAGGAAGGTTAGGGTGACGAGGGAGCACACGCACTGTAAAACCAAATTGTCCACTTGCGCGACAATGTAAGCTGCCGCTATAGAGAACTACCGACCCATTGCGAATACCGTCTGGTCGCAAGGGAGTCGCTCGAGGGTCAGCGATTTCGCCCATGGAGTCCAGCACGCCATGGCACAGTTGAACTTCCACATCATCTGGAGTCAAGGGACCCAAATCAACCCGAACCTTAACTGGAAGGTCAGCTCCCACCTTCAACTCACCTGAGGGTGCCTCCACACTTTCAATCCGGATCTGGTGCCATTGGCTAGCCATTCGTTGTCGCCATGCAGCCAGTTCGCGAGCCCCCTTGAGGTGATCTGCACACAATCGCTCGGCTCGCCGATGGCTCGGCATGTAACACCGCTCCGTGTATTCCTCAACCATCCGGTTGGTATTGAAAACGGGAACAAGCGACATAATCGAGCGTTTCATGCGGCGAATCCATTCGCGAGGTAAACCATCGTTGCCGCGCTTGTAAAATAAGGGCGCGATATCTTGTTCGATCAAATCGAGTAAGGCGCGGCTTTCTACATCGTCATGATAGGTAAGGTCCGAGTATTCTTCGCCCGCGCCGATGGCCCAACCGTTGTCTCCGTCGTAGCCTTCACACCACCAGCCATCAAGAACGGAGAGATTGAGCCCGCCATTGGTAGCCACCTTCATACCACTGGTACCAGAGGCTTCCAGAGGCCGCCGGGGATTGTTGAGCCACACATCAACACCCTGAATCAAATGGCGACAGAGATTCATGTCGTAATCTTCCAAAAAAACGACCCGACGGCTGTATTCTGGCTTTCGAGCCTGCTGCACGACTCGCTGGATTAGCTCCTTACCTTGGTTATCCCGGGGGTGGGCTTTGCCGGCAAATATGAACTGAATAGGGTGTTGTGTGTTTTCGATCAAGGCTAGGAATCGTTCGCTGTTGCGAAAAATCAAATCGCCGCGCTTATAAGTGGCGAACCGACGGGCAAAACCAATGGTTAGGATGTCGGGATCGAGTACTTCATCGGCCGCTGCGATCTCGCTGGGCGGTGATCCGCGGCGCTTGAGTGTCGCCTTGAGGCGGGCGCGAGCCAACGCAACCAAACGTTCTCGGCAACGTTCGTGAGTTCGCCACAGTTCTGCATCCGGTATGTGTTCGACTCGTTTCCAGATAGCAAAGTCTGTTGGACGTTCCTCCCACTGAATTCCCAGATACCGGTCGTACAGAGAAGCGATCTCGGGAGATAACCAACTTTGAGTATGTACCCCGTTTGTTATCGATGTAATTGGAACCTCGCTGATCGGCAACTCGGGCCATAGTTCCCGCCACATCTTACGAGACACGCTGCCATGTAACTTGCTAACACCGTTAGAGACATTCGCCAGCTTGAGGGCAAGCACTGTCATCCCAAACGGTTCATGTTCATTGCTGGGATGCTGGCGGCCCAAGGCAGCAAGGGTGGTACGATCTACACCCATGCGGCTCATGTATTCACCCAGGTACTGTTCAACCATGGACATGGGGAACGTATCATTACCCGCAGGTACAGGAGTATGGGTAGTGAAGCATGTTCCGGCCTTTACTGCCTCAAGCGCGACGGCAAAATCGAGCTTGTGAGTTTCCATGAGCATGCGAATTCGTTCCAATCCGGTGAAAGCTGCATGGCCCTCATTCATGTGACAGACGGTTGGCATTTTGCCAATCGCATGTAACGCTCGGATACCGCCAATTCCCAAAATGATTTCTTGTTGAATTCGGGTGTGCTGATCACCGCCGTAGAGCTGCGCGGTAATAGCTCGATCCTCGGGTCGATTCTGGGGGATGTTGGCGTCAAGCAAATACAAGGGCACCCGTCCCACTTGAATATGCCAGATCCTCAACAGCACTTCTCGGCCCGGCAAGGGAACGGAAACCAGAATGGGTTGACCTTTAGCGTCGGTCTCTGCAATCAACGGCAGAGTGAAAAAGTCGTTTTCGGGATAACGTTCTTGTTGCCAGCCATCAACATTAAGATATTGGCGGAAGTACCCCTCACGATACATCAAGCTAACCCCAACCAGTGGGATACCGAGATCACTAGCGCTTTTGAGATGGTCGCCAGCAAGCACACCAAGGCCGCCCGAGTAGACAGGGATGCTCTCGTGAATGCCAAACTCAGCGGAGAAGTAGGCGATCCGAGCATCGGCGTGGGTGGGAAAGTTGCTTGCAAACCAAGTTGGGGCTTTCAGGTAGTGATCGAGTGTAGCGGCGACTCGGTCCATGTGGGCGAGAAAACCATCATCGGTGGCCAGCTCCTCAAATCGCCCCTGCGATGTGGCACCCAGTAAGCGAATCGGGCTATGATCCAATGCCTCAAAAAGGTCCGGATTGATTCGCCGGAATAGTGCGACGGCATCGGCGTTCCAGCACCACCACATATTATAGGCGAGTGTGTGCAGCGGACGGAGCCGTTCGGGAAGCATTGGCAGAACTGTAAAAGTACGAATCGGACGGCCGGCCATTCAACACCCTCTGCGAATAGGAAAGTCGGAGAGGACTGAGAGAACGGATGTTAATTTAGGTGAGATGCGGAGGATTTCAATTTGCTGCAGAGCTTTGGGTACCTTCCGCTGGGCAACCCGCCTCGAGGAAGGCACGCAAGATCAGTTGTGCAGCAACTTTATCCCTACGCTGACGGCGTTTGCGGTGCGATAATTTTGCTTCCAGGAGGGCTTCTTCGGCCAAGGCAGTGGTGAAGCGTTCATCCCAGAACACGACGGGCAGATTGGTGCTCCGTTCAAGCCAGACACCAAATGCCCTTACCTCTAGGGACTTATCACTCTCCTCCCCACCAGCATGCAAGGGCAACCCGACCACCCACCCGACAGCCCGGTGGACGGTTGCAATTCGGCAGAAATAGGCTGCGTCGGCTCTTTCGGTCTGGCGACGATAGGTTTCCAGGGGTGAGGCCAGAATGCGATCCGGATCGCAGATTGCAATTCCGATCCGCACGTTGCCGTAGTCCACGCCCAATAGAACGCCCTGTGTTTGGATGCGACTCACAAGTAGTTTCCCAAACCCTGGATTTTCAGCTTTTCAATCAATTCCTTTATCCGAGATTCTCCCTGGCGGGTGGTAATCAAGGTTGCATTGCCATTCTGAATTATAATCAAGTCTTGCACACCCAATGTGCCTATCAAATGGTCGGGATCAGACACGATCACGCAATTCTGCGTATCCACGCCACAATGCAAGGCTTGTACAGTATTCCCCGCCGCGTCTTGGGGATTACGGCGTTCGAGCGCCAGCCATGAGCCGACATCGTCCCACTGAAATGGGGCGTGGATCACCAGCACCTTGTCTTCGTCGGCAGCGGTTTGCATGACTGCGTAATCGATGCTGATGGCTTCCAGCTGTTCGTATTCATTCCGAAAGACTTCTGCTTGCTCCGCAGTTCCCCACGCCTGGGCTATACGCATGAGCCCAGCAAAAAGACGCGGTTTACGCCGTTCGAGTTCTGCCAATATCGTCGCTGGTTTCCAGACAAAAATGCCGCTATTCCAGAAATAGTTACCTGATGCAACGAACTCCTCCGCCCTGTCGGCGGCGGGTTTTTCCCGGAAACCCAGCGCCCGGGAAATAGTGACACCTTGCCGGCTACTGACCGGTTCACCTCGGCGGATGTAACCATAAGCTGTGGCTGGGAAGGTCGGTGGGATCCCGAAGGTCAGTAAAGAATGGGGAAATTCGTTTGCGAATAATTCGGCCGCATGGACGGTGCGGCGGAATTCCTGCATTGGTTCAATGTGGTGATCCGCGGGCATAACCAGGATTGTTGCCTCGGCGTCGACCCGCTCGATCAGTGCGGCACCCAGCCCGATGCACGCAGCGGTATCACGCCCGACTGGTTCGCCAACGACTTGATTAGGTGGTACCAAACCCTGAAGTTGCGCCACCGCTTCCGTGCGATGGAGGGCATTGGTCAATATCCAGATTCGTTCGGTCGGTACCTGAGCTGAGAGGCGATCAACAGTAGCTTGTAAAAGGGTTCGACCACCGTTGAAGCTTAAGAATTGTTTGGGTCGGGTCTGCCGGCTGCGAGGCCAGAATCGGGTGCCTCCGCCTCCGGCCATGATCATCGCATGCAACATCAAATTCTCCCGGCCAAGCATCGGTTGGTATGTTATTTGCTACGGCGAACCTGCGCTGACATTGGCGAATCCATTGACTCTTCTCGTAACACCGTTGGCCCTGTCACAGTGAAGTTCCGGGGTAATTTTTGTGCTAACTCTTCGGCTTCCATGGCAAATAACGGCGAGATTTCAACTGGGTGGCCATGAGTGGGTATCCCTTTACTGACCAGCCAGCGGGCGTGCAATTCTATTTGGGCGGTCCGAACTGCTTCGGGTGAATCGGGACCGTTAGCGTTCTTCAAGGGGGCAAATTCGTTTTCCCGGTGAGTTTCCATCGCCAACCAACGTTGCGCGAGTGGCAGGGCATCGAAGATGAATCGCTCGAACTTTAACGCATTTGGTTCGTTTGTGGCCTGGACAAATGTTTCGCCCACTGGGTCATAATGAGTCACAGCCTTACGAGCCATATGATAGGGTAATCCCCCTGTGGAAATGACTCGTTCGAGAAACTCCAAGGTAAATAGGTGAATCGCTGGATTTCCGGCCCGATAGCAGAGCTGCCCATCAGGTTCGCGCTTCTTGGCAAGCTCTTGGGGAAGATCGCTGTACTCAATCAAACCACACTTACCATCTATGAGTGCGAATACGCCAACTCTCTCCTCGGGCGTTCGTTTGAATACGACCTTGGAGGACGCCTCGGAGCGGGTGGCAATATGACGGCCAAGGAAGCCGGGGTCACAGACTCGGACCAATGGATTGTCGACCTGAAAGTAAAACACATGTCGTATGCGCCGGGAGCGTAATTGATCGAGTATCCCACACTCT
>Ga0272446_1002110_pt1 | contig 27794 bp, 21 predicted proteins | sample YNPCB0061_FD_194587 | JGI IMG/M metagenome (GOLD analysis project Ga0272446, IMG submission 194587) | Hot spring microbial mat communities from Yellowstone National Park, WY, United States - YNP-CB-006-1 | ecosystem: Environmental > Aquatic > Thermal springs > Hot (42-90C) > Sediment | place...
CCACGCCGCCAGGCACGTCAGACGTATCCAGCACCTGATAGAAGTCGGTTGCCGAGAGCGGATGTTTCGGGCTGGGAATCATCACCACCGTGTTGCCGCGCGCAATGGCGGGCGCCATCAGCGAGACGAAAGCCAGCAGCGGGTACTCGTCGGGGCAGGCGATTCCAATCACGCCCACAGGCTCGTTGACCGCGACGGTGATGCCGCGCAGGGTGGTCTCCTGCACCGTGCCGCCGTATTTATCCGCCCAAGCCGCGTAGGTAAACAGACGCTCGACTGCCGTATCCACTTCGGCTTGCGCCGACTTTTGCGTACGCCCCGTCATCTCTACGATTCGCTTGACGAACTCGGCGTTGCGGGCGTCGAGATTCTCGGCGATGAAATACAAAATCTGCGAGCGGTTGAAGCCGTGACGCATCGCCCAGCCCGAAGTCCGCGCTTTGTGCGCCGCTTCCACCGCGTCGCGGATGTCTTTGCGGTTGCCGTCGCCGACCTGACCGATGAGTTTGCCTTTGGCGCTCAACACGGGCAGGGTGTAGGCGCCGTCGGGGCGGACCTGCTTGCCGCCGATGTACATCTTCGGGGTGCGGTCCACAGGGGGAAGCGAATGCCCATTTGCCCGACCCAGCGCGGGCGGAGTCGGATGCGGCGGGGTGTGCGTCCCCCATTTCGGGTTGACGGAAAACTCGGGGCGCGGACGTTCCATCCATTTCGGTCGGACGTATTCGAATAATCCTTCGCGCCCGCCTTCGCGTCCGTAGCCCGACTCGCGGTAGCCGCCGAAGCCCGAAGCGGCGTCGAACAGATTGGTGGAGTTGATCCACACCGAGCCTGCCTTGATTTTGCTCGCCACGTCGAGGGCGAGATTGATGTTGTCGCTCCACACGCTGGCGGCGAGACCGTAGCGCGTGTTGTTGGCGAGTTCGATGGCTTCGGCGGGCGTGCGGAAGGTGAGCGAGACCAGCACGGGACCGAAGATTTCTTCCTGCACGGTGGCGGCGGCGGGGTCGAGACCCGTGATGAGCGTGGGCTTATAAAAGAGACCTTTTTCGGGCAGGGCGATGTTCGGCTGGTAGCACTCGCCGCCTTCGGCAATGCCCGTCTTCACCCAGCCGTCAATCGTCTCCCATTGGGTTTTGTCCACGATGGCGCCCATGTCAATCGCCTTGTCGAGCGGGTCGCCCACGCGCAGATGTTCCATGCGGCGTTTGAGTTTTTGGATGAAGCGCTCCGCGACGTTTTCCTGCACGATGAGCCTGGACCCCGCGCAGCAGACCTGACCCTGATTGAACCAGATCGCATCCACCACGCCTTCGATTGCTCCGTCCAAATCGGCATCGTCGAACACGACGAAGGGACTCTTGCCCCCCAACTCCAGCGACAGTTTCTTGCCCGACCCAGCCGTCTGCCTGCGGAGGATTCGCCCGACATCGGTGGAGCCAGTGAAGGCGACTTTGTCCACGTCGGGGTGAGTAACGATCATCGTACCGACATCACTGCTGCCAGTGACGATGTTGATCACGCCTGCGGGCAGTCCCGCTTCGGCGACGATTTCCGCAAAGAGCAACGCGGAGAGACGGGTATAGGAGGCGGGCTTGAGAACGACGGTGTTGCCCATCGCAATCGCGGGCGCAATCTTCCATGCCAGCATGAGCAGGGGGAAGTTCCAGGGGATGATTTGTCCCACCACGCCGACGGGCTGGTAGTCGCGCAGTTCGGTTTCCATGAGTTGCGCCCAACCCGCGTAGTAGTAGAAGTGACGCGCCAGCAGCGGCACGTCAATATCGCGCGACTCGCGGATGGGCTTGCCGTTGTCCATTGATTCAAGTACAGCAAGGAGGCGATGATGTTTCTGGATGTTGCGGGCGATGGCGTACATGTACCGCGCGCGGACGACGCCTGGGGTTTGGCTCCAGGTCTCGAAGGCGGCGCGGGCGGCGGCGACGGCGGCATCCACGTCCTTTTGTCCCGCCTGCACGGTCTCGGCGAGCAACTCGCCATTGGCGGGGTTGTAGGAGGGGTAGTACTTCGCGCCTTTGGGCGTCACCCATTCGTTGTTGATGAACAGCCCGAACTTGCGTTCGTGCGCATCCAGCCAGGCGTGAACGGCATCGGGCGCTTCGGGGGCGGGACCGTATTCGAGGGTGTGGAAGAGGTCGAGGAGGGTTGACATAATTACTCCAATTCTTAAACACGAAGGACACTAAGGGCACAAAGTTTTTAAGCCTTAAGGTTTTGCCCCTTCGTGTACTTCGTGTCCTTTGTGTTTAAACGCATTTTCATCCCATCGGCATGTGATGTTTCGCGGCGCGTCCATCATTTCCGTAGCGCTTCCAGGAACGGAATAGCTTTGACAATTTTCACGCCGCGATATTCTCCTTGCAGAGAATCGAAATGCGGGTCGTAGGTCACAAGGTAGTATGGCATCCTCACGAATTGCGTCGAGGATTTTGCCAAACTTCTCCATCGCCTCATCCCGTGAAAGGTGTTTTACTTCTTCTGCACGGGCTTTGGCTTGCGCAACAATTGAGGCTGCCAGGTCTTTATTTGGGCGGGCGCGTTGTTTCTTTAGGGTATCCACCATCTCAATCACGATTAGAAGCTCTTTCTCTTCTAACTGTGCCACTTCAATAACCGCCTTGCGGACTAAATCTTGTGAAGCGAGAGCATTTGAGTTCATTTCTACTCCTTTCAGTAAAAAACTACCCCATCGGCATGTGATGTTTGGCGGCGTAGTGACCTGTGATGTAGTGATACAACTGCCGTTCCAAATCCGTCAGCAAACTGCTTGCGCCGAAGCGGAATAAATCTGGCATCAGCCACTCGTCGCCGAGTTCTTCCTTCATCAGGAATTGCCAGTTCATCGCCTGCTTGGCGCTGCTGATTCCACCAGCAGGTTTGAAGCCGACTTTGTAGCCGAAACGCTCCCAATAATCACGGATGGCGCGCACCATGACGAGACTGGCTTCCAATGTGGCGTTGACCGATTCCTTGCCCGTTGAGGTCTTGATGAAATCCGAGCCTGCCATCATCGCCACGAGGCTGGCTTGATAGACTTGCTTCAACGTCCCCAAATCGCCTGTGGCAAGGATGGTCTTCATGTGCGCGTCACCGCAGGCTTTGCGGAATTGGGTCAATTCATCGTAGAGGGCGCGCCAATCGCCTGTCAGCACATGATTGCGGGCGATGACCACGTCAATTTCGCGCGCTCCCGCTTCCACGGCTTGTTCGATCTCTGCGATACGTTGCGGCAGGGGGGTCTGTCCTGCGGGGAAACCTGTCGCAACGGAGGCGACGGGGATACCCGATCCCTGCAGCGCGTGGACGGCGTCGGCGACACGATTCGGGTAGACGCAAACCGCGGCTACGGTCACCCGCTCTCCGTTAAGCCCGAGGCGGTCGAGCATGTCGGGGCGGATGGGTTGCCGTGCTTTGGCGCACAGGCGGCGGACGCGTCCGGGTGTGTCGTCGCCGCTGAGGGTGGTCAGGTCAATGCAGGTGACGGCGCGCAGCAGCCATGCCGCCTGCCAATCCTTTTTGACGGTGCGGCGCTTGGGCAGAGTCTCAACGCGGCGCTCCACCGCACTTTTGTTGACGTGCGCGCCCATCACCCAGTCCAGGTCGAGTGGCGTGCCGGGGTTGTGGGAATTATGAGAAGTCATGGAAACTCCAGTTTCGTTTTCTGGCATGATTATACAGCGAACTTGATGAGAAAAGGTTTCAAGGCAGAATTGCCTGTAGTATTTCAGAGACATTTCATATATACTTGTACTTGTAATGTATCCCACAATCTTGAGGCGGCAATGGACGCACTACCTGGACAGCAGACCGGTTTTCGTTTTCCCTTTGGGGAGGAATCTTGTGAACACGAATTCAAGGTTCTTCAGGATGAGTACAAAAGGTTTTACTATAACCAGAGTCGTTTCAACATTGAAGCCCTGGAGGAGGATGTTTACCTGATTGTGGGAAGACGGGGGTCGGGAAAGACATCGCTTACCAAATATTTCGGGTTTCAGGAGCACATCAAACACGCGCACAGCATTGATGTTGATGAACCGAACATTTACAGCGGCATCCTGCAGGGCCTGGCAGAGCGTCAATATCTTTCTGCCGACCTGGCAGTTATAGAAGTGGGGAAGATTTGGGATTATCTGATCTGGTCTCTGATCTTTGATGAATTTCGCGAAAAGGACCCTGCCATAAAAGCCGCCAGCCTTATGATTCGTAAAGGAACCGCCTCTCATTTTATCTACGACCTTTTGACTGGTTTGTTGAACAAATATGTGGATGAAAGCGGACGGGTTGCCAGCGATATTTCTGCAACTACCTCGTCGCCGGTGTTCGAAAGCGCAAAAGCGAAGGTGCTGGAAATTGCACGGAAAGAACCGGTCATTGTGGCGATAGATACATTTGAACGCTACAACCGCGAAGACACCGCCATGATGATTGTGACCGCCGCGCTCATCCAGCGCGCCAATGAATTCAACATTTCTTACGCGCATCGGGGCATTCATGTCAAGGCGTTTGTTTCGGCGGAGATTTTTCCACACATCAAAGAGAGCGTCATTACAAACACCACAAAATTCATCCGCAATCCGGTCTATTTGCGCTGGAAGCCGAAGGATTTGATTCGCCTGATTATGTGGCGGTTTTATCGCTACATGGAAGAACGCGGGCATCGGCTTTCGCTGCATGAACCCGCCTGGGATAATTTCAACGATATACTGGCGAAGTTGTGGAATCCCTATTTTGGGGAAAGAGTTCAAAACCTGCGCGGCGGAGAGGAAAGGAGTTTCCCCTACATTCTGCGTCATACGCAAATGAGACCGCGTCAACTGGTGGTCATTTGCAACAACATCGCCCGTCAGGCAGAGCGGGAGGGAAAGTTCCCCTATTTCAAGGAAGTTCCCATTTCCAAAATCATTGCAGAATGTGAATACGACCTGGCTGACGAAGTACTCAATTCTTATGATTTAATTTACCCGCATGTGGCAGACATCATCACCGCGCTGACGAACGCACCGATGATTTTCAAAGGCAATTACCTCGATCAGGTCGCCAAGCGGACCTCCAGCGCCTGGGCGCCGGGGACTTATTCCACCGCCGCCTTTCGGCGTGTGGTTGCCGAACTGGGAATCGTAGGCAAGGTGCGAAGCAAGGATGCGACGAGCATGATTATCGCCGCCGATTTCGAGTACGCCATGCAGGATCGCCTCACACTGACCAGCGATGATGAGTGCGTCATTCACCCGATGTTCTATTCCAAACTCCAGGTGAAAAAGAACGGCTGGATCGTCTATCCCTTCCCCGAACACGAAGATTATCAGCCCCTGCTGGAAAACAAGCGCCAATGAAGTACATCCGCAAATATTGGGCAATCTTTCAAATCACGCTGATTAATTCGCTGGCTTACCCCGGTGAACTCATCGGGCGGAGCCTGATGATCGTACCGTTCATGTGGATCTTCTACCAGCTCTGGAAAGTCACGTTCAGCGCGGCAGGCACAGAATCAATCAATGGCATGACGCTCTACAGCACCATGTGGTATCTGATGATGGCGGAAACCATCGAACTCAGCCGCCCGCAACTCGCGCGGACGATTTCAGAGAACGTCAAAGATGGCTCCATCGCCTACATTCTCAACAAGCCCTATAACTTCCTGCTGTACCAGTTCAGCAACTCGATGGGCGAGACGGTCTTCCGCGCGGGGATGAACGCCCTGTTTGGAGGGCTGGTGGTCTGGTGGCTGGTGGGTCCACCTCCCGCGCTTCAGGGCTGGACCTTCGCCTTGCTCGCCCTGCTCGGCACATGGATCATGAACTTTTGCATCACCTGCCTGATTGGGCTTTCAGCGTTCCTCGTGGAGGAGGTCTCGCCGTTCATGTGGATTTATCAGAAATTCGTTTTCATCCTTGGCGGGTTTCTCATTCCGCTCGATTTTTACCCGAACTGGCTGCAAACGATTGCGAAGTCTCTGCCGTTTGCCTACATGATTTACGGACCGTCGAAGTTATTCGTGGACCCTTCGATGGAACTGCTCGTGAACGTCCTTACCATGCAGGCGGTGTGGATTGCAGCGCTTGGAGCCATCCTCGCTCTGTCCTACAGACGCGGGGTAACGTACCTCACAGTGAATGGCGGATAGATGAAACACCTCAAATTCCTCCTTGCCATTTGGAAGGCAAACCTGCAATCCGTGATGGAGTACCGGGTCTCGTTCCTGACTCAGGTCATCGGGATGATGCTCAACAACTTCATCTATTTTGCAATCTGGCTGATTTTCTTCGACCGCTTCAAGGACGTGCGCGGCTGGGGCGCCAGCGAAATGTACGTCACCTTTGGGGTGCTTGCCAGCGCGTTTGGGCTGGTTTCGCTGTTCTTCGGCAATGCCTTTGTCCTCGGCGACATCATCAACAACGGGCGGCTCGACTATTACCTCTCGCTCCCCCGCCCTGTCTTGCTTCATGCTGTCGCCAGCCGCATGATCACCAGCGGCTTGGGCGATTTCACCTATGGCTTCATCAGTTATGCGCTTTCGGGACAGTTCACCTGGGACGGGCTGCTGCGCTTCATCCTTGCCATCCTGCTGGCGGCAGTAGTGTTTGCCTCGTTCTTGATTCTGGTCAACAGCCTGGCGTTTTGGGTGGGAATCGTCTCCAGTTTCACCAACTTGATGATCAATGCCATGCTCACCTTCGGCATCTATCCCATCACGCTCTTCGATAACTACGCCAAACTCATCCTTTTCACGGTTATTCCCGCCGCGCTGATGGGAGCGGTACCCGCCGAGTACATCCGCGCCGCCACCTGGCAAACACTGGCGCAGCTCCTGCTGGGAGCGGCGATTCTGCTTGGGCTGGCGGTGACCGTTTTCAGGTCGGGATTGAGGCGGTATGAATCGGGAAGCGCCATCCAGGTGGAGGTATAGCCCCGCTTTTCTGGTATAATCTCGGCTCGTGACTGGTCCTGCAAGCGGTTTCGCACGAGACTGCAAGCATGGAGACCTGCATAATCTTGTAGAAAGGAAAGCAAACGTCATGCCCTTACAGAAAGAAGTAAAGGCGGAACTCATCTCGAAGTATCACCGTCACGAGAGCGACACCGGTTCGCCCGAAGTTCAAATCGCCATCCTGACGGGGCGCATCCAGCAGTTGACCGATCACCTGCGCGCCAACAAAAAAGACGAGTCCTGCCGCCGCGGGCTTCTCAAACTGGTCGGACAGCGCCGCCGCATGCTCACGTATCTGCGCAAAGTGGATTACAAGCGGTATCTGGCGGTCACCGAAAGTTTGAACCTGCGCCACAAGTAAGTTTTTTTGTAGGGGCGGAGCAATGCTCCGCCCCTGCCCATATATTGTCCGCCGTCAGGAATTGAACAGCGCGAATGACTCCGGTCATTCACACTCTTCAGTCCCTGACCCAAGGCGGAAACCAAATTGTAGGGCTTGCATTGACCACAACAATTAACCGTCAAACCCGCGAATACGCGAAGAGGACAACCGGCTTTGCGCGTTTTGTGTTTGCCGGCAGGCGGTCGGTGCAGGCAGTTTAGGAGACAAAATGAAACCCGAATCCAAAAAATATTCAACCACTGTCGGAGGTCAGACCCTTACCTTCGAAACCGGCAAACTTGCCGGGCAAGCGGGCGGCGCCGTGACCTTCGGCACAGCCGAGTCAATGGTCTTTGCTGCCGCCACTATGGGCGATGTGCGCGAGGGCATTGACTTCTTCCCGCTCAGCGTGGAATACGAAGAAAGACTCTACGCCGGCGGCAAAATTCCTGGTTCGTTCTTCCGGCGGGAAGGCAAAGCCTCCACTGAAGCCGTCCTCACCGCCCGGCTCACCGACCGCCCCATCCGCCCGCTGTTCCAGGATGGCATGCGCAACGAAGTACAGGTCATCGTTTATTCCTACTCGTCCGACGGCGTCAACCCGCTCGATATCCTCGCCATCAACGCCGCATCAGCCGCCATCATGATTTCGGATATTCCCTGGAATGGACCTGTCGGCGCAGTGCGCGTCGGTCGCGTGAACGGCGAATTCGTCATCAACCCGACCTTCGCCCAAATGGACGCCTCTGACCTGGACCTGAGAATTGCCGGCACCAAAGACGCCATTCTCATGGTCGAATGCGGCGCAGACGAAATCCCCGAAGACGTGATGGTGGAAGCCCTCGAACTGGGTCACAAAGCCCTCCAGCCGTTGATTGATATCCAACTGCAAATGGCGGCGGAAGTGGGCAAGCCGAAACGTCAGGTAGAGTTATTCCTGCCCAGCGAGGAAATCAAAAAGAAAGTCTATGAACGCGTGAGCGGACCAATGAAAGAACTGCTCGAAAAACCGCTCTCCAAGAACGAGTTCTACAGCGGCATGACGGCAATCAAACAGCAGGCAGAAGCCGAACTTTGCACCGTGCCAGAAGGCGGCAACCCCGCCGATTACATCCCCGTCAATATGTTCCGCGAAGCGTTCGAAATGGCAGAACAAGCGGTCGTCCGCGAGCGCATTCTGAGCCTGGGCAAACGCCCCGATGGGCGCACGCCGACCGAAATCCGCCCGATTTGGTGTGAGGTAAACGTCTCGCCGCGGGCGCACGGCACCGGGCTGTTTACGCGCGGCGAAACCCAAATCTTATCGTTCGTCACGCTTGGCACACTGGGCGAGGCGCAAGAGTTGGATAACCTCTCCCCCATCGAGACGAAACGCTACATGCATCACTATAACTTCCCGCCGTTCAGCACAGGTGAGGTCAAGCCTCTGCGTGGGCAAAGCAGGCGCGAGATCGGTCATGGAGCGCTGGCAGAGCGTGCGCTGGAACCGGTCATCCCCAGCGAAGAGTCGTTCCCATATGCCATTCGCGTCGTGTCTGAGGCGCTATCTTCCAACGGCTCGACCTCAATGGGCTCGGTCTGCGGCTCGACACTGGCGTTGATGGATGCCGGCGTGCCGATCAAAGCCCCGGTCTCGGGTGTGGCGATGGGTCTCATCACCGATGAAAGCGGGCGTTACCAAATCCTGACCGACATTCAGGGCACTGAGGATCACCTCGGCGATATGGACTTCAAAGTGGCAGGGACGGCAAACGGCATCACTGCTCTGCAAATGGACATCAAAATCAGCGGCTTGAGCGCCCAGATGATGAAAGAGGCGCTCGAACAGGCTCGTGAAGCGCGTATGCACATCCTGGAAAAAATGCTCGAGGTCATCCCTGCGCCGCGCCCGCAAATCAAGGATCACGCGCCGCGCATCATCACGGTGAAAATTCCTGTGGACAAAATCGGCGCGCTGATTGGTCCCGGCGGGAAGAACATCCGCGCCCTGCAGGAAGAAACCGGCACCAAGATTGACGTGCAGGAAGACGGCACTGTGTATATCGCCTCCACCGACGGCACCGGTGCAAAGATTGCCCAGGAGCGTGTAGAGTCACTGGGAGAGAACGCCGTCATTGGCAACATCTATACCGGCAAGGTGGTGCGCATTGAAGCCTTTGGCGCATTCGTTGAAATACTGCCCGGAGTGGACGGACTCGTTCACATCTCACAACTGGACAGCGAGCGGGTGAACAAGGTAGAAGATGTAGTCAACATCGGAGATGAGATCACCGTGATGGTGACTGATATTGACCCGCAGGGTAAGATCCGCCTTTCGCGTCAGGCTGTACTTGAGGGATGGACCGCCGCAGAGGCGCGCGAAAAAGACCAGCGCAAGCCCAGCGGCGGAGGACGTCCGGGCGGGGGACGGGGCGGTGAGCGGGGCGGCAGAGGCGGCAATGACCGCCGCGGCGGCGGACGCGATCGAAGATAAAGAAAAAGACTTCCGAAGGTTTCAGCCCTCGGAAGTCTTTTTTCTCTGACGAGAAGTACATCAATTTTACGACTTCACATGGCGTCAGGAGGAAAAATCTATGTAATCCGTTTACAGGATCAGCATTGCGTCGCCAAACGAATAAAAACGATACCCCTCCCGTACGGCAGTTTCGTAGGTTTGAAGAATTTTCTCGCGCCCGGCAAATGCGCTGACAAGCATCAACAGCGTGGACTTTGGTAAGTGGAAATTGGTGATCATCGCGTCCACGATTCTGAACTGGTAGCCGGGCAGGATGTAAAGCGAGGTGGGACCCGTGAAAGGAGTAATTGGTAATCGGTAATTGGCGGCGGTTTCGAGCGTGCGGACGGAGGTGGTGCCAACTGCAATGACGCGCCCACCAGAGGCACGGGTTTGGTTAAGCGCGTCAGCGGTCTCCTGAGAAAGTTCGCACCATTCGGTGTGGATTTTATGCTCTGCGGGGTTATCTTCAGTCACCGGCGCGAAGGTATCCAAACCAACATGCAGGGTTACATACGCAACTTTCACGCCCTTTACCTGCAACTCCTCCAGCAAACGGGGGGTGAAGTGCAATCCAGCCGTCGGTGCTGCGGCAGAGCCGGGCGTGCGGGCGTAAACGGTCTGGTAACGCTCGGGGTCTTTCAACTCCTCATGGATGTAAGGCGGAAGCGGCACATGCCCCACTTTGGGGAAATACGGCTCGATGGGTTCGGAGAAGCGGATGAGGCGTTCTGACCCGTTCAGTACATCCAGGATTTCGGCAACGGGTCCTTCTGTTTCCACCTTTACTTTTTTGCCTGCATGCAAACCCTTGCCGCCGGCCAGCGCCTCCCATGTGACCTCGTCACGCCGGCGCAGGAGAAGAAGTTCGACGCGCCCGCCGGTTTCTTTACGGGCGAAGAGGCGCGCCGGGATGACGCGCGTCTGGTTAAGGACGAGGAGGTCGTTCGGGCGGAGATAATCCCCCACGTCACGGAAGAGGCGGTGTTCCAGTGTTCCCGTGCCGCGGTTCAAGACGAGCAGGCGGGATGAGTCGCGCGGCTCGACAGGTGTCTGTGCGATGAGGGATTCGGGGAGGTGATAGTCGAAGTCGGAGGTTTTCATGGACTTGACTACCTCTATTTCCTCCACAGCCGCGCAATGAGATTCAAAACAACCGTCAGGACAATCGAAATTAGCAGGCTGGTGGCAAGGGGGAAGTAGAAACGAAAGTTTTCACCCTCAATGCGAATGTCACCGGGCAGGCGCCCAAGAGGCAGGTTGAAGCGGGCGGCAAGGTACATCCCTCCACCCACTAACAACAAGATGATTCCAGCAAACATGAGGTAGCGAGCGATAGTTTCCATATCTTCGAGTCTCAAGGTTTGAAAGTTTACAGGTTGGCAGGTTGACTTTCAAAACTTCCAACCTTCAAACGTTCCAACTCACAAAAGTTTGGGTTGTTTCTCTTCCGTCCATGGCAGATTGAGATGCTCATACGCCGATTTGGTGGCAACGCGTCCCTGGGGGGTGCGGTCGAGGAAGCCCAGTTGCAGGAGGTAGGGTTCGACCACGTCCATGATGGTGTCCTGCTCTTCGCTGATGGAGGCGGCGATGGTGTTCAAGCCCACAGGTCCGCCGCCATATTTTTCAATGATGGTGCGGAGAACGCGGCGATCCACGTCGTCGAGACCGAGCGGGTCCACCTGGAGGAGGTCGAGCGCTTCCCGCGCGACTTCCCGGGTGATGACGCCATCGGCACGGACCTGGGCATAATCGCGGACGCGGCGCAGGAGACGCAGGGCAATGCGCGGAGTGCCGCGCGCGCGCCTCGCCACTTCGCTGATGCCTGATTCGTCTGCCTGAACCTTGAGCATTCCCGCTGCCCTTCTCACGATTTGACGCATGGCTTCGAGGTCGTAGTAATCCAACCGATAGACTGCGCCAAAGCGCGCCCGCAGCGGAGCAGTGACCAGCGCCAGCCGCGTTGTTGCGCCGACTATGGTGAAGCGGGGCAGTTTGAGGCGGATGGAGCGCGCCGAGGGTCCTTTGCCGATGACGATGTCGAGCGAAAAGTCTTCCATGGCGGGGTAGAGAACTTCTTCCACAGCGCGGCCGAGGCGGTGGATTTCGTCAATGAACAGCACATCGCCCTGGCGCAGGTTGGTGAGGATGGCGGCGAGGTCGCCGGCGCGCTCGATGGCGGGTCCGGCTGTCACTTTGACGTTGACGCCCATCTCGTTGGCGACGACGTGCGCGAGGGTGGTTTTTCCAAGTCCAGGCGGTCCGTAAAACAGGACGTGGTCGAGGGCTTCGCCGCGTTTTTTTGCCGCAGAAATGAGGATGGACAGGTTTTCTTTGACCTGATCCTGACCGATGAGGTCGGCGAGTTTTTGAGGGCGCAGGGCGTTGTCTACGCGGTCATCGGGTTTGGATTCGGGGTCGAGAGGGCGAGGGTTCGGCATGGAAGGGATTATAAAGGAGGAAGGATAAAGGGCGAAGGGTGAACGATGAAGGGCGAAGGGATGATTGGCAGGGTTTGGCTGAGGGGAGAAAAGTTCGATTGGGTAGAGTCGGGCGTCGGTTAAGTGTGAAGCGGGGTTTCGTCCAAATGAAAAAGGGACGGCTGGCAAAGCCGTCCCTGCGGTGCGTCAGGGTCAATCATTCGAGGGGTTCGAAGGTGACTTCTACGGTCATGCCCCATTTGAGACGCGGGTCGGTTTCTTCTACGTTGATGTAAACGGTGTAGAGGACGTCGCCGCTTTGGAGGTAGGAGGCGCCGCTGATGTCGGTGACGATGCCTTTGAGGGTGAGGTCGGGAAGGGCGTCGGGGGTGAAGGTGACCGCCTGACCGACTGCGATATTGACCACTTCGAGTTCGGTGATGTCGCTGGTTTCGATGACCCATGCGGAGGTGTCGGCAATGCTGACGGCACGGGATTCGGGACCGACCTGTTCGCCGAGGCTGACGGCTACGTCCATGACGACGCCGTCGAAGGGGGCGGTGAGGATGTAGTTGGCGAGCGCCGCTTCTGCGGCGGCAACCTGCGCTTTGGCGGCTTCGAGGCGGGCTTCGGCGAGGGCTAACTGGTCTTTGTTGATGCCTTCAGCGGAGATTTCCCACTGGTATTTTGCTTCTGCTTCGGCGGCAAGGGCGGCATCCAGGGCGGCGCGGGCGGAGTCATGTTCGCGTTGGATTTTTTCGAGTTCGGCGACGGCGTTGTCGTAATCCCGCTGTGCGGTGCGCAATTTGTCTTCGGCGGTTTTGCGTTTGGTGTTGTCGGGGTCGAGGTCTTTGTATTTGTCGAACTCGGTTTGGGCATCTTCCAGGTCTTGTTTGCGTTCGTTGACGGTTGCCTGCTGGTCGTCAATGCGCTTTTGAATGTCGCGCGGGTTGATGTCGTTCCATTTTTTCTGCGCTTCGGCGCGGACGATTTGCGCTTTTTGGTAGGCGTCCCATGCGGCGGCGCGGTTTGCGTCGGCAGTGCGGGTCAGGGTATCGAGGGTTTGCTGTGCGCTGAGTAATTCCAGTTTTGCTGCGGCAAGCCCGGCTTCCGCTTGAGCCGCATTGGAGAGCCGCGCGAGCACGTCGCCTTTATGGACCCGGTCGCCGATTTTTATGTTGACCTGTTCCACGATCCCGCGCGCCTGGAACGACAGGTTCGCGGCGCGGACGGGCTTGAGATGTCCCTCCGCCACAACCGCGTTCGACGAAACGGCAGAAGCGGAGGGGGTGTTTTCGGTTGCAGGAGCCGTCTGCTGGGTGGCGCAGGCGGTGAGTCCCAGCGCGAGGAGGACGAATAGTATTGCAAGGTTGTTAAGTGTTTTCTTCATGTTACCTTCCTTATACCCTCTCCCCTTGCCCCTCTCGCAAATTGGGAGAGGGGTTGGGGTGAGGGAAAATTATTCATTGATGTTACGCACCGTCCCGAAGGTTTGGGCAAAATCCAAGCCTGATTTACGTGAGCCTTCGGGACGTTTTGCGTAAGGGGAGTTATTCATATGCCAGTACTTCGCGGATGGTGAGGCGTGCGGCGTTGCGCGCCGGCAGGACACTCGCCACGGCAGATAAGATCAATACCAGCCCCAGCCAGATGGCATATCCCATGTAGGTGAAGACCACTGCGATGGGGGTTTGGAACACCGCCAGGCTGACGATGTATGAAAGCCCGTAGGTAAAGGGTATGGAGAGAATGATTGCCAGCGCAAAGGAAATCAAGCCGATGACCACGCCCTCGGCGATGACCGTGCGCATGACGGCGCGGTCGTCTGCGCCGATGGCGCGCGTGATGCCGATTTCACGGGTGCGTTCGAGGACGTTCATGCCCATTGTGCCGGTCAAGCCCATCGAGCCGACGATGGCGGTCAGGATTGCCATGATGAGCAGAAAGGTGACGAGGATGTCGAGGCTTTCCACCGCCACATCCAGCGAGGCGCTGCCGGCCTGTGCTACGCGCACTTTGAAGCCTTTGTCGCGCAGGAATTTGTCCAATTCTTCGGCTTTGGCGTCCTGATAGGCGCGGTCGTGGCGTTCGGTCACCACGCGGTAGGAGAAGGAGCGGTTCGCCTGTTTGTTCATGACTGAGATGTACTCGAAGGGGGCGTACCCGATCAGCCCCTCCTGATCCACGAACTTGAAGAGACCGATCACCTGCCAGATTTCATCGCGTCCGTCAATGCGCATCGTCACGTAATCGCCCGCCTGCAAGCCGGGAAAGGACTTTCGCACCCCCTCGCTGACCGCCATCTTGCGCACATCGTCCGGGCGGATCCAGCGTCCCTGCACAAGGATGGGTTGAACCAGGCGGCTTTCAGCGGGCGGCGCCAGCAATGTGATGTTTTGAACCACCCTGCCCTGCTCATCCAGCAATTCGCCGCCCGCGAACTGCCAGCCTTCCACTGCGACGATACCATCCACGCTTCGCACCACCCGCTCGACCTCCTGCAGGCGATAGGGCTGGTCGAAATCGAGGCTTACGTCGGCGCGGAAGTATTTGCCGATCTGCCCGATGTAATCGTGCAGGGTGACGCGCACATTGAAGACGGAGATGAAGATCGCGCCGCCCATCGTCAGCGTGAACAAGGTCAACGCCAGGCGGCTCTTGCGGCGAAACGTGTTTCGCAGTGAAATGATGAAGGGACGCGGGATGTGGATTCCGCGCGCGGCAAGCAGACGAGTCACTTTGACCTGCGCCCAATCGAACCACGAGAGACGCATCTCTCCGTCTTTGAACTGAATCTCGTCTTCAGCCGCCTCTCCGCTGAGAGCGCGCAAAACGGTGATGCGTGAACCGTTGACCACCGGCGCCAGCCCCGCAATCAGCGGCACGAGCAGCCCCACCGCGATTTGAATGAAGAACGGCAACGGCAGCAGGCGATAGCCCAGCAGATTGAAATCCAACTGGCTGGCAATGAACGAAGCCAGCTGGTACGCTCCGATCCCGCCAAATGGGACGGCAATGAGCAAAGCCAGAACGCCAAACGCCATGATGAGCGCGATGTACATCTCAAAGACCTGGCGTCTTTGCCCGCCAATCAACTTCATCACGCCGATGTGGCGCAGGTGCTGGTTGAGCAGAGCGCTCAGGGTGTTCGAAATCAACGAGCTGGAGAGGAACACAATCAGAATACCCAGCGCCAGCAGGATGCCCAAAATGGCGTTGACGGTGCTGGCAAGCGGATGCCTGTGCGTCTCGGCAAAGCGCAAGCGGATGACGAATCCGCCGGATTTTTCGATCTTGTCTTTCAATTCCGCGCCCACTTCACGGATGTAGCGCAGGTCGTCGCCATTGCCCGCCACACGAATCAGCATGCGGTTGTAGAGTTTTGGCTGACCCAGGTATTGCAGGGTGTCGGTGGTGATGTATCCGAACGGCGAGGCGAGGAAGTCGCCGGCGCCGGCTGCGGTATCCTGCACGATGCCGACGACAGGCAGGGTTTTGGTGGAGCCGTCGGGGAGTTGAAATTCGAGGAGACCTCCCACGCTCACGTCGAGGTCACGAAGCGCATCCTTTTCCAGCAGGACTTCGCGTTTGGCAGGGGCAGACTTTCCCTCGAGGGGATTGAGGAGGTTGATGGCGTTGTCTTCAAAACTATCGAAGGCAACCATGTCGAGGGTGGTCCATTTTTCGGTGCCTGGCACGCGCACACGCATGTTGAAGACGCGCCGCGCTTCGGCATCTGCCACGTGCCTGTGGTTTTGAATGGAGGCAAGAATGGCGTCGTCGAAATTGGTCATGCGCATTTCGATGTTGGCGGGCTGGTTCGCCGCAAACGAGGCGCTCATATCGTTCGAGATGATTTGATATGCGCCCGCGATGACGCCAATGGAAAACACGCCCACTGCGATGGAAAAAACCACCAGCAGGGTGCGCCCTTTGTTGTCGAGCAGGTCGTGCAATATTTTTCGCCAGCGAGGTCTCATAATTTTCCAGGTGGTGGTTGAGTAGTCCTGCGTGATTTTCGCAGGATATATCGAAACCACAGATTGTTGTTTACAGGTCTCATGCTGGTTTCGATACGTCCCTCACTGCGTTTGGGACTACTCAACCAGCGTTTATTTCCGCCGCCGAAACAGGGAGAAAAATCCGCGCGCTGTGCGGCTGTCGGCAGCGCGGTGTTCTTTGAGCCGTTCCTGCACGATCTTCGCGACCGCCTCGGCGGTGATTGGGGATTGGTCCATCACGCGCTTGAAGTCTTCGCGTCTGATGGTCAGCACTTCGACGGGACCCTCGGCGCCCGCGCGCACATTGGCAATGGACTTACCGCCGCGCATCAGTTCGATTTCGCCAAAGAATTCGCCCGCTTTGAGGCGGGAGATGATGGTTTCGCCGCCTTTGCGGTCGAATAACACCACTTCCACTTCGCCCTTGTGAATCATAAAAAACTTCTCCACATGCTCGTCGCGGGAGATGATGGTGGCTTTGGCGGGGTACACTTCGGTTTTGGCAAGTCTGGTAAATTCCATCATGTGACGGTGCCTGAGCCACGGCAGGGCTTTGGCAACGGTTTCGTTGATCAATTCACCGTCCGAGATGATGATGTTGCGGGTGGTGCGCGAGGTCAGCGAGGGGTCGTGCGTCACCATGACAACCGTCTTACCGCGGCGCGAGAGTTCTTCGAACAGGTCAATGATGGTGTTTGCCGATTTGGTGTCGAGGTTGCCTGTCGGTTCGTCCGCCACCAGCAGAGGCGGGTCACAGGCGAGGGCGCGGGCAATCGCCGCCAGTTGCTGCTGCCCGGTGGAAACCAGCACGGGCAGTTTGTTGGCAAACTTCTCCAACCCCACCAGTTCGAGCAGTTCCATAGCGCGCTTCGGGCGCTCGTCGAAATCGTACCTCTCGGCGTAATCCATCGGGAGCATGACGTTTTCGAGCAGGGTCAGCATGGGCATCAACTGGAAGAATTGAAACACAATGCCCAGGTTGCGTCCGCGCCACTTCGAGCGCTGGCTTTCGGTGACGCCGGTGTAAATATCGGTGCCGCCGATGACCACGCGCCCCGCTGTAGGATGATCGATTCCCGTGATCATGTTCAACAGCGTGGACTTTCCGCTCCCCGACTTGCCGACGATGGAAACAAACTCGCCGCGCTTGATAGTCAGGTCAATGCCTTTGAGGACGGTGAATTCGCCGGCCGCGCTTTTGAACGTCTTGACGACGCCGTGCATGTCGATCATGGCGTCAGCGGAGGTCATGGCATGTTGGACAGAGACAGGCTGAGGGGCGGAGCGACGCGGTCTCATTTCTTTCGCCTCCCGCCAGACCTGAGGTCTGCTTGCGCCAAAACAGGCTGATCCAACTCCCCATCTGTAATCTGCAGCGTGCGGGAGAAGCGCGGCGCCAGCGAGGTGTCATGCGTCACCATGACGATGGTCTTGCCCTGCTCCTCCACCAGACGCTGGAAGAGTTCGAAGATGTGATCGGCTGTGACGGAGTCGAGGCTGCCTGTCGGCTCATCGGCGATGAGGATGGGCGGGTCGTTTGCCAATGCGCGGGCAATTGCCACACGCTGCTGCTGCCCGCCGGAGATCAGGGATGGAAATTTATCCGCATGTTCTTCGATTTCCATGAGGCGGAGTAATTCGAGCGCGCGCTCACGGGAACGTTTGGGGTGAAAGTTGCCGCACAAATCCATGGGAAGGGTGATGTTTTCGACGAGGGTAAGCATGGGCAGCAGTTGAAAGGACTGGAAGACAACGCCCATCGTTCGTCCGCGCCAGAAGGCGATTTCGTCCTCCTTCATGTGATGGACGGACACGGATGAGCCGTTTGCATGGACCAGGACCTCGCCGGAGGTGAGATGATCTACACCGGTAATCATGTTCAGCAATGTGGATTTGCCCGCCCCCGATTTGCCGACGATGCCAAGAAATTCCCCTGCTTGCACCTGCATGTTAATACCTTTGAGCGCAGGGAAATCACCTGCGGCGGTGGAATAAACTTTTACCACGTCGCGCAGTTCAATGAGGGGTTGGGAAGGGAGACCAGGATTCATAACAAGGGTATTGCTGTCACAGGTGAAGATTGCTTCATCAGGCTTTGCCCTCTTCGGAATGGTTCGTATGGCGAATCTTGTGTAAAAGTGTAAAAGCAGTTTTGTGGGCGCACCATACAATATTGATTTTACTCCTATCAATGGCTTGTGACAATTTTCCTAATTTGAGACTTATACATGTCGTTCTGTAAAAATCGTTTGTGTAACGTCGCTGAATGCGGCGGTAGAGACCGCCTGATACACGCTTTCGTGAAGTACTGAAAATAATCTCTCATGCAGGTGGCATTTTATTGGAAGGCGTTTGGGGGCTATAATAAAGCAACTCATTTTTTGGAGGCGATCATGTCCAACATTTACGAATCGAAACATCCGCTGGTGGCGCACAAACTTTCCCGCTTGAGAGACAAAAGCACAGAGCCGAAGAAATTCCGCGAACTGGTACGCGAAATTTCCGCTCTGCTTGCCTACGAAGCCACCGCCGATCTGGCAATCATGCCGCGCGAGCTGGAAACGCCGCTTGCCAAAATGACCGGATATGAACTCAAGGAGAAAATTGGGCTGGTGCCCATTTTGCGGGCAGGGCTGGGGATGGTGGAAGGCGTGTGGAGCCTGATGCCGAGCGCGGAAGTCTGGCATATCGGTCTGTACCGCGATGAACATACGCTCAAGCCTGTGGAATATTACAACAAACTTCCCACCGAGCCGCGTGTTTCGGTCTGCCTGATTCTCGACCCCATGCTTGCCACAGGCGGTTCGGCAACCGCTACAGCCGACGTTTTGAAGAAATGGGGCGTGAAGAAAATCAAATTCGTAGGGCTGATTGCGGCGCCGGAAGGCATCAGAGCCATGCAGCAACAGCATCCCGATATTCCGATTCACATCGCCGCCATTGACAGTCACCTCAACGAGAGAGCCTACATCGTACCGGGGTTGGGCGACGCGGGAGACAGGCAGTTTGGGACAGGATAGTTGGTGGATTGGTGGATTGGTAGATTGGTAGATTGGTAATTGGTGAATGATGAAAGCCATGCTATTGCGCGGACTGGCTCCGCTGGCGCAAAACCCCACTCCTCTTTCGCTCGAAACTATCCCCGACCCCGAACCCGCCGCAGACGAGATCCTGCTCCGCGTCACACGCTGCGGGGTTTGCCACACGGAACTGGACGAGATCGAAGGGCGCACTCCTCCTCCACGTCTGCCTGTGGTGTTGGGACATCAGGTGGTGGGAAACATTGAAGAGGGGAAGAACAAAGGACAGCGGGTGGGCGTGGCGTGGATCGCATCCGCGTGCGGGACGTGCCATCACTGCCTGGCAGGGAACGAAAACCTGTGCGCAGACTTCAAAGCCACCGGGCGCGACGTGAATGGCGGCTACGCCGAGTATATGAAAGTCCGCGCGGAGTTTGTGCACCCCATCCCTGAAGCGTTCACCGACTCGGAAGCGGCGCCGCTGTTGTGCGCAGGGGCAATCGGGTATCGGTCTCTGCGGTTGAGCAATATTCAAGATGGACAGAATTTAGGCTTGATGGGCTTTGGCGGGTCGAACCATCTGGTGTTGAAGATGGCAAAGCACAAATTCCCGAACGCAAAGATTTTTGTCTTCAGCAGGAATCCATCGGAGCGCGAGTTTGCTCTGTCGCTGGGGGCGGCTTGGGCGGGCGCAATGGGGGAGAATCCGCTCGAGGGGTTGGATGCGGTCATTGACACGACGCCGGTTTGGGGTCCAGTGAATGAGGCGTTGAAGGTCTTGAGTCCGGGCGGGAGGCTGGTGATCAATGCGATTCGCAAGGAGGAGTCCGATAAAGAAGTCTTATCCAGATTGGATTATCCGTCGCAGTTGTGGATGGAGAAGGAAATCAAGAGCGTGGCAAATGTGACGCGCGCCGACGTGCGGGAGTTTTTGGCGCTGGCGGCGGAAGCGGGTATCAAGCCTGAGTTTCAGGAGTATGAATTGAAGGACGCCAATCAGGCGCTGCTCGAATTGAAGCAGGGAAAAATTCGCGGAGCAAAGGTGTTAAGGGTGGCAGAGGCTTGAGGGCTTCACTTTACATCCAGCCCGGTGAGGCGCGTCAACAACTTGTGGATGAGGATGACCGGCAACAGCAATAGGGCATGAAAAGCCGAACTCAACCCCAAAATGACCGCCACCGAACTGAGAAAGCCGCTCACCAGCGGCGCGACGTTTGCCAGCATCCATGGACCTGCGCCCACCAGCAGAGCAAGGGCGAACAGAACCGCCACCGAAATCAATAACTCCAGCCAGGCATGACGGTCGGACTCGGACGGCATCATCGTACTGCTGACGGCAAATGCCAGATAGAACCACAGGTAAAAATCTTTGACGGCAGGCAGAAAACGAAGCCCCAGCCAGAACAAGTCGAATTGCCCGTTGCGAAAGGTATCCCACAGCACACGCATCTCCAGACGATAAATGGCAACGTAAGCGACGAACAGCGTGCCAAAGATCAACGGCGCGGCGCCAATCAGCGAATCGCGCAGGATGTCTGATTTGGCGGTTTCTACATAGCCAAGTTGCAGGCGTCCGTTCGGCAGGGCGCGCGGGATGACGGAAAATCCGCCGGTCCGTACGCGCAGGAGTTTTGCCGTCAGAAAATGGCTCAACTCATGCAAAAAAACGCCCGGCAGGAAAATGATTTGAAAGAACACGATGGTCAAACGCGCATCGCGGGTGAGAAGCAAAAACACCGCCTGTATCTCACGGTGCAAAAGCCGCTGGAGAAAGACCAGCGGCACGAGCGAGGCAACAAACCAGAAGAAGCCAGCGAGTTGATTCATGGATGTCCCCGATTATAAGACCGTGAACGATGGACGGAAGACCGTCATCATTCGTTCACGGTCTATTGTCCACAGTCTATTATCTGCCAGCCGCCCTCACGATGGCGGCAAACTCCTCCGCTTTCAGGCTTGCGCCGCCCACCAGCGCCCCGTCAATTTCAGGCTGCTGGAAGAATTCCGACGCGTTCGCCGCCGTGACCGACCCCCCGTACAGGATGCGAATCGCCTGCGCGTTTTCCTCGCCGAACAACCGGCTCAGGGCTGGACGAATCACCTGTCCATGCACAGCATTGGCATTTTCCCCGCTGGAGGCTTTTCCTGTGCCAATTGCCCACACCGGCTCATACGCGACCACAATGCGCGAAGCGCTGGCAGGAGCGACGTCTGCAAGACCCAAATTGATTTGGCGCAGAACCACTTCCGAGGTCCGCCCGGATTCGTACTCATCCAGCGTTTCGCCCACGCAGACGATGGGCGTCAGGTCATGTTTGAGAGCCGCATGGAGTTTCTTGTTGACCGTCGAGTCCGTTTCACCGAAATACGTGCGCCGCTCCGAGTGACCGATGATGACGTAGTTGCATAACTCCTTCACCATGCCCGGCGAGATCTCACCGGTGAATGCGCCTTTTTCTTCCCAGTGCATATCTTGTGCGCCAAGCCCAATGCCGCTGCCTTCGAGCATGGATGCAACAGCAAAGAGAGAGGTGAACGGCGGGCAAAGCGCCTTTTCCACGCCGCCAATTTTCATCAGCGGACCCAGCAGTTGCGAGACGAGTTCGCGCGCCTCGGCAGCGGTTTTATTCATCTTCCAGTTTCCAGCAACGAAGGGTGTACGCATGGGTTCTCCAGAGTTTTGTATGAGTCTACTGCAAAAAGGTGAAAATCGAACCACAGAGACACGGAGACACGAGCATAAGTAATGAAAGGAAACTCTGTGACTCCGTGTCTTCGTGGTGAAACTTCAGGGCTTTTGCAGTGGAGTCTTGTACAGAACTTGTCTCAAAAATACCTTGCCGCCTGACAGTTTCATTTTCTGCCCCACCGCCCGACGATCAATCGTCGGGCTAATGCCCCCAAAGCCCGCTTCAGCGGGCTGGCAGTCGGTTTTAACCGACTTTGTGGGCGTAGCCGGCGGATTTATCCGCTGGCAATGGCTCAGGGTAACATTTTTGAGATGATTTGTAGTATTACAGCGCAAAGTTCGACGCTAGAGAGCGTCTCTTACGCTGTGGCGTAGGCAGACATTCACAAGTTTAAGCTGTGTACCTGTTTGCGTTTTCCTGTTGAAGATTATTTACTCACCTTACGCGAAACGTCCCGAAGGTTTTCGTAATTTATGCTTGATTTCCAGTCCAACCTTCGGGACGGTGCGTAACATCAGTTATTTATCGTTCAATGCGGCTACACCGGGCAGTTCCTTCCCCTCGAGGAATTCCAGCGATGCGCCGCCGCCCGTGGAAACATGCGTCATCTGTTTGGCAACGCCCGCCTTCTTGACTGCACTGGCGCTGTCGCCGCCGCCGATGACGGTGGTCGCGCCAGATTCCGCCAGCATGCGGGCGAGGGCAAACGTCCCTTCGGCAAATTTCGGCATTTCGAACACGCCCACCGGTCCGTTCCATACGATGAGTCTGGCGCCGGTCAAAGCCTGTTTGTACAGTTCGAGGGTTTTTGGTCCCACATCGAGCATACGCCAGCCAGCGGGAATCTTGTCCACATCCACAATTTGAGTGTTGGCTTCAGCATCGAAGCGGTCTGCAATGACGGCGTCCACCGGCAGAATGAGTTTATCGCCAGACTTCGCCATGATCGCCCTGGCGGTTTCGAGGGAGGCTTCCTCAACCAGGCTGTCTTGCATGTTGAGTCCTTTGGCGGCAAGGAAAGTATTCGCCATGCCGCCGCCGATGATCAACTTGTCGCATTTGGCAAGCAGGGTTTCGACAACCAAAATCTTATCGCTGATTTTTGCTCCGCCCAGAATGGCAATGTAGGGGTGTTCGGGGTTGGCGACGGCTTTGCCGAGATATTCGAGTTCCTGCTCCATGAGGAAGCCGGCGACAGCCGGCAAAAAGCGGGCGATTCCCTCCGTGGAGGCATGAGCGCGGTGCGCAGAGCCGAACGCATCGTTGACATAGACATCTGCCAGCGCCGCCATTTGCTTTGCCAGCTCGAGATCGTTCTTCTCCTCTCCCGGATGAAAGCGGGTGTTTTCCAGCATGAGGACTTCGCCAGGCTTGAGCGCCTTCGCCATCGCCTCCACTTCAGGACCGACGCAATCGGGCGCCATTTTGACGGGAATCCCCAACAGCGAAGATAAGACTTCGGCAGCCGGGCGCAGGCTGAATTCCGGGTCTGGACCGCCTTTCGGGCGTCCGAGGTGGCTGGCAAGCAGGAGCGAGGCGCCCTGTTCAAGGCAATACTGGATGGTCGGCAGTGCGGCGCGGATGCGCTTGTCATCGGTGACTTTGCCCTCTGCCATGGGCACATTGAAATCCACGCGCATAAAGACGCGCTTGCCTTTCAGATCAACGTCTCTTACGGTTTTTTTGTTCATGATTTTCTCGGTAGATTCGTAGATGGGTAAATTAGAAAAATGGTAGATCGGTTTTCCAATAGACCTCTTGTAAAAGTGCTTCTTTGCCACGGATTTACACAGATTTCCACTGATTTTTCATAAAAATTCGTGTAAATTCGTGAAATCCGTGGCTAAACACTCAAGGCAAATCCACCTCACGGCTTATGCAAGAGTTCTAATCTGCCAATCGACCAATTACAGGCTCTTCGCCATCAACGCTGCCAGGTCGGCAGTGCGGCACGAGTAGCCCCATTCATTGTCGTACCAGGTGACAACCTTGACGAAGTTGCTCTTCTCTTTGCCAAGCACCATAGTGAATTGCAGGTCAACGGAGGAGGAGTGCGGGTCGCCTTTGAAGTCAATGCTGACAAGCGGTTCGTCCACTGCTTGCAGAATGCCGCGGAAACGGGGCTGTTTGGCGGCTTCACGGAACGCCTGGCGGAGTTCCTCGGTAGTGGTTTCCTTTTCGAGTTCAGCGGTGAAATCTACAATGGAGACGGTGCTGGTCGGCACGCGCAGGGCATAGCCGTCGAATTTGCCTTTGAGGTCAGGAATGACCAGAGCTACCGCTTTGGCGGCGCCGGTGGTCGTCGGGATGATGCTCATGGCGGCGGCGCGGGCGCGGCGCAGGTCAGAGTGCGGCAGGTCGAGAATTTTCTGATCGTTGGTGTAGGCGTGCACGGTGGTCATAAAGCCGCGCTTGATGGTAAAGGCATCGTGGACCACTTTTGCGGCGGGCGCCAGGCAGTTGGTGGTGCAGGAGGCATTCGAGACCACATGATGCTTTGCCGGGTCGTATTTGTCTTCGTTCACGCCCAGCACGACGGTCAGGTCTTCGCCTTCAGCAGGGGCAGTGATGATGACCTTTTTGGCGCCGCCCTTGGTGATATGGTTGACAGCGCCTTTGACCGCTTTTCCTTTTTTGTTCACGCCGTCTTCTTTGATGGTGAACAAGCCGGTGCCTTCGATGACAATTTCCACGCCAAGATCGCTCCATGGAATTGCCGCCGGGTCGGTCTCTTTGAAGGCTTTGAGTTTTTTGCCGTCAATCAACAAGCCGTCGTCCACCACTTCCACGGTGCCGTTGAAGCGCCCGTAGTTCGAGTCGTACTTGAGCAGGTGCGCCATGGTCTTCATGTCGCCAATGTCGTTGAAAGCAACGACTTCCAATTCGTTGGGATATTTGTCGCGAATCGCCTTGAGAACCTGGCGACCAATGCGTCCAAACCCATTAATGCCAACTTTTACAGCCATAATAAACCTCCAGGTTTGATTTGTGATGAAGTATACAAAACGATTGTATCATACAGACTGTACAGTCAAATGGTAACAAAAGTAACTTTAACGTAAATTCGTGATAAGACGGTTGTGTGACAAGTCTCCAACTTGTCGGCGCAAGTCAGAGACTTGCGCTGCGCGGCGGCGTGATATTCGTTCATGGGGAACGTTACAGAACGTCCGCCTACGCCCGCGTAAGAGACGCTCTCTAGCGTCGAACTTTGCGCTGTAATACGAACTGACGTTAACTTTATTCCAGCGGACTGGTGTACTCGGCGAGAAGGGTTATCAATGCTTCTGCAAGTTTCTTCGAGTCGTGCCGCCAGGGATACGCCGCATCCGCGAGGTCGGCGCAACGGACACGCCCATCAGCCAGCGATTTTTCGTCCACCTGCACCCACTGCGAGTCGTCGAGCAATTGTCCGTTGTAGTTATCGTTGCACAGCACCACATCGAACAATCTCTCGCCCACATGCTCCTCCAACACCCGCACATGATCATGGCACGAAAACAGGTCGGTTTCGCCTTTTTGCGTGGCGATGTTACTCACATATACCTTGACTGCGCGGCTCGCCCGAATGGCGCCCAGCAAATCGTGAACCAGCAGGTTGGGCAGCAGGCTGGTGTAAAGACTGCCCGGCCCGACCACAATCATATCGGCATTGAGCAGCGCGCGAATGACCGGCGGGTACGCCGAAGCATCGTTCGGCTCCAGCCAGACGCGCTGGACACGACCGCGCATTTGCGGAATGCGGCTCTCTCCCTCCACCCGAACCTGATTCAACGAATGAGGCAGTTGCATATCTGCAACCAGTTTCACATTGTGGAGCGTGGAGGGCAGCACACGTCCACTCACCGACAATACCTTGCCCGACTCGGCAATAGCGCTCTCGAAACTGCCGGTAATTTCTGCCAGCGCCGTGATGAACAGATTCCCAAACGAATGACCATCCAGATTGCCCGCGCCGCTGAAACGGTATTGAAAAAGTTGAGTAATCATCTGCTCATCGTTCGAGAGCGCCGCCAGACAGTTGCGAATGTCGCCCGGCGGCAGGATGCCGAAACTCTCGCGCAGCCGCCCCGAAGACCCGCCATCGTCTGCCACAGTGACGACCGCTGTCAGGTTGCGGGTATAGGCTTTCAGTCCGCGCAGAAGCGTGGCGAGACCATGCCCGCCGCCGATGGCAACGATACGCGGTCCACGCTCACGGCGGCGAAAGTTCGCCAAATCTTCTACCACAGCGCGCCCCGGTCGAATATAAGGACGCAGAAGCGAACGGTTCAACTGCCAGATGCCATACGCCACAAGCCCCACACCCAGCCCCGCAAAAATTGCCACACGCAAACCGCGCGGCAAAAAACGCAGAGAAGCATATGAAAGGAGGGTCAACAGGATGGGGTTTGTCGAATCGGTGCGGTACAAATCCAGCAAAAAGATGGCAAGCCCCACGCCAAGCAGGGTAATCCCCAACAATACCAGTAAAAACCAGCGTTTTACTCCCAGCCCCGGCACAAACCACCGCCCCAGCCCCCGAATATTTTTCAAAAAACGGTCATTTTTTTCGCTCATTGTGAAATGAGTCTAGCAGGGAGGGCGTGCAAAGTCAATCGGCGCATGCGATATAATTGCCGCCATGAGCCTGATCATCGCCATAGACATCGGCGGCACACATATTCGCACCGCCGCTTACGCCCCCGGCAGCATCAAACCTCTCGCCCACCACAAAACCCGCTCGCTCGCCCAAACCCCCGGCGTATTCGACCGCCTCCTCAAAGCCGTCGAAGCCGTATGGCAGGAGGGCAAGGTTTCAGCGATTGGCATCGCTTCGCCGGGTCCGCTCGACCCGCACAGCGGCATCATCCTCGATACGCCCAACATCCCCGAATGGGCAAATTTCCCGCTTGCGCCTAAACTCTCCCAAAGGTTTGGCGTGCCGGTGTACCTCGATAACGACGCCAACCTGGCAGGACTTGCCGAATGGCAGTATGGCGCCGGCAGGGGGCACAGCGACATGGTCTATCTGACCATCAGCACCGGCGTGGGCGGCGGCGTGATTAGCAACAACCACTTGCTTCAGGGCTATCGCGGCATGGGCGCAGAACTGGGTCACATGATGATTGACCCAAACGGTCCATTGTGCGGATGCGGTCACCCCGGACATGTCGAGTCGTTTTCTTCGGGACCTGCCATCGCGCGCTATGTCAACGAGCGAATTAAAGCCGGCGACAAAACCACGCTTCAAGCGGACCCGAACCTGACTCCTGCCCAAATAGCCGATGCCGCGCTGAAAGGGGATACGCTTGCCCTTTCAGCCTATGCCCGCGCCGGTGAATATCTCGGCATGGCTGTTGCGAACTATCTTGCCATTTTCGACCCGTCTATTCTGATTTTTGGCGGCGGGGTCTCGCAGGCTGGCGATTTACTGTTCAAGCCCTTCGAGGAAAGCCTGCGCCGGCATGTCTTCCATCCGCATTATCTGGATAACCTGACCATTACCAGAGCCGCCCTGGGAGATGACGCCGGCTTGTTGGGAGCGCTGGCGCTGGCAAGGCTTTCGCTGGCTGAAAAGGAAAAGGTAAGTGCAGGTCAAGATGTGTAAGTCAGAGTTTTTCACGCATCCTTTATGGATGGCAACCAAATGGTGGACTGCCGATCGGGTGGGGTAAAGGCTGATTTGGTTGAAGCAGGCTCCGGCTGAGCAAGCCGCGCTTTGTCCGTTATGGGCAGGGCGAAACGTTTTTTACAATCCCATTTATCACATTTATTATCAAAACAGGCGCTTGCTGTCGTTTTTACGGCAGCAGGCTGATTGGCAAGGAGTTTCCCATGAAAAAACTGAACGTA
>Ga0272446_1002111_pt1 | contig 27793 bp, 22 predicted proteins | sample YNPCB0061_FD_194587 | JGI IMG/M metagenome (GOLD analysis project Ga0272446, IMG submission 194587) | Hot spring microbial mat communities from Yellowstone National Park, WY, United States - YNP-CB-006-1 | ecosystem: Environmental > Aquatic > Thermal springs > Hot (42-90C) > Sediment | place...
GCACCGCGCGCCGTCCAGGAGCTGTATGGCTTCATCATCGGCGAGGAGGCGCGCAAGATCCTGCGGAAAGCTGGAATCCAGACCTCACCGGAACGGTGAGCCCGGTGACACTTCGTATATCTGCTAGGAGTCGATCATGAGCCATACGACATTCGTCACCACCAGCAGGGGGCTGCGGCGTGACACCTTGCCGATGCGGCTGTTCGAGAAGGCCAAGCGTCTGGGCGTCTGGAACCCGAGCGAGATAGATTTCAGCCAGGACATTGACGACTGGGCGACGCTTACCGCCGACGAACGCGACCTTGTGCTCCGGCTGACGGCGCTCTTTCAAGCCGGTGAAGAGGCCGTCACGCTCGACCTGCTGCCGCTGGTCGCCACGATCGCGGCTGAAGGGCGCGTCGAAGAGGAGTTGTTCCTCACCAGTTTTCTCTGGGAGGAAGCCAAGCACACGGATTTTTTCAGCCGCTTCCTTGAGGAAGTAGCAGGGTTCCGTGGTGATCTGAGCCACTACCACACGCCCAGTTATCGTGCCCTTATTCACGAGGCACTACCAGACGCTATGGGGCGCCTGCGTGACGATCCATCACCTGAAGCACAGGCGATTGCGGCGCTTACCTACAACATGATCGTTGAGGGGGTACTGGCAGAAACAGGGTACCACGCATATTTTACGATGCTCGAACAGCGCAGCCTGATGCCAGGAACACGCCAGGGCATCGCGTTGCTCAAACAGGACGAGTCGCGCCATATTGCGTACGGTGTCTATCTGCTCTCCCGCCTGATTCAAGCTGAGCCGCGCCTGTGGGATATCATTGTTGAACGCATGAACGACCTCGTCGTCCATGCCATGGGCGTGATTGACGATGCGTTCGCCTGCTACGAGGTCGTACCATTCGGCCTGCGCCATGACGACTTCATGCAGTATGCCCTTGGCCAGTTTCAGCGCCGGCTCGAGCGCATCGAGCGTGCGCGCGATCAGACGCTGGAGACGATCGAGCGCGATACAACCGATACGTAGGGGTCAGAACGGCAGTGCCAGAGGGGCGACTCGCAAGCCACCCCTCTGGCACACAGGAGGCGCCAGTCACGATTCATACTCTTTGCCGTTGAGGTTCTGTACCAGCGCCTCGAACAGGTCACTCTCAGTAATAATGCCAACGACTGCGCCGTGCTCGTCTACCACCGGCAGGCCGCCGATCTTGTTCTCAATCATCAGCAGCGCCGCTTCGCGCAGGCTTGTTTCGGGTGACACCGTAATCGGGTCTTCCGACATAACCTCATAGACCTTGACTCGTCGCAGCGCGTCGGCAATATCAAAGGGATCCATCCCGGCGACTCGTAACAGGTCGGCGCCGCGAATATCACCCTGCGTGATGATTCCGCGTAACTCGCCGGTATCGATCACCACCGGCAGGCGGCGCACATTATGTTCGCGCATCAACGCCAGCGCCTCGCTTACAGGCGCCGCCAGGTTGACCGTGACCGCCGGTGCGCGCATCCAGAACCGGATCTCCTCTTCAGCGGGAACCGAAGCGCGCCGCTTAGGAGTTGTGGTTGTCTTCGCCATTGAAGGCCTCCTCTCTGATGCAGTGCCGGAGATCGCCGCCACTCCGGTGAAGTGATGCGGGCCACACAGCAACCTGACCGCACGATGCATATTCCTTAATAATTGTAGTCGTCGTGCGCGTCGTGTGTCATAACAGGTTGTCACCTGGAGTAGCGGATTCGCTACCTGCGGGCTGTCACAGACGGCGCGCCAGGCGTAACCCGGACGAGTCGCAGCACGACGGGCGTGTGAACGCATACTCTCTGTGTGTGACGGTTTCTTCTCTCTGCGACGTGTACCACCATGCTAGAGTAGGAGACACGCCCAGCGCTTCGGATCGGCCGTGCAACCCTGGAGGTGACATCATGAACGAGCAGCGAGTCGCCGATTGGATGAGCACCCCCGCAATTGTTATCGCGCCGACGGTAACGCTGGCAGATGCACAGCGCCTGATGGAACAGCGGCATATCCGCCGGTTACCGATTGTGGACAATGGACGCCTGGTTGGTATCATTACGCGGGGCGATCTGCGCACCGCGCAACCCGCCGACACAACGCTCAGTTACTATGAGTGGCGCGCTCTGCTCGATCAGGTGACCGTCTCGGAGTGCATGACCCGCAATGTCAAGACGATCTCGCCCGACGCACCCGCTCTCGAGGCCGCCAGGCTCATGCTGGCGCACAAGATCGGCGGTCTGCCAGTCGTCGATGCCGATCGTGTCGTGGGCGTGATCACCGAAAGCGATCTCTTCCGGCTACAGATTGCCCTTGCGTCGGGCGGTACCGTGCACGACACCGCACGCCCGACGCTGGTTTGCCATCATTGTGGCGCGATATTGCGTGGCCGCTCACTCGAGTTGATCGGGCGCGACGATCAATGCTGGCGCTGTCACTATCACCTGCACCGCTGCGACAACTGCCGCTACTTTGATAGCATCACCTGTATGCTGAACCGGCCCGAGCGCCACGCACCGATACCTGGCCGCGATTGCAGCAGTTTCATCTACCTGGTTTCGCATGAGCAGGAGGCCGAGCGCTAATATCAGTTTCGAGAGATCAGTGCTGCGTCTGGCATGAGCTCTTCCCGGCAATGGTAGCCACCAGGAAAGCACAATCCGTGTTCAGAGCTGAGAGCAAGATCGCGTCCAGTTGCCTCGCAGTGTGACTGCATCTTGCATGGACACGTCATGAACGATCATGTCACCGTAGTTGAGCCGGTCTATGGCGTGCCGCTCATCGGCTGCGATGATCGCTATGAAGATCGCGCCACCGCAGGGCGACACCTTGCCACATTTCTGGGGCGCTTCCGGGGTGGCCATGCCATTGTCCTGGCGCTCCCACCCGGGGGGGTGGCAGTTGCTGGTGAACTGGCACGCTCGTTACGGCTGCAACTGGATGTGCTGGTTGTCCGCGAGTTTCGGGTGCGGGCTAACCCTGTCATTGTGGCTGGCGCGGTTGGTGAGGCGGGCGGGCTCTGTCTGAACGGTGCCGCAATACGTTACAGCGGGATCACACCACACGCGCTCTGGGAAGCGGCGCTACACGAGCAAGCGCTGATTGCGCATCTGGTGCGCCGCTACCGCCGGGAACGCCCGCTGCCCCTGAGCAACCGCCGCCCCGTGATCCTGGTTGACGACGGCATGCATAGCGGCCTGGCGCAGCTGGCTGCCCTCCAGGCGCTGCGACACTATCATCCTCCGGCGTGTATCATCGCAACCCCGCGCGCGCATCCCACAGCTCTCCGGCGCATCACCCCGTGGGCCGATCAGGTTGTCGCCCTGGATGACCATGCCTCAACGCGCGCCGACGACATTGACGGCTGGCAGACATCCCTCGGTGACGACGATGCCACGATCCTGCTCGATCGCTACCGGCTCCATACTGAGATCTGACGGGAGGCTGTTCGTCCAGTCATCATCTACCCGTGTGCGCCGGGGCTGTGAAGCAGGAGCGGTGTTGACGAACCACGCAACACCTTGTCGGCCACACTCCCCAGCAGCAAGCGCGAGAACCCGCCACGACCATGCGTCGCCATCGCGATCAGGTCTATACTATGAGCGCGGGCATACCCCAGAATCGCCGTTGCCGGAACGCCGACCGTCACGATCGTGTCGACGCGCAGGCCGCGTGCACGAAACTCGTCACTCTGCCGATCGAGATACGTTTGCGCCCGGTACTGAAGTGGCTGAAGCGCGGCCGGATCGATCGCATCTTCATCAGCCATCGGCACACCGAGCACGGCTGGATCGACAACGCGCAACAGCGTATACTCCGCGTCCATGATCTGCCCGATGCGGATGCTGTATTCAATGATTGCCTCCGCAAGTGGCGATCCATCGAGGGGGATAAGCACACGGCGAAATGGGAGTTCTGCGGTGACAGGCCTGGCAAGCGAGTCCTTCGGGCGCACGAGGATAACCGGAGCGGGTGAGCGTCGCACCATGGCATCGGCAACACTGCCGAGCCAGAGCCGGGAGAGCGCGCCGCGACCATGGGTTGTCAATACCAGCAGATCGCAGCGCGCCGCGCGTGCATAGTCGAGCAGCGTCTCAACCACCGGCCCGGAGAGCACCGAGGTGATCGGGGCGCGCCCTGTCTGGTGCGCCACCTGCTGCGCCAGTTGCTCAAGATACGCCGCGCGCCCGGTGGCCGTGGCGCGCCCTACCATACCGGAACCCACCGCACCCCGCAGAGGCAAGACATGCGCAAGGTGAAGCTGCGCTCCAGAACGGCGAACCAGCGCAAGAGCCAGCGGTAACGCATGCTCACTAAATACCGAGCCATCAAGTGGTACCAGGATGGATCGGCACATGCACGCCTCCTCACCGCGTGGCATCATCCTTCCCCATAGGGTCACTCCCGTCCCTACCGCGGTCTGTCGCCGTTCACATCAATGAACGATCAGCACCGGGCACCGCGCGCGCTGTGCCACGGCATTGCTTACGCTGCCAAGCAACAACCCTGCAAGCTGACTATGCCCACGCGACCCCATAACGATCAAATCAAAATGCTCTTCTTCGGCAACACGCAAAATCGCCTGTGCCGGTGGCCCCTCAAGGAGTTGCACGTCAACCGCCACCTGGTCGCCGACCTGGGTTCGCGCGGCTTCGAGCAGCGACTGACCGATCAGCGACCGCGCCTCCAGCAGACGCTCATATTCTGGCGTGCCCAGGAGATCGGAGACATGCGGAAAGGCGTGCAGCAGGCAGAGCGTCGCATTGTAATGCTGGCCGAGATCGACGGCGATATCAATCGCTCGTGTCGACGTGGATGAACCATCAACAGCGACAAGTATCTTGCGAAACATGATCACCTCCCCATTGAGTGCGATCAACGAAGCGTATTCACAGTCACACTATACGTGATCTCAACGATGCAACGCAGGAAAGATGCCAGTACGCGGTGTAAAGGGATCACAACGTCCTCTGTTGCGTTGTGATGCCGTCACGCGCAGTAAAGGTTCTCTTCCACCGTGCCTCTGCCGACGTGCTATGCTGAAACCAGGATTCTTGCCTCAATGAGGAGGGCAACGATGCGCACCATTCTTGTTCCGCTCGACGGCTCACAACTGGCCGAGCATATACTGCCGCATGTGAAAACGATGGCGCCGCTGCTGGGAGCCGATCTTCGGTTGCTCCGGGTTGTGTCCGAGGCACAGATGACCGGCGGCGAGTCGTGGGGATACGCACTTGCCTCGGTGTATGGCGTGCCGGAGAGCGAGGAATTGCAGCGGGAGTATCATGATGCGTCTATGGAAGCGTTGCGCCAGCGCGCGCAGGCATACCTCGACGCCCACGCCCGGGTGCTGAAGGAGCTGGACCTGACCGTTACGACGGACGTGCGCTGCGGATCGCCAGCTGAAACCATTGTGCAGGCAGCGAGCGAGTGCGGCGGCGATGCAATGATTGCGATGGCGACACACGGCTATGGTGGGTTGCGTCGCTGGGCGCTCGGCAGCGTTGCCGACAAGGTCATCCACGCGACCAATGCACCGGTGTTGCTTGTGCGTGGTGAGGCACCGGCGACCGTGCATCCGCCGCGGCGCATTCTGGTGCCGCTCGACGGCTCAGGGCTGGCACAGCAGGCACTGCCACTGGCGCGCGAACTGGCGCACGCTGCACGCGCCGAACTGATACTCCTGCGCGCCGTCGTGCCGATGATTGAAGCATATGTTGGTGCGCCGATGCTGGGCCGTCCGATCGCCGAAAGCAGCGAGGCGATCAGCTCACTCCGCGAGTATGCCCTGGAGGATCTGGAGGCGCAGGCGACCGCGCTCCGCGCCGAGCTCCCGCACATACTCACGCACGCCATCATTGGTTATCCCGCTGAAGTAATCGTTGACGAGGCACGTGAGATGGAGGTTGATCTGATTGTCATGGCGACACACGGTTACGGCGGGCTGCGTCGCTGGGCACTCGGCAGCGTTGCCGATAAGGTTCTGCACGCCACGACAACGCCGTTGATCCTCGTGCGGGCCAGCGAACATTAGATGTAGTGCAGTTTCTTCGCTGCGTCGGTCAACTGGTCGCGAAATGCGGGATGCGCAATATTGATCAGCGAGCGGACGCGCTGCGCCAGGGTGTGCCCGTAGAGATCCGCGACGCCATATTCGGTAATGATGTAATGGACGTCATAACGGCCAGTCACGACCCCTGCGCCTGGATCAAGCATAGGAACAATGCGCGAGATGGTACCGTCGCGCGCCGTTGAAGAAATGGCGATGATCGGCAGGCCACCCTCGGAACGTGACGCGCCGCGAATGAAATCGAGTTGCCCGCCAACCCCGCTGTATAAACGGGAACCAATACTGTCGGCGCAGACCTGCCCGGTCAGATCCACCTGCAGCGCCGAGTTGACGGCCACCATGTGCTTATGCTGCGCAATAACGAACGGATCGTTGGTATAGTCCGTCGGATGCATTTCGACCATTGCGTTGTTATGGACCCAGTCGAAGCAGCGCTGGCTGCCGAGAATGAAGCCGGCGACAACTTTCCCCTGGTGAATCGCTTTCATCTCGCCATCGATCACGCCGGCCTCCACCAGATCGATCACACCATCCGAGAAGAGCTCGGTATGAATACCAAGGTGGCGCTTACCATGCAGGTTGGCCAGCACCGCGTCGGGAATGGCGCCAATGCCGAGTTGCAGGGTCGCGCCGTCGGGAATGAGCTCGGCAATATGGCGGCCGATCGCAAGCGCAACGCTATTGGTCTCACCCTGCGGCAATTCCAGCAACGGTCGATCACTCTCGACAAGCGCACTCAGGCGCGACATGTGAATGAAGCTATCCCCCAGGGTACGCGGCATGCGCGAGTTGACCTCGGCAATAACGATTCGCGCGGTTCGCGCCGCCGGTAAGGTGCAGCCGACTTCCACGCCCAGTGAGCAGAAGCCATGGCGATCCGGCGGCGACACCTGGATCATTGCCACATCGAGCGGCAGGATGCCCAGGCGAAAGAGCTTCGGGATCTCGCCGAGAAAGATTGGCGTGAAATCAGCGCGCCCTTCATTCACGGCACGCCGTGTATTGCCGCCGATAAACAGCGCGTTGTGGCGAAATGATGCGCTGTACTCTGGCGCGGTGGTTGGATCCTCGCCGGCTGTGAGCATATGGATGATTTCGACGTCGCGCAACTCGGGTGCACGCGCCACGAGCGCCTCGAGCAGCGGCGACGGAACACCGCATCCGCCACCGATATACACACGATGTCGCGACTCGATCAACTGAACAGCTTCTTCCGCCGTCATCTCGCGCGATGCTGCGGTCAGGGCTTGTGCCATTGGACGATCTCCGGATTCTGGGCACGGCCAGCTGTGCACTACCAGGCACAGCCCGATCGCTCCGATCGCCTGCCTGCCACATGATACACAGGTGAGTTACGCGTTGTTCCAACCGTGAGCATGCCCGTGATTGCTTCGTGTATCAGCGCTCCAGGGCATGTTCCATCGCGGGGGTGTACGGCTGGCCATGGTAAAGGCCGATGCCCCGCGCAATCGCACGGCTGCGCGCAGCAGCCTGTTCCAGACCCTGTTCGGCAATCTGCAAGATGAAGGGCAGGAGTGCATTATTGAGCGCGTGCGCCGCCGTACGCGCCACCGCGCTCGGTATGTTCGGCACCGCGTAATGCAACACGCCCGATGCAACATACGTCGGGTTGCTGTGAGTCGTCGGGCGACTCGTCTCGACGCACCCCCCCTCGTCAATGGCAGCATCAATAATCACACTGCGCGGCTTCATGGTCGCAACCATTGCTGCGCTCACCAGCTTTGGCGCGCGTTCCCGTGGCACCTTCACCGCGCCGACGACCACATCGGCAAATGGCAGCACCTGCGTCAGCGTGTTTTCGGTGTAGAGCCGGGTCGTCACATGGCCGCGACAGATCTGCTCGACCAGGCGCAGACGGTCAAGATCCAGGTCAAGCACCGTTGTCTGTACACCCCACGAACTGAAGCCATATGCCGCATTGCCGCCGACGCGGCCAGCGCCCAGCACAACGACTTCCGCCGACGGTACACCGGGTATCGGCGCCAGCAGCGTACCACGCCCGCCGCTGGGAGTTTCCAGCAGATGCGCCGCCAGTTGCGGCATCAGCCGGCCGCCAATCTCGCTCATCGGTAACAGCACGGGGGCAATGCCGTCGTCACGCTGAATGGCCTCGTAACTGAGGGTCGATGCACCCGCAGCTACCAGACCGTCGATGATGCGGCGCGGTAATACCTGCATGTGCAGAAAGCCACACACGATCTGTCCCGGACGAACCATCGCCAATGCGCTCTCCGGCACACCATCAACCGTTGCCAGCAGATCACCGCGCGCATAGATTTCTTCCGGACCATACGCGATGTGTGCGCCCACGGCGCTGTACGATGCATCGGTGAACCCTGCGCCGAGCCCTGCGCCACGCTCGATGAATACCGCGTGCCCGGCAGCAACCAGTGTGTGCACGCCTGCTGGCGTCAGCGCGACACGCTCCTCGTCAGGCGCATAGGCCCGTGGGATCGCGATATCCATGGCCCCCCTCCGCAGCTACTCCGCATACTGACAGCCAATACCGTGCACACGAGCATAGCACGCCCTGTCGGGCCGCCGCGGGAAGGGGTTGCCACGTGCAGTGACGATTTGCCAACCTGTGATGCCTGGCCGTGTTTACGGTCATGTTGATGATCTCCGGCTATACTGATGGCACGAGACCTTACGGTGGTCACCGTTCGTGACGTGTGAGCGGTTGCGACAACTTCTGGAGGGCATCACCATGGCAATACAGGGTTTGCACCATATTACTCTGGTCAGCGCCGATGCACAACGCACCGTTGACTTCTACACGCGTGTGCTTGGCCTGCGCCTCGTCAAGCAGACGGTCAACTTCGACGATCCCGGTAGCTATCACCTGTACTTTGGCGATGAACTGGGCCGGCCCGGCACCGCCATCACATTCTTTGAATGGCGTGGTGCGCCACGTGGCCGGCCCGGTATTGGCGGCACGCACCACGTGGCGCTGGCGGTTGCGGATTACGATGGCCTGCTGAAATGGAAGCGCCGCCTGATCGATCTGGGTGTCGCTGTATCCGGGCCGTTCGACCGCCATTATTTCACGTCGATCTATCTCAATGATCCAGACGGCGCGATTGTCGAGATTGCTACAACTGGCCCCGGCTGGGCGATTGATGAGCCGCCGGATGCCATCGGCCTGGCGTACCGCGAACCACCGCAGGAGATGCTGGTGCGCAATCGCGACGAAGCACGTATTGCCGCGACGACCTGGCCCGAACCGGTCATCACGATCACGCCCGACATGGCGCTGAGCCATGGGATGCATCATATCACCGCCATCGGCAGCGACATTGAACGCACTCACGCTTTCTTTGGCGAATTGCTGGGCATGCGCCGGGTGAAGATGACCTCGAACTTTGATGATCCGGGATCGGCACACTGGTACTGGGGATGCGGCGATGGACGGCCTGGTACGTTGATTACCTACTTTGAGCGTGACCGGCAGCGTGAGGCATCAGCGCGCATGGGAGCCGGCCAGACGCACCATTTTGCGCTGGCACTGCCCGACGAATCGACTCAGCTTGAGTGGCGCGAGCGGTTGCTGCGGGCCGGCCTGCGGGTTTCGCCGGTCATGGATCGTGTGTATTTCAAGAGCATCTATACCAGCGATCCCGACGGCCATATTATCGAACTGGCGACCGCAGGCCCCGGCTTTGCCGTGGATGAACCGCCTGCAGAACTGGGACGACGCCTGATGCTCCCGCCGTGGCTGGAGCAGCATCGTGAGAGTATCATTGCGCATCTGAGGCCGCTCTCGGTTCATTGAAGCACGGAGATTGCGTCGCTTCGCGCGCAATGACATTCAGCCATCCGTTTTGCGGATAGGCATGGAGGCTCTGATCCGCCCGAGTCTGGCGCGTATACGCTTGATGGATTGCATCGTTGCGGCCTGGCGCGAGGCATGACCGGACGTATGTGCAGGGTCGTGCCTCTATCCACGGGTCTGCTTTTTCATGGTAGAGTGTGAGAGAACAGATTGTGTGTCCGGCGGGTATGCTGCCCAGCCTGCCTGCCACGAGTTGTACAGTGACAACCATGGTGCTGATCTGTAGCGTGCAGCAGCAACATGGTACGGCGCAAAGGTGGATGCATGAGTACGCCACGAATGGTGCAGTGCGTTAAACTTGGCCGCGAGTTGCCGGGATTATCCAGACCGCCCTATCCCGGCGACCTGGGCAGACGAATCTATGATCATGTGTCGCAGCAGGCATGGAACATGTGGATGGACCAGGCATTGCTGTTGATCAATCACTATGGTCTGAGTATGCTCGATCCCCAGGCGACCCGGTTGCTCATGGAACAGGCCGAGATCTTTTTCTTCGGCGACGGCGATACGAAGCCAGAGGGGTGGACGCCTGATGCGCCGCCGCAAGAATAAGTGCCTATCCGGCATTGCGCGGAGCGCCAGTGATCGCCTGCAACGAGCGACGCGTGGCTGAAGCAATCTACTGGCGCGAGAGGAGATTGCTTCGCTCGCGCTCGCAATGACATGGACCATCTGGTGTTCGGACAGGCTCTAAGTGCAATACCTTTCAAATAAGGCGTTCTGCACCGCACCGCCCCCCACCCGACCTCCCCCCGCCAGGGGGAGGAGTCGGACTCCCTCCCCCGGCGGGGGAGGGCCGGGGTGGGGGTGACGGGCGTATGTGAAAAACATCGGCTCCAGGGCGCGTCAGGTGCCGTGTGACCGGAAAACCATCCCTCTGCACACCGCATGTCACGACCGGTAACGATCCTTGCCAGCGGTACGACCGGCGATATTCGACCGTTTGTCGCGCTGGGCAGAGGGCTACGCGCCGCCGGCTGCCCGGTAACGATTGCGACCCATGCGCGTTTTGCAGCGCTGGTGCATGCGCACGGCCTGCCATTTCAGCCCGTTGACGGTAACCCTAGCGATCTGCTACTACACGACGATGCGGCGTTGACCTTCGATGCAGGTATCATACGCGGTGGCGCCGCGACGGTGCGCTTCATTCGTGTGGCGCGCCCACTCTACGAGCGCATGCTCACGTCTGCTGCAGAGGCCTGCCGGGGCAGCGCGGCGATTATCATCTCGCTTGCCAGTTGCTGGGGGCAGCATATTGCCACAGCATTCCGCATCCCGTGCATCTGGGCACCATTGCAGCCGATCACGCCGACAGGACGCTTCTCCTCACCATTGCTGCCAGGTATATCACTGCCGGGCGCGCGCCTCTGCCGCCTGAGCTACGCTGCGGTCGAACTCGCACTCTGGGCACCGTGGCGCGCATCCGTCGCGCGCTGGCGTCTGCGTGTCACTGGATCACGCGCCGGTTCGCCGAACCCGTTCACACTCGCGCGCCAGGAGCGCGCACCCGTCATCTATGGCTTCAGCCAGCATGTCGTACCGCCGCCCGACGACTGGCCGGTGCATCATGCGACAGCCGGTTACTGGTTCCTCGATGACGATGCCGGTTTTCAACTTGCGCCTGCGATAGAGGCGTTCCTCGCCGCCGGTGAGCCGCCCGTCTACATCGGCTTTGGTAGTATGGGTGGAAGACGGCCAGCCGGAGACGCGGTGCTGGCGCTTGGCGCGCTGGCGGAATCCGGCCGTCGCGGCATTCTGCTTGGTGGCCCCGATGTCGCGCAACTGGCGGCGCGGCGCGCCGATGTGCTGGTGATATCAAGCGCGCCGCATCACCTGTTGTTCCCACGTGTCTCCGCTGTCGTCCATCATGGCGGCGCGGGCACAACTGCCGCCGGCCTGCGCGCCGGCGTTCCAACCGTCACGCTGCCAGTGGGAGTCGATCAATATTTCTGGGGCGCCAGGCTTGCCGCGCTTGGTGCGGGGGCGCCGCCGCTGGCACGGCGATACGCGACGCCTGAGCGACTCGCGGCGGCAATCGGGGCAACCGAGAGCGAAACAATGATCTCGCGGGCGTCGGCGCTTGGGCGTTTGATACGGGCGGAGGATGGTGTCGCACGTGCGGTAACGGCGATCAGCGGCTCTCTTGATTAAGCCACATCAGTTAAACAGCAGCAGCGCTGCGCCTGCCAGAGCCGCACCCAGCAGATATGGCGCGGGCGTGCCAAGCACGTCAAAACTAACACCCGCCAGCAGCGGGCCGGCGATCATCGTCAGGTTGAGGAGTGCCGCGGTGCCGCCCATCAGACGCCCCTGGTCAGCAGGTGCAACCCGTTGTGAGAGGATGCTCGTGAGCGCTGGAATGGCCAGCCCGCTGCCGAGCGCAATGAGGCCCACCGACGGATAGAGCAACCAGGCAACCGGTACAACGGCGGTGAGCGCCAGCGCAAGCATCATCAGCGCCAGCCCGCCGCGCACCAGCCGCCGATCGCCAAGCCGTGGCTGCACCAGACCCAGCACGATGCCCTGAGTTACAACGGCACACACACCGACGAATGCGAAGAACAGCGCGTTTTCCATCGTTCCCCAGTTGAATCGCGACGCGGTGAAGAGCGGGAAGTTGCTGTACAGGCCGGCGAATGCCAGGTTGAGCAGCAGCACGACGACCAGCAGACGCCGAATAGCGACGATGCGCAGCAAGGCGCCCAGTTGTGCCAGCGGGTTGTATGCCCCGATGCCGGTGAAGATCCGGCGCGGCAGCGATCCGGTCACGGCAACCGGGTGCCGTCGCGCGGGCGGCAGCGACTCGGGCAACGCAATCATACCGAACAACACATTCGCCAGCGCCAGCGCAGCCGCAACCAGCGCCGGCACATTCAAGCCATACAGGCTCAACACGCCGCCAAGCGCCGGCCCGATCATCAGCCCGAGACCAAATGCTGCGCCGACCAGGCCCATGCCGCGCGCTCGCCGCTCCGGCGGCGTGCTGTCGGCGATGTATGCCTGGGCGATGCTAAGGTTGCCCCCAGTGATGCCGTCAAGCAACAACGCCAGCGCCAGCAGTGGCAGGGTATCGGCGATGGCGAGCAGCAGGTAGGCAAGTGACGTGCCACCGAGACAGGCGAGCAGCACCGGGCGACGACCATACCGATCCGAGAGGCCGCCGAGCATCGGCCCGACCAGAAATTGCGCAGCGGCATAGAGCGCGCTCATGACGCCCACCAGCGTTGCACCCGGCGCGACGCGCTGCACATAGAATGGCAGGAGCGGCACGATCATTCCGTAGCCCGCCAGGTCAACAAACACGGCCACAAAAATAACGGCCAGCGGGAAGTGCCGCGCTGGCGCGGTTCCGTGCGGCGGCAGGGCGCCGTTCAATTCGGAGGGGTTGAGGCACATCGTGCCACCAGTGCATTACCAGGTGAGGCTACAGGCGAGAAGCAACACCCCGGTAGTTGCCGCAAACCTCCTGCCCTTTGCCTCTGGCCCACGCTATGAGCGTACCAGGGGCACGGGCAAGAGATGAACAATTGTCTGGTATCATGAAAGCGGCGTGGCCGCCGGTTCTTTCGGGATGACACCTGATCGCATTGTCCAGACGAGACAAGGCTCCATGAACGTCGTTTTTCTATCACCACACTTTCCGCCGACACACTACCTGTTTTGTGTCCATCTGCGAACGCTGGGTGCAACTGTGCTCGGCATTGCCGACGAGCCCTACGAACAGCTGCGCCCTGAATTACGCGCAGCGCTGACCGAATACTACCGCGTTTCCGATCTGCATCACTATGATGAGCTGCTGCGCGCCATCGGCTATTTTACTCACCGCCATGGCAAAATCCAGCGGATCGACTCGCTCAACGAATACTGGCTGGAAACCGAAGCGCGACTCCGCACCGACTTCAATATTGCCGGGTTCAAGCTCGATGACCTGCCAGGCATCAAACGCAAGTCGGAAATGAAACGGCTCTTTCAGCGGGCGAAGGTCGAGGTGGCGCGTGGCCAGCAGGTACGTTCACCGGCCCAGGCGCGCGCCTTCGTCGCCGAGGTTGGCTACCCGGTCGTCGCCAAGCCCGACATCGGCGTCGGCGCAAACCGCACCTACAAGATCGCCAGTGCGGCAGAACTGGAAGAGTTCCTTGCGCGCCAGTTGACCGACTACATTCTCGAGGAATATATCCACGGCGTCATCCAGACATTCGACGGGCTGACGGATCGCAGTGGTGCTCCGGTGTTTTTTACCTCCATGCAGTATAGCAGCGGCGTCATGGAAGTCGTCACCGACGACGCTGACATCTATTATCTCACGGAACGTGACATCCCTCCCGACGTCGAGCAGGCCGGGCGCCGCATTCTCAAGGCGTTCAATGTGCACGAGCGCTTCTTCCACTTCGAGTTCTTCCGCACCCCCGAAGGGCGCCTGGTGGCGCTCGAAGTGAACATGCGCCCGCCGGGTGGGCTCAGCATCGATATGTTCAATTATGCGAACGATATCGACCTGTACTACGAATGGGCCAGCGTTCTGCTCAATGATCGGTTCAATGCCCGGTACAACTGGCCATACCATGTATGCTACGCCGGGCGTAAATACTTCCGCCCCTATGCCCTCAGCCATGGCGACGTGCTGGCGCGTTTCGGCAACCGGATCGTTCACCATCAGCCAATGGCCAGTATGTTCCATCGCGCCATGGGTGAATACGGCTACCTCATCCGGTCAACCGAACGCGCCGAGGTGGTGGCGATTGCGCGCGAGATTCAGCGGGTCGCGGCATGACCGTTTGCCCATCTGCTCTTGCCGTCGGCAGAGCTGCCGCAGGCTCTCCAGATGCGGAAATCTACTCGCGACACGCCGTGTTTCGTGTTAGAATACCTGTGCGTCTGTCCGACGCGAGGTTACAGGAAAAGCGAGCGCCTCATGTCCCAGCGCCGACCATTGCTGCTGCTGATCGATGGCCACGCACTGGCCTACCGCGCGTTTCACGCGCTGGCCGATGCCGGTTTGCGCGCTTCGAGCGGCGAACCAACCTACGCTGTCTATGGGTTCACTGCCGCAATGCTCAATGCAATCGAGGAATATCATCCCGAGTACGTGGCGGTCGCGTTCGATGTTGGCAGGACGTTCCGTGATGACCTGTACGTTGCATACAAGGCCGGGCGCGCTGAAACGCCTGCCGAGTTCGAGCCGCAACTCGAACGGATCAAACAGGTGCTTGCGGCGTTTAACATCCCGATCTATACAGCCGAAGGGTACGAGGCAGATGATGTGATCGGCACACTGGCGCGCCAGGCGTCGGCCCGGGGTGTGGATGTCATCATCCTGACCGGTGATACCGATACACTGCAACTGGTTGATGATCACGTGGCGGTATTGCTCAACAACCCCTACGTGCGCGCCGGTAAGAATACGACGCGGTATGGCGAGGAGCAGGTCGTTGAGCGTTACAAGGGCCTGAAGCCCGACCAGCTCGCGGACCTGCGCGGCCTGAAGGGCGATGCGTCCGATAACATCCCCGGCGTCCGGGGCATCGGTGAAGCCGGCGCGATTGCGCTCCTCAACCAGTTCGGCACGGTTGAGAACCTCTACGAACATCTCGATCAGGCGCCAAAACGCTATCAGAAGCATCTCGAAGGGCAGCGTGAGATGGCGCTGTTCAGCAAACGACTTGCAACGATTGTGTGCGATGCGCCCGTGACACTCGATCTGCCGGCTGCAGCGCTGGCTGACTATGACCGTGGCCGGGTAATTGCGCTCTTCCAGGAGCTGGAGTTCGGCGCGACGCTCGTCAGGCGCCTGCCGGTGACCGGGCGTACCGCAGCAGCACAGGCACTCCCGCCGGCAGGAGCGCCGCTCCAGGCCGGCATGGTCACCGAAGCGACGACGCCTGCACCCTCATTGCGGAGCGGACCACAGCAACTCACGCTCTTCGATGCGGCGGAGGTTCCACCAGCGCCCGCCAATGTCGCTGAACTGCCACTCCACCCCTCCGTCGGCATCTATCGTGCCGCCTGCAACGAGGGGGACCTGGATGCCATCATTGCTGAACTCGCTGCCGCGCCACTGATCGCCTTCGATACCGAAACGCTTGGTACGCGACCGCTGCGTGACGATCTGGTCGGCATCGCGCTGGCAACGGTGCCCGGGCAGGCATGGTACATCCCGCTCGGGCATACAACCGGCGAGGCGCAATTGCCGCGCGAGCACGTTCTTGGCGCGTTGCGCCCCTTCTTTGCCGATCCTGCCCGACCGAAAACGGCGCATCATGCGAAATTTGACATCGAGGTGCTGGAACGTGCCGGTGTACCCGTAAACGGCCTGGCATTCGATACGATGATTGCTGCCGCATTGCTGGACAAACGTCGTGGTCTGAAGGATCTGGCGTTCTACGAGCTGGAACTGCCGGAACCGATGACGTCGATCGAAGAACTGATCGGCAAGGGTAAGAACCAGATCACGTTCGCCGGTGTCCCTGTTGCCCGCGCCACACCATACGCCGCTGCCGACGCCGATATGACCTTGCGCCTGACCGGCGTGCTTGAACCAAAGCTGCGCGCCGCCGGCAGTGTCGCCGACATCTTCAACCGCCTGGAAATGCCGCTCATCCCTGTGCTGGCGCGCATGGAACAGGCCGGCATCCTGCTCGACGTGCCATACATGCGTGCGCTTGGTGAGCGTATGGGCCGTGAACTGGCCGCGATTGAGGAGCAGATTTATGCGATCGCCAGGCGGCGGTTCAATATCAACTCTGGCGACCAGCTCAGCGACGTACTGTTCGGCCCCGAGATCGATTTGCCGACCAGCAGCCTTGAGCGGACCAGAACCGGACGCTATTCGCTGACCGCGCAGACACTCGAAGAACTCCAGGAGCACGATCGCAGCGGCATCATCGCGTTGATTCTGAAACACCGGCGTCTGAGTAAACTCAAATCCACCTATGTCGACGAACTACCCGAACTGGTCAATCCCGAGACGGGCCGGGTACACACCGACTATGGTCAACTCGGCGCCGCGACGGGCCGGCTGAGCAGTAATTCGCCCAACCTGCAGAACATCCCGACACGCACCGAGGAAGGGCGTGAAGTACGGCGCGGTTTTATCGCCGCTCCCGGTCACACGCTGATCGCCGCCGATTATTCGCAGATCGAACTGCGCGTGCTGGCGCATATGACACGCGATCCGAACCTGGTGCAGACCTTCATTGACGAGCGCGACATTCACGCCGCTACCGCCGCGCGATTGTTCGGCGTTGGCTTCAGCGCGGTTGACAAGAACCAGCGACGTATCGCCAAGACGGTGGTCTTCGGCGTGATCTACGGTATCAGCCCGTTTGGCCTGGCGCAGCGCCTGGGCATCGGGCGCGACGAAGCGCGCAACCTGATTGACGGCCTGTTCGAGCAGTTCCCCGGAATCCGCGACTACATCGAGCGGACGCTCGAAACAGGCAGAAGCGAGGGATACGTCCAGTCGCTTTTCGGCCGGCGCCGCGCGATGTTCGATCTCCGCAATTCGGGGCCGCGCCGCCAGGCTGCCGAACGCGAGGCGATCAACCATCCTATTCAGGCGACCGCCGCCGACATCATGAAGCTCGCGATGATTGCCGTGGACGCCGAACTGCACCGTCAGAACCTGCGCACGCGCATGCTGCTGCAGGTCCACGACGAACTGATCTTCGAAGCGCCAGACGAGGAAGTACCTGCTGTTGTGGCACTGGTACGCGACCGGATGGAGGGCGCATTGCGCGATCTCGATCCGCCGTTCGCAGTACCGTTGCGGGTCGAGATCGAAGCCGGGCCGAACTGGGAGGAGCTTTCGCCCATATAACGAAACAGTAACCATGCCGGCATCGCCGCTCATCACAGCGTCACAGCCGCGTGCAACAATCATGCTGCGCGTATGCTACAATGTCAGAAAGGCGCGATGATGAGCACGAACGCGTTCACTCGTCCAATGCCTCGCCCAGGAGAATCGCCCCGTATGGCCCGTGTTGAACCTGTACCGCAGACGCGCCCTCGCGAACGGAGCGCAATCGAACCGGCTCCACCCACCTTCTCGATTGTTGCGCCGGTATACAATGAAGAGGCACTCCTCCCCGAATTCTATCGCCGCGTGGTTGCGGCGATCGAGCCGCTTGGCGAGCCGTTTGAGATTGTGCTGGTGAATGACGGCTCGCGCGACCGGTCGATCACTATCATGGAAGATCTGCACGAGCGCGATCCGCGCGTGAAGGTCGTGAATTTCTCACGCAATTTCGGGCACCAGATCGCCATTACCGCCGGTACCGACTACGCGCGTGGCCAGGCCGTCGCCGTGATCGACTCCGACCTGCAGGACCCACCGGAGGTGATCGTAGACATGATCGCGCGCTGGCGCGAAGGGTATCAACTGGTCTACGGCGTGCGCTCTGAACGCGAGGGTGAAACGGCGTTCAAACTTGCCACCGCATCGATCTTTTATCGCCTCATCCGCAAGATTACCAGCGTGAACATCCCGGCCGATACCGGCGACTTCCGCCTGATGGACCGCAAGGTTGTCGACGCACTCAAGTCGATGCGCGAGCACCACCGCTTTATGCGCGGCCTGTCGGTGTGGGTCGGCTTCAAGCAGACCGGCGTCACCTACAAACGCGATGCGCGCAAGGCGGGGCAGACAAAATACCCGCTACGCAAAATGCTGAAGTTCGCGATGGATGGCATTACGGCCTTCTCATACCTGCCCCTGCAGCTTGCAACCTATGTGGGCTTTGGCGTTGCCGCGCTTGGCCTGCTGGGCATTATCGCGGTTATCATTCTGCGATTGCTGGGCAACGAACTTGCCGGGCAGGCGACAACGCTCGTGGCGGTGCTCTTCATGGGCGGCGTGCAACTGGTCTTTCTCGGCATCCTCGGCGAGTACCTCGGGCGTATCTACGACGAGGTCAAACAACGCCCGCTCTATATCGTGGCCGACGCGCTGGGTTTCGACGATCCGTAGCGCGGATTGCTTCGCTGCACGCGCAATGACCCGGCTCGTGTGTCATTGCGCGGAGCGTCAGCGTCGCTGAAGCAATCGCCGCGCACACGGGGAGATTGCTTCGCTGCACGCGCAATGACTCGGGAGATGGGAGATTGCGTCGCTGCCGCGCAATGACAGGCAAGCCGTTCTTCGGATAGGCGCTAACGACCGGGAAGCACTACTACGGCACAGTGCGGATCCACTCCTCGGTGGCAAATTTGGTCTCGGCGAGACGTTCGGCGGCGGATTGCTCCTCAGCCGTCAGTGGCGAGTCGGCCAGGCCATGCCGGCTGCGAAACGTCTCGATCATGCGCTCAATGATTGCCTCGCGTGGTAACCCCGTCTGGCGGCGGAGTGGATCCACCCGCCTGGCGGCGCTGGCGATCCCTTTATCGCTGAGTTTCTCGCGCCCGATGCGCAGCACTTCCATCATCCTGGCGCTGTCGATGTCGTAGGCCATGGTGACGTGGTGGAGTAACGCGCCGGAACGCCGGATCTGCGCCGCACCGCCAATCTTGCCCGCCGCCGACGTAATATCGTTGATCGGCTGATGCCATGCCTCGACGCCGAGTGACGCCAGCGCCTCAAGCACCCAGCGCTCGCAGAATGCGTATGACTGCACCATGCTCATGCCGGCCACCAGGCTGGCCGGCGCATAGAGCGAGTAGGTGATCGTATTGCCCGGCTCAATAAACATGGCGCCGCCGCCCGTGATCCGCCGCACCACATGAATCCCGTGACGCTGCGCGCCGTCGGGATCAACTTCATTGCGTAGCGACTGAAAGCGCCCGATGACCACGGCGCTGGCGGCCCATTCCCAGATGCGTAGTGTCGGCAGGCGATACCCCGCGGCCACGGCATCAAGCAGCGCCTCGTCGAGCGCCATCTGCATGACTGGCTGTAACGCCGCACCTCGCACCAGTTGCCAGTCGTAGGCGCGCCATAGCGCCAGCTGTTCGTCAATCATGGGACATCCCCCTGTGTTGCTCGTCGTACCGCTTCAGCGACGCCCTCTGGCGTGATGCCGAGCAGTTCGGCTGCCGCCGCCGCCGTGCGCACCCGTTCAGCTATTGTTTCGGCTGGCGTCGCCACCGGCAGACCTTCAATTGCCGCTGCCATCCAGTCCAGCGCTTCCGCCGGCTCAAGAAAGAAATCACCACTCAACGTGACACGTTGCATGCTACCGTCGACAATGTCCAGGTCAACAACTATCAGTTTGCCGCCAGGGACTTTATACTCACCATGCATGGCAAATCTCCAGCTTACAGCGAAGTGCAGAACAGTTGATTCGAGTCCGGTCAGGCAAACGGTAACTCCACCACCACGCCGGTTGCATCGGTTCCGGTGATGGCAACGACCGCGCCAGAATCCGCGAAGGCGCTACGCACATAAGCCAGCCCGATCGGGCCGAAGCGTGGCGATATAACGGCGCTGGTCAGATCGCCGGCCTCGCGGCCACCCACATCAAGCGCGGCAGGAGCAACAACCGGGCGGCTCAGCCTGAGACCACACAATCGTTTCGCCAGCCGCCCACGGCTTTCCATCCGCGCGATAATCTCCTGACCTACATAGCATCCCTTGCTGAAGCTGACCGCATCGAGTAGTCCGGTCTCCAGCGGAATATATTCCTGGCTCAATTCACGCCCGAACGCGCCATATCCGTGCTCAACCCGCAGGGCATCAAGCGCCTCGGCCTCCAGCACGACCGCGCCGGTAGCCAGTAGCGCTGCGCGAACCGTCTCATAGCCGGCAGCCGGAACGTAGAGGGTGAAGCTTGCGCCGCCAATCGGCTTCCGCCGCGCGACCAGCAGGCTTACTCTGGCGACGGTGACCGTTGTAATGCCGTGTAACGGCAGGTCAACCGCTACACCGGCGAGGCCGGCAAGCACATCCGCGGCGTGCGGGCCGTAGAGTGCAAGTTGCTCGTATGTGCGCCCGGCTGGTTCAAGGGTCACCTGGTCGTTGAAAAAGATGTTCCGGCGCAGATGGCCGAAAACCGCCGGCCCCTGCTCCGGGCTCGTTACCAGCAACAGCGCATCTTCCAGCGCGTGAACGGTCAGGAGATCGATCATGCGCCCGATAGGCGTCGTAAGGACAGTCAGCACCCCGTCACCCGGCTTCAGATGTTCGATGTCGTTGGTCGAAAGCCTGTGGAGGAGCGCGGCGCGATCGCGGCCCCGCATCACGATCCGCCCGGCAGAGCGCTCGTCGGCCAGCGCCACGCGCTCGAGCGCGCCGGTATACTGATCCATCGAAGTCCATGAAAGCATATAATTACCTGCAAAGAGACATGACGGATGCACGCCTTATGAAGATGAGCCATTCAAACCGGTAGGCCCTGGCCGGCGGTTGAAACCACGCCTCGGGGCGCTCCATGCCGGACGTCGGCTCGTGCCGACGCTTCCCAACCGCAAAGGCGAGTGGTTGGCCGAAGGCTCAGAGGCGCGAATTGATTCGCCGGTTCGCTTATGTATTGTACCATCAAGAATCATGAAATCATTCACATCTCGCGGCGGATGGTGGGTCACGGCCCAGTTCGGCCTCCTGTTCACCATACTGCTGGCCCCTGGCGCGTTCAGCGGGCTGCCCGTTCTGAGCGGTCAGGCGACCCTGATCGCCGGACTGGTGCTTGGCGGGTGCGGCGGACTGCTGGCACTGGCCGGGCTACTGCACCTGGATGCGAACCTGACACCCTTCCCGCGCCCGATCGAAGGTGGCATACTGGTACAACGCGGCGCATACGCGCTGGTACGGCACCCGATCTACAGCGGCATCATCATGGCGGCCTTCGGCTGGTCGCTTGTGCGTGGCAGCATCCTCGCACTGGTCCTGAGCGCCGGGTTGCTGGTATTCTTCTACTTCAAGTCGCAGCGTGAAGAACGCTGGTTGGTCGAACAATACCCGGAATATGCCGATTATCAGCGCCGGGTGAAGCGGCTCATTCCCTTCATCTGGTAGCAATGCAACACCGGATGGAGTGCGCCGGGTACCTATCCGAGAAACCACATGCGTGCCGTCATGGCGAGAAGATGACTTCGCGAAGCCTGCCATGAGCGAAGTCTGGCGGCTTGCGATGGCAGCGGAATACCTGGTGTTCCAACAGGCTAACCCGCGCTGGTTCGTGCCAGTTTCTGTAATTCGTGCAGCTTGTTGAGCGCTTCCAGCGGTGTGAGTTCATTGATGTCGAGCCGGCGCAGCATTTCCAGCACCGGGCCGGGTGCAAGCTCGAAAAGGGAAAGCTGGCCAATGGCAGGGGATCGGTCCGGCGCATGGCGTGCTTCGCCAGCGGAGCGCGATGTTGCAGCCATGCTCTGGCGCTCGCTATCGCCTGGCGCCACCGCGGCCTGCAGGCCGCGGCCCGATCGCTGTTCGAGTTCGGCCAGCAATGCTGCGGCACGGCGGATGACCGGCCGGGGAATGCCTGCCAGTTCGGCCACATGGATGCCATAGGAGCGGTCGGCGCCGCCGGGGCGCAACTCGTGCAGGAACACGACCCGGCCATCTTGCTCGGCTGCCGCCATGTGGTAATTCTTGAGGCGCGGCAAGGTGCGCTCCAGTTCCGTAAGCTCGTGGTAGTGGGTTGCAAACAGGGTGCGACAGCCAAGACGCGGCTCATTATGAAGGTATTCCACGACCGCCTGCGCGATCGCCATACCGTCATAGGTGCTGGTACCACGGCCAACCTCATCGAGAATAATCAGGCTGTGGCGCGTACTCTGCGCCAGGAGCGCCGCCGTCTCGGTCATTTCAACCATGAAGGTGCTCTGGCCGGTGGCGATATCATCCTGCGCGCCAATCCGGGTAAAAATCCGGTCCACCAGGCCAATCTCGGCTGCATCGGCGGGGACGAACGCGCCGATCTGCGCCATGAGCGCGATCAGGGCCACCTGGCGCAGCACGGTGCTCTTGCCGCTCATATTCGGGCCGGTAATCAGGCAGATCTGAGCCGTGTCGGTATCCATTGCGATGTCATTCGGAATGAACACCTCGTCCAGAACCTGCTCAACCACCGGATGGCGCCCACCGACGATTCGCAGGCGTGTATCATCAAAGAGTTCCGGGCGCACATAGCGCCCACGTACAGCGACGTCGGCCAGTGCGGCAAAGACATCAATTGCGGCAATTGTACGAGCCGTGCGCAACAATCGCGGCCCGGCTTCGGCTATCACGGCGCAAATCCGGGCGAAGGCGCGCCGCTCGAGTTCGATCAGACGCTGTTGTGCATTCTCAACGATTTCCTCGTAGGTCTTGAGCTCTTCGGTAAAGTAGCGCTCACCGCTGGTGAGCGTCTGTTTGCGCACATAGTTCTTCGGCACCTGGTCAGCGTATGTTCTGGGCACTTCGATGTAATAGCCGAACACGCGGTTGTAGTCAACGCGTAGTGACTTGATGCCGGTACGCTCGCGTTCTCTGGGCTCCAGTTCGCTGATCCAGCGCTGGGCATCGCGGCTGGCGGCCACGACGCGGTCAATCTCAGGCTCGAAGCCGGGCCGGATGACGCGGCGCGGCGCTTCGCCATGGTCGCCTGCCCGCAGATAGTTGGAGGCGCCGAGCAAGGCTGGCGGGTCACTATCAATGGAAGCTTCTAGATATGCCAGGATGTCGGCGCATGGATCAAGCGTGGTGCCGGCGGGCGAATCGATCGGATGTGGTGTGGTAGATGGCTGCTTCGCTGGCGGAAACGGCTGTGATGCAGTGACGGGGTGTGCGGCAGACGTGACGGTCTGCCAGGCGTGGTCACCATCCGGTATCTCTTCGTCACCAAACAGGTCGTCATCGCCGGATCGCGCACGCGCGCGTCGCCGCGCTTCACGCTGCCGGCGCAGACTGGCGGGCGCAGACTCCTGGCCGTGTGCGTGCTCATCATCGCCTGGCCCGGCCACGCTGGTGAGCGCACCACCATCAACATCTTCCGGTCCCGGCGCAGGCGCCACCGGCGCCGCCGGATCGTCCAGTGGCGGCACCCAGTCGCCAAGCGCAGCAGCAAGGTCGGGCAGTGCGCGCAACGCATCGCGCAAACGCGCCAGGTCACGCGGCGTTGCGACTCCCGCCCCCTGAATCACACGATTGACGGCCCGTTCCATGTCGCCGACGCGGCGCAACACATCGCGCACCGTAGCGCGTAGCATGGTATCGGCGACAAAGTGCGCCACGGCATCCTGGCGGGCGTGTAGCCGGGGAAGATCGCGCAGTGGTTGCGAGATCCAGCGGCGCAGCATGCGCGCACCCATCGGGGTGCGCGTCTGATCCAGTACGCCGATCAGCGCACCACGCGCAGTACCGCCACTCCCCTCCAGCAACTCCAGGTTCCGCCGCGTCTGCGGATCGAGGAACATGATGTCGCCCGGGGTGTAGGCGCGGATGGATCGCAGATTGGCAACTGTGCCCTGCTGCGTCTCGCGCGCATACTGCACGATAGCACCTGCGGCGCGAACCGCGAGCGGGCGATCGCCGAGCCCGAACCCGGCGAGTGACTGAACCCCCAGCTGGTGGAGCAAGGCATCGCGTGCATTGCGCAGATCCCAGCGTTTTTCGGGCCAGGCGGTAATATGGCCATGCGCCCAGCGCGCATGATTCTCACGCTCGACGCGTCGCGCGACCCGTTCTCCAGGGAGCAACACCTCACGCTCCTGCCGGGTCAGGAACTCCAGATCCTGCTCGAGCCGCGCACTGGACGGGTCAAGGCCGGGTAATCGCAGGGCAGGGCTATCGGGGACGAGCACCTCAGCCGCGCCAAGGCGCGCCAGTTCGCCCTGGGCATGGAGCGCGGCGCGTTCGCCGCTGAACTCGGCAGCAGCAAACTCACCCGTGCTCAGGTCGGCATACGCCAGGCCGACGCGCCCATTGTCGCTGATCAGGGCCGCGAGGTAGTTGTTGCGTTCGGCGGGCAGCATGCCAGCCTCAACGACCGTCCCCGGCGTAATGACCCGCACGACCTTACGCTCAACCATCCGGTTACTGCCGCCGGTAGCAAGGGTCGTCTGCTCGATACCAGCGGCAAAGACCGAGCGTGGCCGGGTATCGCTGCGGCTTGACGGCGTTTCGGTGATCTGCTCGGCAATCGCAACCCGATAGCCGGCACCGACGAGCCGTGCGACATATCCTTCAATGGCGTGGTATGGCATGCCGGCCATGGGACAGCGCTGTTTCTGATCGCGCCCTCTGTGGGTGGCGAAATCTTTGTATGTCAGCGTCACTTCGAGGAGCTCGGCAGCCAGCTTGGCGTCGTCATCGAAGGTCTCATAGAAATCGCCCAGGCGATAGAGCAGCACCGTATCGGGGTAGGCAGCCTTGAGGCCACGGTACTGGCGGTACCAGGCGTGCAATTCAAGGTCGGGGAACTCTTGCTGCAACTGGCGCTCGAAGGCACGGCGTTCGGCAGGGGTCATGCAAGGCTCCATGCACACGTACAATCTCGTACCGATGTGCTATTATACCATGCAGCGGCATGGCGCACAACCGTGCGAACGAGTGTCAGTGGCAGCCCCGACCATGAACAGCGACGAACGTACAGATTGCCGCCGTATGGTATGATGCTGCGCATCCGGTATGACGCGCAGTGCGTAGTGACGAGATTGAACAGCGTGGCGCTTACGCTCCCGTTTAGATCATAGCATAAGTAGTGTATCCGCAGTGCCCCTGGCGGCGAGCCGCCAGGCCGGCAGAGCGGCTCAACTGTGAGGGTGGCTCCGAGCCGCCCCAATAAAGGAAGATCCCCGCATGCAACGCAAGCGCGCAGTCATCATTGGCGCAGGGTTCGGCGGCCTCGCTATGGGCATCCGCCTGCAGAGCCTCGGCTTTGATACCATAATCGTCGAAAAACTCGACGGTCCCGGTGGGCGGGCCTATGTGCGGAAGGTAGACGGCTTCACGTTTGATATGGGGCCGACGGTGATCACGGTGCCCCATTTCATTGAGGAATTGTTTGCGCTCGAACGCGACTCTGCCAACCTTGCCGCTCCTGATTTTCCACCTGCGGTGCTCGCGCCCGGCGCGCGTGTCACCAGCGGCGTCAGCGGCGGCCCGGCCACATCGAAGTATGTCACAATCACACCGGTGCTGCCCTTCTACCGCATCTATTTCGATGATGGCACCTATTTCGACTACGACGGCGACCCGGAGCACACCCGCGCCCAGATCCGCGCGCTGGCCCCCGAGGATCTCGACGGGTATGAGCAGTTCCACGCGGCAGCCAGGGCGATCTTTGATCGCGGTTTCCTCGAACTCGGCTATACGTACTTTGGCAACCTGGGGACGATGCTGCGGGTCGTACCTGACTTGCTGCGTCTCGATGCCGTCCGCCCATTGTTCTCATTCGTCAGGCGCTACTTCCGCAACCCCAAGATGCAGCAGGTGTTCAGCTTTGAGCCGCTGCTGATTGGCGGGAACCCGTTGCAGGTGCCTGCGATCTATGCCATGATCCATTTTGTGGAAAAGACCTGGGGCATCCATTTTGCCCGGGGCGGTACCGGCGCCCTGGTGCAAGGGTTTGTGCGTAAATTCGAGGATCTGGGCGGTATGATGCGCTATAACAGCGAGGTCCGGCGCATCATCATCACCGATGAGCACGGGCGCGAACCACGTGGCCTGCGCGCGCGGCGCATCGCCCGTGGCGTCGAACTGGCGGACGGCTCGCGCATCGAGGCTGATCTGGTCGTGTCCAACGGTGACTATGCCACAACGTACCTGCGTCTGGTCGATCGCGCCCACCGCCGGATCAATAATGATCTGCGCGTGCGCCTGGCGCGCCAGTCCATGTCGCTGATTGTCATCTATTTCGGGTTTCGCGCCGATCCACGTGATTCGCAATTGCGCCATCACAATATCATCCTTGGCCCACGCTATGAAGGGCTCCTTGAAGATATTTTCAAGCGCAGGACGCTGGCAGCGGATTTTTCGCAGTACCTGCATATTCCTACGCTTACCGATCCGAGCCTTGCGCCGCCTGGCCATCACGCAGCCTATACCCTTGTCCCGGTTCCAAATAACAGATCGGGATTGAACTGGGAAGAACTGGGTGAGCCGTTTGTTGATACGGTGTTGCGCTTTCTTGATGAGCAGGCGTATCTTCCCGGCCTCATGCAGCGTCTGGTCCACAAGAGCTTCATCACGCCCGACTATTTCGAGCGCACGCTGAATAGCTGGCAGGGGAACGGCTTCGGCGTTGAACCGTTGCTGGTGCAGTCGGCGTACTTTCGGCCGCACAACCGCAGCGAGGACATTGAGCGGCTTTACCTGGTCGGTGCGAGCGTGCAGCCTGGCGGGGGCACGCCATCGGTCATGATGTCGGCCAAGATGACGGCACGCATTATCGCCCGGGATTTTGCTGTTCCAGAGTCGATTGTACGCCGTGCGCCGCCGGTGATCCAGGCCACTGTGTGACTGTTCATCGCCGGAGGTTCGCGAAAGGTCTCGTGTAAAAACACCCCACCGGGGCGTTTTCCATCGGCGGCGGGCAGGCTTGCACACGCGCCGATTCATGTCGCCCCGCCGACGGAAACAACCCGGGAGATGGGTGAACAGGTGCACCCACTGATCCATTCCGGCAGGCGACTGCCATACGAACGAGGCATCCATGGCACCAGGCGAAACATTGTTCCACGCGCGCTATCGTGTGATCTATACGATTGATGAGCGGCCAGGCATCAGAACGTATCGTTGTCGCGACGAGCAAACAGGCGAACTGGCGCTGGTTGCTGAGTTTGCCGCCGGTGATACGGCACGCCGCGACCTGGAGTCGCTGGCGAAGCAGATTGCGACAGTGCGCCATGACGCGTTGTTGCCGCTGCAGGATCATTTTGCCGAGGGCGAATGTTACTACTTCGTCTGCGCCGACCCGGGTGGCCAGGATCTCGAGCGTATGACGCGCGCGCGCGGCGGGCC
>Ga0272446_1002112_pt1 | contig 27791 bp, 20 predicted proteins | sample YNPCB0061_FD_194587 | JGI IMG/M metagenome (GOLD analysis project Ga0272446, IMG submission 194587) | Hot spring microbial mat communities from Yellowstone National Park, WY, United States - YNP-CB-006-1 | ecosystem: Environmental > Aquatic > Thermal springs > Hot (42-90C) > Sediment | place...
ATTTGGATCGCGCGGTTGTAACCTTCCACGTTGCGGAACACGCGCGCCACCCCGCCGAGGGTATCCACCGGAGGATCGTCGGGATGCAGTCCGATCCGCACTTTGGCCTTCTCAGCCACCGGCATGACGGCGCGGATGAACGCAGTGAAGGTGCTCCAGATGTGATCGGCCGGATACTCGCGGCCGTGCGAGAAGGGCAGCTTGCGGGCCACTTCGAGATCGAACTCGCGCGTTTCGGCGCCGCGCGTCTGGACCCGCGCGGTCTGATAGTACCCCGGTACGGTGGGCACCTTGATGTTGGCCATGTGCGCGTAGGTGGTGTAGTGAATGCCCGCGCGGCCAAGGTTGGCGAGGTAATTCTTATACTGGGCGATCTTCTCTTCGACGCCCTGCAACCCCAGCACGATGGTGGGATCGCAATGCAGGTCGATGCAGCCAATGTTGTAGATCTCCACGCCGATGGCGTCCAGCCGCTTGCGGGTGGCCAGCATCCAGTCGAAGGTGGCCTGGCTGTAAGTGGTCCAGATGGAGACGGCATCGACCCCCGCGGCGCGGAGCATGTCGAGATCTTCCTGTTTCGGATTCGGCGTAAATGAAACGCCGAGCTTGATGCCGGTCCTGGCCTTCTGGTCCGCCGCAAACGAAAGCAGGCCGGCCATGGCGCCGCCCGCCCCGAGACGGATAAAATGCCGCCGGTCAAAGGGCATGGGTTTTCCCCTCCTTGCTGGATCAGTTTCATTCAACGTGCCGGCGCCTGTCAAGTCGATGTCATCAGCCATTCTTGGGTCTTGACTTCGTGTCCCCGCCGCAATGACAATGGGCCGCGGCACGAATGTAAGGAGAGGCAACAGCATGAACCGGCGCGAATGGATCTCTGGTCTGGGACTGGCTCCGGCGGCGCAGGCCTATCAGAAGGCGACCCGCGGTCTGCCGCCTCTGAAGATCACGAACGTGAAAGCGATTCTGACTAACCCTCCCTACGCGAATGGCAGCTTTTCGTTCATGCAGCGGCTGGTGATCGCGAAAGTCGAGACCAGCGAGCCGGGGCTTTACGGGTTGGGCTGCGCATCCTTCGTCTTCCGTCCCGCCGCCGTCGCCGATGTCATCGAGAAGTATCTGAAACCGTTCGTGGTGGGGAAGAACCCCGACAGGGTGAGCGACCTGTTTCAGTCCATGCACGTCAGTTCGCTGTGGCGCAGCGGTCCCGTCCACAACTACGCGGTGGGCGGCATCGACATGGCTCTGTGGGACATCAAGGGCAAGCGTGCCGGCATGCCGGTATGGACCTGGCGGCGGTCAACTTCGGCATACAAGAAGGCTCCGTGGTGCATGGTGAGCAGATCCGCGAGATCTTCCCGGGCACGCCCGTGGTCAAGGACGGCTACCTCTATGTGAATGAGGCGCCCGGTTTCGGAATCGACATTGACGAAACGGCTGCCGCGAAGTACCCGTGTCACCTGGAAGACGGCAACTGGGGTCCGAGGCGCAGCCCGAACGGCTCGATCATCGGAAACTGATTCGCGAAAGGACTTGAGGGATGAGGACGGTTGTGGGCGCTTGCATCGTTGCCGCGGCGGGGCTGTGCATGGGCAGCGGGGTCTGGACGCTGAAAGCGCTCCGGCGAATGAGGTTCGAGCACTGGCTCCTGGTGGGAATGTTCTTCGGGCTCATCGTGCTGCCATGGACCATCACCCTGCTGTCGTGCCCTGATGCCATCCAGGCTTACCGGTCCGTGCCGGCCGGAGCTCTGGTGAAAGCCAATCTGTTCGCGTTCGGATGGGGCATCGCCAACGTGCTGTGCGTGGTGTGCTTTGTGCGCATCGGCGTGGCTCTGACCGGAGGTATTCTGGGCGGGTTGGGACTCTCGCTGGGGGTGACGGCGCCCATGGTGTTCAAGGCGTCCGGCTTGTTTGCGAGGGCGCCCGACGTGAGTTCGCGGGCCGGGCTGGTGGTGCTGGCGGGAGTGGCTATCATGCTCAGTGGGGTTGGCCTGGTCGCCCTGGCCGGCTACGGGCGGGAGCGCGCGCTGCGGGGCCAGAAGCGGACCTTGGGCAATTTCTCCGCCAGCCTGATCATGGTGGTGATCGCCGGAATCCTTTCCACCGGTCCGAATTTCGCCTTTGCCTACAGCCAGGAACCCATTGTCGCCGCCATGAAGAGCCGGGGCGCGGGCGAGGTTGCGGCCACCTTTGCGGTATGGGCCGTCGGTATGTTCGCGGGAGCGCTCGTGAACATTGTCTACCCGGCCTTCCTGATCACCCGTGACCGCTCCTGGGGCGTGTTCCGCCGGGCCGGCAAGGAACTGGTGTTCGCGATGATCTTCGGCGCACAGTTCTGTCTCGCCATCGCGCTGCTCGGAAACGGCAACCTGACGCTCGGTGCGCTGGGAGCATCGGTCGGCTGGGGTGTTTTTCAAGCCATGCAGATTCTGGGTAACCAGGGTGTGGGATTCCTGAGCGGAGAGTGGGCAGGCGTGGAGGGAAAGCCGCGGCGGCAAATGTACGCGGCTATCGGCATCCTGCTGCTCGCCGCCGTGGTGGTGGCGTACGGGAATTCACTCGTGCCGGCCTGACGGGCGATCTCGCCGGCGATTTTCTCAGAGGACTGCTGGCGCGCTGTTCCATGCCTGCGCGCGAAGCGGATTCCGGGGACGGGGGGTGAATGGCACCCGCCGGCGCTCTCCGGGAAAGAGGGTCAGATAGTTGTCGTCCCAGTAGACGCGTTCGCCACTCCCGGCCTCGAGTTTGACGAACAACGCCGGAACCCGGCCCGTGTTCTCGATTTCGACGCCCGCTGGGTCCCGATGCAGAGCGAGCGTGGTTGCGGGGGCGCGGAGCAGACCCCGAAGATTGCCGAAAGTGTACAGGTTGCGAGCCACGGTAACGCCAGCGGCGCCGATCAGTTCCAGACAGATCAGGACCACCCCGTCACGCAGTTCCAAGGGCGGAGAAAAAGAAAGCTCCGCAACGCTGCGGCTGCATTCGGGCGGCACGGACACCGGCTCGTGATGCTGATCCAGCAAGGCGCCAAGCGTACTGAACACGCGCCAGCGACACTGGCCGGTGAACGGTTGCGGCTGGCCGTTCGTCACCCAAACCGGCAGGCGCAGCGGCGTGCCGGGTTGCAGACTCAGATCGTCATAGACAAGGCTGACATCCAGGGGAGCGTAGGATTGCTTCACGTAGTAATAGGCCATCTTGGGCGCCCCGTAATGCTCCACGACGCAGCCATGCGCCGCGTTCGGCCACGGCTCGTTGTACACCCAGAACGCGCAGGCGCTCAAGTGCCACTTGCGCCGCCGCATGGCCTGGTTGGCGTAGCGGAGGGCTTCGGCCTGAATGAACTGGCTGCAACGGACCAGGGTATCCAGGTCCTCCACCTCGCCAAACAGGGTTTTCACCTGGGAGAGCCCCAGCCAGTTGTCTTCTCCGAAGGCGCGGAATGCCTTGTGCCAGATCCAGTGCGGGTCAGAGGAATTCAGCGGCCAGAGGCTTGCGGAAGGCATAATGCGCTGGAGCGTTGGGACTGAGGACGCACCCGCCGCGCCGTACTCGGTCCATTCCAGAGGAATGTCCGGTCCGGCACTCAGCGGCTTACCGGTGTTGTACGTCCGGTAGCTGCGCGGGTATTCGAAGGAGTGCGGTCCGTGGCGCTGGGCGACCACTTCGGGATCCGGGTCGTGATAGGGGCGGGTGGGATCGACCTCATTGCATATTCGCCGGAGCTGGGCCATCTGCCGGCTGTTTTCACGAGTCCGGTACCACTCGTTGCCGCCACCCCAGCGCACGATTGACGGGTGATTGATCAGCACCGGCAGGATCTCCCGCGTTTCGCGCGCTGCAATCCTGAGCGCTTCGCCGGTCTCCGGAAGGCGAGGACCGGCGTTGGGCGCCTCCTGGAACAGCATGATGCCCAGCTCGTCGCAAAGCGAGTAGAACTCGCGTTTTTCAATGAGCCCGCCGCCCCATACGCGCAGCAGATTGAAATGAGCGCGCGCGGCCAGGCGCAGCAGGTGTTCGTAAGCCGGCCTGCGCGGGCGCCCGAACAGCAGGTCGCACGGAATCCAGTTCGCGCCTCTCGCAAAGATTCTGCGGCCGTTGATTTGGATGAGGTACCTGCGCTCGGGAGGAGGGTCCGGAAGCTGGAGCGTCACCGGTTTGCCGGTCGAGTAGTCGACATAGCTCGTCTCTTCGGGCGACGGCGGGTTGGCGAGCATCTGCAAATCGCGAATGCCGAAGCGGGTATGGATGCGATCCAGTTCCCGCCGGCCCCGGCGCGCGCTCAGGGTGAGCTTGTACAGGTGCTGGGGGCCATATCCGTTTGGCCACCACAGATTCGGATTCGGGATCTCGAGGGTCAGTTCGTGTTCCCCCGACCCGGCGATGCGCTTGCGGTTCGTGTGGGGTGCGGCCTTCGCCGTGAGGCATGCCGCTGTACAGACCAGATCGGCCGGTTCCTCGCGCTCCATCTGCGCCGTGACGCGGACCCGGATCCGCGCCCGGTCGTACGGGCGCGGGAGATCGGCAAGTACGGCGAGGTTCGCGAGATGAGCGCCGTCGCTGGCTACCAGGCGCACGTCTTTCCAGATGCCCATGGTGAGCAGCTTGGCGCCCCAGTCCCAGCCGGAACTGGTCATGCTCTTCCAGCATGGGTAGGCCGCACGCATGGCTTGCATCAGCGGCCACTCGCCGCTCTGGGATTCGAACTTGCGCGGGTCGCTCCAGGCAGCGACCACCCTCTGCACGCTCTCCGGTACGGGGTGGATCAGAACCGCCAGGGTGTTCGGGCCCGGATAGCGGAGCCGCCCGGAGAGGTCCAACTCGAACGGCGTAAACTGCCCCTCGTGCCGGCCCAGGTGTTGGCCATTCATCCAGACGTCGCACAGGTAGTCCACGCCGTCGAAATGGAGCCGGACGGACTTATCGCGCCATGCTCGCGGCACGGCAAAGACCTTGCGATACCACCATTCCTTTGCGGCCACCCAAGCGGCCTCGCGGCTGTTGAGGCCGTAGTGGATGTTGGGAATCCTTCCGGCCCGCTCGAGGTCCCAGTGGATGTCGCCCGGGACGATGGCGGGGATGGCGGCTTGAAGTGGATAACCCCCGGCGAAGGCTCCGGCTTCGACACCCTTGCCGGGTTCGAACGGGGCGACCGTCCAATCGCCGCCGGCAAGCCGGATTTCGCGACCCGGCAACAAGGCCGCGGCTGCGGCCTGAAGCAGAGCGCGGCGGGTCAACTCGCAGACCACTCGGGAACTCCTCCTTAGCGGGCCAAGTCCGGCGCGCGCCTGGGCTCCGTGACGCCGTTCACCACGTTTCTGGGCGGCAGACCTTTCAGAACATCCCGCACGGTTTGCGCGGCGAATACGCGGCTCTCCCGGGCCGACTCGTCAGAATAAAAGGCCATGTGAGGCGTGATCAGACAACTCGGGTGGGCGCCCAACTCGGGTTCGAAAACCGGCTCGCGTTCGAGCACGTCCAAGGCCAGGCCGCGCAGCCTGCCGGCCTTCAGGGCCGCGAGTACGGCCTGCTCCTGAATGAGCGGGCCACGGGCGGTGTTGATCAGCAGGGCGCCGGGCTTGATGCGGGCCATTTCGCCCGCACCGATCAGGCCGCGTGTTTCGGCGGTGAGGGGCGTGTGCAGCGACACCACGTCGGCGGCTTCCAGCAGGTCGCTCAGGGCGGCGAAGCGAACCACTCCGAGGGCCCTTTCGTGTCCGGAGGGGAGATAGGGATCGTGGTAGCCGACCTGGTAGCCGAAAGCCTTTGCGCGCAAGGCAACCGCCGTGCCGATCCGCCCGCACCCTACGATTCCGAACACCCGCCCGCGCAGGCGTCGCGCGGAGATCCCGATCTTCCACGTCCAGTGGCCGGAGCGCACATCGGCCACCGCGGCCAGGAGCCTTCGCTCGAGAGCCAGGGCCAGAGCGAGGGTGTGATCGGCGACCTCTTCGGTGCAGTAGTCGGGCACGTTGGCGACGACAATGCCGAGTTCGCGCGCGGCCTCCGCATCCACGTTGTCGTAACCGACGCCGTTGCGCACAATGATGCGCGCGCGGGGCATGAGATTCAGGGTCTGGCGCGAGATGCGCGGGACCGCGGCGACAATCACGCCGTCCGCCTCCCGGAGCGCATCGGGCAAAGGCTCGGGATTGTCCAGGGGCACCAGTTCGACCTCCGCAACCCCCGCGAAGATCTCGCGTTCGACTTCCACCTCGGTCAGAAGCGGCCACGCCTGAGAATCCACGACGCACACCAGGGGCCTTGCTGCGCTCATATCCGCAAATCTCCTCCCAAGCGTTAGACCACGATAGCCACGGCGGTGTCAAACCGGCGGCGCCGGAGGGCGAGGCGCCCTGGCCTCACCGCTCAGAGCGGCACCGAGTGTTTGGCGACGTATGCCTCGACGGCGGATTCGTCGGGCGGGATGTAGTGGAAGTACTCGGCGTAGTCCAGGCCGTAGGCCTTGCCCCGCACGGCGTCGCGGGCAAGCGCGAATTGTTTCGCGTACTGCCGGTTTGCGGTCTCGTCATCGTCGCCGAGAAGGGGTAACTTGCGGCCTTTCCGGGCAAGCGCCTGCCGCAGCCGGGCGCCCTGGTTGCCGGCCGGGCCCTGGGTCACGTTGGCCAGGTTGACCCAGACCTTCCGGTCGAAGTACGGGCTGATATCCACCACCCGGTTCACCAGTTGCGGGCCGCGGGCGTAATAGTATTTTTCGCGCGGGCCGTACGGCGCGAGTCCGGCCTTGAAGTGCTCCGGATAATCCCATTGCGAAGCGGCCATCCAGCAAGCCGATTCGACCGCTCTTGCCGTGACGTAGTGATCGGGATTGCGCTCATACAGCGCGGAAGGGTCGTAAACCAGCACAGTGTCCACCCTGAGCAAGCGGAACAGGAAGACCAGCCGGGCCCGCATTTCCAGGATCGGCCAGCCGTCCATGTTGTGGTTGGGATAGTTCAGGAAGAACGCCTCTTTGAGGCCGAGGCGGCGCGCGACCTCCAGGGTGTCACGCTCGTTGTTGCGCACGATTTCGCCGATCGAAGCGCCCGTCCCGGCCATCGAGTCGTTTGAGGTGGTGATGAGAAAGCCGGTGTAGCCTTCGTCCAGGAGTTTCAGCACGGTCCCGGCGGCGAAGATGGGAATGTCATCGCAGTGGGGCTGGATGGCGGCGAGCACCTTGCCCTGGTGCGGTTTGCCGGGCAGACTGCGCTCAATCGTCACCTCCATTGTGTAGGATGTGCTCCCGGTGCCTCCGGCCTGGAGTTCCCGCTGAGCCGGGGCGGAGCCGGCCGCATACAACGCCCCCGGGGCGCCAACGAATTGCCTTCTTTGCATGGTGAACCTCCTGGTTTCCAGCATCGCTGTGCAGAGTGCCAATAACGCTATTCTGCCCGCAGGGGGTAGAAAGCGCCACAGGTGATGCTGAATCCGAAGGTTACATGGAGCTGGCGGAGGGATTTGAACCCCCGACCCTCTGATTACAAATCAGATGCTCTACCAACTGAGCTACGCCAGCCCGCGGGGGGTGAGGATGGAGCGGGAGACGGGAATCGAACCCGCAACCAACAGCTTGGAAGGCTGTGACTCTACCATTGAGTTACTCCCGCTCACGGCAATTCTCATTGTAGGGAATCCGCTACCGGCGGTCAAACTCCGGTGACGCCTTCCGCTGGTCTTTATTGCTTTCCTTTCGAATCACTTAAGCGCGCCCCTTGGCGGGTCACACCGGAGCCCGGTACTACAGTGAGGGCAGAAGGGCAAAACGCTCGATGCGACTCATCCTGGCCTACAAGAACTTCGCCGCCAACCGCAATATCAGCCACATCGGGCTGGGGGTAGCTGCGCTGAACACGAGCAAATGCCTGAACCGTGCGGGCTTCCTCACCGATGTCTGGCCGATTGTGAACGCCGCGGACCTGCGCTCGCAGCTCGCCCGCAACCCGGATGTCACCCGGGTGGTGATTTCCGCTCCCTGGATTCCCAGCGCCGAGCTGCAACGGCTGACGCTCGAATTTCCCCGCGTGGTATTTGCCATGAATTGCCATAGCAACGTCGGCTTTCTGCAAGCCGACGCCAACGGCGTGAAACTGATCGGCGAAGCCATGGAGATCGAACGCGGGTCGGCGAATTTCCGGGTTTCCGGCAACAGCGAGAAATTCGTAAGCTGGCTCAGCGAGACCTTTGCCGTTCCCTGCACTTACCTGCCGAATCTTTACTATCTGGACGGGCACGCGCCGCTCAACCGGCCGCCCTTTCATGGCGACCTGTTACGAATCGGCGCTTTCGGCGCCACGCGTCCGCTGAAGAACCTGATGTCGGCCGCCGGCGCGGCGCTGACCATTTCACGCGCGCTCGGCGTGGACCTCGAGCTCTGGATCAACAGCGGACGCGACGAGGGGGGCGGCGGCATTCTCCGGGCCATCGACGAGATGTACGCCATTACCAGACACGCCTCCGTGGTCAAGGCCGGCTGGGCGAGCTGGCACAATCACCGCAAGACAGTCGGAAAGATGCACCTGCTGATCAGTTGCAGTTACACGGAGAGCTTCAACATGGTAACCGCCGACGGGGTTGCCGAAGGCGTGCCCTCAGTGGTCTCCGGCGCCATTACCTGGGCGCCGGAACACTGGAAGGCGGAAGTGGACGACGTGTTGGAGATCGCTCGCGTGGGCCGCTACCTGTTGCACGACCCGCTGGCGCCCCGGGACGGCTACCACGCGCTTGAGCGCCACAACCAGGCCGGGCTGGCCGCCTGGAAATCCTTCCTCAACGCATAACAACATTCCTGCCCATTTTTGTGCGGCGATTCCGGTAAAATAAAGATAGATGAGTAACCCCCGGGCAGCCGAGCGGCGCTTCACCACGCTCAGCGGCGTGCCCGTCAAACCCTGCTACACACCGGACGATTTGCCCGATCTCGATCCCCAGCGCGATTTGGGGGCTCCGGGTGAATTCCCCTACACGCGCGGCATCCACCGGACCGGCTACCGGGGCAAACTCTGGACGATGCGGCAGTTTTCGGGTTTCGCCACTCCGGAGGAGACGAACCGCCGGTACCACTACCTGCTCGAGCAGGGACAGACCGGGCTTTCCGTGGCGTTCGATCTTCCGACGCTGATGGGCTACGACGCCGACGATGCGATGGCCGAAGGGGAGGTGGGCAAGTGCGGCGTTTCGGTCTGCTCACTCGAGGACATGGAGGCGCTGTTCCGCGGCATTCCGCTGGGCGAGGTGACGGTTTCAATGACCATCAATTCGCCGGCGGCCGTCCTGTGGGCCATGTACCTCACCGTGGCCGAGCAACAGGGCGTGGCATGGGCCCGCCTCTCGGGCACGCTCCAGAACGACATTCTGAAAGAGTACATCGCGCAGAAGGAATACATTTATCCGCCGCGCCCGTCGATGCGCCTGGTGACGGACACCATTGAATTCGGGGCCCGCTACACGCCGCGTTTCAATCCCATTTCGATCAGCGGATATCATATCCGCGAAGCCGGCTCGACGGCGCTTCAGGAACTTGCCTTCACGCTGCGCGACGGAGTCGAGTACGTGGAGTGGGCGCTCGAGCGGGGACTTGCCATCGACGAGTTTGCGCCGCGGCTCAGCTTCTTCTTCAACGCCCACAGCGATTTCTTCGAGGAGATCGCCAAGTACCGCGCGGCGCGCAAGCTGTGGGCGCGGCTGATGCGCGACCGTTTTGGAGCCAGACAGGAGCGCAGCATGAAACTGCGTTTCCACGCCCAGACGGCGGGCTGTTCGCTGACCTGGCAACAGCCCTACAACAACGTGGTCCGAACGGCCCTGCAAGCGCTTGCGGCCGTGCTGGGCGGGACCCAGTCACTCCATACGAATTCCCTGGACGAGGCCTACGCGCTTCCCACCGAGCACGCCGTGACCCTGGCTCTGCGCACCCAGCAGGTGCTGGCTTATGAGAGCGGCGTCACCTCGACGCCGGATCCGCTCGGGGGCAGCTACTTCCTGGAGCGGCTGACTCTCGACCTGGAGCGGGGGGCGGAAGACTACATCCGCCGGATCGACGAGATGGGGGGGATGATCGCCGCCATCGAGCGGGGGTTCCCGCAGCGCGAGATCGCCGATGCCAGCTACCGGCACCAGCGCGCCGTCGAAGCCGGCGAGAGGATTATCGTAGGAGTGAACGCTTTTCAGGCTCCCGAGGAGCCGATCGAATTGCTGCGGATCGACCAGGCCGCGGCCGGGCGGCAGCGGGAAAAGCTGGCAACCTTGAAGGCAAGGCGCGATAATAGCCGGGTGTGCGCGGCACTCGATGAACTGCGCCGCGCCGCCGGGGACGGGCGGAACCTGATGTTCCCGATACTCGACGCCGTGCGCTCCTATGCCACGGTGGGCGAGATTTCGAACGCCTTGCGCGACGTCTTCGGCACGTACAGTGAAACCAGTCTGATTTAGGGGAATGGAAAACCGAATCCGAGTGTTGGTGGCAAAGCCAGGGCTGGACGGTCACGACCGGGGCGCCAAGGTGATCGCGCGCGCCCTCCGCGACGCCGGCATGGAAGTCATCTATACCGGCCTGCGGCAGACCCCCGAGATGATTGTCAACGCCGCGTTGCAGGAAGACGTGAACGTGATCGGTCTTTCGATCCTGTCCGGCGCGCACAATGCCATTGTGCCCCGCCTGATGGAGTTGTTAACCGAGAAGGGGATGACCGATGTGAAGGTCATCGTCGGGGGCATCATTCCCGACGAAGACGCCGAGGCGCTCAAACGCCTGGGAGTGGCCGGGGTGTTTCAGCCGGGCGCATCGCTGGATGAGATCGTCTCATTCGTGCGCGAAGCCGCCGGGGCTGGCTTCACCGCCACGTAGATCAATGCGCTTCCCACCCGGCAGAGAGGGGAAGCGCCGAAGGAAACCGTAAATGGAAGAGAAATTGAAGATCGCGGTTTTTATCGATTTCGACAACATCGAAATCGGCGTCAAATCCACGCTCCAGCGGGAATTCGACGTCGCCGCGGTACTGGATGCGCTCAAGGAGCGCGGAGAAATCGTAACCAAAATCGCCTACGCCAATTGGGGCAGGCAGGAGAACTCGACGCGCCAGCTTGCCGAGCACGCCGTGCAGATGGTGCAGCGCGATCCCTCGCCCCGGGGCGACAAGAACGGCGCGGACATCAACCTGGCCCTGGATGCGCTGGAGATGGCGTTTACGCACGACCACATCAACGCGTTTGCGATCGTCAGCGGCGACAGCGATTTCATCGCTTTGGTGAACAAGCTGAAGCAGTATGACAAACGGGTGTACGTCGTGGGAGGGCGCGCCTTCACCAGCACGATCCTGCAAAAGAACTGCCACGAATTCATCAGCTACGAATCGCTGCTGGTGGAAACGCCCAGAAGCTCGCGCCAGCAGCAGCATCCGCATCCGCAGCCGCAACCACAACCACAGGAAAAACAGCCCCAGCCGGCCCAGCAGGAAAGACCGCAGCGGCAGCAGCAACGGCGGCCGGCGCCGCTCGATCTGGCCCAGTCCATGCCGCTGGTCGAACGGGCGCTCCAGGTGCTGGAGCGCCGCGAGGTGAGGCCGCAACTGGGTCTGCTCAAATCCACCATGTTGCAGCTTGACTCGACATTCAGCGAGAAGGCCTATGGCGCCGGCTCGTTCACCGATTTCGTCGAGAAGCTGCAAAAAGCCGGTTACGTGATGCTGGTGGGTGAAGAGGGGCGCTATATGATCGAGCGCAAGACCTCGGCTGAACCCGAGCAGCCGGCGGCGAAGCCCGAAGAAGCGCTTCCCATCCTGCGTGACGTCCTGGAGACCCATCGTCTGGAAGTAGACGAGGGGTGCTCCGCGGACCAGTTGGCCGAGTGGGTGGAGAGTGAGACCCCCGGCTTCGACTGGAAGAAGTACGGCTTTCAGGCCTTCAGCGAACTGCTCAACTATGCGCAGGACAAGCTGCTGGTACGGGTGGTGCCCAACGAACAGGAGGGGTTGACCGTGTACCTTGGCGCCGAGTTTCATCCGCCGGCCGTCCCCGAACCTGCACCGGAGCCTCCGCCGGAGGAGGTGGAGGAGCCGCAACCCGTAGTCAAGGGTCAGCCCGTGGCCCGGCCGGCCGCCAAGACGGCGCGCAAGACCGGGGCGCGCAAGAAAACGTCGGGCGAACTGACGGCGGCTAAACGCGCCAAAGCCACAACCGTCAAACGCGCCCGAAAGCGGGCGCCCGCCCAGAGGGCGCAGGAGCCGGAAGCCAACTAGCGCTTCACCGTCTCACACTGAATTCCGCATACTCACGCTCCTCCGGCTGAAAACCCGGGGACACCGGCGGCGCGTACCAGCCGGTCAGCAATTGGCGCACGTCGCCGGGCTTTTGCAGGAAGAGCGCGGCGGCGGCGGCCAGATACAACATGGTAAACACGGGGTGGATTTGCTGGGCCCCGAGTCCGAAGGCCAGCCACGGGAACCACTCCGAGCAAACCGGCAGGATGAACTGACCCGCGAAGAGTCCGAACAGAAGCAACGCTCCGCCGAGGGAGAGTTCCAAGGTGGCCAGCAGCACGACGCCGAGCACGGATTGGGCGGCGGTGAGGAGCAACTCGGACATCTGGAGGGCGTCCATGGGGAGCGGGTGCTCGAGGCTGCCGTGCGAGACTGCGAAGACGCCGGGAATCATGCCCACCAGCAAGGTCCAGTGATTCAGCTTGGCCGAGAGCAGGCTGCCCAGGGCAAGCCCGGCCTGCCCCCGCCAGGCGAACATGAGGGCCACGACGAACTCCGGCATCTCCGATGCGACCGGCGCCAGCCACTGCACCAGCAGGAACTCGCTGATGTGCAGCATTCTGCCCGTGCGCACCAGGCCTTCGCAGAAGGGTTCGGCGTTGGCCAGGATCACTGCGCCGGCGAAAAGGAAAAACGCGGTGGTAGCGAAGCGCCGCTGAGACCGGGGCAGGCGGATGAGCAACTCGGCCGGGCCCCCGGGTTCGGTCCCGGCACACGGCCGCCGCCCGGCCAGTACGATGTACCAGACATAGAGTCCCAGGAAGACGGCGCCGTCGTACCATGCCAGACTCCCTTTCAGGGGGATGAAGAAGGCATAGAGCGTGGCAAGGCCAAGGAAGAACAGTTCGGTGCGGCGCTCCGCTTCGATTTCGACGGTGCGGCGGAAACGGAACCAGAACACGGCCGCGATCAGGCCCCAGGCTACGCCGATGAGCAACCGGTTCGCTCCGGTCATGTTGGCGATGGCGTAGTGGGCGTAGCCGCTTGCCGGGTTCTTGCCTGCCTGCCAGGTGAAGTACATGTCCACCGAGTACTCGGGCAGAACCGCAATCAGGGCGACGGCCGCGAGGGCGAGGGCCTGGGAAATCTCCGTCTGGACCGCATCACAGGCCCACAGGAGCAGAAAGGACGCGCCTATGATGGCAGCGCCGGAAAGTACCGCCAGAACCGGCGGATCGAGGGGAATGCCGGCCACCCGTGCCAGCAAGCCCGGCAGGCCGGCGAGCGCGGCGCACAGGACTGTCAGAACATGGCTTCTTCGCATGGGTCGGGTGCGTGGCGGAAAACCGTCGGCCACGCGTGCACTTCCGCGAACGCGCAGCCAAAGGTCTGACACCCGGCGGGGCCGGTCAGGCAGACCAGAAGGATTCCTCCCTCGGGATTGTTGACCTGCCTGGAACTGGCGTTTGCCAGCCCTGCTACTCCCCTTTGGCGGGAATTATCATTGTATCATCCCGCACATTTACCGGGCTGCGGCGATCATCCGCGCGGGAAGCTCGAATTGGGCGACCGATTCGCGGTTGAGCGCCACCGGCAGGGTCCAGATGACCAGGTTCGAATAGTAGTCGTCCCCCCATTGCGGAAGTCCGGTCTGGCCGTTCAGCAGACAGCGCTGGTTCCATGGCGAGCGGGTCTTGACGGCCATGGCTTCGTACATGCGTTTGGCGATCTCGAGGCCGGTGTCCCGCCGCCCGTGATACAGGAACGTCATGGCGGCGCAGAGATTCTCGCCGACGAAAATGTTCCGGGCATGGTCGCCCGGTCCGAAGCCGGAGTCGAAAGGCCGGCCATCCGGCGTGACGGCGTTGATGAGGCCGTACGAGGTGGCGCGCAAGTTCAGCCGCTCAAGGGTGTCGAGCACGGCGGTCACTCGCGCCGCCGGGAGAACCCCCGGGAGTCCCGCCACGCGGGCGCACCACTCCCCCATCATCTGGTTGGCCAGGCATACCTCACTGGTCTTGCCGTTGGCGGTGTCGTCCCAGAGGCGATAGTACGATCCGGTCCACAGGCGGCTGTCGTAAGCCTGCTGCGCCCTGGCGAGGCGGGCGGCGCATTCGGCTTGGAATTCGGCGTCGCCCACGGCTTCCGCCAGCGCTTTGCCGGCGGACAGGGTAGCCAGCCAGGTTCCTGCCACGTAGGCGGATACCCCGTGCCATGGCCACACATCGTAAAACTGATTCGCCGGCCAGGCCTCACCCGGGCGCGCGTGGGGCTGCTCGTGCACCAGCCCGCAACCGCAATCATCCAGGGAATACTGGTACCGGATGGCGCGGCGTGCCGATTCGTAAAAGTGCTGGAGACGAGCGCGGTCGCCGCTGCGGGCCCACAGCCGGTGCACCATTTGGGCGTACTGCCCGGAGTTGAGCGGGTGCTGGCAGTGGTAGCGGGGATCCCGCATGCTGGTGGGCTGGCCGAAGGAGAACGGCACCTCACCGTCGGCGATCTGGAAGTGACGGAACGCGTCGAGGGTGGTCTCTTCCAGCTCCGGGAAGAAGAACAGCAGCGGAAAATGGCCGTGCTGCCGGCAGACCATGGTCTCGACGATGGGGCATCCGGTGTGGCTCTCGCTGTGGGTGAACCAGCCGTTATCGCCCCACCACTCATCCTTGCGGGTACGGGCGATCCACACGGAGTTCTTCGCCAGGCTGTACAAACTCTGGATGAGCGCATCGCGAAGCCACTCAGGCAGGGCCGTTCCGTAAACCGCGGACTGCCAGGCGAGCACGCGGCGGAGCCAGGCATCGTAGTTTCCGAGAGCGCGGTCCGCGGCCTCGGCGGCGCCGGCGAAGCGCTGTGCGTAACGGTTCACGTGGGCTTCACCGCCGCTGTCGCGCCAGGAAGGGGCGTGCCAGGCAACCGCGAAACGAACCCGCCGCGAGTGCCGCGCCGGCAGGGTCACCTCAACCGTGTTCCGCTCCGTCAAGCCCTCGCCGCGGGCGGCCAGCGAAGCGCCGGAAGGCGGGGCGGGGAAGTGGAGCGCCAGGGTAAGCGGCAGGTCGCGGTCCGAGGTGTTGCGCAGTTCCAATTCAAAGAGTGCCGCGGGCGTGTTGGAGACGGCCGCGTCACCCACGATGAACGGGCTGAAGGCGCGGAGTCCGGCCGAGAGGGGGAGCTCGCTGAACTCCGCGTTCAGGTCCGCCACCGGGAAATGCCCCCAGTAGCTGATGCGGGCCGCGGAGAGCGGCACGTGACGCGTGCCGGACTGGATGACGAGCCAGTCGGCGAAGATCCGTTTTGGGGGCACCAGCTCGTTATAGATGGAGGAGAAGCCCAGCTTGCCGCTGCCCTCGAGAGTCATGTAACCGGTTCCGAGGCCTCCCAGCGGAAGCCCGCTTTCCAGACGGGCGCCGTCAAAGGTAAGAGCCGGGACGGGCGCTGCAAAGCCGTCCGGTTGCAGGCTTGTCCACTGGTTTGTGGCCGCGGAAGGAAAAGGCCAGGGTGCTGCGCCGGCGGCCACGGCCGCCAGCATGTCTCGGCGCGTCATCACTCTACCTCGATCCCGCAAAGGTGCTGGTTCTGCCCAGGCCTTCGCTGCCCATGCCGCGATATCCGCCGTCCACTGCAAGGTCGGTGGCCGTGATGAACGCGGCGTCGTCGCTCAACAGAAAGAGAATTGCCGCGGCGACTTCGACGGCCTCTCCGAGCCGCTCCAGCATGTGATATTGACCCCACAGCGGCTCCCACTTTTCGCGCCCGCCCACGGCGGCTTTTTCCACCTCCCGGGTCCAGATCCAGCCAGGACTCACGCTGTTGACGCGAATGCCCCACGGCGCCAGGTCGAGAGCCATGCACTTGGTCAGCGTGTTGACAGCGCCCTTGGCGGCATTATAAGTCCAGCGCCCGGGCTGAGCGATGAAGGCGGAGATGCTCGAAACGTTCACCACGGCTCCGCCGCCCTGCTCGCGCATGGACGGAGCCACCAGTTGGGTCATCAGGGCATAGGCGGCGGGTCCGGTCTGGAACATGCGATCCCAATCGGCCCGCGTCGCGTCCATGCCTTTTGAGATAAAGGAAAAGGCGTTATTCACCAGGTAGTTCACCTTCCCCCAGCGTTCGAGCGCGCGTCCGGCCGCCGACCGGCAGAAGGCCTCATCGCCCATATCGCCCTGACAAAACAGTACGTCATGGCCGGCCTCGGTGAGATGCCTCTCCAATTCCGCCCCGGACGGGCTCATGTCCAGGAAAGCGGCAGCCGCTCCTTCCCTGACGAGTTCCTCGAGGGTGGCCCGGCCGATGCCGGAAGCGCCCCCGGTCACCACCGCCACCTTGCCCTGGAACCGATTCGCGATTGCGGTTCTCTGCGTCATAGGGTTCACTTTATACCACGGACCGGGGGAGATTTCCGGCGCCTCTGCTACACTGGGAAAAATGCCGCTACGGGCGCAACCGTTCTTGGCGTTTCTTCTCGCCTGGGCGCTGTGTTGCAGCGCCACTCCCGCGGCGACCATGGTTGTCTGCGTGGGAGGCGATGGTCACGTTGCCGTGGAAAGCGTGAATTCGCTGTGCTGCCTGCACGCCGCGCCGGCGGAACCCAGGAGTCTCTCGGAGGGTGCTGCTTGCGGCGGGTGTGCCGATTATTCGCTGATCGCCGCGGGCGAAGCAGGGTCCGGCCAGGCGACCGGCTCGGACCCCCCGCTTCACGCTGCCTGCTCCGCTCGCCCGTTTCTACCGGCCACAGCGCCGGCGCCACCGCCGTTCACCTGGGCCGTGGATTCCAACTTCCCGTCGCAGACCGTGCCGCTGCGTTGCTGATTCCTCTCCGGCTGTCATACTTCACGAAGCTATGTTGCCAAGTCCTGAGGGAGGAATATGTGGAAGATCGCATTGGCGCTGGCGTCGGCCGCCTGCGCGGCTGATGCCCAGATCGCGCTGGTGGCTGAGACGGGCGGTGAAACCCAGGAGAGGCTGGTTGAGAGCGCTCTGGCTCGCAACGGCGACTTGCTGGCTGCGCGGCAGCGCCTGGCCGAGGCGCAGGCCCTGCTGGTCCAATCCGGACTGCGGCCTAACCCGTCGCTCGATCTCAGCCTGACGAGCGGGGCGATCCTGAACAGTCCCGGAGAACGGGAGATCGGGCTCGGCTACGCGCACACTTTCGAATTGGGCGGCAAGCGGGAACGGCGCATTGAGGCCGGCAAGGCCGGGGTGGATCTGGTGCGCGCTGGAATCGCCGACCGGGAACGGCTGCTCCGGGCCGATGTCCGGAGCCGGTTTGCCGAAGCACTGGCCGCCGCCCGCAACCTGGAATCGGCCGGGCGGCTGCTTGAGCTGAACCAGCAGAGCTACGAAATCGCCCAGGCGCGCACCCGCCAGGGCGAAGGCTCGCCACTGGAAGAGGGGCTGCTCCGCGTGGAGGTGAACCGGATCCGCAGCGACCGTCTGCTGTTCGCCAACCAGGTGGAACGCGCGGTAGCCCAGCTCAAGACGCTTTGCGGGCGCGCGCCGGATGAACCGCTGCGGATCAGCGGCGTGCTGGCAGCTCCGGCGCTCACCGTCAGCCTGGAAAGCGCCCTGGAGCGGGCTATCGGCGCTCGCCCGGACCTGCTGGCGGCGCGCATTGAGGAAGCGCTGGACGATGCCGCCCTGCGCATGGCAAGGTCTGACGCGGTTCCCAACCTGGTAGCTTCGGCACGGTACTCCCGGGTGACCGCGCGCTTCGACCAGTTCGGGCTGGCGGGACCGGGAGGTCCCGTTGTGCCCCTGCGTGACACCGACAATCTGCTGAGCGGGGGCATTTCCATCAACCTCCCCCTGCGCAACCGGAACCAGGGTAATATTCAAGCGGCCGTCGCGCGCCGCCAATCCGCCGCCTTGCGCCGCCGCTTTGTTGAGCAGGTGGTGCGCGAGGAGGTAAGCACGGCCTTCCGCCGGTACCAGACGGCCCGCCAGGCGCTGGCCATCTTCGACGAGGGCGTGATCAGGCAGTCGCAGGAGAACGTGCGCATCCTGCGCGCCGCCTACCAACTGGGTGAGATCCGCCTGATGGACGTAATCAACGAGCAACGGCGTCTGGTGGATACCCAGAGGGCCTACACCGAACTATTGAAAGAGGCGCGCCTCGCCGAAGTGGAACTGGAACGGGCGGTAGGGGCCCCGATCTTCTGAGGGATGCTGAGATGACCCGCAAATACTGGATGGCTGCCGCGTTTCTGGCGGGAATGGCCGCCGGCGGCTTGCTGATGACTCTGGCCGGACGATCCGGGAAGCGCGCTTCGGCGCCGGCTGAAGAGAAGGGAGAACCCGGGCCGGCTTCGCGAATTCGCATGGACCCGGCCGCCCAACGCAACATCGGTCTGCTCTTCGAGCAGGCGCAATGGAAACTCGTGCGCCAGACCATTCAAGCCACCGGCATCGTCGCTCCCAACGAATCGCGCCTGGCGCACGTGCGACCCCTCGCCCGAGGGCGCATCGAAAAGGTCTTCGTCCGGCTGGGCGACCGCGTGCGCGCCGGCCAGACTCTGCTGATTTACGACAACGTGGAACTTGGCGAGGTGATTGGTCAATACCTATCGGCGGTTGCGGCGCTGGACCGGGCCAACGCAGAAGCCCAGGTCACGAAGCGCTCTCTGGAACGGGCGAAGACGCTGGTGGACATCGGGGCCCTGGCGCGGGCCGAGTTGGACCGGCGCAACGCCGAGTACACCAACTCCCTGGCGTCCATCGAGAGCCAGCGGGCCGACGTCGCCAAAGTGGAAGAGAAACTCCACCGCTTCGGACTCAGTGAGGAGGATGTTGCGGGGCTGAATCCCCGCGAGGGCGCGGGCTCGCATCGCGAGGCTTCGCACAGCCGGCTGAAGGCGCCCTTCGATGGAATCGTGATCCAGTACAACGCGGCGGAGGGCGAGACGTTCGGCCCGGACGACGTGATTTTCGCCGTTGCCGACCTCTCCACGGCCTGGATTCTCGCCGACGTCTATGAAAAGGACGTGGCCGCGATCCACCCGGGTCAGGAGGCCAGTATCCTGGTGGACGCCTATCCCGGCGAGGTGTTTCGCGGCAGGATCACCAACGTCAGCGCCTTTCTGGATCCGAAAACTCGCACCGCGAAGGTGCGCTGCGAGGTGGCTAATCCCGACGGCCGCCTCAAACTCGAGATGTTTGCAACTGTGCAACTGCCTACGCCCGCCGGCCGGCAGGCGCTGATGGTTCCTTCCGGGGCGCTTCAGCAGGTTGGCGACCGCACCCTCGTTTTCGTGCCCGCCGGCGGGGACGAATTCGAGCCCCGCTACGTCCGGACCGGCGCGCGCAGCGATGGCTGGGTGGAGATCGCCGCGGGCCTCAAGGAGGGTGAAAGAGTGGCCACGCATGGCAGCTTCTTCCTGAAGTCCACGCTGTTACGCTCCGAGATCGGCGGTGAGGAGTAGGCCGCATGCATCGCATTGTTGAACTCGCGCTCAGCCACCGGTTCCTGGTAATCGCCTGCACCTGCGTGGCGGCCGCAGTCGGAATCGACAGCCTGAGAAGGCTTCCCATCGACGCCGTTCCCGACATCACGCCCAACCAGGTGCTGATCTTGACCCGCGCCCCCGGCCTTGGCGCTTTGGAGGTGGAACGCTTCATCACCTTTCCCGTGGAAACGGCGGTAAGCGGGCTGCCGGGCATTGAGAACATCCGGTCTGTTTCGCGGTTCGGATTGTCCTCGGTGACGGTGCTCTTCGACGAGCACATGGACCTTTACTTCTGCCGGCGCCTGGTGATGGAACGCCTCCCCCAGGCCCGCGAGATGATCCCGGCCGGCTTCGGCAGTCCGGAAATGGGCCCCATCAGCACCGGGCTCGGGGAGATCTATCAGTTCGAAGTGCGCGGCGACGGCTACTCGGCCATGGACCTGCGTTCCATCCTCGACTGGGACATCGCGTTCAAGCTGCGCAGCGTCCCGGGCGTCGTTGAGGTAAACACATACGGCGGCGAGCTGAAGACCTACGAAGTACAGGTGGACGCGGACAAGCTGACCAGCTATAACCTTTCGCTCGGCCAGGTCATCGAAGCGCTTGAGCGGAATAACTTCTCCACCGGCGGCGCATACATCGAACACAACCAGGAGCAGCAGGTCATCACCGGCGAAGGGCTGGTGGAGAGTCTGGCGGATATCGAGAATATCGTGCTCGGCACGGGGCCGGGCGGCGTTCCGGTGTACGTGCGCAATGTCGCCACCGTAGCCTTCGCCCCGCGGGTGAGACAGGGAGCCGTCACCCGCGACGGGCGCGGCGAGGTGGTCACCGGCGTGGTGATGATGCTGATGGGCGAGAACTCCCGGGTGGTGGCCGGGCGCGTCAAAGAGGAGCTGAAGGAAATTGCGAGCGCCCTCCCGGCGGGCGTGCGAATCGATCCTTACTATGACCGCACGCTGCTGGTGCGCAACACTATTCACACGGTGTCGCAAAACCTGGTGGAAGGCGGCCTGCTGGTGGTTGCCGTGCTGCTGTTGCTGCTCGGCAACTTGCGCGGCGGGCTCGTGGTGGCCGCGGCGATTCCCCTCTCGATGCTGGCGGCCTTCACCGGCATGGTTTACGCGGGCGTCTCCGGAAACCTGATGAGCCTGGGAGCCATCGATTTCGGCCTGATTGTGGATGGGTCGGTGGTCATGATTGAAAACATCGTGCGAAAGCTGGGCTCGCGCAAAGACGCCGGCGTGCGCGCCGCCATCCTCGAAGCCGGGCGCGAAGTGGCCCGCCCCATCTTTTTCGCCGTGGGCATCATCATCGCGGTCTACCTGCCCATCCTGGCGCTGGAAGGCGTGGAAGGGAAGATGTTCAAACCCATGGCGCTGACGGTGATCTTTGCCCTGGTTGCAGCGTTGATCTTTTCCCTCACCCTGACGCCTGTGCTGGCCTCCTTCGCATTTCGCAAAGGAGTGCGGGAGCGCGAGACCTGGCTGGTCCGCAAGAGCCGGACGGTCTACCTGCCCCTGCTGCGCCGGGCTGTCGCTCACCCGGGCGCAGTGGCGGCGATCGCCACGCTCGTCTTCGCAGGCAGCACCCTGGTGGCGCTGAATCTGGGCGCCGAGTTCTTGCCACGCCTTGACGAAGGAGCCATCGCCATCGCCGCGTGGCGTCTGCCCAGCGTCTCGCTCACCGACTCGATTCAGAGCACGACCCTGATCGAAAAGACCCTGCGCCGGTTCCCGGAAATCGCCACCATCGTGTCACGCACCGGGCAGGCGGAGATCCCGACCGATCCGATGGGTCTGGAGATGAGCGATATATACCTGATTCTGAAGCCGGCCGGGCGCTGGTCCACCGCCAGGTCCAGCGAACAACTGATTGCGGCCATCGACGGCGCGCTGCGCGCGAACGTTCCCGGGCATGTGTTCGGCTACACGCAACCGATTGAATTGCGGGTACAGGAGCTGATCGCCGGCGCGAGGTCCGATCTCGCCATCAAGCTGTACGGGGAGGATCTGGAGGTGCTCCGGCGCAAGGCCGCTGAGATCGCCGCGGTGGTGGCGCGGATTCCGGGCGCCTCCGACACCAAGGCGGAGCAGATCGCGGGCCTGCCCTATTTGCGCATCCGCGTGAACCGCGCGGCTATTGCGCGCCACGGCATCAACGCCGCGCAGGTCCTGGATGTGGTCGAGGCCCTGGGCGGGAAGACGGTCGGCGAGGTGCTGGAAGGCCAGCGGCGCTTCGCCCTCCAGGTGCGCTTTCAGGAGAACGAGCGGCGCGATATCGGCCAGATCCGCAACATCAAGGTGGCCAGCCCGCAGGGCGGGTTGATTCCGCTGAGCCAGTTGGCCGATATCCGCGTCGAGCCGGGACCCGCGCAGATCAGCCGCGAGAACGTGCACCGCCGCATTACCGTGGAGACGAATGTGCGGGGCCGCGACATCGGCAGCTTCGTGGCGGCGGCTCGAAAGGCCGTGCAAGCGGCGGTCCGGCTGCCGCCCGGATACTGGATCCAGTGGGGCGGCCAGTTTGAAAACCTGGAGCGGGCCGCTTCAAGGCTCGCGGTAGTAGCGCCCCTGGCGCTGGGCTTTATTTTTGTCCTGCTCTATACAACCTTCAACTCCGCCCGGCTGGCCCTGTTGATTTTCGCCAATGTCCCCATGGCGGCGACCGGAGGCGTGCTGGCTCTCGCCGTTCGCGGGATGCCTTTCAGCATCTCGGCGGGCGTGGGCTTCATCGCTCTGTTCGGCGTGGCGGTGCTGAACGGGGTGGTGCTGGTGAGCTACGTGGACCAGGCGCGGCGGCGGGGGATCGGGACCGCCGAGGCGGTGCTGGAAGGCGCCGGCGCCCGCCTGCGTCCGGTGCTGATGACCGCCCTGGTGGCCAGCCTCGGTTTCGTCCCCATGGCATTGTCGAGGGGCGCGGGAGCCGAAGTGCAGCGCCCCCTGGCTACGGTGGTGATCGGGGGGCTGGTCACTTCCACGCTCCTGACGCTGCTGGTGCTGCCCGCCATCTACGGGTGGTTCGTACCGCGGCGGGCCGCTGACCCGCCAGACGGCAGTCCCGCGGGGCAATGATCCGGTCTGGTTACAGCTTCTGAGCCTCCTGGCGGGCCTCGCGCAGCGCCTTGGCGATGTCCATGGTGTCCTGCTCCGAACCCATCAGCATGCGGTGGGGCATCCAGAAGGCGTCCTGGATGGTGGCTTCCGCCACGGGACACGGTTCCACCCGGCACGGGTATTGCTGGTAAACCGGATTCGCGTACAGCGGATGCGGGTAGTAGGTCAGCGGGATGTCCCGCCCGGCCAGCGCCTTTGCGAATGCGTCGCGGGTTGCGCCGAAACTGGCCGCATCGATGCGTCCCATCCACAGGTAGTAGGAGTGCACGCTGGCTTCGGGGGGCGCCTGCTGGAGCGTCAGGCCCGGCAGATCCGCCAGCGCCTCCCGAAGGATCCGCGCATTGGTGGCGCGCAGTTGGATCTGGGCGGGTAAGCGCTCCAGTTGCGCGATCAGCACCGCGGCCTGAAACGCCGTCAAGCGGAAGTTCGAGCCCAGCGTGTAGTGATGAAACCAGCCGCCCCCGCTGCGGCGGCCCTGGTTGGCCAGGGCGCGCAGGCGCTCGGCGAAGTCCGCGTCACTGGTGGTGAGGATGCCGCCTTCACCGGCGGTCATCACCTTGCTGTTCTGGAAACTGAACGAACCGGCCAGCCCGATGCTGCCTGCGCGCCGGCCCCGCCACTCCGAACCGTGGGCGTGGGCGGCGTCTTCAATTACGGTCAACCCTCGCCGGGAGGCAACCGCCATCAGGCGATCCATGTTCGCCATGGCCCCGCCGAAATGCACGGGGATCATGGCCTTCGTCCGGGGACCGATCGCCGCCCCGGCGCGATCCGGATCCATGTTGAATGTGTACGGCTCGATGTCCACGAACACCGGCGTGCCGCCCACCCGCGACACCGCCGTCGCCGTGGAGATGAAGGATATGGCGGGCACAATTACCTCGTCGCCCGGCCCCACTCCCGCCGCGGCAAGCGCCATCTCAAGAGCCACCGTGCCGTTCGATGCGCTGACGCCATAGGCGGAGTGCTGGAAGCGCGCGAAATCGTTCTCGAAGCGGGTGACGAATTCGTGATAGCCGCCCCAACGGCCGCTCTGCAATACCTGGCGTAATAATTCCAATTCACGTTCATTCGCGATCGGCCATTTCGGAATTGACATACCCGTATAGAATAGAAGAGTCGCTGAGAAATTGCATATGCCCCAGGTGAGTCCGACGGTCACGCCGAGCCGCGAGACCAGCGACCAGCAAGACTTCACGCCTCTGTACCATGTCGTCCTGCTCGACGATGACGATCACACCTACGACTACGTGATCGAGATGCTCGAAAAGCTGTTCATCTTTTCTAAGGAGAAGGCCTTCCGCCACGCCGTTGAGGTGGATACCTGCGGGCGCACCGTGCTGCTGACCCTTCCGTTGCCCGAAGCCGAGTTCGCCCGCGACCAGATTCACGCCTACGGGCCGGACTGGCGTATGGAGCGCTCCCGGGGATCGATGTCCGCGGTCATCGAACCGGCAAGCGCGTAGCTCGCTATAATCGAATCTCTTCCGGGAGACACGCCATGAAACCTTCGCTGATTCACTCCGCGGCCGGCGTTGCCCTGTCGCTGGCCCTGCCATGTTCCCGCGGGGAGACGCACCGCTTCGAGCCGCAAGTGTTCCACAACACCTTTTCCGCCGCCCATAGTCCGGTGTTGCGCATCCAGCCGGGCGACCGCGTGATCACCCGCACGGTGGACGCTCGCGGGTTTGACTCCGCGGGCCGAAAGGTGGCCGAGCGCCCCAACCCGCAGACCGGACCCTTTTACATCGAAGGCGCCGGGCGCGGCGATACCCTGGTGGTGCGGATCGAGCGTATCACGCCCAACCGCGCCACCGCCTGGTCTTCGAGCTTTCTGGCTCCCTACACCGTGGACCCGGCTTTCCTGCGCTCCGAGAAATCCGAGCGGGGCGAGACGACCGAGACCTGGACGCTCGATCCGGCGCGCGGCGTGGCGCGTCTGAAATCCTCGTTCCAGCCCAGCCTGATCGAAGTGCCCATGCGCCCCATGCTGGGCTGCGTCGCCACGGCTCCGGACCGCGGCGAGGCCATCGCGACTTCGACCCCCGACACCTTCGGCGGCAATCTGGACTACAACGGCATGGTGGCGGGCGTGAAACTCATGCTGCCGGTGAACGTGCCGGGAGCGCTCCTGTTCCTGGGCGACGGGCACGCCGCGCAGGGCGATGGCGAGATTCTCGGAAATGCCCTGGAGACATCGATGGACGTGGAGTTCTCCGTGGACCTGATCAAAGGAAAGTCCATCGCCTGGCCGCGCCTGGAAAACGACAGCTACCTGATGGTGCTGGGCAGCGCCCGCCCTTTGCTCCAGGCTCTCCAGCACGCCACAACCGAACTCCAGCACTGGCTGGTAGCCGACTACGGCTTTGATGAGCGCGGCTCCTCGCTGCTGATGGGCCATGTGATCGAGTACGACATTGCCAACATCGTGGATCCCCATTTTACGGTAGTGGCCAAGATCCGCAAATCTCACTTGAAAGGGACCCCATGAAATTCGCAATCGCTTTCCTGCTGGCGGGTTTGTCCGGCCTGCACGCCCAGGCGGCATACGACCTGCTGATTAAAGGCGGCCACGTGATCGATCCGAAAAACGGGGTCAGCGAGGTGCGGGACGTCGCGGTCGCGGGCGGCAAGATCGCCGCGGTGGCCGCGAACATCCCCGTGACCGCGGCGCGCCGGGTGATCGATGCGGCGGGCCTCTACGTGACTCCCGGACTGGTCGATATCCACGTGCACGTGTTCGCCGCCTCGATGGCGCGCGAATACACGGGCGCCTACAGCGTGCGTCCCGACGGCTTCACTTTCCGCAGCGGCGTCACCACGGTGGCCGACGCGGGCAGCGCGGGCTGGCGCAACTTTGAAGAGTTCAAGGCCCAAGTGGCGCAACGGGCGAAAACGCGCGTCCTGGCCTGGCTCAACATCGTGGGGCGCGGAATGGCCGGCCGTGCGGACATCGAGCAGGATACCGCCGACATGAACCCCGAGCGCACGGCGGAGACGATCCGCGCCAATCGCGACCTCCTCGTCGGCGTCAAGATCGCGCATTATGCGGGACCCGAGTGGATCGCGGTCGACCGCGCCGTCGAGGCCGGACGACTGGCGGGCGTGCCCGTCATGGTGGACTTTGCCACCTTTCGTCCCGAGCGCCCGTTTCAGGACCTGGTGACCAAGAAGCTGCGTCCCGGTGATATCTATACGCACCTGTATCTGGGAGCGGTGCCCATGCTCGACCCTCAGGACCACGTGCTCCCGTACCTGTTCGAAGCCCGCAAACGCGGCGTCATCTTCGACGTGGGACACGGCGGCGGCAGTTTCCTGTTCCGGCAGGCGGTGCCTGCCGTCAGACAGGGCTTCGTCCCCGACTCCATCTCGACCGATCTGCACGTCGACAGCATGAATGCGGGCATGAAGGACCTGCTCAACGTCATGTCCAAGTTTCTGAATATGGGTATGACGCTCGAAGATGTGATCCTGCGCGCCACGTGGAACCCGGCCCGCGAGATTCATCGCCAGGAGTTCGGCCACCTCAGCGTGGGCGCGCCTGCCGACGTGGCCGTGCTGCGGTTGGCCACGGGTGATTTCGGCTTCCTCGATTCGGCCGGATTCCGCCTGCGCGGCAAGCAGAAACTGGTGGGTGAACTGACGGTCCACAACGGAAGGGTGGTCTGGGACCTGAATGGCCTTGCCGGCCGGGACTGGGACAAAGCGCGGCGCCGCTGATACTCTGTCCTCATGAAACGTCGGGACTTTCTCACCGCCGGAACGGCGGCCGTGCCCCTTTCCGCGGCTGAATCCCCCGGCCGCACGTTCACTCATCGGATCGCTTTCACGCTTTGGATTAACGACGTCCGCGAAGAACCGGCGGCGTTTGAGAACTGGCCGTACGGCGTGCTTGACGCGCCACTCCCGAACGCCAGGCCCGCGTGCGCCGTATCATCCGCGCGGCCCACGAGCGTCACATCAAAGTCATCGCCTTTCCCGCCGGCGTGTTGAGTCACGGAAGGGCGGGTCAACTACAAGCGCAGGCACTTATCGGAATCTACCGCGACCTGGCCGCCATCGAGAATCAGTTCGCCGACGGGGGCAGAATCCGCCGCATCAAAGAGGGCATCGTTTCCGCCGTTCTGGACATCAACAACATCGCCTATGCCAGGGGCGAGTCGCAGGTCTGGGACGACCACAAAATCGGACTTCAACTCTGAGCAGGATGGCTTATGGTGGCGCCTGCGCCCACCCGGTTTGAGACAATTTGTCCGGTCTTGCCGGACAGTCTGTCCTTCTTCCCAACCGGTTGATTTCAGGGCACTTACTTCACCGCTCGCTGGCCGGGGCCCGCTCCGGAACGGGAGACTCTGTCCCTGGAACGAAGGTTCTGGAACGCGCTATCTCATTGATTTAAAGTAAGTTAGTTCCGTATAGCGGCTGGCCGCTGAAATGCTGTTTCCCACGCGTTGCGTGGCCCTGTAAGAGTAGCGTGGGAAAACTCGCTATGACGATGAGACTAAAGTTATACCTGAGTGTGGTAATTGCCTCCGGCGCAGTCCTGCTGGGGGCGTCTTTATGGAACTGGACGAGCCCCAACCCGAATCTGTATCTGATCTATCTTGTCCTCTCGGTGCTGGCGTCGGCGCTGAAATTGCGGCTCCCCGGTATTCCGGGCACTTACTCCCTCAACTTTCTGTTTGTGCTGGCCGGTATAGCTTACTTCACCCTGCCGGAGACTCTGCTGGCTGGCTGTGCCGGCGCCCTGGCACAGACCCTCTGGAATACGAAAAAGAGGCCCACCGCCGTCCAGATCGCCTTCAATGTGGCGAATCTTGCTCTGAGCATTAGTGTCTGCTTCGGCGTGGTCCACCTCGCCCTGGCCGGCGTTCTCCATTCATACCGGCCGGTGGCGCTCGCGGTGGCGACCTTTCTCTATTTCGTGACCAATACGGTGCTGGTTTCCGGCGTGCTGTCCCTGCTGGAGGGTAAAGCTCTTCCAGAGGTCTGCCAGCAGTGGTATGTGTGGTCGTTTCCGTATTACCTGGTCGGAGC
>Ga0272446_1002113_pt1 | contig 27775 bp, 26 predicted proteins | sample YNPCB0061_FD_194587 | JGI IMG/M metagenome (GOLD analysis project Ga0272446, IMG submission 194587) | Hot spring microbial mat communities from Yellowstone National Park, WY, United States - YNP-CB-006-1 | ecosystem: Environmental > Aquatic > Thermal springs > Hot (42-90C) > Sediment | place...
TCACCGACGACGGCTTCTGCTTCCGCGGCTGCCCTCGGGGCGGAGGCGCATGTCGACGCGGAAGCAGAAGCCGTCGTCGGTGACGTCGGCGAGGGCGCGGGTGAGGCGCTCGGCGAGGCGCGAGAAGTACTCGTGCAGCGAGAGGCTGCCGGCGGCGCCCTGATCGGTCTCGTAGAGGTAGATGAGATCGATGTCGGAGGAGAAGTTGAGCTCCTCGCCGCCGAGCTTGCCCATGCCGAAGACGACGAAGCGGGGGCGTGTGCCGTCGGTGGACAGCGGGGGGCCGAAGCGGGCGTCGAGCTCGGCGGAGAGGCGGGCGATGGCGGCGTCGAGGAGGACCGCGGCGAGGGCGGAGAGCTCGCGGCCGACCTCGGCGGGGGCGCCGTCGCCGAGCTCACGCGCGCAGAGGCGCAGATAGGCGCGGTTGCGGTAGCGGCGGAGCGCGGGGAGGAGCGGCGGCGTGGAGGCGAGCTCGGCGTCGAGCTCGCGCCGCATCTGGGCCTCGGGCTTCTCCCGACGGAGCCAGGGATCGCGCGCGAGGTGCGCGAGGGCGGCGGGGTCGCGGATGAGACGCTGGGTGAAGTGCGGGGACTGCTCGAGGAAGCGGAGGAGGAGGCGCTCGGCGGTGGCGTCGGGGACGCAGGCGGCGAGGCCGCCGGCGTCGGCGGTGGCGGCGACGAAGCGCTCGAGGCGCGTCGGGGCGTCGTCGTCGACGGCGCGTGCGGCGGCGGCGCGGAGGCGGGTGAGGAGGTCGACGGACACGGACGACACGGGCTCAGAACATAACCCGAGCCCGAGCCCGAGCCCGAGCCCGTGCCCGTGCCCGTGCCCGAAGACCGCTGTGGCACTCGGGTACGGGCTCGGGCTCGGGCTCGGGCTCGGGTGAGGCTTGATCACCCTTTGTTCGCGGCCGATACTCCAGGGCCGAATGGCCACTCCTCTCGCGACGGTGATCCTGGCTGCGGGGCTGGGCACGCGCATGCGCTCGCAGCGCGCCAAGGTGCTCCACCGCGTCGCCGGACGCCCGATGATCGAGTACCCCATCGCGCTCGCCCGGGCGCTCCACTCCGAGCGCATCGTCGCCGTCCTCGGGCACCAGGCGGACGCGGTGCGCTTCGCCATTGAGCACCGCTTCGGCGCGGGTGCCGTCGAGACCGCGCTCCAGCTGGAGCAGCGCGGGACGGGTCACGCGCTGCAGCAGGCGGCCGAGGCGCTGGCGCACCACAACGGCCTCTTGCTCGTCCTGTGCGGCGACGTGCCCCTCCTCACCGAGGGGACGATGAAGCGGCTCGTCGAGATCGCCGAGGCGGGGATCCTGGCGATGGTGACGTTCGAGCCGCCGAGCCCGAAGGGGTATGGGCGCATCGTGCGCGACGAGGCGGGGAAGGTCACGCGCATCGTCGAGGAGAAGGACTGCTCGGACACCGAGCGTCGCATCCGCGAGTGCAACGCGGGGATCTACTGCGGCCCGGCGCGCTTCATCTTCGAGTCGCTGCAGTCGCTGACGCCGGACAACGCGCAGGGCGAGCTCTACCTGACCGATGTCGTCGAGATGGCGGCGCACGAGCTGGCGGTGGCGACCATCACCGCGCCGACCGAAGAGGTCATGGGCGTGAACGATCGCGTCGACCTCGCGCGCGCGGACGCGCTCATGCGGCGGCGGCTCGTCGAGGATCTCATGCGCGCGGGGGTCACCGTGCGCGATCCGGAGCGCGTCTACGTCGAGCCGGACGTGGTCGTCGGGCGCGACGTGGAGCTCGGCCCCGGCGTCGAGCTGCGCGGCAAGACGCTCGTCGGCGAGGGGACGCGCATCGAGGCGGGCGTGGTGATCGCGGACTCGACCATCGGCGAGCGCGTGCACGTGAAGCCCTACTGCGTGATCACCGAGAGCCAGGTGGGCGACGAGGCGCAGGTGGGGCCGTTCGCGCATCTGCGGCCGGGGACGCTGCTCGAGCCCGAGGTGCACCTCGGGAACTTCGTCGAGACCAAGAAGACGCGCATGGGGCGGGGGGCGAAGGCCAACCACCTGACCTACCTCGGCGACGCGGACGTCGGCGCGAAGTCGAACATCGGTTGCGGGACGATCACCTGCAACTACGACGGGGTCGCGAAGTACAGGACGACCATCGGCGAGGGGGTCTTCATCGGGTCGGATACGCAGCTCGTGGCGCCGGTCACCGTCGGGGCGGGGGCGTTCGTGGCCGCCGGGACGACGGTCACCGAGGACGTGCCCGCCGGGGCGCTGGCGCTGGCGCGCGCGCCGTTCGTCGTCAAAGAGGGGTGGGCGGAGCGGCGGCGGGCGCGGCTCGCGGGGCAGCCGGCTGCCGCGCCTGCGACGCCGGTGAAGAGGGGCAAGAAGAAGCCGGCCGCGGCGAAGAAGCCGGCGAAGAAGCGGGCGACCGCCGCGCGCACAGTGAAGAAGGGTTCCCGTCGCAAGTGAGCGCGGTTGACGCGCAGCACGACGGGTGTTACACGAACTGACCGATCAGTCAGTCAAGCACACGGGCCATCAGGAAGGAGACCCCATGCCGAAGACGCCGGAGTCCGCTCAGGAGCTGTTCAACACGCAGGTGCCGGAGGCGCTCGCCGCTCACCCGGACAAGGCGAAGGAGATCGGCGCGGTCTACCTGTTCAAGGTCACCGGCGACGACGGCGGGACCTGGACCGTCGATCTCGCGGGCACGCCGCCGAGCTGCACGCAGGGCGACAAGGGCAACGCGCAGTGCACGATCGAGGTCGCGCACGCCGACTTCAAGCAGATGCTCGCGAACCCGGCGATGGGCATGCAGCTCTACTTCCAGGGCAAGCTCCGCGTCACGGGCGACCCGATGCTCGCGACCAAGCTCCAGAAGCTGTTCTCGATGGGTGCGTAGTTGACGGCGATGGTCGAGGAGCTGCCGCTCACGGGCGTTCGCGTCCTCGACCTCTCCCGGTTGATTCCGGGGCCGTTCTGCACGCTCATCCTCTCCGACCTGGGGTCCTCCATCGACAAGCTGGAGGACCCCCACGTCGGGGACTATCTGCGCATCTTCCCGCCGACGAAGGGCGGGCTCTCCGGCCGCTTCCTCGCGTTGAATCGCGACAAGCGGTCGATTTGTTTGGACCTCAAACGACCCGAGGGGCGCGACGCGTTGTTGCGGCTCGCGCGGAACTACGACGTGGTCGTCGAGACGTTCCGGCCGGGGGTGCTCGATCGGCTGGGCGTGGGGTACGCGGCGCTGGCCGCGGTGAACCCGAAGATCGTGCTCTGCTCGATCTCGGGGTACGGGCAGACCGGGCCGCTGCGCGAGCGCGCAGGGCACGACATCAACTACACCGCGCTCGGCGGCGTCATGGGGATGGCCGGGCCCGTCGACGGGCCGCCGCCGGTGGCGCCGATCCAGCTGGCCGACGTCGCCGGCGGGGCGATGTGGGGCGCGATCGGGATCCTGTCGGCGCTGCTGGCGGTGCGCTCGACGGGGCGCGGGCGCCATTTGGATGTGTCGATGTGCGAGGGGGCGCTGGCGTTCATGATCCCGGACCTCGGGAATCTGGATGCGGCGCCGTCGTCGCCGCCGCGGCGCGGCGCCGAGCTGCTCAACGGCGGCGCGGCGTCCTACGGCGTCTATCGGACGAAGGACGGGCGCTATCTGTCCGTCGGGGCGCTCGAGCCGAAGTTCTGGGCGGCGTTCAACACCGCGATCGGGCGGCCGGTCGATCTGTCGGAGATCACCGACGGTGCGCCGGTGCAGGAACGCGTGCGGCGCGAGATCGCCGAGAAGATCGCGCAGAAGACGCGCGACGAGTGGGAGATCGTCTTCGCGGCGACCGACGCGTGCGTCGAGCCGGTGCTGGCGCCGGAGGAGATCCCGCAGCACCCGCTGCACCGCGCGCGCGGCGTCTTCTTTCAGCTGCCGTCGCCGTATGGCGAGCTGACGCAGATGCGGACGCCGTTCGGGCGCGGCGGCGAGGTGGCGCATCGGCCGCCGCCGGGGCTCGGCGAGCACACCGACGAGATCCTGCGCGAGGCGGGCTTCAGCGCCGACGAGATCGCGTCACTTTCCGTCAAGCGGAAAGCTTAGGGTCCCCCACGCCGACGGGGTGAGGCGCGCGTCGAAGCGGCCGCCCTTCACGCGCGCATAGGGGACGTCGCCGCGGAGCGTGATGGCGTCGGGGTCGATGGGCTCTTCGCTGCCGTCGGAGAGGAGCGCGATCGGGCGGCCCTCCTCCCAGCGGAGCGAGCGCACGACGTAGGGCGCGTCGTCGACGTCGAGGTAGACGAAGCGGCGCTCGTCGAGGCGGAGGACGTAGCGCCCGTCGGGGTTGCGGTCGAGCCAGCGCCAGAGCGCGGCGACGAGGCCGCGGTGGGTGATGACCTCGCCCTCGTGCCAGAAGCGACCGTCGCCGTCGAGGCGGATGCCGCTCTGGCGGAGCTTCTCGATCTCGGCGTCGCTGAGCTGCATACGCCTTCCGTCGCGTAGCGGAGCCGGCTTTGCCGGTCCGCGAAGCGGGAGGTGTGGAACCCTCTCAGGGTTCCACGCAACAATCAATGTACGGTTCGGCGTTCCAGATGCGCGATGTCGTCTTTGAGGAGGAGCTTGGCCTTCTTGAGGTTGGCGCGCTCGATCTGCTCGTCGGGGGTCAGCGAGAGGTGGCGCTCGAGCTCGGCGAGGCGACTCTCGAGACGGTGGTGCTCGCGGCGGAGCTCGGCGAGACGATCGACCCCTGCGGTGGCGACGGCATCAGCGCGCTTGGCCATTCAAGGACCTCCCAGACGTGTTGGTGCGATCGTACCCCGCTGGGGGGCCAGCCTCAATGGGTCGTTTCGGCCTTCCGCGCCTTCATGAGCTCCGCCTCGGAGGGGCGGATGTAGCGAGGGGTGGCTTCGACGAGCGAGTCGCTCTCGCCGCGCAGGAGGCGCACACGGGCGAGCAGCGCGACGTCGGCGGCGTGCGGCGCGGGATCGTCGTCGACGCGCGTCACGCCGGGGACGGAGAGGAGCTCGGGGGCGCGCACGAGGCCATCGCCGACGACGGCGAGCGCGGCGCCGCCGCGAGCCTGAAGGCGCGCGACGAGGGCGGCGGGGGTGATGGTCTCCTCGTCGCCGGTGGGGATCGGGAGGCCCTGCTCGTCGACGGTGAAGGCGCCCGCGTAGAGCTCGCCCTTGTGCGCGTCGAGGACGGCCAGCGTCGCGCCGCGGCCACGCGCGCGCGCGGCGAGCGCCGCCAGCGACGAGACGAGGACCAGCGGGCGGCCGTAGGCGAGGCACAGCCCCTTCGCCGTCGCCAGGCCGATGCGGAGGCCAGTGAACGAGCCGGGGCCCGCGCCGCAGGCGACCGCCTCGACGTCGCGCGCGCTCCAGCCGGCGTCGGCGAGCGTCTCCGAGACCAGCGTCAGCAGGCGGTCGGAGTGCGTGGTCACGCGCTCGGCGCGCGTGGCGACGAGGCGATCGCCGTCGAGCGCGGCGACCGAGGCGTGCAGCGTGGCGGTGTCGAGCGCGAGCAGTCTCATGTCCGCAGGAGGAGGTGCACGATGTCGTTCTTCATCGCGAGGAGCAAGAGGGCGACGAGGAGCGCGACGCCGACGAACGACGCGCGGCGGATGGCGCTCGCCGAGACGCGGCGGCGACGCACCGCCTCGACGAGCACCAGCGCGGCCTGGCCGCCGTCGAGGACCGGCACCGGCAGGAGGTTGAGGAGGCCGATGTTCAGCGACACGAGCGCGGCCATCACCAGGAAGTGCTCGAGGCCGTGCTGCGCGGCGACTCCGGCCGCTTCGTAGATGAGGATGGGGCCGCCGATCGACGTCGTCGGGAGGCGGCCCGTCAGCGTGAGGCCGAGCGCGTAGACGAGGGTGCCGATGACCGAGGTCGCGCGGCCGACCGCCTCGCCGAGGACGCCGAAGAGGCCGCGGCGCGACGGGACCTCGGGGATGGGACGGATGGCGCGGCCGCCCTCGGCGCCGAACACGAAGGCGGTCGCCTCGCCGTGGTACTCGTCGAGCTCGCGGCGCGCCTCGAGGCGGAAGGGGGCCTCGTGCTCGAGACCGTCGGCGGCTCCGCGCCAGCGGAGGCGGTGCTCGGCCTCGGGGCGCTCCTCGAGCGCCTGCGCGAACGCCTCCCAGCCGCCGCCGGTGCCGAAGGCGACGCCGTCGAGCGCGAGGAGGCGATCGCCGCGCCTGAGGCCGATGCCGCCGAGGCGCGCCGCGGGGGTGCCGGGCTCGACGGCGGCGACGAAGAGATCGCCGGGGCCGGCGCCGCTGTCGTAGGTGGGTGGCCGGCCGGGGCGGGTGACGGCGCGCGGGACGACCTGCGCGGTGCCCGCCTCGAGCGTCGCCACCTGCGCGAAGCCGAACGGCGCGGCGCGCGGGCGCAGGTAGGTGACGAGCAGCATGCCGCCGTCGCGCGGGCGCAGGAGCGGGCCCAGATCGGCGGCGTCCTCGACGGGGCGGCCCTGGATCGAGGTGACGAGGTCGAAGGTGCGGAGGCCCGCGGTGAAGGCGGCGCCGTCGGGCTCGACGCCGATCTGCGGCAGGCGGACGTGCGGCGCGATGCCGAGGAGGCCGATGGTCTCGCGCCGCCCGAGGGCGTCGCGGTGGACGTGCGCGCGCGGGATGACGTACTTCGTGAGCGTGCGGCGCGCGCCGGCGCGCTCGTTGGAGGCGCGCTCGATGGTGACGCGCAGCGGGCGGCCCGGGGCGGCGGTGACGAGGCGGCTGAGCTCGTCCCAGGTGCGCACCGGCTCGTCGTCGACGGCGGTGACCACGTCGCCGGGGCGCAGGCCGGCGGCGGCGGCCGGCTGTCCGTCGAGGATCGCGCCGATGGTCGCGCTCGGCTCGCTCGCGCGCAGCGCCGCGAGCTGGATGAAGATCAGCACCGGGAAGACGAGGTTGGCCGCGGGGCCGGCGCAGATGACGACGAGGCGCTGCCAGGCCGGGCGCGCGGAGAAGGCGCGCGGGCGCTCCTCGTCGGTGAGCGGGGCCTCGGCGTCCTCGCCGACGAGGCGGACGTAGCCGCCGAAGGGGATGACGCTCACGGCGTACTCGGTGCCGCCGCGGCGGATCGAGAGCAGCGCGGGGCCGAAGCCGATCGAGAACTTGAGGACGCCGATCCCGAGGAGGCGCGCGGCGATCAGGTGCCCGAGCTCGTGCACCGTGATCAGCACTCCGACGAGAATGACGAACCACAACAGCGTCATGCGAGGGGGCGGAGTCTAGCAGACTGCGGCGCGGCTACGGGTTCGTCGACGGCGACGACGAAGGCGGCGGCGGCGGCGGCGTGCCGATGGCGGTGGCCTCGGCGGCGGGCGCGGCGGGCAGCGGCGTCGTCGTGGCGGCGGGCCCATCGGTGTACGCGACGGCGGTGCCGCTGAGGAGGAGGTGATCGGCGTTCGGCTCGAGGGAGGTCCCGGTCGTCGGTGGCACGAACGACGACGCCGCGCTCGGCGCCTCGCGGCGGTAGTCGACGACCGCGTCGGCGCCGATCGAGCACGCGCGATCGCGGAGCGCCTGATCGCCCGCGCGCGCGCCCGCGTCGACGCTGAGCGGGCCGAGCACGCGGTAGGGGCGCGGCGGCGCGAGGCCGAAGGGGAAGATGTCGATCGAGGCGCAGCGGATCCGCCGCGCCTCTTCGGCGCGACGCGCCTCGGGGCTCGACGCGCAGCCGGCGAGCGTGGCGACGACGGTGAGGGCGGCGGCGGCGACCGGAAACAGCGGCCTCATTCGTTCAGCGTAGCACCATCCGTCCAGACGACGGCGGTGCCGCTCACCTGCGCGCGCTCCTCGAACATCGCGCCGGGCCCCGACGGGGAGTACTCGGCGGGCGACTCCTGGCGGACCTGGATGACGGCGTCGGCGCCGAGGCGGCAGGCGCTCTCGCGCAGCGCCTCGTGACCGATGCGCGCGCCGCCGTCGGCGGTGACTGGCCCGAGCACCTGGTAGGGGCGCGACGGCACGACCCCGGCGGGGACGATCTCGATGGCCGCGCAGCGCGCGCGCCGCGCCTCCTCGGTGCGCCGCGCCTCGGGGCTGGCCGCGCAGCCCGCGGCGACGAGCACCAGCGCAGCGACGACGGCGGCGCGCCTCACAGCGAGTGACCCGGCTCCGGCGCGTGGTGGCGCCGCGGAGTCGCCGCCCCGCCCACCGACGGCTCGGCCGTCGGCGTCGGCCGCCGCATCGGCGGCGTCACGTGCGGCGGCGGGATCGGCATCGGCGGCATCATCGGCGGGTTGAACAGCGGCGCGAGCGCCACCCGCCACAGCGCGCCGTTCAGCCGCGCCGCGCCCGAGAGCGCGTTCTGCGGCACGCGCGTCGTCAGCTCGTAGCGCCGCCCCGACGCGTTCGTCGTCGTCACGATCGCCCCGCCCTGCACGCGTTCGAGCAGCGCCGACATCGCCGCGCGCTCCTCGGGCTCGAGGTCCTGCGCCGCCGTCAAGAGCGACGCCGCCAGCCGCGCCATCTTCCCCGTCTCGAGGTAGCTCATCGACACCCGCCCGTCGGCGCGCCACCGCATCGCCTCGGCGAAGCTCGCGTCGTCGCGCACCGACGCCGCCTGCCCGCCGCGCGCCACGCCGACCATCGTCTCGAGGCGCGTCGCCCAGTCGTTCCCCAGCGCGAACAGCGCCGCGTCGCCGACGAAGGCCGTCCCCATCGTGAGCCGCTCGCCGAAGAGCGCCTCGAACGCGCGCCGCTCGCTGTCGCTGCCGGCCGGCCAGTCGACCGACACCTCGACGACGTGCACCGGCACGCCGGCGAGCTGCGTCGCCCGCGTCTTGCCGTGCACCCTCCCGGCGAAGCGCTGCGGATCGAGCGCCAGCGCGCGCGTCACCACGCCGCCGATCTGCGAGGTCATCGCCCGGTAGGCATCGACGACGGCGCGCTCGCCCATCGGATCGCTCAGGTGATAGGCGCCGCCGACGCCGATGCCACCGCCGCGCCCCGGCCACACGCCGTAGGCCAGCTCGCCCGTCGTCGCCGCCGCGGTCTTCTCGAGCGCCGCGCGCCACTTGTCGAGCTGCGCCTCGTCGGGTGCGTGCGACGGCACCGCCGCCGCGAGGTAGCGCGTCATCGCGTCGGCCTCGGCAGTGCGCCCTTCGCGGCTGGCGTGCGTCACGTAGACCAGCGCCGCGTCCTTCGGGAGGTACTGCGCGCCCCAGATCGGCCCCGGCGTCTGCTCGGCGACGAGCGCCGCCCACGCGCCGTCGGGCTTGCCGTCCATGCGCGCCGTCAGCGTCAGCCCGCCGCCGTCGACGTCGGCGAGCAGCTCGACGTCGGAGACGCTGTCGAGCTTGTCGCGCACCTGGCGCAGCCCGCGCAGCGCGAACATCACGCCGGGATCGCTCGGCGCGCCCGACGGGCCCGCCTGCTCGCCGAGGCGCGAGACGATCTCCTCGACGCGCTCGCCGTAGTTCGCGTAGACGTTCTCGAGCGAGACGTGCAGCGTGAGCGGCGCGTCGTGGTGGGCCGAGAGCCGCGGCTCGAGCGTGCGATAGGCCGCGTCGAGGAGATCGGGGCGCCACGCGACGAGCGCGTAGCCGCGCGTGAACGCGACGTGCATCTTGCCGTCGCGCCCGTCGACGATGACGCCCCACGGCTGCGGCGTCACCGCGCCGCGCGTCGCCAGGTAGCGCTCGACGGCGGCGCGATCGGTGATGGGGCTCATCATCATCGCCGGGCGCACCTCCGGCGACGACAGCAGCGACGGGTTGAGCAGCGCGATCCCCGCCGGGCGCTTCAGATCGAGGAGCGGCAGGAGCTGCGGATCGAGGCCGATCGAGGCCAGCACCGCCGCCCTGAGGATGCGACGATCGCCGTCGGCGCCCGCTGGCAGCAGCGCATCGAGGACGCGCTCTCCCTCGGAGAGCACGAACCAGCCCATGATCTCCTTCTTGACGTCGGGGCTCTTCGGCAGACGCGGCGCGAGCATCGCCGCCTGCTTCGCGACGGGCGTCGCCGCAGCCTCCGCGCGCGGCGGCTGCGGTACATGCGACGCGCACCCGGCGGCGACGGCAACAGCGACGGTTCCGAGGGCCAACACTGCTCGCATCTGCGCTCCTCCCGTGGGAAGGCCTGCGGGCGGCCCTCGCGTGGAGCGAGTGCAAGCGGTATGCTCGGGATCTACGTCAGATGGCTGGCCAGACGTCGCTCGACATCGAAGAGCAGCTCTCGGAGCTGGCGGTGAAGATCGAGCGCGTGCGCGTGCTCTACGAGCAGTACTTCATGGGCATCGAGAAGATCGAGCCGCTCGTCCCGCGCAAGGAGGTGCAGCGCGCGATGCTGCTCCTCCAGCAGATCCAGATTCGCAACACGGGGCTGCGGTTCAAGTTCAACACGATGCTCCAGAAGTGGAACATCTACGTCACCCACTGGAATCGCATTCTCCGAGAGATCGACGCGGGGACGTACGTTCGTCACCTCGCCAAGGCGGCGCGCGCCGCCGAGCGCAGCGGCAAAGAGCTCCCCGACGAGCTCAAGCAGAGCGCGTCGGCGAAGCACCTCCTGCACGAGCCGCCGACGCCCGCGGCCGCGAAGCCCGCGGTGGCGCCGACGCCGCCAGCGACGGTGCGCGGCGCGACGCCGCCCCCGCCGCCCGTGCCCGGCGCGGGGCCGCCGCCGATCCCCACCGGCGCGCGTCCTCCGCCTCCGCCACCGACGGGCGCGCGCCCCGCGCCGCCGCCGACGACGACGGGCGCGCCCCCACCGTCGCCGGCCGCGCCGTCGCGCGTGCCCGGCATGGACGAGCGCGAGCTGCGCACGATCCACCAGCGCCTCGTCGAGGCGCGCAAGCAGACCGGTGAGGCCGCCCCGAGCTACGAGGCGCTCGTCAACACCCTCGCCAAGCAGGTCGGCAAGGTGATGGAGCGCCCCGACATCCGCCGCGTCTGCATCGACGTCGCGGTGCAGGACGGCAAGGCCATCCTCAAGGCGATTCCAGAGAAGAAGGCGCCCTAGGCGCCGGCGGCCGATCCCCGTCGAGGAGCTTCGACTCCTGCCAGAGGATCCGCTCCATCCGCGCGAGCAGCGCGTGCGTCGTCTCCGGCTGCCGCGCCGACACCACGAAGGGCCGCGCCTCGCGGTGCTCGTCGACGAGCTGCCGCTTGGCCTCGTCGTCGAGGCGGTCGCTCTTGTTGAACACCAGCAGGCGCGGCTTTTCCGCTAGACCCAAATCCGCCAGGATGCGCTCGACGGCGCGGATGTGATCCTCGCGCGCCGGGTCGGCCCCGTCGACGACATGGAGCAGGAGGTCGGCGTTGTCGAGCTCCTCGAGCGTCGCGCGGAACGCCGCCACCAGATCCTTCGGCAGATCGCGGATGAAGCCGACGGTGTCGGTGACGATGATCTCGCGCTCGTCGGGGAAGCGCAGCCGCCGCGACGTCGGATCGAGCGTCGCGAACAGCTTGTCCTCGACGAGCACGTCGCTCGCGGTGAGCGTGTTGAGGAGCGTCGACTTCCCGGCGTTCGTGTAGCCGACGATCGACACCACCGGCAGCCGGCTGCGCGTCCGCAGCGACCGCCGCCCTTCGCGCCCGCGCCCCAGCTTCTCGATCTGCTCCTCGAGGTTGTGGATGCGCTCGCGCGCCCGACGGCGGTTGATCTCGAGCTTGGTCTCGCCGGGACCGCGCCCGCCGATGCCGCCGGTGAGGCGCGACATCATCGTGTTCTTCTCGTGCAGGCGCGGCAGCGTGTACTTGAGCTGCGCCAGCTCGACCTGCAGCTTGCCGTCGCGGGAGTGGGCGTGCTGCGCGAAGATGTCGAGGATCAGCATCGTGCGATCGAGGACCTTGAGCTCGGTCGCGTCGCTGATCGTGCGCGCCTGCGCCGGCGTGAGCTCGTGCTCGAAGACGACCAGCGTCGCGTCGGCCTGCAGCGCGCGCAAGACGACCTCCTCGACCTTGCCCTTGCCGACGAGCCAGCGCGGATCGATCTGCATGCGCCGCTGCCGGACCACGTCGAGGACGCGCAGCCCGGCGGTGCGCGCCAGCTCCTTCAGCTCCTCCTCGCGCGCCGCCGCCTCCTCGTCGCTCATGCGCCCGCTCTGGACGATCACGAGCAGCGCCCGGTCGCGCCCGTCGTCGGTGATGCGCGCCTCGGCCGCGCGCGCCGCGAACTCCGCCTCGAGCGAGCGGATGAGCGCCTCGGCGTCCGGCTGACGCCCGCGCTGGAGCTCGTGCGCGCTCACCGGCTCCATCACGCGCCACTGCTCGCCCTTCGGGTTCGCCGGCAGGAGGTGCGCCACCTCGAGCGGCCCCAGCGACCCGTCGGGGCGCATCTGGATCGCCGCCACGAGATCGAGCCGCAGCTTGGCGAGGTCGAGCAGGTCGTCGTGCGTCAGCGCCTCACCGCGGAGGTGTGTGTGGACCAGCCGCACACCGCGGAAGCGCGCCACGCCGGGGCGGCGGCGGCCGAGCTCGGGGATGAAGAGCTTCTGGTGATCGCCGACGATCACCGTCTCGACGACGCCGCGGCGATCGATGAGCGCGCCCACCTGGCGCCCGGTCGTGCGCGAGCACTCGCACAGGAACGACGCCAGCTCGGGTGAGACGATCTGCGACGGCGCGACGCGTCGTCGATAGACACGCTCGAGCAGGGCGCGATCGGCTGGTGAGAGGCCTTGCAGGTTCCCGAAGAGCTGTTGCACGGCGAAGCACGCTAGCCGATCACCGACGGGAGGGCACGTGGTAAAGTGATCGTCGTGGCGCACGGGGTGGCTCACGGCGCGGGGCATCTACGAGCGGTCGTCGTTCACCCGAGCTCGACGGCGTTCGCCGAGATCCGCGAGGTCCTCGCGCCGTGGGTGAGCTGCGAGCCGGCGTACACCGTCGCCGACGCGCGGCGCCGCCTCACCGACGGGGGCGAGGTCGCGGTCGTCCTCATCGACGACAAGCCGCCCATCGACGCGGAGGCGCTCGTCGCCGAGGCGCTGGCGGCGCAGCCCGACGCCTTCATCGTCATCCTGACGAGCGACTCGATCCGCGGGCGGCAGCTCGACAGCGCGCTCCACGGCAAGGTCTTCCGCTTCCTCTGCGGCGCCGATCAGCGCTGGCAGCTGACGGGCGTCGTCGCCGAGGGGCTGCGCCTGCAGCGCCTCGAGCGCGAGCAGAAGGAGCTCATCAAGAAGCTGAGCTTCGAGTACGGCAAGCTGCAGCGACGGGAGAAGCTCCTCGACGTCGTCGTAAAGGAGCGCACGCGCGAGCTGCAGGTCGCCTACGAGTCGCTGAAGGCGGCGTCGCGGCAGGCGCTCCTCGGGCTCGCCGAGGCCATCGAGGCCAAGGACCCCTACACGAAGGGGCACTGCGGCCGCACCGCCGTCTACGCGATGGCGCTCGGGCGCGAGGCGGGGCTGTCCGAGAGCGAGCTCGAGGTGCTCGAGTTCGGCGCCTTCCTCCACGACATCGGCAAGATCAGCGTGCGCGACGCGGTGCTGCTCAAGCCGGGCGCGCTCGACGAGGAGGAGTGGAAGCACATGAAGGTGCATCCGCTCATCGGCTACCAGATCGCGGCGCAGCTCGACATGCTGAAGCCGATGATCGCCTGCATCCGCAACCACCACGAGCGCTGGGACGGCTCGGGGTACCCCGACAACCTCGTCGGGGAGGACATCCCGGTGCTGGCGCGCATCGTCTCGCTCGCCGACGCCTACGACGCGATGGCGACCGATCGCCCCTACAAGCGCGCCATCCCCATCGACGAGTGCAGGGTCATCCTCCGTCGCCAGGCCGGGCCGCAGTTCGACCCCGGCCTCGTCGAGATCTTCATCTCGCGCGGCGTGATGGAGAGCTTTATTTAGTGTCTAGCGGAAATCGCCGATGCCGTGGAGCAGCCCGGCGTCCAGCGCCGCCGGGACGCCGCCGTCCCAGTCGAAGCGGAAGAGGCGATCGCCGCTCAGCGCCTGATCGTTGAGCGACCCGCCCGCGTCGACGAAGAGCCCGTACCAGCCGCCCGTCGGCGTCCAGGCGAAGTCGAGGCAGCGATCGAGCGTCTCGGCGGTGCGCTGCCACGCTGCCAGCCCGGCCGGCAGCGGCAGCGTCGAGACGGGCGCGTAGGCGTCGTTGAAGACGCGGAACTCCGACTTGCCGCCGAGGTAGTCGTGCACCGAGACGTAGAGCTGCGTGCCGTCCGAGGCGCAGGCGGTGGCCAGCGTCGGGCCGAGGGAGACGGGCGTGCCGCGCTCGGTGCGCCCGTCGGGGGCGAAGCGGTGGATGAGGCTCGGGTAGGTGGTCCCGCCGAAGCTGGTGCCGCGCTCGATGACGATGAGGTCGCCGCCGAAGATGCAGACGTCACGCGCGGCGAACGGCAGGAGGTAGTCGCTGTAGGTGCCGGTCCCCATCGGAGAGAGCGTCAACCGTCGCAAGAGCTTCGAGCCCCCCTCGCGGACGACGTACACCGCCGGGTCGAACGAGCGCACGTGCGCCGCGAACACCGCCGGGCCGGTGGCATTTCCGTCCAGCGCGCGCGAAAAGGGCGCCATCCCCGACGGCAGGAGCAGCCGATCGAGCGTGGGCGAGCCGTTCTGCAGCGTCGCGATGAGCTGCGGCGTGCAGGCGGGATCATCGCCGTCGACGAGCCCGTTGCCGTCGTCGTCGCAGCCGTTGTTGCACTGCTCGGGCCCCGCCGCCGCCGTGCAGGCGAGGTCGGCGCCGACGAGGTCGGCGGGCGGCGCGAGGTCGACCACCGCCCCGTCCCCGTCGCTGGCCAGATCCTCTCCTCCGCCGCCGTCGGCGACGCCGACCTGCGCGCGGCAGGCGCCCAACGCGAGCGCGGCCGCGAGCGCGGAGATCGCGACGATCGCCCGCCCGCCGACCGCGCCGCTGTCAGGAGGCCGCTTCGTCGCTCCCATCGGCCGCGCTCTCGTCGAGGAGCGTGAGCGCGATGGCCAGTGCCTTCCGCGCGCGCGAGACGATGCTCTCGTCGCTCTTGATGCGCTGGTACGCCTTCAGGATCTGGTCCTGGTACCCCGCGCTCTCCTGCTCGAGCTCGGCGATCCGCGAGCCGCGATCGGCCAGCCGCTGATCGCGATCGGCGATCTCGCCGCGCGCCGCCTCCAGCTCCGCCGTCGTCGACCCGAGCTGCGCCGTGAGCTCGCGGCCGCGCTGCTCCGCCGCCGCCACCGCCGCCTCGAGCTCGGCGATGCGCGACGCCGCCGTCGCCAGCTTGCCGTCGCGATCGGCGATCTGCCCCTCGAGCGCCTGCACCGCCGCCGCGTGCGCCGCCTCGCGCTCGGCGACCTGCGCCTCGTGGCGCTGCTGCATCCCCGCCTTCAGATCGGCGTGCGACTCCTCGAGCGCCTGCACCTTGCGCAGGTGCGAGTCGCGCGCGGCGCGCAGCTCCTCGGCGAGCTTGGCGTCGGCGGCCTCCTTCTGCTTCTGCAGCTCGGCCGCGTGCGCCGCCGCGGCGTCGCTGAGCGCCTTCTGCCGCTCGTCGGCGGCCGCCGCCAACGCCGCCGCGTGCGCCGCGACCAGCGCCTCGCGATCGGCGGTGACGCGCGCGGCGTAGTCGTCGATCGCCGCCTGCGCCTGCGTCTGCGCGTCGGCGACCTCGCGCTGGCGGCGCTCGTCGGCCTCGGCCAGCGCCTGCTTCGCCGCCTCGTCGCGCTGCTCGAGCGCCTCCTTCAGCTTGCGCTCGGCGGCCTTCAGATCCTGCGTGTGGCGCGCGCGCAGCCCGGCCAGCTCGTCGCTGTGGAGCTGATCCTTCTCGCGCGACTGCGCCTCGTGCTCGGCGCGGAGGCGATCGAGCTCGTCGGTGTGCGCGCTGATGCGCGCGGCCAGCTCGGCCGCGTGACGCGTCGACGTCTCGTCGAGCGTGCGCTCCTTCTCGGCGGCGAGCGCCGCCAGCGCGCGCTCCCGATCCGCCTTCGCCGCCTCGAGCGCCTCGGCCTTCTCCGCCTCGAGGCGCGCGCGCTCGGCGGCGGCCTCGTCGGTGAGCCGGGCCCGCTCGGCCTGCGCCCGCTCGTTCAGCGTGCGCAGCTCCTCGGCGTGCTCGTCGGCCAGCCGCTTGGCCTCGTCGGCGTGCTGCTGCCGCAGCTGCTCGAGCGCGGTCGCGTGCGCCGCCTGCGCCTCGGCGAGGCGCGACTCGAGCGCCGCCACCTCGTCGCCGTGCCGCTTCTTCCAGCTCTCCACGTCGGCGTCGAGGCGCTGCACCTGCTTCTGCGCGTCCTCGAGGCGCCCCTTGGTCTGACGCTCGCGCTCGACGGCGCGATCCTTGTCCGCCTGGAGGACCTCGATCTTCTCGCGCGCCGCCACCAGCTCGCGCTCGGTGCCGAGCGACTTCTCGTCGAGATCGCGCGCGCGCCGCTCGAGCTCGCGCAGCTTGTCCTTGCCGTCGAGGATGGCGCGATCGCGCGAGTCGAGCGCGTCGCGGAGATCGAGGATCTCCTTCTCTTTCTTGTTGATGACCTCGCGCAGGTTGAGGAACTCGCGCTCGCGCGAGAAGCCGCCGCCCGTCGCTGCGGGCGCCGGCTCGCTCTTCTTCGCCCTCAGCTCCTCGAGCTCGCGCTGGAGCCGATCGCGCTCGGCGCGCAGCTCGGCGAGCGCGCGATCGTCGACGGCGGGCGCGGCGACCACCGGCTGCGGCACGACCACCGCCGGCGCCTGGCTCACCGTCGGAGGCACGGCGGTCGCAGGCAGCGGCGGGGCGCCCGGCGGCGGCGCCGAGCTGAGCAGCGGCGACGACGGGCGACGCGGGCGCGGCGGCGCCTCGGCGGCCTGGCGCGCGACGTCGTCGAGCCCGAGATCGAGGTCGACCGAGTCGTTCTGCGCGAGCGGCGCGACCTCCACCTCGGCGGCGACCTCGGCCTCCGCCTCCGCCGACGCCGACGCCGACTGCGTGACGTCGAACGGGCTGTCCTCGACGTCGAAGGGATCGTGACGCTCGTGCGCCGACGCCTCGGCCGCCGCGACCGCCGCCGCCACCGCCGCCGACGGCGGCCCGAGCGCGGTGCGGTCGGCCGCGGCCGCGCGCCCCATCACCGGATCGGACTCCGCCGCGCCGAGGGCCGCGAACGCCGCGTCGGTCTCGACGTCGACCTCGTTGTCGATCGTCACCGTCCCGATCTTCGTCTGCTCGGCGAGCTCGTCGGCGAACGACAGCCCGGCGCCGCTCTCGAGCGGCCGCACCCCCGATCCCTCGGTGACGTCGGGATCGAACCCCGGCTGCGTCCCGACGGTGCCGAACTTCCCCGTCGACGAGTCCTCGTCCTCGACGAAGACGCTGTCCTCGTCCATCGAGATCTCTTCCGACTCGAGCGGGATGTCCACCGCCGCTTCGTCGACGGGCGCGCCCACCTCCGGCATGCCGATGAGGCCCGCGATCTTCTGCACCAGCGCGTCGACGCCGAACGGCTTGTGGAGGTAGTCCTCCGCGCGCGTCTTCAGCTTCTTGTGATCCTCGAAGTCCTTCTCGGTCGCCTCGGCGCTCGTCACGATGAGCGGCGTCGCCTTCAGCGTCGCGCTCTTGCGGAGGCGGTTGCAGACGGCCCAGCCGGTGCGCTTCGGGTCGATGCAGAGGACGATGAGCTGCGGCAGATCGTCGCCGGGCTTCCGCAGCATGAGGTCGTTCGCGTCGGCGAAGGTCTCGACGCGGAAGCCGTAGCGGTGGAGCTCGGCCTGGAGGTGCGCGCTCAGGTTGGCGTCGGCGTCGATGATCGAGACGAAGCGGGCGGGCATCCGGTGCACCTCGGCGCGTGCGGGTAAAGAGGCGGAAGCCCCAGCATTTTACCCTGTTCGAGGTGTGGGGGGAAGCGCGGCGTACGGCGCGACTTACGGTGCGAACGACGAGACCAGCTTCAGCATCTCGTCGGGGCCGAGCTCGGAGGCGATGGCGTAGCCGACGCCCTGGTCGCGGAAGAGGGCGACGTTGTAGCCGCGATCCTGGTCGAGATAGACCTCGCGGTTGCCGACGAGCTCCTTGCGCTGCGCCTCGATGCGCATCTCGCCGGGGTCGAAGATGAAGACGCTGACCTTGTTGCCGTTTTTATCGTAGACAAGATATGCGGCCTGGCGATCCCCGACGTTGGCCAGGCGCCCGCCGCGCAGCGCCGCGGCCGGCAGGTGCGGCGGCCGCACCGGGAAGTCCACCTTGTCCGAGTACCAGCGACGGAGATCCTGCGGCCCGCCCTGCACCTCGATGGGGAGGTTGCGGCGGTGCTTGGCGACGACGTCGGCCGCCACCGGCGACCAGGCGATCCCGGTCGACCGGAACAGCGACGACGACGCCACCGTCGCCACCAGCCCCGCGGCCGCCGCGATCGGCAGCACGCGCACCGCCCAGCGACGCCACGAGGTCACGCCTGCGCGCCGCGCCTCCGCCGAGCCGGCACCCGGCCGGCCCTCGCGGGCGATGGCGCGCTGCACGCGGTTCCGCAGCGCCGCCGGCGCCTGCTCGCGCGGCGCCGCGCTCTTGACGGCCTGCTTCCAGGCGGCCTGCTCACGCACCTTCGCGCGGCAGCGCTCGCACTCGGCGAGGTGCGCCTCGAACTCGGCCCGCTCGCGCTCGCCGAACTCGCCATCGAGGTAGGTGTCGACGAAGCGCGCGATCCCCGCGCACCGAAGCGCCTCCGTTCCTTTCTCGATACCCCCACTCACGGTCTCATCCTCTCACTGCTTCTTCGACGGGAAGGCGATGACCTCCGCGCCGACGGCACCATGGTCGTCGGCATCGGACGGGTCGGCCTTCACGATCCCCTCGCGCACCGCGTACCCGCGGAGCGCCTTCTGCAACAGACGGCGGCCGCGGTGGAGACGGGACATCACCGTCCCCACCGGGCAGTCGACGATGTCGGCGATCTCTTTGTACGAGAAGTCCTCGAGGTCGCAGAGCACGACCGCGATGCGATAGTCGTACGGGATCGCGTCGAGCGCCTTCTTCACGTCGTCGGAGAGGAGCGCCGACAGCATCGTCGACTCCGGGTTGCGCGACGCCTCGGCGACGTCCTCGCTCATCAAGGACGGCGTCTCCTCCTGATCGAGCACGTCACGCACCTCGCGCTCGCGGACCTTCTTCCGGTACTTGTTGATGAAGGTGTTCGTCAGGATCTTGAACAGCCACGCCCGGCAGTTGGTGCCCTGCTCGAAGCGATCGAAGAAGCGATACGCCGCGAGCATCGTGTCCTGCACGAGGTCCTCGGCGTCGCGTGGATCACGGGTCATCCGGAGACCCGTGGCGTAGAGGCTGTCGAGGTGGACGAGCGCCTGCTCTTCGAAGGCGACTCGCGAGGTGTGCTGAGCGCTTCCCAGCATTTGTGAATTGGAACAGCCCGGGGGACCGGGCTATTCCGTCATCCGAAGTGCCGGAAAGATAACATCAATTCGCTAGAAGGGCAGCGGGTGGTACTCGAGGTTGACGGCCTGGGCGACGGCCTTGTGGGTCACCTTGCCGCCCATCGTGTTGATGCCGCGGGCGATCGGCGCGATCGTCTTGGCCGCCTTCTCGATGCCCATGTTCGCGATCTTCACGCCGTAGGCGAGCGTGGCGTTGTTGAGCGCGAAGGTCGACGTGCGCGCGACGGCGCCAGGCATGTTGGCGACGCAGTAGTGGACGACGCCGTGGACGGTGTAGACCGGGTCGTCGTGCGTCGTCGGGTGGCAGGTCTCGATGCAGCCGCCCTGATCGACGGCGACGTCGACGATGACCGAGCCCGGCTCCATCTTGCGGACCAGCGCCTCGGAGACGAGCTTCGGCGCCTTGGCCCCGGCGATGAGCACCGCACCGACGACGACGTCGGCCTCCATCACCGACTTCTCGATCGACACCGGGTCGCTGTAGAGCGTGTTCACGCGCCCGAGGTAGACGTCGTCGACGTAGGCGAGCGTGTCGGGGTTGATGTCGAGGAGATCGACGTTGGCGCCGAGGCCGATGGCCATGCGCGCCGCGTTCTGCCCGACGATGCCGCCGCCGATGATCGCCACCTTGCCGCGACGGACGCCGGGGACGCCGCCCAGCAGCACCCCCTTGCCACCTTTCTCTTTCTCGAGGTACGTGGCCGCGACCTGGATCGCCATGCGGCCGGCGACGGCCGACATCGGCTGGAGCAGCGGGAGGCGCCCGTCGTCGAGCTCGATGGTCTCGTAGGCGACGCCGGTCACGCCGCGCTTCACCAGCTCGTGCGCGAGCTCGGGTGCGGCGGCGAGGTGCAGATACGTGTAGACGATCTGCCCCTCGCGCATCCGCGGGTACTCCTCGGGGAGGGGCTCCTTCACCTTGAAGATCATCTCCGCGCGACGCCAGACCTCGTCGGCGGTGGCGACGATCTCGGCGCCGGCCTTCACGAACTCCTCGTCGGGGAGACCGCTGCCGACGCCGGCGTTCGCCTGCACGAGGACCTTGTGGCCGTGCGCGACGAGCTGGCGCACGCCCGCCGGGATCATGCCGATGCGGTACTCGCGGGTCTTCACCTCTGTCGGGACGCCGATGATCATGGGGAGCCTTTCTCCGTCGGGAAAGTTGGCGTTTCGTACTCCCCGCGTGCGGGGGTGTCAATCACGCGGCGCGTCGCAGGTGGGAACGTCGACGAGGCGCGCACCGGCGATGCGGACGATGCGCTCGCCTTCGCCGAGGCCGATCGCGAGGCGGACGATGCCGAGGCGCTTGCCCTCGGGGTCGAAGGTCGCCTCGAGCGTGAAGGCGTCGCCCTCGACCTCGGTGGGCGGGGCCCACTCGTCGAGCGTGGTGCGGCCGGTGGGTGTCTCGAGGATCAGGCGGGCGGGCGCGAGCGGCGGCGCCATGCGCGCGTCCTCGAGGACGAGGCGACACCTGTCCCACGGGCCGGCGTTCGACGGCGTGCGGTCGGGCGCCTCGGCGTTCGCCCAGCTGACCATTTTGTGCTTGACAGAATCGGTGCCGATCCGCCAGCAGGGGCCCATCACGCCGAGCGTGTTGCCGGCGTCGTCGACGCGGCGGTCGCAGGCGTAGAGGGTGTCGGGGTCGATCCAGCTCACCCAGCCGAGGCGCGCGCGCGGCTGCGCCGCCGTCAGCGACGGGCGGCCCGGCTTGCGCGGCTCGACGTGCGGGCTCTGCGTGGCGCAGCCGGCGACGAGGAGCGCGGCGATCGCGAAGCGCTCAGTCACGGGTCTTCATGCCGAGGAGGACGCGCTCGCCGCCGGCGGCGCGCGGACCGAACGAGGCCAGCCACCACGCCTTCCCGCGCGCGTAGATGACGGAGACGGGGCCGGGCTCGCCCTCGGGGGCGACGAAGCGCACGTCGCGGCAGCGCTCGAGACCGGCGAGGACGAGGCGCGCGCCGCGGCAGTCCCAGGGCTCGTCGTCGACGTTCGAGCAGTGCAGGCGCAGGGCGTCGATCATCCCGGCGCGATCCTTGAACGGGCAGCCCTTGGTGCTCGACGGCGTGCTCGACGGCGTGCTCGACGGCGTGCTGGCGTCGGCGTACGCCACCGTCGACGACAGCGCGAGCGCGATCAGGCTACGTCCGATAGTCCGCATTGAGCTTCACGTAGTCGTGGCCGAGGTCGCAGGTCACGTGGTGAGACTTGCCGGCGCCGGCGTGGAGGTGAACGAAGATGGTGTACTCGCCGCGGCGCATGACCTCGTGCGCGCGCCGATCGGCGTCGGGGCCGACGCCGGCGCCGTGGCGGACGATCTCGACCTCGCCGACGGCGACGTCGACCTTCGCGGGATCGACGGGGACGCCGCTGTTGCCGATGGCGGCGAGGATGCGCCCCCAGTTGGGATCGGCGCCGAAGAGCGCGGTCTTCACGAGCGGCGAGTTGCCGATGCGGCGCGCGACCTTCTCGGCGGCGTCGTTCGAGGGCGCGCCCATCACCTCGATGTCGACGACGTGCAGCGCCCCCTCGCCGTCGCGCACGATCTGGCGCGAGAGCTGATCGAGGACGTCGTGCAGCGCCTTCTGCAGATCGGCCGCGCGATCGCCGCCCTCGATGGGCTTGTTCTTCGCGGCGCCCGAGGCCATCGCGAACACGCTGTCGTTCGTCGAGGTGTCACCGTCGACGGAGATCTTGTTGAAGGTGTCCTCGACGGCGCCGCGCAGCGCCGCGCGCAGCGTCTTCGGCGAGACCGCGGCGTCGGTGAAGACGAAGCCGAGCGTGGTGGCCATGTTGGGCGCGATCATCCCCGCTCCCTTGGCCACGCCGACGACGCGCGCCTTGGTCTTCGGCCCGAGCGGCAGGAGCGCCAGCGCGCGCTTCTCGAACTTGTCGGTGGTCATGATTGCGCGCACGAAGTCGTCGAGCCCGTCGGGGCGGAGGCCGGCGACGAGGCGCGGGGTGGCCTCGACGATCTTCTCGATGGGGAGCGGCTGGCCGATGACGCCCGTCGACGCCACCAGCACGTGCTTCTCTTTCGTGTCTAGCGCGCGGCCGGCGTAGTGGGCCATCGCCTCGGCGTCGGCGTGGCCGCGCGCGCCGGTGCAGGCGTTGGCGTTGCCGCTGTTGATGATGATGGCGCGGGCGACGCCGCCCTTCAGGCGCGCCTCCGAGATCGTCACCGGCGCGGCGCGCATCGTGTTCTGCGTGAAGACGCCGGCGGTCGGCACCTCGTCGGCGTCGGCGACGACGAGCCCGAGGTCGCGCGTCTCCGGGCGCTGGATCGACTTGATGCCGGCGCTCACACCGGCGAAGCGGAACCCAGGGCAGGCGAGATCGGCCATGCGCGCATGAGACCACGGAGCGCCATCCCGCGCTACCGTTGCGCGGCCGTGTGTCGCGAAGGGATCGCGTCCGTGATCTTGTCGCAACAGCGTCGGGAGAGCCTTGTCCGCCGCGTCGGCCGGAGATAAGCGAAGGACGTGACCACACGGCTCGGCGCACGAGGGGTCGGCGCCTTCGTCGCCTTCGTCGCCATCACGGCGATCGGGTTCGGCGCAGGGTGCGCGCGGCGACGCGCGCCGGTGGATCACGTCACGCTGCGCGGGTCGGACACGATGGTGCTGCTCGTGCAGCGCTGGGCGGCGCGCTTCGACGAGGCGCACCCGACGATCGCCGTCGAGGTCTCGGGCGGCGGGAGCGGCACCGGGCTGGCGGCGCTGGAGAACGGCACCGCCGACATCGCCTCGGCGAGCCGCGCGATCCGTCCCGAGGAGCGCGCGCGGATCGAGCGCGCGCGCGGCGCCCGCGTCGAGGAGCACCGCGTGGCGATCGACGCGGTGGCGGTCTACGTGCACCCGTCGAACCCCATCGAGGCGCTGTCGCTCGACGAGCTGCGCGCGCTCTACACCGGGCGGGCGCGCGCCTGGCCCAGCGACGGGCGGGCGATCGTCCTCTACAGCCGCGAGAACAGCTCGGGGACCTACGCCTACTTCAAAGAGCGCGTGCTCCACGACGCCGACTTCGCGCCCGAGGTGCAGCCGCTGCCCGGGACGGCGGCGGTGCTGTACGCGGTGTCGCGCGATCGGTTCGGCCTCGGGTACGGCGGCGTCGCGCGCCCGCGCGCGGTGCGAGTGGTCCCGCTGCGCGTCGGCGACGCCATCGTCGCCCCGACGCGGCAGGAGGCGCACGCCGGGCGCTACCCGCTGGCGCGCCCGCTCTACCTCTACACGCTCGAGGGCGCGCGCCCGTCGGTGGCGCGCTTCGTCGACTGGGTCCGTGGGCCCGAGGGCCAGGCGCTCGTCGAGGATCAGGGCTTCTTCCCCGTCGGCGAGGCGCCGATCGCGAGGCGCCCGTGAGCACGCCGCGCCGCCACCGTGTCGTCGAGCGGCTGCTGGCGCTGGTGGCGTGGTCGGCGGTGATCGCGCTCGCGCTCATCTTCCTGTTCATCGCGCGCGAGGGGCTGCCCGCGCTGTGGCACGGCGACGTCGGCGCGCTGTTCGCGCCGCGGCGCTGGCCCGGCTACGACGAGGCCGCCTTCATCTGGCAGCCCGTCGGAAAGCCGCCGAAGCTGAACTTGGTGCCGCTCCTCGTCGGGTCGTTGAAGGTGACGACGCTGGCGATGGTGGCGGCGCTCCCGCTCGGCGTCGGCTGCGCGATCTGGGTCGCCGAGATCGCCTCGCCGCGCGTGCGCGCCGTCGTCAAGCCGACGATCGAGCTCCTGGCGGCGCTGCCGTCGGTGGTCGTGGGGCTCTTCGCGGCGCTGGTGCTCGCCGACGTGGGGCGGCGCCTGTTCGGCTTCACCTACCGGCTGAACGCGTCGATCGCCGCGGCGGGGTTGGTGCTGGCCATCGTGCCGATCATCTTCACCGTCGCCGAGGACGCGCTCTCGTCGGTGCCGCAGCGGATGCGGGAGGCCTCCTTCGCGCTCGGCGCGCGACGCTGGCAGACGACGCTGTTCGTGGTGGTGCCGGCGGCGATCCCCGGGCTGACGGCGGCGGCGGTGCTGGGGTTCGGGCGCGCCATCGGCGAGACGATGATCATCCTCATGGCGTCGGGGAACGCGTCGGTGCTGGCGCCGTTCGATCCCTTCTCCAGCGCGCGCACGATGACCGCCACCATCGCCGCCGAGCTCGGCGAGACGGTGCGCGGCGGCGAGCACTGGCGGGTGCTGTTCCTCCTCGGTGTGCTCCTGTTCGTGGTGACCTCGGTGCTCAATCGGCTGGGGGCGTGGGCGACCGACCGGCTGGCGCGGCGGCTCGGGCGGGAGGTGTCGCGATGATCGCGCGTCCGTCGACGGGAGATCGCACGCTGGCGATCGCGACCGGCGCCTGCATCGTGCTCGTGCTGGTGATGGTGGCCGCGATCTTCGGGACGCTGATCTCGTGGGGCGGCCCGGCGCTGTCGCTGCGCTTCTTCACCGCGGCGCCGACGAGCGACCTCGCCGGCGGCGGCATCCTCCCGGCGGTCCTCGGGACGGCGATGGTCACGCTGATCATGACGCTGGCCGGCGTCCCCGTCGGCGTGGCGACGGCGGTGTGGCTGGTCGAGTACGCGCCGCCCGGGGCGCACACGACGCGCATCGTGCGGAGCGCGGTGCGGAACCTCGCGGCGGTGCCGTCGATCGTGTTCGGGCTGTTCGGGCTCGGCTTCTTCGTGCTGTTCGTCGGGCGCGGGCTCGACGGCGCGCTGGGGGAGGCGGTGCCGCGGTTCGGGCGACCGTCGGTGCTGTGGGCGGGGCTGACGCTGGCGCTGCTCACGCTGCCGGTGGTGATCGTGACCAGCGAGGAGGCGCTGCGCAGCGTGCCGGAGGCGGCGCGCGAGGGGGCGCTGGCGCTCGGCGCGACGCGACTGCAGATGGTGTGGCACGTGGTGCTGCCGCAGGCGACGAGCGGCATCCTCACCGGGCTGGTGCTCGCGGTGAGCCGCGGCGCCGGCGAGGTCGCGCCGCTGCTCTTCACCGGCGTCGCCAACTACCAGCCGGCGCTGAGCGTCGACCCCACCGCCGGCTTCATGCACCTCGGGCACCACGTGTACGTGCTGGCGACGCAATCGCCGGACATCGACGCCACCCGCCCGCGCCTGGCAGCGACGGCGCTGGTGCTGGTGATGCTGACCTTCGCGCTCAACCTGATCGCGCTCGTGCTGCGCGGGCGGACGAGGAGGCCGACGTGAGCCTGCTGGCCGCACCGAAGATGGAGACGCGCGCGCTGTCGGTGGCGTTCGGCGACACGCGCGTCCTCCGGGACGTCACGCTGGAGATCCACACCGGGAGGGTGACCTGCCTCATCGGCCCGTCGGGGTGCGGCAAGAGCACCTTCCTGCGCGCGCTCAACCGCATGAACGAGCTGACCGGTGGGGCGCGCACCAGCGGGCGGGTGCTGCTCGACGGGGAGGACATCTACGCCTCGGGGCTCGACGCGGTGGCGGTGCGACGGCGCGTGGGGATGGTGTTCCAGCGATCGAATCCCTTCCCCAAGTCGATCGCGGCCAACGTCGCGTTCGGGCTGAAGATGGCGGGGGTGCGCGATCGCCGCGCCGTCGCTGCGCGCGTCGAGGAGTCGCTGCGCGCGGCGGCGCTGTGGGACGAGGTGAAGGACCGCCTCGACGAGAGCGCGCTGGCGCTGTCGGGCGGACAGCAGCAGCGGCTGTGCATCGCGCGCGCGATCGCCACGCAGCCGGAGGTGCTGCTGCTCGACGAGCCAACCTCCGCGCTCGATCCGCACGCCACCGAGCGCGTCGAGGAGCTCATCCTCTCGCTCAAGCGGCGCTACACGCTCGTGCTCGTCACCCACTCGCTGGCTCAGGCGGCGCGCGTCGCCGACGAGGCGGCCTTCTTCTACCTCGGCGAGCTCATCGAGAGCGGCGAGGCGGCGCGGCTCTTCCACGCGCCGCGAGACGAGCGGACGCAGGGCTACGTCGGCGGCCGCTTCGGGTGAGCGGCGGTTCGCGGTATGATGGCGGCCCGACGTGTCGATGCCCGCCGCCGACGAGACCCTCCTCCCCCCCTATCGGACATGCGGCGTCGTCGCCGAAGGAGGCGAGGGGGCGCTGCTCCTCGTCGAGCGCACCGAGCCGGGGGAGCCGCGCATCGCCCTCGGGCGGGTGATGGCGCCGCCGCCCGACGGGGCGGCGTGGGCGCGGTTCGAGGCGGACGCGACCGCGGCGGACCACGCCGGCGAGGGGATGGTGGCGCCGCTGGTCGCGCGCGGGCGGCTCGGCGACGGGCGGGCCACGCGGTGTGGGATCGGCAGGGGACGGTGGTGGCGGCGCGGCTGGCGACGGCGGGCGGCGCGGTGCCCGAGGCGGCGCGGCGGATCGTGCGCGAGGCGGCCGAGGCGATCGCGGCGCTGCACAACGCCGGGATCGTGCACGGCGCGCTGACGGCGCGCGCGGTCAGCGTCGACGAGGAGAGCGGGCGGGTGGTGATCGGGGACGTCGGCTTGCGCCACCTGGTCGACGGCGGCGCGCTGGAGCTCGCGCCCGAGCAGGCGAGCGGCGCGGCGCCGACGGTGGCGAGCGACGGGTGGGCGCTGGGCGCGCTGCTCAGCGATCTCGTGACGACGCCGACGACGTCGGGCGGCGGCAGTGGCACCGAGGAGGCGAGCGCGGCGACGGCGCGGGCGCGACCGTCGCGATCGACGCGGCCGCTGCCGGAGGCGCTGGCGCCGATCGTGGCGCGCGCGACGGCGGAGGCGCCGGGCGATCGCTACCCCGACGCGCGCGCGTTCGCGGAGGCGCTGGCGGCGGCGCGGCTGGGCGGCGCGGGCGACGACGACTTGGAGGAGCTGACGCTCGCGCCGGGGACGATCCTCGACGGGCGGTGGCGCGTGGTGCGCACGCTGGGCGCGGGCGGAATGGGCGCCGTCGTCGAGGCGGAGCACACCGTGCTCGGCGGCAAGCGCGCCGCGCTCAAGCTGTTGCACCCCGATCTGGCGCGCGATCCCGACATGGCGGCGCGCTTCCTCCGCGAGGCGCAGACGGCGGCGCGGCTGCGCCACCCGAACGTCGTCAGCGTCGAGGACGTGCTGGAGGATCCCAAGTACGGGCCGATCATGGTGATGGAGCTCCTCGAGGGCGAGCCGCTCGATCGGCTGATCCCGAAGGGGCCGCTGCCGCTTGCGCGCGCGCGCGCGATCGCCGAGGAGGCGCTGGCCGCGCTCGAGGCGGCGCACGCCGCGGGCATCGTCCACCGCGACGTGAAGCCCGGGAACTTCCTCCTGTGCCGCGGCGGCGACGGGAAGGAGCGCGTGAAGCTGCTCGACTTCGGCATCGCGCGCACGCTCGAGGGGAGCTCGCTGACGGCGCCTGGGCAGTTCCTCGGGACGCGGCGCTACGCGGCGCCCGAGCAGGTGAGCGACTCGTCGAGCGCGGACCGCGCGGCGGACCTCTTCTCGTTCGGCGCGGTGCTGTTCGAGCTGTTCACGGCGCGCGCCTTCCGCTCGACGACGATGGGCGCGCCCGAGGGGTACGTCGATCGCACGCTGGCGGCGGCGGCGGTGCCGGCGCCGCTCGCCGACGTGGTCAAG
>Ga0272446_1002114_pt1 | contig 27764 bp, 18 predicted proteins | sample YNPCB0061_FD_194587 | JGI IMG/M metagenome (GOLD analysis project Ga0272446, IMG submission 194587) | Hot spring microbial mat communities from Yellowstone National Park, WY, United States - YNP-CB-006-1 | ecosystem: Environmental > Aquatic > Thermal springs > Hot (42-90C) > Sediment | place...
TAAAAAATTATTTTTTTCTCTCATGACACAGCACTGCCTTTGAGGCTGATGATCGTCGCCGACGGAGGTCGAGGCCGGGCGCTGTTGACATAGAAAGTCCGCAGGCGGCGAACAGGGAGGGTTGGCGGTGCTTCTGCGCCAATGACAAGCGCGGCGTCGAGCGTTAGACAAGGCCCTGTCAGGATCGGCCCCCTCGGGGTTATGAAAATATGAAGGAAACGCATTGCATTGTCGGAAAATGCCTCGTCAAATCCGGGCATATGGCTTAGATCTGTTCCGAAGACCCCGCCTAGGAGAGCCAGCCCGATGCGCCTTCGTCCCCCGTCCCGGATCACGATGTTCCTGCTCGGTGCCGCCGTCGGCGTCCTGGCGGCCCACCTGCAGGGCGTGGCCTATGTCGCGGCTGCGCGTGCGCATGCGGAGCGGGTCTTCGCGGCCTTCGACGCGGCCTTTCGCGAGGAGCTGCAGGCGCTGCCCGTGGGGCACCAGCTCTCGGCCGGGCGCGCGGGGCGGGTCGCGATGAAGGCGGCGCTCGAGGAGAGCCGGGCGCGCCCGTTCTGGTCGGGCCTCATCGGCGCCGACCGTCCCTGAGGCCGAGCCTCAGCGCCGGTCCTTGGAGGCCTTGAGCAGGGCGCGCACCAGGGCATCGAGGCGGCGGATCGGATCGACCTGGATCCCGCCCGGCACGGGACCGCGGGGCGGGGCGCAGGTGGCTGCGGTGAAGCCGAGCTTCGCGGCCTCCCGCAGGCGCAGCTCCATCTGCCCCACGGGCCGGATCTCGCCGGCCAGGCCCACCTCGCCGAAGGCGACCGAGCCCGTGGGCAGCGCGACGCCGATGGCGGCGGAGGCGATGGCGGCGGCCGCGGCGAGGTCGGCGGCGGGCTCGGCGATGCGCAGGCCCCCCACGACGTTCAGATAGACGTCCTTGTCGCCGAGCATGATGCCGCAGCGCGCCTCGAGGACGGCGAGGATCATCGCGAGCCGCGCCCCGTCCCAGCCCACGACCGCGCGCCGGGGCGTGCCCTGGACCGGATTGACGAGGGCCTGGATCTCGACGAGCAGCGGGCGGGTCCCCTCGATGGCGGGGAAGACGGCGGAGCCGGCGACCTCGCCGCGCCCGTCGGAGAGGAAGAAGGCGGAGGGGCTGGCGACCTCGCGCAGGCCCTGCTCGCCCATCTCGAAGACGCCGATCTCGTCGGTGGCGCCGTAGCGGTTCTTCACCGCCCGGATCAGGCGGTGGCTGAGGCCCCGGTCGCCCTCGAAGAGCAGGACGGCGTCGACGGCGTGCTCGAGCACCTTCGGCCCCGCGAGGCCGCCTTCCTTGGTGACGTGGCCCACCAGGACGACGGGGATCTCCTGTGTCTTGGCGGCGCGGACGATCTGGTCGGTCGAGGCACGGATCTGGGCCACCGACCCGGGTGCGCTCTCGAGGGAGGCCACCGACATGGTCTGGATCGAATCGACGATGACGACGCTCTCGGGCGCGGCGGCGAAGATGGCCATCGCGACGGCCGCGGCGTCGTTGCCCGACGCCAGGCGCACCGCCGAATCCCCGAGCCCGAGCCGGGCGGCGCGCAGGCGGATCTGCTGTTCGCTCTCCTCCCCGGAGACATAGAGGACCTCGCGGCCCCGCCGGGCCATGCGGTCGGCGGCCTGCAGCAGCAAGGTGGACTTGCCCACCCCCGGCTCGCCGCCGAGCAGGATCGCCGCCCCCGGCACGAGACCGCCGCCGAGCACGCGGTCGAGTTCGCCGATCCCGACGGGCAAGCGTGCGACGGCCTCGGTGCGCGCCGAGATGGGCGCGAAGGCGAGGGTCCCCGTGGCGCCGCGCGCGGCGGCCGCCTTGACGCCGCCCTTCTGGGCGGTGGCGACGATCTCCTCCTGCAGCGTGTTCCAGGCCTGGCAGTGCGGGCACTGCCCGAGCCAGCGTGCCGACGCCTCGCCGCAGTCCTGGCACACGAATCGGGTCTGGGTCTTGGCCATCGGAACCTCCTCCCGAGGAGATAGGGAGCGGCCATACGGGATGGGCGCTCTTCCGTCGCGCATTCTCCATGCAGGAAGAGCGCCGTCTGCCGCCCGAGAGGTTCCCACGACGGAACGATAACCGGATTATAACCTAAACAAAGGGTGAGCGGGCGGAGATCGGCCTCGCCGTCCGATCGCCAGGCAACGCGTTCGACAGCTCCGCCATTCTGGCACTCCTCTCAGGATCCCCAGGCCAGCGGCCGATCTCAGGCCATGGTTCCCGTTGTTCGGGTGATAATCCTGTTCGCCTGCCAGTCGTCTTCAGGCCGCTGGTCAGTCGCCTGGCGGGTGGTTGCAGACGAGGACCTCCTGGTCCTCGAGATCGCGGCCCTGGCGGCGGTAGGAGGCGTTGGCGTAGGATGCCTCGAGTCGGTGGATCCGATGTCCTCGGGCGTGGGCCCAGTCCTCGAGGAGGGCGTGGCGCCGCCCTTTGTGGACGAGCGCGTTGGAGAGGCCGAAGCGGAGGCCTCGGGCGTGCGCGCGGTCGAGGAAGGCCAGCAGCCGGCGCTCGTGGGCCTCGGTCCAGCCGCCCCGCTCGTTGTAGGCGGCGGTGGCGAGGAGGTAGGGGGGATCGGCGTAGAGGTAGTCCTCGGGGCGGACGCGCCGGAGGTCGATCTGGTGGTAGGAGGCGAGGAGGAAGCGGACGGGGCGGGCCTGGAGGGCGGCGCAGAAGTCGGCGAGGTTGGCGCGGATCCGGGCATTGAAGTCGCGCTTGCCGACGGCGATGTTCCAGTGCCCCTGGGCGTTGAAGCGGATCTGGTGGTTGAAGCCGTGGATCACGAGCGCGAAAAAGCGCGCCGCGCGCCGATCCGGATCCTCGCTGGAGCGGGCGCGGCGGTGGACGGCGACAAGTCGGGCGTAGCCGTCTCGGTTGGCCGCGGCCAGGCCCATGCCGCTGTCCGTCCCGTAGAAGGCGTAGCCATGGCGGCGGCTGTCGGTGAGCCCATGGCGGGAGACGAGGGCGTCGATGGCGGCCTCGACCTTGGCGGACGGGGTGCGGGCGAGCCAGTCGAGGAGGGCGACGAGGTCTGGCACGACATCGCGCGCCACGACCTGCTCGGCCGGGGCGTTGGCCGCGACGTTGCCGCCGCCGGCGAAGAGGTCATGGAAGGTGCGGATCCGGGCCGGCAGGCGGGGGAGGATCTGCGGCAGCAGGCGGAACTTCCCGCCGGTGTAGTTCAAGGGCGAGCGCACAAGTGTCTGGCTCCGGACGGGATCGGTCGCGGCGTCGGCGCTGGCGGACATGGAGGGACGGGCTCTGGGGGCGAAGAGAGGCTCGCGGAGGGACATTGGGTCCGTGGAGCAGAGGCGGTAAGGGACGGGTCCCGAAGGGACAGGAGGGTTCGGACTTATCACCCAAACAAAGGTCGGGCGGGCGGAGATCGTCCTCGTCGGCCGATCTCGCGGCGATTCGGCTGACGTCTCCGCCGGTCCGGCAGCGCCGTCGGGAACCCCAGGGGAGAGGCCCATCTCAGGCCATGGTTCCCTTTGTTTGGGTTATAATTCCGGAGGGTTTTGTCCCGCAGATTGGAGGACCCTGTCGGGGCGGGCGTCCATGGAAGATGCGAAACCTGCCGGCGGAGGGCACATGACGAGAGGAGATCCCAAGGCGCGACGGCGTCCGATCCGACCCTGCTGCCGGATCTCAGGCGCTACCTGCCCGCGGCGCGCGCGGCGGAGATCTGGCGGGCGCAGGAGCCAGAGATCTGGCTGATGGTCGAGCGCCAGGAGGGGGCCTCGGGCCCGAGGGGTGGAGGCGGCTGGAAGGCGGCGGGGGAGATGAGGATCTTCCGCGTCCCGGAAGGGTGGGCCTCCGTCGGGTCCCCTCCGCCCGCGGGCGAGATGTGGGGCAACGCGCTCTGCCGGTTCCTGCTGTAGGCGCTGTTGGAGGCGCGGTCTGAGGGCGAGCGGCGTGCCAGCCGGGTCGCCGGATCCTGGGCGCCGACGCGCGCCCGGATCGTCGGCATGGAGCCGGGGCTTCCCCGTCTCTCCTCGCCCAGGCACGCGGAGATGCTGCTCGCGTGTGCTTCCCGCGGCCCCTGCCGGGTCGTCCAGGCCGCCGAGGAGATCCTGGGGCTGCCCGGAATGGAGGTCGAGGGCCCGTGGGAAGCCCTCCGGATCCGGGCGGCGGAGGGGCCCTTGGCCGCGGAGGGCCGGACGCTTCTCGAGGTGCGCTGCGGCCCCGCGATCCGGGGGCAGGTCCTGCGGGCGGATCCGATCCTGCCGACGGCGATGACCAGCGATCTGGCCGAGCGGCATCCGGAGGAGGGCGCCCGGGAGGCGATCCTCCTGGCTGCGGCCGTGGTGCAGGACAGTTTGGGGCGCCTCGACGACGAGACGCTGCGGGGCTGGCGGGAGCCCTTTGTGCCGGAACGGATTGACATCACAGCGGAATCCAGGGCCGCCGTCGCGCGGCTCGAGCGCTTGGCGCCCACCTTGGCCTGCCACCCCCCGGCGCAGCGCACGGCGGAGCGGGCGATCGGCGCCTTGCGCTCAACCCCGGACTCGATCGACGGGCGCCTCAAGGCAGGAAAGACCTACTGGTCGGAGGGGCGTTCCATGCGGCGGATCGGCGATCCGGCCCGCATGGCGCTGGCATACCGCCATCGCGAGATCGTCCTCCACCTGGAACGCGAGCGTGTGGCGCGGCACGAGGCCCGGATGGCCCTGGCGGCCGCCCGACGTCGGGAACGCGAAGCCGGCTGCGGAGGCTTCCCGCGGTCTCTGCGGCCTTGCGCCCTATCGGCTCCCGTCCTATGTGCCCGCGAATGTGCCGGGCGCCGCTCGCGTCCCTTGAGCCCCTCTGGAAAGGTCATATGTCGAAGGAAGATGTCATCACTGCCCGAGGCGAGGTTGTCGAGGCCTGCCCCTCCGCCCTGTTCCGGATCCGTCTTGAGAACGGGATCACGATCATGGGGCATCTCTCCGGGCGCCTGCGTCAGAACCGCATCAAGGTCCTGGTCGGCGACTGGGTTGACATCGACCTCTCCCCCTACGACCTGACCAAGGGACGCATCACCTACCGCCACCGCTCCAAGCCGGCCCCGATCCCCGCTCCCGTCGCCGCCGCCTGAGACCGAAGGGGTCTTCCCCGGCGGCCGCGCGCCCCCAGGTCCTCTCCACCCCCACCCGGCGCGGGGTTTCGGCGGCCCCGTCCAGGGCCCGACGCGATCGCGCGCCCGTCGCATAGGAGCGCGCCCGCAAATGTCCGAGTCCTTCTCCATCGTCCGCAGGAAGATCCGCTGCTTCCCCGTCCGCGCCGTCAAGGACGCGCTGAAGCCCCCCGCCCAGCGCGCGGTCGAGGCGTCGGCGATCGCGGCCCTGAAGGCTGCCGGCGTCGGCCCCGAGGTCTTCTACATGAAGTTCGAGCACGAGGGCCAGACCTTCGCGCTGCATAGCCGCATCAACCCCAAGGGCGAGACGCTGGATATCGAGTACGACTTCATCTCCCCCGGCATGCATCCCGGCCCCATCACCCAGGCCCAGCATCGCGCCGCGGTCGACAAGTTTCGCGACCGCCGCAGCAGCGCGCGCACGGGCGGCCGGTTCGGCGGCGAGGGCGAGGGCGAGGACGCCGACGCCGGCTGATCCCGTCCCTCCCCCCCCAAGGATCCCCCTTCCAGACGCCCTGGCCGCTCCCCGCGGCCAGGGCGTTGATGTTTCAGCAGCCTTATCCGGCTGGAAATGGACCTATGTTTTGCCGGATTGTCCCCCGTCCCCCGGGGGATCTCGACAAGGGAACGCCGCGATGACCCTCCCCCTCCCCTTCCGGCTGGCCGCGCTCGCCGGTCTGGTCTGCATCCTCGTCTCGGCCCTGGCCGCCGCGTCGCCGGGCCTGTTCCCGCTGCCATGGATCGCCGAGGCGCCGGCCGCCGCCGTCGTGCTGCTGGGCGGGGTCGCCCCCGCGGCGCTGCTGGCGCTGCTGGCGGTCCTGCTGGTCCGTCCTGCGACCGCGGAGGAGAAGGTCGGCGCCTCGGTCGAGGTGATGGCCTCGCAGGCGCTGCAGTTCGAGGGGGTGGTGCGCAGCATCGAGGCCCGCGCGGCCGAGATCTCGGCCCACGTCTCGGCCGCGGGCAAGGTCGCCGGCGAGATCGACCGGACCCTGGCCGAGCGTGCGGCGGGCATCGCGCGCAGTCTCGAGGAGGCCCGCCTGGCCGGGACGGCCGCCGACGCCGCTGCCCGCGGCCGCCTCTCCGCCCTCGAGACGCTCCTCGCGCGCGTCGAGGAGGTTTCCGCCGCCGTCGATGGCCGCCTGTCCGGCCAGATCCGTCGCCTCGAGGAGGTCTCGGGTGCGGCCGAGGCCCGGATCGACGGCGTCGTGGGCGAGGCCGTCCGTCGCATCGAGAGCGCCATCGGGGCCGCCGAGGCCGCCATCGCCCGCGGCGTCGCCGACGCCGAGGGTCGCGTCTCCGCCGTCTCTGCCGCGTCCGAGGGTCAGATCGGCCGGGCCGCCGAGGCGGCCTCGGTCACGATCGGCGCCGCCGTCGAGGGTGCCCGCGCCGTGGTGGCCGCCATGGCAGACGAGGGCGCGGCCCGTCTTGCCGAGGCCGCCCGTGGCTCGGCCGATGCGATCGGCGCGGCCGCCGATGCAGCCGGCGTCCGCCTTTCCGAGTCGACCGGCGCCGCGATCGCCCAGATTGGCGAGGCCGCCGGCGTCTCCGCCGACCGCATTGCCGAGGCCTCCAATGCGTCGGTGGCCGGGATCCGCCGGGCCACGGAGGAGTCCGTCTCCCTGGTCGCGGCCCAGATGACCCGGAGCGTCGCCGAGGCAGGCGCGCTGGCCGACAGGATCCGCACCGCCGCGGAGGCGGCCGAGATCGCCGCCGCCGCCGCCCGTGGCGCCCAGGAGGAGGCTGGTACGGCCGCCCGGCGCCTGCGCGAGGACGCCGAGCGGGCGCGCGTGAGCCTCGAGGAGACCGCGCGACGTGCCGAAGGCGCGTCCCGCGTGCTGGCGGAGGCCGGAGAGATGTCCGCTCGCCGGATCCGCGAGGTCGAGGCGTCGGTGGCGTCCGCCCTTGAGGCAGCGTCGGCCGCGGTGGACCGGATCCGCACGGGGGCCGCCGAGGCTCAGGCGTCGGCCCTGGCCGCCGCAGAGGCCGCCCAGGCCGGGGCGACGGTCGCGACGGCCGCGGCCGGCGCGCTGTCGGAGGCGGTGTCTGGCTTCTCGGGGGCCGTCGAGACGGGCCGCGCCCAGCTCGGCGCGGCCGCGCGCGAGGCGGGCGAGGCGGCCGGGACGGTGGCGCGCGCCTTCGCCGATGCCGGACGCACGGCGAAGGAGGCGGCGCAGGCCGCCGAGACGGCGGCCGAGGCCCTGGGCACGGGTGCCGAGCGCGCCGCGCGCGCGGCGGAGACCGCGTCCGAGCGCCTCGTGGCGGGTGCGGGGATGGCCGAGCGCGGCGCCGACCGCGCCGCCGCGGCGCTGTCGGCCGCCGCCGAGACGTTGGGCGCGCGGATGGGCGAGCTGGCGGCGGCGCGCACGAGCGCCGTCGAGATCGCCGAGACGCTGGCGGGCGGCGTCGCCCGGGCGAAGGCGGATCTGGCGGCTGGGGCAGAGGCGGTGGCGGGCAGCATCGCGCGCCTCGACGAGGGCGTGCGTGCCGCGCGCCGCCATCTCGCGGAGGCCTCCGAGGACGTCGCCCGCCGCGCCGAGGGCGTGGGCGCGGTGGCGGCCCGAGCCGCCGAGGCGCTGGGCCAGGCCGCGCGCCTGGCCGAGATCGGCACGCGGGACGTGGAGCGCCGGGCGGAGGCGCTGACGCGCACCGTCGGCGAGGCCGGCCGGGTGGCCGAGGCGGCCGCCGAGCGCGTGGGCGCGATGGCGGCGCGCGCGGACGAGGCCGCGAAGGGCCTGTCGATGCGCGCCGAGGAGGCGGTCGCGCAGGTGTCAGGCCGCATGGGGGCGCTCGAGGCCGACGCGTCCCGCGCGGTGGGCGAGATCTCCGCCGCCGGCGCGCGGATGCTCGAGCAGGTGCGCGAGGCGGTCGCGGGCGCGGCCGCCGAGGGTGGCCGGCGCGTCGCCGAGATCGCCGAGGCATTCGAGCGCGAGGGCGCGGGCGTCGTGGCCCGCCTCGCCGAGATCGAGGGACGGGTCAAGGCGGCCGCGACCGCGGTCTCCCAGTCCGCCGAGGCCGCCACCGGCGCCGCCGGCGCGGCCGCCAGCCGCCTCGACGAGGCGACGGCCGGCCTGCGCCGCGGGCTCGAGGAGGCCGCCGCCGCCCTCGAGACGATGGCGCGCCGCGCCGCCGAGACGGGCGAGGCCTGCGTGGCCCAGGCCCGGGCGATGGCCGAGGCCGGCGCCGAGGGCGGACGCCAGGTCGTTGAGACGGGCGAGCGGATCCTCGCCGCCGCCGGCGAGATGGGCCAGGCCGCCGAGCGGGCGCGCCAGGCGGTCGCGGCCGCCTCGGCCGAGATCGCGGGCGACCTCGGCCGGACGATGGACATGGCCGAGCAGGCCCGTCGCCGCGTCGCCGACGAGACCGGCCGCCTCGTGGCCGAGGCCGAGCGCACCCGCGAGAGCGTCGAGGGTGCGGCCCAGGCGATCGCGAAGGTCTCGACCGAGGCCGTCCGCGCCACGGCCCAGGTCGTCCAGGCGGTCGAGCCCGCGCGGGTGCGCCTCGACGCCACCGCCGACGCTTTCAAGGCGCGCGCGGCCGACATCGCCGCCTCCGCCAAGACGGCCACCGGCGAGGTGTCGCGCCTCACCGACGTCGCTGCCGACGCGCTGGCGCGCATCGAGCAGGCGGTGGGCGGCTTCGCCGTCTCCGCCTCCCGCGCCGAAGAGATCGCGCGCACGACCGAGGCGGCGCTGGCGCGCACCGAGGCCAAGGTCGACGGCGTCGAGCGCGCGATGCGCGGCGCCGCCGAGGCCGGCGCCGACCTCGACGTCCGCCTGACCGCGCTCGACGAGACGGCGGTGCGCGTCCAGGAGGTCTTCACGGGCGCCAGCCAAGCCGCGGTCGACGCGGCGGAGGGCCTCGGCCGCACCGCCCAGATCGCGCACCAGAACCTCGCGCGCCTGAGCGACGGGATCCGCGAGACGGCGGGCGAGATCCGCGATCAGCTCGCGGCGGCCGAGGCGCGCCTCGACGAGGTCGTGGCCCAGGCCCGCACCGAGGCCCAGACGGTCTCGGGCGAGGCGCAGGCGCGCCTGTCCGACCTGGCGCGCGACGCGGTCGAGCGCCTGTCGCAGGCCCAGGAGGAGACGGTCCGGCGCGTCGAGGAGACGACCGAGGCCGCGACCAAGCGCGCCCGCGAGGCCGCGGGGGCCATCGCCGCCGCCTCGTCCGAGATCTCGGCGCAGGCGACGGTGGAGCTCGGCCGCCTGGCCGGCGCCGCCGTCGAGACGGCGGGACGCATCGCCGAGGCGACGCGCGAGAAGGTCGGCGAGGTCGAGGCGGCATCCGCCGCCGCCGTCCAGCGCGTCGCGGCCGTGGCCGCCGAGGGCAAGGCGGAGGTCCAGGCCGTCGCCGGCCAGGTGGCCGATGCGGCCGGCACGGCGGTGGGCGCGATCCGCGAGGTCGCCGGCGCCGCCGACGCGGGGATCCGCCAGGTGCTGGCCGGCGTCGAGGCGTGCCGTGAGAAGGCCGTGGCCGAGGTGGGCGCCGCCGCCGAGCAGGCGCGCGCCGCCGTCTCGGGCCTGTCTGGCGAGATCGCCCAGGCCGCCCGCGAGGGCGCGCGCGACGCCTCCAAGGTCCGCGACGCCGTCGCCGAGGTCGCCGCGCGCGGCGTCTCGGAGGCCGCGCGGATCCGCGACGCGGTGGTCGAGGCCGCAGGCGCGGTCGATCAGGTCGCCGACGCAGCGGCGGCGGCGGCCGCGCGCGCGGCCGACGCCGCCGGCGCCGAGGCGCGCCGAGTCGAGGCCGCCGCCGCCGAGGCGGTGCGGCGCATCGGCGGGGCGGCCGGGGCGGAGGTCGCCAAGGTCCGCGGCGAGGCCGCGGAGGTCGGCGAGGAGATCCGCCGCCGCGCCGAGGCGGCGGCCGCGTCCGTGCGAGAGACCATGCGCCTCGGCGGCGAGGCCTCTGGGCTGGCAGAGCGCGCCGCCCTCTCGCTCAAGGGCGAGGTCTCCGGGCTCGTCGAGGCGGCGCTGGCCGCCGAGCGGGCGGCGCGGGACCTGCGGGGCCGCGCCGACGCCGAGCGCCGCGAGGGCTTCATCGCCCTCTCCCGCGGCGTGCTCGCCACGCTCGGCGCGCTCGGGGTCGACATGGCCCGCGTGCTGGACGGCTCGGTCGATCCCGTGGCCCTCGCGGCCTACCGGGGCGGGGAGCGCAACGCCTTCGTCCGGCGGCTCCTCCGGCGCTGCCGCGAGCAGGGCGTGGGCGAGCGGATCCGCTCGGCCTACGAGGGCTCGGCGTCCTTCCGACGGGCCGCGGACGAGTTCGTCGCGCAGTTCGACCGGATGATGGCCGACGCCGTCGAGAGCGACGTCGACGGCGTGGTGCAGGTGGCGCTGGCGACCTCCGACGTCGGGCGCATCGCCGCCCTGCTCAAGGCCTCGCTGGCGGGCGAGCCCGCCAAGGGCTGACGCGCCCGGGCGTCCGAGGCGGCCCCGCCGTCGCCGGCGGGGCCGTCCTGTGTCGACAGCCCTGCGCCGGAGAGGCGACGGGCGCGCGGTTCCGGCGGGCGCGGGGACTAGGGAGCCTGGACGCCCCAGAGGCGGAGGCGTTCGCGCACCTGTCCGGGCAGGTCGCGGCCGGGCTGCCGGAGCCAGGTCTCGGCATCGGCGCGGGCCGTGCCGAAGTAGCCCGATCCGCAGGAGGCGCCCCAGGCGCGCACGGCCCCCTCGTAGGAGCGCGCGGCGGCGGACGGCGGACCGCCCGGGACGCGGTTCAGGGCCTCGGCGGCGGCGCGCAGGATGGTCTCCTCCTGGAGGCACCACCGCGCGCCGTCGCCCGAGACGGGACCGGCGCCGGCAGCCGGCTGGACGGCGCGCTCCGGCGCCGGGGGCGAGCGCAGGCTCGGCGAGAGGACGGCGATGGCGCCGGCCAGTAGGGCGATCCCGCCCGCCAAGGCCAGGGCGCGGATCTTGAAGCCGCGATCGGACTCGGCGATGCGCGCGAGCCGTTCAGGGACCTCGGCCAGGACCGCGGCCAGATCAGGATCGCCGAGCGCCTCGGCCTCCTCCGCCATCGCCTGCGCGCGCGCCCGCGCCTCCTCGGGCCTGGGGCCGGCGAGGATCGCGTCGATCTCGGCGAGATCGGCGCGCAGGCGCGCCCGGCGGGCGTCGCGGCGAAGCAGCTCGATCGTCTCCGCCGCGCCGTCCACCTCCTGGGCCAAGGCGGCCATGGACTCGAAGCCCGCGGCCGCGCCGAGCAGCAGGAGCCTGGGCGCGGGATGGTCCGGGGCGGCGAGCGCGATCTCGACAAGCAGGCGATGGAGCGCGCGGTCGCCCCCCTCCACCTCGACGGAGGCGCGGGCGAGGAGGCCGCCTAGGCCTGGGCCGTCGAGGCGCAGATCGCCGCGCGCGAGCATGGCGGCGGTGGCGCCCGGGTCCTCCAGGGCGGCCCGCAGCAGCGCGTCGACGGAGTCGGGGAGGGGCGGGACGGGCTCCATTCTCCGCATCTAGGTCCGGAGGTGGGGAGGGCGGAGGGACGGGACTATCTCCGGCGCGGAGCCCCCGTCCCGTGTCCCAGAGCCCGTCCGCCGTCCTGCGCATCCCCCTCGGCCAGGCCCTCGTCCAGGGCCGTCCCGAGCCGCTCGTCTGGGATTCCTCGGCCATCGTCAATGGCCATGTCCTTCTGGTCGGGGCCTCGGGCACGGGCAAGACCTTCCGGCTGCGCCACTTCATGGACGCGGCCATGCGGCAGAACCCGCGGGTGCGCTTCCACGTCGTCGACGTCCATGGCGACCTGCGGATCCCGGGCGCGGAGGTCGTCGAGTTCTCCGAATCGAAGGACTACGGCCTGAACCCGCTCGCCATCAGCCCCGACCCGGACTTCGGCGGGGTTCGCAAGCGGATCCGGGCGTTCATCAGCACCCTGAACCGCACCTCCCGCAGGCTCGGGACGAAGCAGGAGGCGGTGCTGGCCAATCTTCTCGGCGACCTCTACCATTCGCGGGGCTTCCGCCCCGAGTCGCCGGCGACGTGGCGGGAGAGCCCGGATCGCAAGATGCCGACGCTGGGGGATCTCTGCCGCTTCACCCGCTTCAAGCTGGAGGGGATGATCATCGGCGCCGGCTCCAAGGCCACGGTGCGCCTCGAGGCGGTCAATCGCGAGGCGGCAAAGCTCGGCAAGGCCTGGGTGGAGGCCAAGCGGGAGGAGCGGGGCGCGGGCAAGGGGGCGACGGGGGAGGAGGGACAGGCGGCGCTCGAGAAGGCGAAGGCGGCGGCCAAGGAGGCCTATGCGGAGTATGTGGACGCCATCGAGACGGGCCGCGAGATCGGGGATCTCATCAAGTACAACAGCCGCGACGTCATCCAATCGGTCTATGAGCGGCTGAGCACGCTGGAATCGGCCGGGGTCTTCAAGCCGACCCGCCCGCCCTTCGCCGAGGGGAGCTCGGTTCGGGTCTATGGACTGAAGGCGCTGAGCGCCGACGAGCAGCGGATCTTCGTCGACATCCTTCTCGAGGATCTCTTCTTCGAGGCGCGCCGCCGCGGCGAGCGCCCTTCGACCGAGACCTTCATCGTCATCGACGAGGCGCACAAGTTCGTCTCCGAGGAGGACGACCACATCCTCAACATCATCGCCAAGGAGGCGCGCAAGTTCGGCGTCGGCCTGGTGCTGGCCTCCCAGAGCCTGGCGCACTTCCCCGACGACGTCGTCGCCAACGCCGCGACCAAGGTCATCCTCGGGATCGACGAGATGTTCCACGAGGCCATGGCGCGGAAGATCCGGCTCGATCCGAAGCAGATCGCGGGCATCAAGCCCCACCGGACAGCCCTCGTCCAGGTCAAGGCCAAGGGCGACCTCTCCAACCGCTTCGTGGCCGTCACGCTGCCCAAGGCCTGACCCGCCCGAGGCTTGACATCATTGATCTCATCCCCATATAGGAGGGGTCCGGCCCTGGCCTCGCCGCCTTGCGGGGGGTGGGGGAGGGCGGAACCGGCGCCCGGACGGGGCCGGTGTCTCAACGGTCGATGCTTCCAAGGAGATCGACGATGACTGCGATGGACATGAGCCCGCTCTACCGGGCGATGATCGGCGCCGACCGCCTGCTGGCGGGCCTGGTCGCGCCTGCCACCTTCCCTCCCTACAACATCGAGAAGACGGGCGACAGCGGCTACCGCATCGTGCTGGCGGTGGCGGGATTCCGCGATACGGACCTCAAGGTCGTGCTGCGCGAGAACGTGCTGACGGTCGAGGGCCAGCGTCCGGAGGAGGACGCGGGACGTCAGTTCCTGCACCGCGGGATCGCGGGCCGCGCCTTCACCCACGCGTTCCGCCTCGCGCCCGACCTGCGGGTCGAGGGGGCGGAGCTGCGCGACGGCCTGCTGACGATCGACCTCGTGCATGAGGTGCCGGAGGACAAGAAGCCGCGGCAGATCGAGATCCGGGCCGCGGCCTGAGGGCCCGCGGGGGCCGGGGCGGCGTCCCGGCCCACCTTCCTGCCGGAGAGGCCTGCCTTTTGCTGGGCTTGCCGGGGACGCGGTCCGTCCCAGATCAAAGGTCCTCCTCGCATCTGCCGTGACGTCCTTGTCCATGCGCCCGCTTCCTTCCTTTTCCGCCCTGCTGCTCGCCTCCGTGGCGATGGCAGCGCCTGTCGTGGCGCAGGACGCGCCGGTCGCTCCCCTCGATTCGACCTATCCCGCGCCTTGGGGTGCGGCACCCGGGGCGGGGGCCGCGGGGGGGGGCTTCTCGTTCGGCGACGCGGCATGGTCGCCCGACGTCGATGCGACGACGACGACCGACCGGTGGGACACGACGCTGACCCTGGAGCAGCAGGGGCTGGATGCCTCCGAGCGTCGGGCCGAGGACATCGTGCTCGACGGGGAGAACGCGGGGGCGTTCGAGATCCGAGAGAACACCTGCGTGGGCGAGACGGCGCCCGGCCAGAGCTGCGGCGTGCGGGTGGGGCTGCGCGAGGGGGTGGCGGACGGGACCTACACGGTCAATGTGCGCGACGCCGTCTCCGGGCGCAGCGTGCGCGTGACGGTGCGCCTCGAACGCCCGCGCGACGTGGATCTCGTGATCTCCGGGACGGTCTTCAACTACGACGTCGCCGCGGCGGCGCTGGCGGCGGGATGGCAGCCGGGGATGGGGGTCAATCTCCGGATCCTTCCTGGCTCCCTGGTGGGTTCGGTGGTGCCGTGGGCGCCTGCGATGCGGATCGGTCCCTTCGAGGGGCTGCCTCGTCCGGTCAATGTGATCAACCAGGGGCGGATCCAGGGCGCGGGCGGCCAGGGTGGTCAGGGCGCGGGCTCGGAGGGGGCACGCTTCGGCATCTGGTGGATGCGCGGACAGGACGGCGGGCCGGCGATCCGGGCGGAGGCGCCGACGGCGATGCAGAACCTCGGCCAGATCTGGGGCGGCGGCGGGGGCGGCGGGGCGGGTCACTGCCGGATGGTCTACTATGCGGCCGGCTCGGGGGGCGGCGGCGCTGGCTTCGTGGGCGGTCAGGGCGGTCCGCAGACGGGCGAGCGCGTCCCCTCGCAGGGGCCGGGCCAGGCGGGTTCGACCGAGGCCGGCGGCGTAGGCTCGTGTTCGCAGATCATGACGGGCTACACCTGTCCGTCGGGCGGCGTGCCTGAGACGACGACGTCCTCCTACTGCTACGAGTCGGGTGGCGACGGCGGCGGCACGGTCTGCGACACGACGACGTCGTACACGGGCCGCTGCGTCATCACGATCCGCCCCCCCTCGGGCGCGGATCCGGGCGAGTTCCAGTACTCCAGCGCGACCCCGACCTACGACCGCTGCGGTGGTCGGGGCGGTGGTCCTGGGGAGCCTGGGCAGGCGGGCTTTGGCGGCTGGCAGTGGTGCGGCGGCAATGAGCCTGGGCAGGCAGGCTCTTCGGTGGATGGGTCGGGCTGGATCTCGTGGCAGGCGTTCGGCGACGTCCGGGGGCCGCTGCGATGAGCGGGTCGGCGCTGGGCCGGCGACCGCTGCTGGCGGCCGGCGCGCTGGCCGCCCTGGCGGCGCTCCGGCCTGGCCTGCCCGCGGCCTCGGAACCGTCGCGCGGGGTGGTCTTCGTGCCGGCCTGGGGCATGGGCCGTCGCCTGATGGAGGCGGGCGGCCCGGAGGGGCTGGCGTCGGCGGATCCCGAGGCGTCGCGCTGGGCGGATCGGCTGGGGACGCCGCGGGGCCTGCGCAGCGCCGTCGTGCGCCTCGAGCCGTCTCGGGGCGCTGTGCGTCGCCGTCTGCTGCCGGTCTCGGCGCATGCGATCGTGATGTCGCCCGACGGCCGGCGTCTGCTGGTGGCGCCGATGGAGCAGCGGGCCTGGTTCGTGCTCGACGCGGAGACGCTGGAGATCGAGGGGGATCCGCTGGTGCTCTCCGAGGCCTTCGTCGGTGGAGGACATGCGGCCTTCCTGCCGGGGGGGGAGATGCTGACCGTGGAGCGGCGTCCGCAGCGCGCCTTCACGGGGCGCGAGGAGGATCACGAGGGGCGGCTGGTCGTGCGCGACCCGGCGACGCGCCGGCCGCTGGCCGAGATGGGGGCCGGGGGGATGGCGCCGCACGACGTGGCGCTCCTGCCGGGCGGCCGGATCGCGGCGGTGGCCTGCTACGGCAGCATCACGCCGACGCCGGTGCGCCTGTCCGACGGGTCGTTCCGGCGGGCGCCGCCGCAGGTGATCGCGAGCCGGGTGGCCGTCGTGGATCTGGCGGACGGGCGGGTGCTGGAGGCCTTTTCCAGCCCGGATCCGGACGCGGAGCTGCGCCATCTCGCCCTGCACGGGCGCCGTCTGGTCGTGGGGCAGACGCGGATCGGGATGGAGACCCACCCGGAGGCAGGGACCCGACGCCCTGAGGCCCTTCCCTACCCCCAGGACACGCTGGGGCAGGCCTATCTCCCGGCGGCCCCGCTCCAGGGGACGCTCGGGGGGGAGGGCGGACGGCTGGCGCCGGTGGGCGGGCTGGCGCCGGCCGAGACGGTGCATGCCCTCTCGCTGGTGGCGGATCTGGCCCATGGCGAGATCCTGATGACCTTCCCCGCCTCGAACCTGGTGGTGGTGATAGACGCCGCGGACGGGACGCTGCGGCGGACGATCGACGTGGGCGCGCTCGGCTGCCGCCATCCCTGCGGGATCGGCCTCCTCGACGCGCGGACCTGGGTGGTGGCGGGGCACGAGGGAGGCCTCTTCGCCTTCGGACGGGGTGATCACGCGCCGCGCCGCTCCCTCTGGATGGACGTCGACCTGGCGGGCCACAGCCACCTCCTGGCGGTCTGACGGGACCGGTCCGGCGGCGCCGTCGGCCGCGCCTTGGAGCGGGGTCGAAACTTTCTATCAAGTATCTGTAAAGGCTTGGATTTCTGGGCGCCGTCGGATTTCCTTGGCAGGGCCGCCGGACCTATCTCCGGAGGATGGAAACCCTCGCCCGGCCCCCCCAGGACGCCCCCCGCCCCGCAGACCTCGGCGCCGACTACGGCGCGGGCGCGATCCAGGTCCTCGAAGGCCTGGAGGCGGTCCGCAGGCGCCCGGGGATGTATCTCGGGTCCACCGACACCGAGGAGGGCCTCTTCCACATGCTGAAGGAGGTCCTCGACAACTCCGTCGACGAGGCGATGGCGGGGCATGCCACGCAGGTCGAGGTCCGGCTGCACGCCGACGGATCCTGCTCCGTCGTCGACGACGGTCGCGGGATCCCGACCGGAATCCATCCGGAGAAGGGCGTCTCCTCGATGGAGCTGGCGCTGGGGTCGCTGCATGCGGGCGGGAAGTTCGACGAGAACGCCTACAAGGTCTCCGGCGGCCTGCACGGGGTGGGCGTCGCCGCCGTGAATGCCGTCTCGTCCCGGTTCGAGGCGCGCGTCTGGCGCGATGGCCACGCGTGGGAGGTCGTCTACGAGAAGGGGATCCTGCTGGCGCCGACCCGCAGGACCGGCCCGCAGGGGGAGCGGCGGGGGACGGAGATCCGCTTCTGGCCGGATCCCTCGATCCTGAGGCTGGTGCGCGACCGCGGGGCCGCGGCGTTCGACGGGGAGCGGGTGCGCCGGCGCTGCGGCGAGGTGGCGGCGCTGAACCCGGGCCTGCGGCTCTCGGTGGTCGACGAGCGCGACGGCAGGTCCGACGTCTTCCACAGCCCCGACGGGCTGATGGATCTGATCCGCCGGGACGACCCTGAGCCCGGCGAGGAGGGACCCGCGCGGATCCCGGCGGAGCCGCTGCGCATCTCGGGCGTCGAGATGGTGCCCGTCGAGGGGCGCGAGCCGATCCGGATCGACGTCGAGGTGGCGCTGGCCTGGCGCGCGTCCAGGCGCAGCGAGCAGACGCTGGCCTTCACGAACGGGATCCCCCAGCCGGACGGCGGCGAGCACGTCATCGGAATGAACGCGGGGCTCTATCTGGCCTTCCAGGGATTCGCCAAGGAGCAGAAGGGCCGCGAGGTCCCGTTCAAGCCCGAGGACCTGCGCGAGCAGCTCGCCGCGGTCGTCTCGATCCGGATGCCGGAGCCGAAGTACGACTCCCAGACCAAGCGCCGCCTGTCCTCCAACGAGGTCCGCGGCCCCGTCGGGCGGATCGTGCGCGCGGGCGTCGCGGAGTGGCTCGAGCGCCATCCGGCGGAGGGCCGCGCGGTGCTCGACATGGCCCGCTCGGCGGCGAAGTACCGCGAGCAGATGGAGCAGGCCAAGGCCGCGCGCTGGGAGCGCAAGAAGGCCGAGGACGGCGTGGCGGCGCTGCCGGGCAAGCTCGCGGACTGCGAGTCGCGCAATCCCGCCGAGTGCGAGCTCTTCCTCGTCGAGGGCGACAGCGCGGGCGGGTCGGCGAAGCAGGGGCGCGACCGGCGCCGCCAGGCGATCCTGGCGCTGCGGGGCAAGCTGATGAACGTCTGGCGCCAGGAGGCGGCGGACGTCTTCCGCAGCGAGCAGGTGGGCACGATCGCCACCGCCCTGCGCTGCGGCATCGTCGGGCGCGACTTCGACATCGACCGCCTGCGCTACCACAAGGTCGTGCTGATGACCGACGCCGACGTCGACGGCGCGCACATCCGCGTCCTCCTCCTCACCCTCTTCTTCCGATTCTTCCGCCCTCTCCTCGAGGGCGGGCACATCTACGCCGCGCGGCCCCCGCTCTACCGATACGCGCGCCGGGGCTCCGTCTCCTACCTCGCCGACGAGCCCGCGCTGACGCGCCTGCTGCTGGAGACGGCGGCCGACGACTGCGTGGCGCGCGCCGGCGGGGCGGAGTTCGCGGGATCCGTGCTGTGGAGCGCGCTCGAGGAGGCGCTGCCGGCGGCCGAGGCGATCCAGGCCTGGGCCGCCTCGGGCGTGCCCCTCGCCGTCGCCGACGCGCTGGCCGCCTCCGGGGCGCTGGCGGATCCGGCGCGCCTGGCCGACGCCGCGCGCCGCCTCGCGCTGGCCGCCTCCGACGGCGAGGCGTGGCGGGCCGAGGGCGGGTTGCTGCTGCGCCGCGCCGACGGGGCGGAGGACATCTTCGACCTGGCCGCGCTGGCCGCCGAACCGGGGGCGGAGCGGGTGCGGGCGCACGCGCCCTGGCGCCTGGCGCTGGCGGGGGGCGAGCTGGCGCGCAAGGACCGCGCCTGGCGGGCCGCAGGCCCGGCGGGGATGGTGGCGCTGGCGCGCCAGGCGGCGATGGAGGGGGCGCAGATCCAGCGCTACAAGGGCCTGGGCGAGATGAACCCTGACCAGCTGTGGGAGACGACGATGGATCCCGAGGCCAGGACATTGGAGCGCCTGACGCTCGATGACGGGGTCGCCGCGGAGGCCGCGCTCGAGCGCCTCATGGGCGAGGAGACGCAGGGCCGCAAGGCTCTCATCGAGGCCCTCGACGCGGGCCAGATCGACATGGAGGCCTTCTGATGGGCGACCGGATCCTCGACGTCCCCTTCGTGCCCGACGTGGAGCGGGCCTACGGGGGCTACGCGCTCGCGGTCGCCCTCGGCCGCGCCATCCCCGACGCGCGCGACGGCCTGAAGCCGGTGCAGCGCCGGATCCTCTGGGCGATGGAGGAGGGCGGCTACCGGTCGGGGGAGGCGTTCCGCAAGTCCGCCCGCGTGGTCGGCGACGTGATGGGCAAGTACCATCCCCACGGCGACGCCTCGATCTACGACGCGCTCGTGCGCCTGGCCCAGGACTTCTCGATGTCGGCCCCCCTGATCCAGGGCCAGGGCAACTTTGGGTCCCTCGACAAGGACCCGCCGGCTGCGATGCGCTACACCGAGAGCCGTCTGGCGAGGCTGGCCGAGGCGGGACTCCTCGAGGGCATCCGCAAGGACACCGTGGACTGGCGTCCGACCTACGACGGCTCGATGGAGGAGCCCTCCGTCCTGCCGGCCGCCTATCCGAACCTGCTCGTCAACGGCGCCGAGGGCGTCGCGGTGGGCTATGCGACGCGCATCCCGCCGCATGCGCTGGCCGAGATCTGCGCCGCGGCCGTGGCGCGCCTGCGCGACGCGGCCCTGTCCGACGAGGCCCTGGCGGCGCTGGTGCCGGGCCCGGACTTCCCGACAGGCGGCGTCATCGTGCGCGGGCCTGGGCTGGCGGAGTTCCGCCGCACGGGCACGGGCCAGATCCGGCTGCGCGCGCGCCACCACGAGGAGGATATCGACGGCGGCCGCCGCACGGCCATCGTGGTCGACGAGATCCCGTTCCAGATCGACAAGTCCGAGCTGGTGAAGGGGATCGCGGACGCCTGCTCGCGCAAGGCGCCGGGCGTGGATCCCCGGGTGCTGGGCGTGCAGGAGGTGCGCGACGAGTCGGGCAAGCAGGGCGTCCGGATCGTGATCGAGCTGCGCGCGGGGACGGATCCGGCGGTGGCCTGGCGGCAGCTCTGCCGCGAGACTCGCCTCGAGCTCGGCTTCACGGCGACGATGAACGCGCTGGTCGACGGGCGGATCCGGCGGCTCTCGGTGGCCGAGGCGCTCGACGTGTTCCTGGCCTTCCGCCGCCGCACGGTGCGCCGCCGGACGGTGTTCGAGCTGCGCCAGGCGCGGCGTGACGCGCGGCGGGTGCTGGGGCTGCTGCTGGCCCTCTCGCGCGTCGACGCCGTGACGGCCGCGATCCGGGGCGCGCGCGACGACGAGGGCGCCCTGGAGGCGCTCCAGGCCCTCTCCTTCGACGAGGTGGGCCCGGCCTACCTCGACCTCGTCTCGGTGGCCGAGGACCAGCCGCCGTCCGCGCCCTGGCGCCTGACGGCGGAGCAGGGGCAGCGGATCCTCGAGATGACGCTGCGCCGCCTCACGGGGCAGAACCGAGAGCGGCTCGAGGAGGAGGCGGGCAGGATCGCCGCCGAGATCCGGCGGCTCCTCGCCCTGCTGGGGGATCCGGCGCGCATGGACGACCTCATCGCCGCCGAGATGGAGGAGATCGCGCGCCGGTTCGGCCGCCCCCGCCGCACGGGCTTCGTCGAGGCCTCCGCCGAGGACGAGGGGGCGCTGGTGCCGCGCCGCCCGGTGGTGGTGTGGCTGACCGAGGACGGCTTCCTCCAGCGCCAGGATCTCGACGCCTTCCGGCCCCAGGCGCGCGGCGGCAAGGGCCGCGGCGGGGCGCGGCTGCGTCCGGAGGACGCGGTGGCGCATCTGCTGGCCTGCGGCTCCCACGACGCCGTGCTGGTGCTGACCGACCGCGGGCGGGCCTTCCGCCAGGTCGCCTGGCGCCTTCCCGAGGCCAAGGACGGGCGCGGCCGCGCCCTCGTCAATGTCTTCCCGGCGCTGGCCGAGGGCGAGCGGGTGGAGGGGCTCGTCGCGCTGCCCGACGGGGCGCCGGAGGGGACCGAGATCGCCTTCTGCTTCCGCGACGGGCGCGTGCGGCGCAACCTCGCCGCCGACTTCGCCTCCGTGCTCGCCGCCGGCAAGCGCTTCCGCGATCCCGACGGCGCGCCGCTCGCGCAGGCCGTGGTGGTGGCGCCGGGCGAGGATCTGCTCCTCTCCTCCTCCTCCGGAAAGGCGGTGCGGTTCCGCGCCGAGGAGCTGCGCCTCTCCGCCGGGCGCGACGGCCAGGGCGTGCGGGGCATCGCGCTTGGCGGGGGCGAGACGCTGGCGGCGGCCTGCGCGCTGCCGCACGCGGGCGTCCCCATCGCGGTGGCCACCGCCTGGCGGAAGGGGCGCGAGGGGGTCGATCCGGCGGCCGCGGCGGCACTGAGTTCGGCGGAGGTGCCGGTGCTGGCGGTGGCCGAGGACGGCTTCGGCAGGCGCACGCCCGCGTCCGCCTTCCGCCTGCTGCGACGCGGCGGACAGGGGACGTCGATCGCGCTCGGGCCGCATGGGGCGCCGGTGGCGCTGGCCCGCCTGGCGGAGGGAGACGACGTGCTCGTCCTGTCCGTGCAGGGCCGGGCGATCCGGATCCCGGCCGAGGAGGTGCGCGAGGCCTCGCGCGCGGCGCAGGGCACGCGCCTGCTGCGCCTGCCCGAAGGCGATCGCGTGGCAGCCGCCCAGGGCGTGCCGCCGGCGCGCCCCGCGGCGTCGGACGAGGGCGTGACGGCGGAGGCCCGAGCCTCCGCCGGGCCTGCGTCGGCAGGGCGTTGGCGGGAGATCCGCTAAAATCCGCCCCTTAACCTCCGTGCGAGGTCCTCGGACCATCCTGTCAGGCAGTTCCCGCCAGAGGAACGCCACCGGAACCGAAAGGACCTTCCCATGCGCATCCACCGCCCCGACCAGGCGCTGTCTCCCCTCGATCAGATGCTCGCCGAGCTGTCCGAGACGACGGCGCCGACGCCGCCGGGCGTCGTCGGCCTGTCCGGCCTGCCGAGCTTCATGGGCGGCCTGCTGCCGGCCGGCCCCGACTCCTTCTCCTTCGCGCGCCTTCCCGAGATCGACGCCGTGGCCGCCCGCCCGGCCGGCCGGCCCTCCGAGGCGCCCGTCCCGGCGGCGGCGACGGCTTCCGTCTTCGCGGCGGCGGAGGCTCCTGCCGCGCCGGTGGCGCGCGTGGAGGCCTCGGAGGACGCGGGCCCCGGCGGCGCCGAGTCGATGGCGTTCCTCGGCGCGCGCCCGAAGGATGCGCTGTTCTCCTCGCAGTGGCACCTCTCCTCCTCGCGCTCCGACGTCTCGCTGAACCTCCGCGACGTCTGGACCGACTTCAAGGGCGCGGGCGTCAAGATCGCCTTCACCGACGACGGCTTCGACTACCGCCACCCGGACCTGGCGCGCAACTACCACACCGGCCTCGACCGCGACTTCGTGGGCCGCGGCGACCTCGACGCGATCTATGAGCGGGGCAACTGGCACGGCACGGCCGTGATGGGCGTGGCCGGCGCCGACGACAACGGCGTGGGCACGGTCGGCGTCGCGCCCGACGCGACCCTGATCGGCCTGCGCATCGGCTACGGCAGCGCGGGCAGCCCGGAGCAGTATGCGGCGGCGATCCGCGAGAGCGCCAAGGCCGACGTCGCCAACCATTCCTGGGGATTCTCGGGCTTCTTCACCGACAACTTCGACGGGTACTGGTTCCGCTCCTCGGAGGCCGCGCTGAAGTACACGGTCGACGCCGGCCGCGGGGGCCTCGGCACGGTTCATGTCTTCGCCGCCGGCAACAGCCGGGCCTCGGGCGACGACGTGAACTACCACAACTACCAGAACTCGATCTACACGATGGCCGTCGGCGCGACGGACGCCTCGGGCCGCGTGGCGTCGTTCTCGACCCCGGGCGTGGCGCTGCACGTGTCCGCGCCGGGCGTGTCGGTGCTGACCACCGACGTCACGGGCCGCGACGGCTACTCGACGGGCAACGAGGCATGGGTGCAGGGCACCTCCTTCGCCGCCCCGGCCGTCTCGGGCGTCGTGGGGCTGATGCTCGACGCCAACGCCAATCTCGGCTGGCGCGACGTCCAGGAGATCCTGGCCTACTCCGCCCGGGCGAGCGAGGCCTCCCTGACGGACCGCTTCTGGGTCACCAACAAGGCCGACAACTGGAACGGCGGCGGCCTGACCCACAGCAAGAACTACGGCTTCGGGCTGGTCGACGCCCATGACGCCGTCCGCCTGGCCGAGACCTGGACGGAGCAGCAGACCTCGCACAACATGCAGACCGCCTCCTTCGGCGCCGCCCCGCGGGCGACCCTGGTCGACAACGGCCGCTGGCAGACGACCTTCACGATCAACCGCGACATCACCATCGATCGAGTGGAGCTCGAGATCGACCTGAAGCACAACTGGATCGGGGATCTGCGCATCGGCCTGATCTCGGCCGAGGGCACCACCAGCTGGCTGGTCGACCGTCCGGGCGTCGCGCCGGGCGCCACGGGCAACGGGTCCAACATCAAGAACATCTGGTTCGACTTCACGACCAGCCAGTTCTGGGGCGAGGAGGCGCGCGGGACCTGGACGCTCGTCGTCGAGGACGCCAAGCGCGGCGACGTCGGCCGGCTCGACTGGTTCCAGGTCAACGTCTTCGGCGACCGCTCCAGCCATGACGACACCTACATCTACACCAACGAGTTCGCGCGCCTCGGCGCCGAGGCCGGCCGCACCGTCATCAACGACACGCAGGGCCGCGACGCCATCAACGCCTCGGCGGTGACGAGCGACAGCGTCCTCGACCTGATGTTCGGCTCCGTGATCGCCGGCCGCCAGGTCTCCTACGGCGCGGGCACCGTCATCGAGCGGGCCTTCGCCGGCGACGGCAACGACCAGGTGCGCGGCAACGCCGGCGACAACCTCCTCTGGGGCGGTCGCGGCAACGACGTCCTCGAGGGCCGCGGCGGCGCCGACACCTTCGCCTTCGGGGTGCGCTCGGGCAACGACGTCATCCTCGACTTCGGCGCCGACGACAAGATCCTGCTGACCGACGGCGTCCGGGTGGAAAGCCTCTCGGGGAACGTCGCGACGCTCTCCGACGGCGCCACCATCACCGCCGCCAACGGCTGGCAGTGGCAGATGGCGAACTTCCACCAAGGCGATCTGCTCTTCGCCTGATCCGCAGCAAGGGAGAGAGAGGGCGGGGCCGGGGGGTGACCTCCGGCCCCGCCTGCGTCTGGCGGCCCGTCGCCGGGGGCCCATATTGGGGCGTGAAGGTCTGGCTTCGGGAAGGGACGCGACGGATGCAGGTCGCCCGCGCGCGGCGTCGTCGGAGGATCGGCTGGGCGCTGGCGGCGATCGCGGGCGCGGCGACGGCGCTCGCGCTGGCCCTGGCGGCGATCGGCGACGGCGTCCAGTTCTTCCGTCCTCCCACCGAGCTGGCGGCGCTGCCCGCCCAGCCGGGCGCGGTGCGCCTCGGCGGCCTGGTGGAGGCCGGCAGCGTGCGCCGGGAGGTCGGGGCGGAGGGGCGTCCGTTGACGCGCTTCCGCGTGTCGGACGGACGGACGTCGGTCGAGGTGACCTACGGGGGGATCCTGCCCGATCTCTTCCGGGAGGGCCAGGGGACGGTGGCGGTGGGGCGCTGGGACGGCGTCCGCCTCGACGCCTGGCAGGTGCTGGCGCGCCACGACGAGACCTACATGCCGCCCGAGGTCGCGGCGGCGCTGAAGGCGTCCGGGCAATGGGATCCGGCACAAGGCGCTCCACCGCCGGCGCATCGCTGGAACGGGCTCGGCGATGGCCGCTGACTGGGGCGTCCCCGAGATCGGGACCCTGGCGCTGTGGTCGGCGCTGGCGGCGTCGCTTCTCGCCGCCTGGTCGGGAGGCCGTCCGACGCCCCGGCCGGCCGCGGCGGCGGCGCTGGCGGGCCTGGCGGCGGCGCTGCTGACAGGGGCGCAGCTGCTGCTGGCCTGGGCCTTCGCGGTCTCTGACATGACGGTGGCCAATGTGCTCGACAACAGCCATCCGGCCAAGCCGCTGCTGCTGCGCGTGGCGGGATCGTGGGCGAGCCACGAGGGATCGCTGGTGCTGTGGTCGATGATGACGGCCTGGGCGCTTTGGGCGCTGGCGCGCCACATGGGGCCGCTGGGGGAGGCGGGACCGCGGGCGGTCTCGGCGCTGGCGCTGGTGCTGTCGGGCTTCCTGGCGTTCCTGGTGCTGACCTCCTCGCCCTTCGTGCGGGTGCCTCCGGAGGAGATCGGCCCCGGATTCGGGCTCAACCCGATCCTGCAGCACTGGGCGCTTTCGATCCATCCGCCGCTGCTCTTCCTCGGCTATGTCGGCACGGCCGTCGGCTTCGCGCTGGCTGTCGGCGCGCTCTGGACGGGCCGGGTGGATCGGGCCTGGGGGGTGGCGGCGCGTCCGTGGGTGGGGGGTGCCTTCGCGGTCTTGACGCTTGGGATCGGGCTCGGATCCTGGTGGGCCTACGAGGAGCTCGGCTGGGGCGGGTTCTGGTTCTGGGATCCGGTGGAGAACGCGTCCCTCCTGCCGTGGCTCCTGACGGGCGCCTTGCTGCACACGGTGGCGGCGGTGGCGGCGCGCGGGGTGCTGCGGCGCTGGGCGGTGCTGCTGGCGATCGCGGCGTTTGCGAGCGCGATCCTCGGCTCCTTCCTCGTGCGTTCGGGGGTGCTGACGAGCGTGCATGCTTTCGCACTGGATCCGGCGCGCGGCCTGGCGATTCTGGTCCTTGCCGGCGGGGCGACGCTGGCCGGGCTCGGGCTCTATGCCTGGCGCGGCGGGCGTCTGCGCGAGGGCGCGCCCTTCGCGCCGTGGTCGCGCGACGGGATGCTGGTGGCCAACAACGTTGGGCTCTGCGCGGTCGCCGCCGTTGTGGCGGGCGGGACGGTCTGGCCCCTGGTCGCCGAGGCCTTCTCGGGGACGGCGCTGCATGTCGGTCCCGCCTTCTACGCGGCGGCCCTGGCGCCCTTGGCGCTGGGCGTTGGACTGGCGATGGGGCCCGGGCCGCGGCTGGCCTGGCGGCGGGACCGCCTGGGGCGGACGCTGCGGCGGGCCTGGCCGCTGGCGCCGGCGGCGCTGGCCGCCGGGGGGGCGTCCTGGGCGATGGGAGGTGGCTCCTGGGGCGTGCTCGGCTTCGGGGTGGCGGCGTGGGTGCTGGCGGGCGCGGCGCTGGATCTGGCCGGGCGATGGCGCACGGGAGCGCTGGGGCGCCGCGGGGCGGGGGCGGTGCTGGCGCATGCCGGGGTGGGGGTCGTGGCGGTCGCGGTGGTGGCGATGGGGCTGTCGAGCGTGCGCTCGGTGGCGCTCGGTCCTGGCGAGGGGGTGGTCCATGCGGGGCACCGGTGGACCGTGCTGGCGATCGAGGATCGCACGGGGCCGAACTTCCTCGAGCGCGGGGCGCGCGTGCTGATCGTTCCCGAGCACGGCTTGGTCGGGCGTGAGATCTGGACGTCGCGCCGCGTCTTCCCGGTGGAGGGGCAGGTCACGACCGAGATGGGCTCCTGGCGAAGGCTAGGGCGGGATCTGCGGGCGGTCCATCGAGGCGAGGAGCAGGGTCGGGTGCTGTTGCGCCTCTCCTCCGAGCCGCTGGCGGCCTGGCTCTGGGTGGGAGGTCTGATGATCGCGATCGGCGCGGGCCTGGCCGCCTGGCCCAAGGCGGCGGGCGGGCGCCTGCGCGGGGCGGTCGTCGCCCTGGCGCCGGGAGAGACGGCCACGCACGCCGGGCATCGCTGGACGCTGGCGGGCGCCGACGAGGATCAGGAGGGCGGGATCCGCGTCCGGATCGCGCCGGCGCACGGGTCCTTCGCGGCGGAGGTGCGTGCGTCTGCGGAGCGGCCTGGGCGATGGGACCGCGGGTGGCGGGCCCTGCGCGTCGCCCCGCTGGGCGTCGCGCAGGACGGGCGGATCCAAGTGGCCCTATCCGTCGGCGCCGGGGGCCTCCTCCAGGCGGCGCTCGGGATCGGGCTCGCGGGGGGGCTCCTGCTGGCATGGGCGCTTTGGGCATGAGGCGGCGTCTTCTCCTGGCTGTGCCGCTGGGGGTCGGGATCGCGGGGGTGGCGGGCCTGGGCGCGATGATGGCGGCGCGCCTGGACGCGCCGGCGAGATCCGGATCGGTGGCCTCCCCGCGGGTGGGGACGGCGGCGCCGTCGGATCTGCTGGGGAGGCCTTGGCCTGGGGAGGAGCGTCGGGCGCTGCGGGCGGAGGATCTCGCGCGGCCGGGCCGGCCGGCCCTGCTGTGGTTCTGGGCGTCGTGGTGTCCGGCCTGCGCGCAGAGCCCGGCGGGGCTGGCGGCGGCGTCGGATCTCGGTTGGTTGCTGTGCGGGGTGCTCTGGCGCGACGCGCCTGACCGTGGGGCGGCGGCGCTGCGGGCGTGGGGGGATTCCTACGCGCGCCTGACGCACGACGCGGACGGACGCCTCGGCGATGCCTGGGGTATCTTCGGGGTACCCGAGGCCTTCCTGATCGGGCCCGACGGCGTGGTGCGCCGGCGGATCGTCGGCGCGCTGACGTCCGAGCGGGTGGCACGGGATCTGCGACCATGGGCCTGACGCGGCGGGAGGGCATCGCGCGCGCTGTCGTCGGCCTGGCGCTGCTGCCCGCGTCAGCGCGCGGGGAGGGGCTGGATCCGGCGCTCGAGGCTCGGGCCCGCGCGTTGGGCCGGCGCCTGCGCTGTCCGGTGTGCCAAGGCGAGCCGGTCGACGAGAGCGCCTCGGAGTTCGCAGGGCGGATGCGCGCGGAGGTGCGCCGCCGCCTGGCGGCGGGGGAGACGGACGAGGCGATCGTGGCGGCGCTGGTCGAGCGCTATGGACCGGCCATCGACGGGCGTCCGCCGTCGGGCGGATGGGCAGCGCCGCTGTGGTTGCTGGGGCCGATCGCGGTGCTGGCGGGGCTTGGTCTGGCCTGGGCGGCGGCCCCGCGCCGGCGGGGGATCGGCGG
>Ga0272446_1002116_pt1 | contig 27759 bp, 26 predicted proteins | sample YNPCB0061_FD_194587 | JGI IMG/M metagenome (GOLD analysis project Ga0272446, IMG submission 194587) | Hot spring microbial mat communities from Yellowstone National Park, WY, United States - YNP-CB-006-1 | ecosystem: Environmental > Aquatic > Thermal springs > Hot (42-90C) > Sediment | place...
GCCGACGCCGGCTTTCCCACCCTTCCCGCACGAGTTCACGGCCCTTGTGGCCGATCCATCGGCACGTCCCAGTCTTTCACCTGCCGCCGCCGAACCGAAGGCACGGAGGAACTATTCGGCGCTACTGCGACGCGGTGGAAAAATTGTTGGAACGATCGCCGCAGGTTGGCTCGCCGTCGTTCTGCTGCTCATTGTTGCCTACCGCTTCATCGATCCACCCGTCTCGGCCCTGATGCTGCAGCAGTTGGCCGTTGGTCAGGAGATTGAGCACCAATGGGTCCCGATCAACGAGATTTCTCCAAACGTGATCCGTGCCGTGCTCGTCAGTGAGGATGGACGCTTTTGTGAACACAACGGCATCGACTACGAAGCCATCCAGGCCGCCATTGAACGGGCCGGGCGTGGCTCGATGCGGGGCGCCAGCACGATTTCGATGCAGGTCGTCAAGAACCTGTTTCTTTGGCCGTCGAAGAGCTACCTCCGCAAGGCCATCGAGATGCCGCTGACATACGCGATGGAACTTATCTGGTCGAAACGCCGCATCATGGAGGTTTATCTCAACATAGCCGAATGGGGGCCTGGCATTTTCGGGATCGAGTCGGCGGCCCGCTACCATTTCAACAAATCGGCAAGAAAACTGACCGAACGCGAGGCCGCCCGCTTGGCCGTCGCCTTGCCAAACCCCCTGATCCGCGATGCCGGCGAGCCGGGACCCGGCATGCAGCGCCTAGCCAATTCCGTTCAGGTCCGGATGCGCCTGGCCCCATCGGGGCAGCTGGCCTGCGTACTGGGAAAGCGTCCGATTTAGAGGCGCCACTGCTCTGGGACGCTCAATTTGGCAGGGGCTGGCGCTTGCCCTCGATTTTGCGTATAAGCCCCGCCCGAGGTTCGCAGCGGCGCCCGAGGCGCCGTGCCGGTCCATTCAGCAATATGACGTTCGGCGTTTCCGCCGCATGTTCGGCGACCCGTCGCCTTTTGGCGGCTGGCGTCAAATTTGGAGCAAGATAAATGGCAGTTCCGCGCAAGAAAACATCCCCGATGAAGCGGGGCCAGCGCCGTTCTCACGATGCTCTCAAGTCCCCCGCCTATGTCGAGGACAAGGACAGTGGTGAGCGCCGCCGTCCGCATCACATCGACCTGAAGTCGGGCAAGTATCGCGGCCGCCAGGTACTTCCGCCTCAGGGCGAATAAATCCTCCTCACATGCGTGCCATGGTGATTTGAGGCTGGGCGCTCAATGCACTCCGGCCGGCTTGGCTTTTGTCGTGCGCCCGTTGCTTGGCAAATCGGGCTCCGCGTGCCAAAAAGCGCGGCGCGCCCTCGGCGGCGGCGAACTGTCAGGAGAGCCTCATGTCGATTAGAGCCATCCCGCTCTTGGTCTTCGCCTTCGTGCTTTACAACGCCATCGTTCTGACCCTGGGAGAGGATTCGCTGGCGCGCCAGATTTTCGAGATCCGGCTCTTGAGCGGCGGGATCTGGAAGTTCTCCTGGGGCGATTTCATCCTCGTTGTTACCTTCGTTCTCCTCTTCGTCGAGATCGTGAAGTCGACATTCACGTCAACCTCGACGTTGATCGACCATGCTTTGTCGATGGTGGTGTTCATGGCAGTCGGCGCCGAGTTCCTGATCGTGCCGCAGGCCGCAACCTCGATATTCTTCCTGATCCTCGTCGCCGCGCTGATCGATGTTGTCGGCGGCTACACGATTGGCATACGCGTCGCCCGCCGCGATCTCAGTATCGGCGCCGATCAATAGCCGGCACGCGGACCGCTCAGAGCTGGACACGGCAAGACGATTGTTTAACCATAATTAGGAAATTCCGACTAGCGTCCCGCGTCGACGCATCGATGAACTGGTCTTCCTCTCGGTACGAATGTGCCGGTGGAAGCTTCCAAGAGGTTTGCTCGTGGCAGCGCCGACAAATGTCCGGGGACAAGGATCAGGGGAGTCCGAAGGAGCAACGAGCCGTTCGGACGCTCCTTCCGAGTATGATCCCCTGACGGAATCCGACGGCCTTGACCTCGTCGGAATTCTCTCCTTGATCGAAGAAACGGCATACGTTTGGGACCTGAAGACTGGCCGTATGGACTGGGAGAGCAATGCCGGGCAGGTGCTCGGCATCGGCGATTTAGGGAAGATTGCAACCGGTGCCGGCTATCACGCACTGATTGCACCGGAGCACCTCAAGGACAGGCTCGCCACCTTCGCTCGTAGCGTCGGCGGTGACCACGCCCATGGAACGCCCTATCGTGTCCAATACCGTTTGCTTCCGGGGGGGCGGCGCAGCCGCAAAGAGATCCACGTCGAGGACCAGGGCCGGTGGTGGCCCGGTCCGGATGGCCACCCGGCGATTGCCCGCGGCGTCGTTCGGATAATTCCTCAGCAGGATCTCGAGCAGCAACGCCTGCTTATTCGGAACGAACTCGACGAGCTGACGGGTCAGCTCAATCGCATCCGCTTGACCGAGGCACTCGGCACCGTCCTCGCCCGCGCCGAACGCGACCACCAGTCGTGTGCATTTCTCATGGTCTCGGTCAATAATCTCGATGTGATCAATGAGACCTTTGGCATCGAGATCGGCGACGAGGTTATCGCTGAGGTTGCCCGCCGCGTGCGCGCAAAGCTTCGCGGCGGCGACGTTATCGGCCGCTATTCTTCCAACAAGTTCGGAATCATCATGATGGACTGCGGCCCTGGCGCAGCCCGTGTTGCTGCCGAACGCTTCATGAAGGCCGTTCGTGAGACGGCAATCAAAACGACGGCCTGTCCACTGTCGGCAACCATTTCACTCGGGGGCGTGATCGTCCCCGACCAGGCAAATTCGGTGCAAGACGCCTTGAATGGTGCCCTTCGTGCCCTCGATGTCGCCAAATCGAAACGCTTCGATTGTTTCGTCCTGCACGGCCCGGCAACGGCCGGTACGAACCTCCGTGCCCGCAGCCGCGCGATCGCCGACAACGTGATGCACGCGATCGATGATCACCGCATGCGGCTCGTGCTGCAGCCGATGGTCGGCGCCAAGACGGGCAAGCCTGAAATTTACGAATGCCTGTTGCGGATGGAGAAGCCCGACGGCAGCCTCGTCTCGGCCGGCGAATTCGTGCCTGTCGCCGAGCAGCTTGGCCTCTCGCGCTTGCTTGATCGGCGAACGCTTGAGCTTGCGGTGGCGTTGCTGAAGCAGCATCCCGATCTCGTGCTCTCCCTCAACGTTTCAGGTTTGACGTGCACGGACAAGGAATGGCTCGCAACCCTCGCTCGGCTGACCGAGGGCAAAAAAGACGTCCTGAGGCGCATGGTCGTTGAAATCACCGAGACCGCCGCCATTCAGGACATCGACCAGTCGGTCAACTTTGTCGATTCTCTGAAAGAGCTGGGCTGCCGCGTTGCCATTGACGACTTCGGTGCTGGCTACACGTCATTCAAGAATCTGAAGCTGCTCAATGTCGACATCGTCAAGATCGACGGTGTCTTCGTGAAGAACGTTGCTGACGACACGAGCGATCAGATCTTCATCAAGACGATGATCGAGCTCGCGCGAACTTTTGGCATGGAAACGGTCGCCGAATGGGTCGGCGACGAGCGCTCAGTCAAGCATCTGACCGATGCCGGCATCACGTACATGCAAGGCTATTACTACGGCATGCCTTTCGATGCCGCCGAGTACGGCAAAGCCGCCTAGCCCGTCCAATCGCAAATAGCGAACAGGATGCAGGTCACAGCACTTGTCAGCCGCGGGACTGTGACAGTTTCTCGATTTTCTGCTGCATGGCCGAGAGTTGCGACTTGAGTTCGCTCAGCTCGTCGCGCTCCGCTTGCGTGCCTGCGGCCGCCGCCGGCTGCGGTTGTGAAGGGCCGGGCTTGGCTGCCCCAGGCCCACCCGCTGCGGCACCAAAGGATGCCCACATCGACATCGCCTGCTCGAACATCGCCATGTTCTGGCGGGCCTGCTGCTGATAAAACTCGAAAGCGGACGCCGGATTTGAGAATGCTGTCGCGAATTGCTCGCGAAAGCGGGCCTGCTCCTTCGCCAGATGCTCGAGGCTGAACTGCAGGTAGCTTGGCACCATGCGCGCGATGCTGTCGTCGTAGAAGCGAATGAGTTGGCGAAGGAACGGGATCGGCAACAGCGCCTGTCCGCCCTCGCGGCTCTCCTGCTCGACGATGATTTGCGTTAGAACCGCGTGCGTCAGATCATCGCCGTTCTTCGCATCGTAAACGACGAAATCGCGGTCGCTTCGCACCATTTTTGCGAGATCTTCGAGCGTGACATATGTGCTCGTCTCGGTATTGTAGAGCCGGCGGTTTGCATATTTCTTGATGACGACGGCTTCGCGTTTTGGGGCCTGGGTCTGAGCCTGGGGTTCGGGGTTGCTCAACATCGCGCTCGTGTTCTCTTTTCGACGGCTGTTGCTGCACTGCGGCAGCGTACCACACCGGCGGGGCGCCCCGCCAGACGTTTCTGTCACTCTTTTGGGCGGGGCCGGACCAGCGCATTTGGGCGGCATAGCCAAGAGGTCGCAATTGCTGAAAACGGGCGCGCGCTGCAAATTGAGAATGCTTCGTGGCCGACGCCGATTTCACGGCGCGCCGGCGGGGCACCCGATACATATAAAATTTTAACCGCCCAGGGAGGGGCCGCCAATGAGTGACGACGCATCGACCATTGTCATTGCAAGTGCTGCACGTACACCCGTCGGTTCCTTTAACGGCTCTTTGGCCTCCCTTCCCGCCTCCAAGCTGGGCGAGGTTGCGATCAAGGCGGCTCTGGAAAGGGCCAATATCGCCCCCGGCGATGTGTCGGAGGTCATCCTTGGCCAGGTCTTGACCGCTGCCCAGGGCCAGGGCCCGGCACGGCAGGCATCCATCGGCGCCGGTATCCCAGTCGACACTCCCGCCTGGAGCATCAACCAGATTTGCGGTTCCGGGCTCCGGGCCGTGGCGCTCGGCATGCAGCAGATACAGACCGGGAGCTCGGCGATCGTCGTTGCCGGCGGCCAGGAAAGCATGAGCCGGTCAACCCACGCCGCCCATATGCGCGACGGCACCAAAATGGGCGACGTCAGCTTCATCGACACGATGATCAAGGATGGTCTGTGGGACGCCTTCAACAACTATCACATGGGCACGACGGCGGAAAACGTCGCCCGGCAGTGGCAGATCACCCGCGAAGAGCAGGATAAGTTCGCCGTCGCCTCGCAGAACAAGGCGGAAGCGGCGAAGAAGGCCGGCAAGTTCAAAGACGAGATCGCGCCCGTGACCATCAAGGGCAAGAAAGGCGACACGATCGTCGATCAGGATGAGTACATCAAGGAAGGCGTGACGCTCGAGTCCATCTCGAAATTGCGACCGGCCTTCGACCCGAAAGAAGGGACGGTAACAGCGGCCAACGCCTCGGGGATCAATGACGGCGCGGCTGTCGTCGTGCTGATGACCGCTGCCGAAGCCAAGAAGCGTGGCATCACCCCGCTTGCCCGGATCGTGTCCTGGGCAACGACGGGCGTCGATCCGTCAATCATGGGCACCGGCCCGATCTCGGCCTCCAAGAAGGCCCTCGAAAGAGCCGGATGGACGATTAACGATCTCGATCTGATTGAGGCCAACGAAGCCTTCGCCGCCCAGGCCATCGCTGTTAACAAGGGCCTCGGTTGGGATACCGAAAAGGTCAACGTCAATGGCGGCGCAATCGCGATCGGGCATCCGATCGGCGCCTCCGGTGCCCGCATCTTGAATACCCTTCTTTTCGAGATGCGGCGTCGGGACGCCAAGAAGGGTCTCGCAACGCTTTGCATTGGCGGTGGCATGGGTGTCGCTCTGTGCGTCGCTCGCGACTGAGCGCCTCTCGCGTTTTCATGCAGCCGTGCCGGGAGTGAGCGGCTGCATGTTTCCATTGCACTCGCAGACCCAAAGCAAGAAATCCAGGGAGATATGATATGGGAAGGGTTGCCCTCGTCACGGGAGGCACGCGCGGCATCGGTCACGCGATTTCGATTGCACTGAAGAACAACGGCTACCGGGTCGCCGCAAGCTACGCAGGCAACGATGCCGCCGCTCAGGCGTTTCAGGCAGAGACAGGCATCCCGGTTTATAAGTTCGATGTCGGGAACTATGAAGCCGCGGAAAAAGCGGTGCAGCAGATCACCAAGGATATTGGCCCGATCGAAGTGCTCGTCAACAACGCCGGCATTACGCGTGACGTCATGTTTCACAAGATGACGCGCGAGCAATGGGACGAGGTCATCGGCACCAATCTCAACGGTCTGTTCAATGTCACGCGCCAGGTGTGGGAAGGCATGCGCGCGCGCAAGTTCGGTCGCGTCATCAATATCTCTTCGATCAATGGCCAAAAGGGCCAGATGGGCCAGGTGAACTATTCGGCATCGAAAGCCGGCGACATCGGCTTCACGAAAGCGTTGGCGCAGGAAGGCGCTCGCTCCGGCATCACGGTGAACGCAATCTGTCCGGGCTACATTGCAACCGACATGGTGAAGGCCGTGCCGAAAGAGGTCCTTGAGAAGAACATTCTCCCCCAAATCCCCGTGGGCCGCCTCGGCGAGCCATATGAAATCGCCCGTTGCGTCGTGTTTCTTGCCTCCGACGATGCGGGCTTCATCACCGGCTCGACGCTGACCGCGAATGGCGGGCAGTACCTTGCGAGCTAACCGGGGCAACCCCGGTTAGCCACGGAACCGCGATCGAACAATTCGCGGAAATTCATCGTCAGTCGCATTCGGCTCGCGGCCGTAGGCACCGGCCGCACGCTGCTCCGCCTCGCGCTGTTCCGTAATGCGCTGACGACTTTCCTCGAGGCTCCACCAGCGCTCCGCAGCAGGCTGCGCCGCCGGAGCGGACGGGGGCGACGGCTGCGCTGGTGCCGCCGCGCTGCCGCGACTGTAGGCCTGCTGACGGGGGGGCTGCTGAGGCGCCGAAAACCACGCCTCGATCAGATCGAGTTCATCGGCCGAAAGGCTCAAGCCCTGGCTGCGGCACCGCGCGACGACGAAATTGCGGAACCGGCTTGCGAACAGACTCGCTGACGATCCCTGTTCGAACCACGGATCGCTTTCGCTGACGACATCATAGATGAAGCGAAGATCATCCCGTTTGATGTCGAGGCCGAACTCGCGGGCGCGCTGCGTGATGTTGACCAGAGTCTGCGCGCCCTGAAGGCCATTTGCCATGATTTCCTGGGCCATCACGTCGAAGAGCACCCGATATTCAGCCGGGGCCAACGCCGGCGCCTGGCAGGCTTCATGAATGCGGGCAATGGATTGCTGGATCTGCGTCGCGTGGTCGGCAGTGCGCGGCGCTGCCGTCATGGGCGGTGGCGGCGCCTCCGCGCGTAAGGCATCACGCTGCGGCTCGGGCAACAGTCCAGATGCCTGGCTCTGGCCCTGGCTCGCCGGAGCGCGGCGCTGTGGCAACACCTGCGACGGCGACTGCATCGGAGGGGGAGGCGGCGGCGCGGGCGCCCGTGCCGGAATCTGCGGGGCGGCGATGGCGCCGACCGCAGGCACCTGCTCATAACGCGGCGGAGCTGGTTGGAAAGCACTCTGCGTCGGCTGTTGCGGGAGCGACGGCGCGACCGGCTTCTCTATGCCCGGCGCGGGAGCGCGCGCAGCCGGCTCCGCGGCCGGGACCTCGTTCCGCCGGGATTCGAGCGACGGCGGCGCGATGAGGCCCACGGCCGAGATGTGCCGATTGGCGTCGAACACCGTATAGGGCGCCGAATCGCTCAGGTGGATGTCATCGGGGAGATCGGCGAGCAGCAGATCGCGGAACGATCCATAACCGCCCCAATTGGTGCCGACCGTCTTGTCGCGGCCGATGATCCTGACCGCCCGGTCTGCAAGCGTTTCGAGCGGCACCGCCTGCGGTGCATTCCGCACATACTCGGTGACCTCTGCGAGGATCGCCTTGCGCGCCGCCTCGACATCGATGGCAGGCATCGCGGTCTGGCTCGAGATCTCGCGCGCTGCGCCACCGCTGAGCGCCGTGGCGTTGGTCAGCAGTGCGATGAGATCAAGCTCGCGTATCTCGCCATCGCTGATGGCGGTATAGGGCTGCGCCGTGTGATCGTTGGCAAAGACGACGGTGCGCCGGGCATGGGCCCTGAGCCGATGCAGGACCGGCGTGAAGTCTGCATCCCCCGACATGATGATGAATTCATCGAAATAGGTATCGTGGTTGAGGATATCGCGGATATCCATCACGATACGGATGTCGGCCGAATTCTTGAGCTGCGCGGTGAGCGGCGGGCAATCGATGACCTCGAATCCCGAGCGGAGAAAGTGGTGCCGTATGAACGGAAACGAGTTCATATCGGTCGAATTGTCATGGGCATTCCGCCTCGGTACCGGATTTCCATAGCACCGGTTCAAGGCGATGCGGCGTTCCGCTTGGACCGCAAACGGCGACGTCGGCGTGATGAGCTCGCCCGATGCGATCGCCTGTAGCCATACGCCGCTGTCCTTCGCGAAGCGTTTGGCGGCATCTTCATTCTTGCGCTTCAGCGACAGGTAGATGTTGTCGTAGTCGACAAACACCGTAGTTAGAACGGGTCCCGAGGACTCGCGTTTCATGGACGACAACTCCCGTGAATCGGACTCTGATTCGTCGCCACTGTTGACGAGTCGTCTGCCGCCAGCAAGAAGCGCAGCCGTGCTGCATGAGCAAAATGACAATTAACCCGTGGATTGAAGGCCCTTGCGGCCCGGCGACATCAATGACAACTGGGGACGACGTGTTGATGGCGGTGGATCATCGTTGCGCTGTTGCAAGGGTGCCGCTCATTCGGTCTCAGGTTCGGTCACGGGCCGCGCCACCGGCGAGAAGTCGGGCGCCGCGAGCGTGAAGCCCTCAAATCTGAAGGCCGGGGCCACGGTGCAGCCAACGAGCGTCCAAGCGCCGAGGCTTCGCGCACGTTGCCAATGGCCCGACGGCACGATCGCTTGCGGCCGCTCCCCGCGGTGCAGATCAACTCCAAGACGGATCTCGGCGATGGGGCCGCCCGGTGGGGAGATCTCGAGCAGCAGCGAATCACCGGCATAGAAATGCCAGCCTTCGGCCGCATCGACCGTATGCCAATGCGACTGCTGCCCTGCCTTCAGAAGGAAGTAGATGGCGGTTGAGGCAGCCCGGCTCCCGGGCGCCGCAGCATCGCGAAAGGTCTCACGGAAATATCCCTCCTCGGGGTGTGGCGTGAGGTTTAAGAGGCGGATCAGGTCGTCTGCGGAAAGCGAATTTGTCATGTGCCTCGGCCTCCGCGGCCATCAGGCCTTGTTTTTCAGTTGCCTGAGTCGTGCGAAAACCTCCCAGTCAGGGGCGCCCCCGAGACCGAGACGCGCTCTGATGGCGCGCGAGTGCGGCCGCAGGAAAGGGTTTGTGGCCTTTTCCAGATCGACCGTCGTTGGCAGCGTAGGTTTACCCGCTGCGCGCAGCGCTTCGACCTCCGCAAGACGTGCCTTGAGCGTCTCATTCTCGGGCTCTACCGTCATCGCGAAGCGGCCGTTGCTCAGGGTATACTCGTGACCGCAATAGAGGCGGGTTTCACCCGGCAGGGCCGCGATCTTGGTGAGCGAGTCCCACATCATTTGCGGATCGCCCTCGAAGATCCTGCCGCATCCGAGCGAAAACAACGTATCGCCTGTAAAGGCGACGCCAGTGTCAGGAATGAAATAGGTGACATGTCCCAGCGTATGGCCCGGAGTTTCGATGACCTTGATGGAGCGGCCCGCAAATGCGAGCGTCGTCGCCCCCGTCACTGCTCGGGTCATGCCGGGGATGCGGTCAGCCTCGATTTCTGGTCCGGTGACCCGGGCGCCGTAATAGGCTTTGAGCTCGGCAATTCCGGCCGTGTGGTCTGTATGATGATGGGTTATGAAAATGTCATTGAGCCGCCATCCGCGTTCGGTCAACGCGGTCTTTATCGCCGCCGCCTGCGGGGCGTCGATGACAGCGGTTTCGCCGGTTTCGGGATCATGCAGGAGGACGAAATAATTGTCCGCCAGGCACGGCAGAAGGACGATGTCGAGGGCTCCCATTCGCGGACTCTGGTAGGGGCCATGCGCCGTGTCAAACGCAACGAAACGACGCAGTTCGTTGTTTTGAGCGCTGGACCGGTTCGGAAGGTGCGGGCAAAGTCTCGATTGAGCTAAGGTCCGCAAGCGCCAATATGCCGATGGACGCGAAAAGCCTCAAGGATTTCTATCGCACGCCCCTTGGCCGGCTGGTGCGGCGGCAACTTGCGCCGGTGATCCGCACCCGCTGGACAAATGTCCGCGGCCTGACCGTGGCCGGAGCCGGCTTCCCCTCGCCCTATCTGGGCCCCTTCCGTGCCGAAGCGAAACGTCTTGCCTGCTTGATGCCGGCCCGCCAGGGGGCCCTCGTGTGGCCGCATGACGGTCATTGCCATTCAGTCCTGGTCAGCGAGACCCAGTGGCCGCTGCCTGACAATTCTGTTGACCGGCTTCTTGCCGTCCATTGCCTTGAGCAGGCGGAGCGTATCGGGCCTCTATTGCGCGAGATGTGGCGCGTCCTGAAGCCGGACGGCCGGTTGCTGATCATCGTCCCCAACCGCCGAGGATTATGGTCACGGATTGACCGGACGCCCTTCGGCCATGGCCTGCCATTCAGCCGCGGCCAGCTCGAAGCGCAGCTCACCGATGCACTCTTCACGCCCGTTGGTTGGGGCGAAGCGCTGTATTTTCCGCCGTTCAACAAGCGGCTCTTGCTGCGCATGGCGCCGGCACTCGAACGTTTCGGAGCTGGAATGTCGATTGGTGTAGCCGGCGTCATTCTGGTCGAGGCGCAGAAGGAGGTGATGGCGCCCGTTGGCGGTGGTCTCAAAGTCGGACAGCCGGGAATATTGAAACCGATTGAGGCGCGGCGTCCGGCCGGTGTCCGCCGCCGCTAGCGAATTAGGCGGCAGGCGGGGGTGTCCGGCGGCGCAGGAGAAACACGGCCTTTTCGCCGAACAGGTTCTGAAACGACAGCGACCATTTGATTGGCAGGCGCCCCCCGTAGGCATTGAAGGCGACGGCCTGTTCGACCTCGGCATTGGTACAGGCACAAAGATCAGCGAAGTCCCGGATCGTGCAGAGGTGGGCGTTCGGGGTCAGATACCAGAGGTCCGGCAGATTTTCGGTGACCGGCATGCGGCCGCCGAACAGGAGCTTGGCGCGCACCTGCCAGTGGCCGAAATTCGGGAACGAGACGATCGCGCGGCGCCCGATGCGCAAGAGGTTCTCAAGAACCGATTTGGGCTGCCTGGTTGCCTGAATGGTGAGTGATAGGATGACATAGTCAAACGCCTGGTCCGGATAGTTGTCGAGATCGCGGTCGGCATCCCCCTGAATGACGGAGAGGCCCCGCGCCACGCAGGCATTGACCTTGTCGCGCTGCAATTCGACACCGCGCCCGTCAACACCTCTGGTCTCGGCAAGAAGCTGCAGGAGTTCTCCATCGCCGCAACCGACGTCGAGCACGCGCGAGCCGGCCTCGACCATCTCCGCGATCAGAACGTGATCGACACGCGGCGGCTTTCCCTCGCCGGTGGCTTTGAACACCTCGGGCGCATTCATCGGGCGCTCTCCGGAGGGGCTCCAAGCCCGCGCTTGACGGCGGCGGCATTGAGGAAGCCGCGGATCGTTGCGAAGAATGTCGGCTCGTCGAGCAGGAAGGCATCGTGACCCTTGTCGCTTTCGATTTCGACAAATGAGACATTCGCCGCAACTGCGTTGAGGGCTTGGACGATCACCCGACTCTCGCGCGTCGGATAGAGCCAGTCGGACGTGAACGACACCACGCAAAAGCGCGTCTTGGTTCCGCGGAAGGCATTGGCGAGAACATTGCCGTGCCCCTCGCGCAGATCGAAATAGTCCATCGCCCGCGTGATGTAGAGATAGCTGTTGGCATCAAAACGATCGACGAACGTCGACCCCTGATGTCTAAGATAGCTCTCGACCTGGAATTCCGCATTGAACGAGAAGGTCAGCTCCGACCGATCTTGCAGGTTTCGGCCGAACTTCTGATGCAGCGCTTCCTCCGAGAGGTAGGTGATGTGCGCCGCCATGCGTGCCACCGCAAGCCCATTGCGCGGCACTTTTCCTGCTGCGTAGTAGTTGCCTCCGGCCCAATCCGGATCGGCCATCACGGCCTGCCGGCCGACCTCGTGAAACGCGATATTCTGCGAGGAATGCCAAGCTGCCGCCGCAATGGGAACGGCCGCGAACACGCGGTCCTTGAAGCGCGATGCCCATTCGAGCACCTGCATGCCGCCCATCGACCCGCCAATGACAACGAAAAGCTGGTCAATCCCGAGATGGTCTATCAGGCGGGCCTGTGCCTCGACCATGTCGCCAATCGTGATGACGGGGAAGCTCAACCCATAGGGTGCGCCGGTCTTGGGATTGATCGAAGCGGGTCCCGTCGAACCCATGCAGCCGCCGAGGATGTTCGAGCAGATGACGTAAAACCGGTTGGTGTCGACCGGCTTGCCGGGGCCGACGAGCCCGTCCCACCAGCCGGGCTTGCCCGTAATCGGGTGCGTGCTGGCGACGTATTGGTCGCCGGTAAGGGCATGGCAGATCAGTATGGCATTCGACTTTGCGGCATTAAGTTCGCCATAGGTCTGGTAGGCGAGGGAAAACGGCGCCAGCTCTTGCTGGCAGGCAAGCCGCAAGGGCGCATTTGCGTCAAAATGTACGACCGGGCTCGATGGTGCGCGTGCCTCCGACTGTCGCCGCGCGACCGAAGCAAGGAGATCAGGTGTGGCGGCGGTCATCGTCGTCGGCCGGCTCCAGGGTTATAGGCTTGGCGGGCTTGCTAGGCCGGCCGTCGATAAAGTCAACTTTAAACTTTGATTTCAACCGGTGAAGCCCCTATCAATGCGCCCGCAATCGGCATTTTCCGATCAACGGTCAGAGACAAGATATGGTGGCGACGGCACCAATTGCACGTCCGGGCATCCTGGACATCGAGGCCTATGTTCCAGGCGAAAGCAAGGTGCCGGGCGGCATCAAGCCGGCCAAGTTGTCGTCGAATGAGACCCCCTTGGGACCGAGCCCGAAGGCCGTTGAGGCATATAGGGCGGCAGCTTGCGAACTCGAGCGCTACCCGGACGGCCAAGCGACCCTTCTGCGCAACGCCATCGCCCGGCGCTACGGCCTCGACCCAGGTCGGATCGTTTGCGGCGCCGGCTCCGATGAGCTTCTCGGGTTGTTGGCCCGCGGCTACTTGGGACCGGGGGACGAGGCGATCTACACCACCCATGGCTTCCTTGTGTACCGCATCGCCATTTTGACGAATGGCGCGACCCCCGTCGTCGCCCCCGAGAGCGATCTGCGCACCGATGTCGCTGCCATACTTTCGCGTGTGACACCGAGAACGCGTGTCGTTTTCATTGCCAATCCTAACAATCCGACGGGCACTTATATTCCGATTGATGAGGTCCGCCGGCTGCGCGCGGGCCTCAGGGACGATATCCTTCTGGTGCTCGATGCTGCCTATGCTGAGTACGTCGGTCGCAACGACTACGAAGCCGGCCTCGAACTCGTTGCGACCACCCCCAACACGGTGATGACGCGGACCTTCTCGAAAATCTACGGTCTTGCTGGGCTTCGCATCGGATGGGCCTATTGCCCGCCGGGCGTTGCCGATGTGCTCAATCGGATTCGCGGACCGTTCAATTTGTCGGCACCCGCCATCGCGAGCGGCGCCGCCGCAATCGAGGATGTCGCGCACATGGAGCGCGCCAGACGCCACAACGACGAGTGGCGTCCCTGGGTGGAAAGAGAACTCGATAAGCTCGGTCTCACCGTGACCGAGAGCGTCGCAAATTTCGTTCTTTTCCACTTCGATGGAACGGAAGGAAATGCAGACGATGCTGATTCCTATCTCAAATCGCAGGGCGTCATCCTGCGTAAGGTTGGGGCTTACGGTCTTCCGAACGCCCTGCGCATGACGATCGGCTCCGAAAACGACAACAAGCGGGCAATTGCGGCCCTTGCTCAGTATCTCAAAGGTGCCGCCTGATGGCCGGAAGTATCGAAAATTCACGCGAGCCGATGTTTCAGCGCTTATCGTTGATCGGCATCGGCCTCATCGGCTCGTCGATCAGCCACGCTGCGCGCCGGGCGGGACTGGTCGGCGAAATCGTCGGCTGTTCGTCGACAGACGAGACGCGCAAGAAGGCGGAAGCTATCGGCCTTGTGACGAAGGCGTATGCTGATCCCGTTGAAGCGGTGCGCGGTGCCGATCTCGTGATGCTGTGCACGCCGGTCGGTGCCTATGGAAAGATCGCCGCAGCCATCGGTCCGCACCTTGAGAGCGGTGCAATCGTTTCGGACGTCGGCTCGGTCAAGAGCGCCGTGGTGCGCGATATCGCGCCCCATATCCCGGAAGGCGTGCACTTCATTGCCGGCCACCCGATCGCCGGCACGGAGCAGTCCGGACCTGAAGCCGGATTCGCCGAGCTCTTCGACGGGCGGTGGTGCATTTTGACGCCGGCGGCCGGGGCAGACCCTTCGGCCCTCTCAAGGCTCGAGACATTCTGGCGCCGGCTCGGCTCGCAGGTTGAGATCATGACGCCGGAACATCACGACCTGGTGCTTGCGATCACAAGTCATGTGCCGCATCTGATTGCCTACAACATCGTCAATACGGCCGCCCACCTTGAGCGCGTGACGAACAGCGAGGTGATCAAGTTCTCCGCCGGCGGCTTCCGCGATTTCACACGCATCGCCGCCTCCGATCCTGTGATGTGGCGCGACGTCTTCTTGAACAACAAAGAGGCCGTGCTCGAGATGCTGGGCCGCTTCTCCGAGGACCTTGTGACCCTGCAGCGCGCGATCCGCTTCGGGGATGGGGCAACCCTCGAGAGATTGTTTTCCGAAGCGCGGGCCATTCGGCGCGGCATCATCCAGGCGGGCCAGGATACCGCACAGCCGGATTTTGGCCGCCGCGTGGGCCAGAAAAAAAACTGAGGCCAACGTTGGGAGCGGCCGCCGTGCGGCTTAAGCCGAACGTGGGCCCTCCTGCAGGAACTGGGCGGTGATGAGATCTTCTTCCACCGCCTGTGCCTCCTGCGTCGTCGCGGCGAGAAGGTGAACATGAACCTCGTCCGCACCGAGAGCGGCGGCATGTTGGCGGATCTCTGCGAGATTGAGTGTCGCGCATTGATTGGCGAGCCGGCCAATCGCGAGCACGGTACGTGTCGTCTTATCGGTACGGCGGACCAGGATGTAGTTGGCATCCTCGAGCGTCGGGCAGTCAAAGAGACTATAAACGGTATGGACATACCGCTTGCCGGAAGCCCCGGTCCAGAAATGGAATCTGGGCGAAGGATCCGGATTGGCCGCCGCCGCGATCGCGGCGGGTTCCGATGGGACGCCGTCGCGGCGCATACGGACATCGGCAAGCCGGATGATTTCGGCACTCATAACGCACACCCCTGATCGGCGAATTCCGCCGTACACTGCTTTTGAGACCGTGTTATCCCGCGTCGCTGTGAGGAATCGTGAACTTTGGATCGAAAATTTGACGGGCCGCACCGGGCCCCGCCGTGTTGGTCAAGGAATTGTTGAGAAACCCGTAGTTTGAGAACATTCCGCCCGGCCGAGAAGGGCCGTTGGGAGCAAAATTCTCAATGCCCGCTAACACTCGGGGCAAAGGCGTGCGGAAACGTGCGCTTTTCTCTGGTCCACCCGGTTTGGCGACAAATCCACAGTCCTAAATGGCGTTAAAGATTCCAACCGGCCTCGCCGTCAGCCGCATCGAGTATAGCTGCAACTTGCGCAGGTCCAGCAGCCTTCAATGTGCGTGAGTGCCCGCTCGCCACATTGTGGACAAACGCGCGCGCCTGCAATCGGCGGAGCATGGAGTACAAGGTCGGCGCGCGAAGGCCCTGCAACTCGGGATCCGATTTGGGCGGGAGCCGGCCGCTGACTGGCCGAAATCGCCTGCCTTTCCGCACCGCTATCGAGCGTCGGTTGGGCCTCTTCGCGTGTCAGGAAGCCGGTACGCAGCATGTGCTGTTCGATCACATCGCCGATGGCGGCAAGCAGGCTCGGCACGTAACGGCCGTCCATCCAGCGCCCGCCTTCGGGGTCGAAAACCGCCTTTAACTCATCGGCGACGAAGGCGACGTCGCCACCGCGCCGGAAAACGGCACTGATCATGCGTGTCAGTGCCACGGTCCAAGCGTAATGCTCAAGGTTTTTGGTATTGATGAAGATCTCGAACGGCCGCCGGCGCCCGTCGCGAACGATGTCGTTGATCGTGACGTAGAGAGCATGTGCGCTCGCCGGCCATTTGATCTTGTAGGTCACGCCTTCGAGTGCTGCATCACGCTCAAGCGGTTTCGTCATGTAAACGATGCCGCCCGCCTTTGCCGCTTCGTCTGCGGTAATTCTGCCGGCCGCGACTCTTTGCAGGGCGACAGGAGCCCCGCTCTTTTCCACTTCGCCCTCGGCGATACCGCCGGCACCCGCCGCCTCACGTGTCAACACCGCGCCTGTCACGACATTCGGCCGGTAGGTCGTGACGCCCTTAAGACCGAGATCATAGGCATTGCTGTAGATGTCGCGGAAGCTTTCGAAGCTGATGTCCTCGGGACAATTGATCGTTTTCGAAATGGCGCTGTCCACGAAGGGCTGCAGCGCCGCTTGCATGGCGAGGTGCTCCGAAGGGCTGAGGGATTCGGTGGTCACGAAGGCATCCGGCAACGGCACGCCCTCTCCGAACTTCTCGCGGAATATCCGGTAGGCAAAATCCTCGACTGTCTCCTCCTCGGCAATCTGGTCGGTGCCGAGAACCCGCCGCCGATAGATGAAATCAAACACCGGCTCGATGCCACTCGACACATTGCCGGCAAGCAGGGAGATCGTCCCGGTGGGTGCGATTGAAGTGAGACAGCCGTTGCGGATGCCATGCGCCGCAATGGCCTCTCTGACATGGCCATCGAGCCTGATGACATTCGGACGGCCTAGAAACGCCTTCGCGTCATATAGGGGGAACACCCCTTTCTCCGATGCCAGTTCCGCACTCGCACGGTAGGCCGCGTTCTGAATGATCGCCATCCATTCGGCAGCCTTTTCGCGTGCCGAAGCGCTGCCATAACCAAGTCCGAGAAAGATCAGCGCATCGGCGAGTCCTGTGACGCCAAGCCCGATCCGCCGTTTGGCCATGGCTTCGCGGGCCTGCGCCGGAAGCGGATAGCGCGAGATATCGATCACGTTGTCGAGGAAGCGGACTGCGGTTGCAACGCGCGCCTCGAGCTTGCCAGCGTCGATGTGTGCCGTCGGCGTGAATGGATCTTCGACGAGCCGTGCGAGATTGATCGACCCGAGGAGGCACGCGCCATAAGGCGGGAGAGGCTGCTCGCCGCAAGGGTTCGTCGCCGAAATGGTCTCGCAATAAGAGAGATTGTTGGCGGCGTTGACGCGGTCGATAAAGATGACTCCGGGCTCGGCATAATCATACGTCGCCCGCATGATCTGATCCCAGAGTGCGCGCGCCTCGACTGTCTTATAGACTCGACCCTCAAAGACGAGGTCCCATGACGCATTGCTGCGGACGGCGTCCATGAAGGCATCCGTCACCAGCACCGAAAGATTGAAATTTCTGAGCCGCTGTGGGTCCGCTTTGGCGGCGATGAACGCCTCGATATCGGGATGGTCGCACCTCAATGTCGCCATCATGGCACCGCGCCGCTGACCGGCCGACATGATCGTCCGGCACATCGCATCCCAGACGTCCATGAAGCTCACCGGGCCTGAAGCATCTGCCCCGATGCTCCGGACGGCCGCGCCTTTCGGCCGGAGCGTTGAGAAGTCGTGGCCGATGCCGCCTCCGGCCTGCATCGTCAGTGCCGCTTCTTTTACGTTATCGAAAATGCTCGAGAGGTCATCGCCGATCTTGCCGAGGACGAAGCAATTAAAGAGCGTGACGTTGCGATGGGTGCCGGCTCCGGCAAGAATCCGCCCCCCCGGCTGGAAACCGAAGTCCACCATCGCCTCATAGAAGGTGGCCGCCCACTTCTGCTGCTTGCGCCTGCCGCCCTTCTCGACAGAGGCCGCGGCCTCGGCAACTCGCCGGAACGTATCCTCGAGCGTGCGGTCGCCGCGCACACTCGAAGATCCGGCAAAGCGGTACTTGCGCCGCCAGATGGCGTCGGAAATTGCGGGCAGGACGGGAGGCTTCGCTGTCATGGGCGTGCTCCGAGAAATATAAGAGGCCGAAACCCGCTAACAAATAATGTTCACTATATGTTCTCAAAACAGGGTATGTCAAACGTTTTCGTGCGTCGTCCGCTGCGCCAGTGGCGGCGGCGAAGGCTTGCCGGCTGCTTCCTCGATCAACCGCCGGCTTGCCGATTCGATCGCGGTCTCGATGCGAGTCCGGAATTCGGCGCGTGGAAGCCCGGGCGGTAACGGCTCCAGAAACTCGACGACAATCGTTCCGGGATAGCGCCACAAACTCCGTCGCGGCCAGAACAGGCCGGAGTTCAGGGCGAGCGGCACCGCGACGACGCCGAGCGCCTCATAAAGCGCAACGTACCCAGGCTTGTAGTCCGCAGGGGCCCCCGGAGCGGTACGCGTCCCCTCGGGAAAGATAACCACCTCGCGCCCAACGCTGATTCTCTGCTTGGCATCACGAATCATCGACTTCAGCGCTGCGGACGCCTTCTCCCGTTTAACTAGGATGTGCTCGAACTTCACGCAGAACCAGCCGTAGAACGGAATCCATTTGAGCTCGTCCTTGAGCACGATCGCAGGATCGCGGAACAGCGGCACGAGCCCGAACGAGTCCCACGCCGATTGATGCTTGGCGACAACGAGACATCCCGTACGTGGCAAGTGTTCTTTGCCCCGCACCTCAAGCTTTGTCCCGCAAATGAGACGGAGCAGGAAAACCGCGGTGCGTCCATGCAACTCAAGACCTTTCATGGCCCAGGCCCGCGGGCCGAGCAGAAGCCACGACCCAAGCACGAGGTAGAGACCCGTGACGGTGTAGAAGACGGCGGCGTAGATAAGCGATCGGAGAACGATTAGGGGGCCTGGGCCCCGCTTCGACGGGTCAGCCATCGGCGCGCTTCGGGGGCATGACTGCAACCGATTGGCCGTCGCGCCAATCCATGACTCGCTGTGCCGTCAAGCGCGCAACGGCAGGAAGATATTTCAGATACTCAGACAGGAGCACGCGCGTCGTCGCCACATGCAGCCACCACCCCGACTCCGGGAAGCGCCGCGGCGTGACGGCATAGGGGAGAAGGGCTACGCCCGGCATGGCAAGCGCGAGTTCAGCAAGGCTTCGCGGCATGTGATAGCGCGAGGTCACGATGATAAGCCTCGTATAACCGTTGGTATTGGCCCAGGTCCGCGTTTCGTCCGCATTTCCTACCGTATCAAGGGCCTCATAGCCGAGGTCGACACAACAATTGAAGGTTTGCGCATCGAGGCCGAGAAGCCGCCGCATTTCATCGCGCGTGACCTTGCGGTTGACGCCCGAGATCAGCATTCGCTTGGCGCGGCCTTCACTCATCAGCTTGGCGCCGGCCTCCACCCGGTTGTCGCCGCCCGTCAGCACGACGATGCCGTCGGCTTTGTCCCATCCTCTGACCTCATCCCGCGTCACCGACACCGAAAAGATCACGAAGCCAAAGATCAGCGCCCCGGCGGTAAACGCCAGCAGCAGAACGATGGCTTGCGAAAGGAGCTTCATAACGGGCCGCGGTGATACGTGCGTGAGGTTAACGGAATCTGGACCCCGCCAAGATTAGTCGATTTATGCCATTCGGGCAGCCATTCAACGGGCTGCGGATGTGAATTTGTACGACCGGCATCCCTAACTTTTGAGATTTTGCCACCGGAACCGTTGCAAGAGAGTGTCAGTGACGGCCATTCAGGATGCGGTAGACGCCGACGCGGGACGTCACCATGCAAAGCCCGGCAATGATGACGACGACGACGCCCAGGATGACATACCCGAGGGGGTCGAGGGCGCCGGTTCCGATCAGCCGTTGCATTTCAACCGCGCTGACCGCTCCACCCCCGAGCAGCTCGGTTATCGCCGGCATACCTATGAACACGAGCATGGCGAGCGTCGCGCCGACAATTCCGGCCTTGATGCCGAGCCGCAGAAAATGCTTCTCAAATTCGCGAGAGATGAATTTGTCTGTGGCGCCGACGAAATGCAGCACTTCGACAATTTCGCGGTTCGACGCCATGGCGCTGCGGGTCGCCGAGACGATAATCGCCGTCGTCGCAGCCGCGACGAGCACCAGGATGGCCAACCCACCCAATGCGAGCGACCGTGTAACAGCACGGATTTGCTGTTGCCAGCGTCGGTGGTCATCAAGCGCGACTCCCTTGAAATCGCGGCCAAGCGCGGTTCCGATCTCGGCAAGATCGGGTGGCTCGAGACGATCGATTTCGACGGCGATCAGGCGCGGAACGGGAAGCGATTTGAGCACATCGGCCGAGCCGAGCCATGGCTCAAGCAATGCCGCTGACTCATCAAGGCTTAAAGGTTTGACGGCGGCTATGCCACGCTGCTTCTGGAGATAGTTCACGACATCTGCGACCGCCGTTTCGATCTTGCTGTTCTCCTGCGGCGTGACCTGCACGGTCACCTCGCTCGCGATGTCTCGGAGCCACGCATCGGAGGATTCCTTGATCATCCAAACGGCGCCTGCCGTGAGGCAGGCAAGAAAGCACATGATGGCGATGACGAGGGTCAGGGATCGTCCGGTGACCGAGCCAGGCGGCACCACCGGGGCCGTCACCTTCATCTTGCGGCCGCGATCGTTGTTGCGGGCGGGAGCCTGAAGCTCGCGCAGCGGCTCATCGCCGGACGCAATTCCCTCGCCACCAGCACGTTGCCCGTACGTTGCCATTCCGGAAGTTGCACCCGTCACGACGTCGTCAAAGGGATCGTAGGCCGGCACTCCCGTCGAGGGCTCGGCGCGCCCAGGAAATCGGCTAGATGATCCGGACATGGCCCCTGTGTACCTCGATGCGCGGCGCTTTGAACTGCCGCATGAGCTGATGGTCGTGGGTCGCGATCACAACCGATGTCCCGAGCCGGTTCAACTCGACGAACAGGCGCAACAGGCGCCGCGCCATTTGCGGATCGACGTTGCCCGTCGGCTCGTCGGCGAGCAGCACCTCGGGCTTGCCGATGACGGCGCGCGCAATGGCCGCCCTCTGCTTTTCGCCACCCGACAGGACCGACGGATTAGCATACATTCGATCGCCGAGCCCAACCCATTGCAGGAGGTCGGTGACGTCCTCCCGGTAGTCCGCAGGTTTCTTGCCGATGACCTGCAGCGGCAGCGCGACGTTCTCCCAGACGGTCAGGTGGTCAAGCAGCCGGAAATCCTGAAAAACAATACCGATGCGCCGGCGCATCTGCGCCCGCTTTTGCGGTTTGACCTTTGTGACATCCTCGCTGAACATGTGAATCTGCCCGCGAGTGGGGTGCAGCGACATGAACATGAGGCGCAGCAGCGAGGTTTTTCCGGCCCCCGACTCCCCGTGAAGAAAGTGGAATGATCCCGGCCGCAGGTGGAAAGTCACGTCGGACAACACCTCCGGTCCGCTGTCGTATCTCAATCCGACATTCGTCAAGCGAATCACTGGGGTATTGGCCTCGGATGGTAGAACTTCAGGAGTCAATTTCTGGCCCAACCGTGTATAGACATGCCGGGGCCGCTTCGATCAATCGATTACGATTGTGGCGCGGTCGTGTACACAGGATCCTTGGCCCCCACTTGGCCGCGGGTTAAGCTCGCGGATTCGCAGGACCTTTGCATGTCGGACTTAAGCACCAAACAAGCCATCGAGACGATCTTTTCCGCCAGGGAGATACACGACCGCCTGCAGGGGCTGGCTGCCGAGATTGCTGCCAAGAACCCGAAGAACCTGCTCGTTGTCCCCATTCTGAAAGGAAGCTTCGTCTTTGCCGCCGACCTTCTGCGGGCCCTCTACGCCGCAGGCCTCGCCCCGGAGGTCGATTTTCTGACGCTCTCGAGCTACAGAAAGAACCGCTCATCATCGGGCCAAGTTTCGATATTGCGCGATCTCGACCTCGACGTGCAGCGGCGCCACGTTATCCTGATTGATGACGTTCTCGACTCCGGCCGCACGCTGGCCTTTGCCAAGGACCTTCTTGCGGCACGCGGCGCGGCACGTATCGAAACATGCGTGTTGCTCGACAAGAAGGCGCCGCGTGCCGTGTCGATTGAAGCCGACTACTGCGCATTCGAATGCCCGAACGTTTATGTCGTCGGCTACGGCATGGACGTCGCCCACCGCTACCGGGAGCTGCCCTTCGTTGGGCGCCTCGTTGACTAGAAGAATGAAGTGCCCGTTGAGAGGGGGTACCCAGCCATGGCGACGATTCTGCTCGCAGATGATGATGCCGCCGTGCGTGATCTCGTCCGGCGCGCCTTGATTGCCGAGGGCCACATCGTCCACGTGACGCAGGATGGCCTTGAGGCGCTCGACTGTCTTAGTGCGAGCGACACGGCAATTGACGTTCTCGTGACGGATGTCGACATGCCGCAACTCGATGGCATCTCTCTGGCCGAGAAGGCCCTTGCCCTAAGGCCGGGCCTCGCCGTCATACTGATGTCCGGATTTTCCGATCAGCTCGACCGCGCCGCCCGTCTTAAAGTCCGCCGCTTGCTGTCGATCTCGAAGCCGTTCACGCTCGATCAAATCAAGCAGGTCGTAAGAACGGTGCTGTCGTAATTATGATTTGGCCGTGTTAACCGCCGGTCACGCTCATATGGCGGGCGATCGAAGGCTTCTTTGTTCGCCGGTCGATCACGAAGTCATGGCCTTTGGGTTTGCGGGCGATGGCCTCCGCAATTGCCGCGTCAAGCATCGCATCATCGGCGCTTGCTCGTAACGGTGTACGCAGGTCCGCCGCATCCTCCTGGCCGAGACACATGAAAAGTGTTCCGGTGCACGTGATGCGCACCCTGTTGCAACTCTCGCAGAAATTATGCGTCATCGGCGTTATGAAGCCGATCCTGCCGCCGGTTTCCTTGACCGTCACATAGCGCGCCGGGCCACCGGTACGATAAGGGCTGTCCTGAAGCTTGAGGCGATCCATCAACCGCGCGCGGACGAGTGACAGCGGCAGATAATGGGCGGTGCGATCACCGTCGATGTCGCCAAGCGGCATGGTTTCAATGAACGTGATATCGGCGCCGCGGCCATGCGCGAATTCGACCAGCCGATCAAGCTCATCTTCATTGATGCCTTTGAGAGCCACCGTATTGATCTTGATCTTGAGGCCGGCTTTCTCGGCTGCGTCTATTCCGCCGAGCACGGTTGCAAGGTCGCCCCACCGTGTGATCGATCTGAACTTTTGTGCATCGAGCGTGTCGAGTGAAACGTTGACCCGCTCGATGCCGGCCGCCTTGAGATCGCTCGCGAACTTCGCGAGCTGGCTGCCGTTCGTCGTCAGCGTGAGCTCATCGAGCGCCCCGCTTTGAAGATGTCGGCCGAGAGCCCGGAAAAGCCACATGATGTTCTTGCGGACCAGAGGTTCGCCTCCCGTGATCCGCAGTTTTCGGGCCCCTCGGCGGATGAAGGCGCTGCACAGGCGGTCAAGCTCTTCAAGCGAGAGGAGATCGCGCCTCGGCAGGAACGTCATGTGCTCCGACATGCAGTAAACGCAGCGGAAGTCACAGCGGTCCGTGACCGACACGCGCAGATATTCGATCCTTCTGCCGAAGGGATCGATGAGCGGTGCTGTGCTCGTTTGGACGCTTCCGTCCAGCATGCCATGCTCCCCATGTACACCCGCCGTCTTGCTTTCATATCGGGCGATGGGCCGTCAAGGGCAAGGCGGCTCTGGCGCGCGCCGCACGGCGACGGTAAGAATTGACCGACGAACGGAATTTTTCACCAGGTTCACCAGGTCATGCCTAGCCGATTTGCATTCTTCTTGCTTGGCGCTGCTGCCGCGTCCCTGATTTGGCTGATCGTGCTCGCTTTTCTAAATGCCGAGCTGTTTCAAACATTTCTGAACTTCAGCGGGCGCTCGTAACCGGCCTCGGGGGCGGCGGGACGCGGGGGCTTAGGCACGCCGCCGCAGCCGTTTGAAGGGCCCAACCGTCCTCTCGATCAACTCCGCGATACCGGCAATATCATTGAGATGGAACACGGCCTTGCCGTGCCCGTCGACCTCATAATCGGCAGCGATGGCGAGGACCAGCGGGTCGCTCGTCGCGAGCAGTTTTTCGGACGCGACCGCGGTCCGCCGCACCTCGATCTTCGGGATGGCTGCGGCCTTGTAACCTTCGACCAATATGATGTCGGCCGGATTGAGTCGCGCTACGACGGCTTCGAGCGCCGGTTCCCCGGCCGCTTCAATATCCTCAATGATGGCCACGCGGGATCCGGAAACGATGGCGGTCTCAGCGGCACCAGCGGCGCGATGGCGTGCCGTATCGCTACCGGGCCCATCGACATCGAACTTGTGATGCGTGTGTTTGACGGTTGCGACCCGTAAACCCCGGTCTGCAAAATGCTTCGTCAACTTCTCGATCAGCGTCGTCTTGCCGGAGTTCGACCAGCCGGCAATTCCGAAGAGCGGCATCGCCGGTGTTCTGCAGGGAGATTCAATGTCCATTGTTCTTTATCTTTCTCGGGATTTGGCGAGCAGGATGCGGGCCGCTGCGAGATCATCCGGCGTGTTGACGTTGAAGAAGGGATCAAGGGCTTGTCCGTCAATCTCGCGCATCGGGAACGATACCACAACGGCCTTGAGCTTGGCGGCGAGCCGATCGACGCTGAGATCCCCGCATCTGAGGGCATCGGCAATGGCGTCGCGGGCGCTCATCGGCCAAAGTCCGATTGTCGGGTGCCGGCGGCCTGCAGAAGCGGCGATTGCAACGCCGTCATGACGCGCCGCATCGAGTCGTTCGACGAGATCGAGGGGAAGAAACGGCACGTCTGTCGAAACCGTCGCAACCGCCCCGCCGGGGGCGTGCTGCTCTGCCCATTCGAGCGCGGCCAGCAACCCGCTAAGGGGACCCTGCCCAGGGCAGTGGCTATCGGAAACGATCTCCAGGCCAAACCGCGCAAAACGGCTGATATCCCCGTTGGCGTTGAGGATGAGCTGGCCGACCTGCGGTTGCATCCGTTCGATGACGTGCGCGAGAACCGGCCGGCCGCCAAGATCGAGAAGCCCCTTATCACCGCCGCCGAAGCGCCGCGATTGCCCGCCCGCAAGGATGACGCCCGAGATATGGCTGAGAGGTGACATGGCCAACGCATAGGCAGGCTCACGACTTGCTGCAAGTTCGCAACTGACGGACTGCCGCCGGCTTGGGCCTGTGACGGCCGATTGGTCGCGCCATAATGGCTTCCAACGGCAGTGGCCGAGACTTATATCGGTCGAAAACTAGGCCGTTCAGCGCCGCTGGTGGCTGCGCTCAGGAGACTTCCCGAAATGCCGATTGGAAAAGCCGAGGTGCTCTCCGCCTTGCGCCGAGTGAAAGGGCCCGATCTGGAAGGCAATATCGTCGACCTTGGGCTCGTCTCTGAGATCGTCATCAGAAACGATCATGTGTACTTCTCGATCACGGTCCCGGCCGAGCGCGCGAGGGAGCTCGAGCAACTGCGGCTGGCCGCAGAGAAGGTCATCTCTGAGATCGAGGGCGTTGCAGGCGTCACCGCCGTCCTGACTGCGGAGACGAGCCCCACCGCCCGGCCCGCGGCTTCACCGTCACAGGCATCCCCGGCACCGGCTCCTCGCCCCGAGCATTCGCGCGTCCAGGCCGCGCGCGCCAGTGGTGCGATGGGCGATGGCGCTGGGCCACGCCTGGCGGCGACGGCTGCGGGCGGAAGGGCGCTCGCCATTCCTGGCGTAAAGCAGGTGATTGCCGTTGCCTCCGGAAAGGGCGGCGTGGGCAAATCGACGGTTGCAGCCAACTTGGCGTTGGGTCTGAAGGACATCGGCCTCAAGGTCGGAATTATCGATGCCGATATCTATGGGCCGTCCCAACCCCGACTCCTGGGCGTGGCCGGCAAACCGCAGGTTCTGCAAGGCAAGATCATCAAGCCGCTGGAAGGCTGGGGCCTCAAGGTCATGTCGATGGGCTTTCTGATCGATGAAGGCACACCTGTCGTTTGGCGCGGCCCCATGGTCACTTCGGCCCTGAGCCAAATGCTGCGCGAGACCGATTGGGCAGGTGGCAGCGGCGATCTCGACGTGCTCCTCATCGACATGCCGCCCGGCACAGGCGACGTCCAGCTCACGATCTCGCAGAGCGTGCCCCTCTCTGGCGCCGTAATCGTCTCGACACCACAGGATCTTGCGCTGATCGATGCGCGCAAGGGCATCGCGATGTTCAAGCGTGTCGAAGTCCCGATCCTCGGCATCATTGAAAATATGAGCTACTTTCTCTGCCCGAAATGCGGGGAGCGTTCCGATATCTTCGGTCACGGCGGCGCCCGGGAGGAAGCCGCAAAGCTCGCCGTTCCGTTTCTGGGCGAGGTTCCCCTGCACATGGAGATCCGCGAGGCCTCCGATGGCGGCAAACCCGTTGCGGCCGCCGCGCCAAACGGCCCGCACGCCGCTATTTTCCGCGAGCTCGCAGCGCGCACTTGGCAGGAAGTCGAGCGCGCCAGAGGGACGCTGACGCCGCCGCCCCTCCTCGAGATCATCGATGGCGGGAAGGGCCTCAAGGCCGCTTTTCCCGACGGCCGGACGTTCGAGTTGCCCGCGGAGTTCCTGCGTGTCGTGAGCCCCTCAGCGGAGGTGCAAGGGCATTCACCGGCCCAGCGAACGACGGTTGCCGGAAAGAAGCACGTCAAGATCGTCGGCATGACCCCGGTCGGCAATTACGCGACACGCATCGCCTTCGATGACGGGCACAACACCGGCCTTTACACTTGGGGTTATCTCCACCTGCTTGGCCGCGAGAAAGATCAGCGCTGGGGTAAATACCTCGAGGAATTGGCATCGAAGGGCCTCAGTCGCGAATAGCGTCCGATCGGACGCAATCCCCTTTGACGGTGGCCGCCTTCGACGTGATGGTCCGGCCCGCCGGAGGCCGCCAACAATGGGACGGCCTCAGCTCCGTTCTTCCGGCACGATCGCGAACTGATGCTTGACGTCGTTGCGCAGCACCTCGGCGGTGACCTTCTGATGAATGCGCTTGTCATTGAGAACCCGCGAAACGTCATCGACGCCGGCAACGGCCACGCCGTCGAGAGACAGCAAAATGTCGCCCGCCACAAGTCCCGCGGCTTCCGCTGGTCCACGGCTCTGAACGCTGCGGATACCAATCGCACTTGCTTGCTTCAGCCCGTGCTTGTGCCTGACGCTCTGCGGCAACACCACATGCTCGGCGACGATGCCCATCACGCCGCGGCGCACCCGACCGTGGGCAAGAATTTGCGTCAGCACATATTCCGCCGTGTTGGACGCAACCGCAAAACACAGCCCCTGCGCACCCAGGATGGATGCGGTATTAATGCCGATGACATGGCCCGCCGAATTGACGAGTGGCCCACCTGAGTTGCCGGGATTGAGTGCTGCGTCCGTCTGGATGACATCATCGATTAGGCGGCCGTTTTCGGCCCGAAGCGAGCGGCCAACCGCGCTGATGATTCCGGCCGTCACCGTCGATTGGAATCCTAAGGGATTGCCGATGGCAATTGCAATCTGGCCAGGGCGCAGCTTGCTTGAATCCGCAAGTCCCGCAAACGAGAGCCGCTCGGTCGTTTCAGCACGCAAA